>ENA-ORXT01000950-ORXT01000950.1-marine-metagenome-genome-assembly--contig:-NODE-950-length-41652-cov-9.275189_pt1 | contig 41652 bp, 36 predicted proteins | sample MGYA00237868_ERZ511482 | MGnify/ENA metagenome assembly ERZ511482 | reverse complement strand
GTCGAGCATATTGGCATCCGGCATGTTGACGTCGGGCATTCTACCCTTGAGGTCAGCACCGATTCCGCTGACGCCCGCTCTAACATCCGGCATGTCTACATCTGGCATGTTGACGTCTGGTATTCTTCCTTTGAGGTCAGCACCGATTCCGCTGACGCCCGCTCTGACATCGGGCATGTTGACGTCGAGCATATTGGCATCCGGCATGTTGACGTCGGGCATTCTACCCTTGAGGTCAGCACCGATTCCGCTGACGCCCGTTCTGACATCGGGCATAGTGGCGTTAGGCATGGAGCCTTTGGGATCTGCGCCGACCCCAGTGATATTAGCCTTCACATCAGGCACATTAGCATTCGGCATAATAACATCTGGCATTGCACTCTTTAAGTTCGCACCAGCCGCACTAACCGTACCCGCTGCAACTGCACCAGCATCAGCTACCGTTGCAATTCCTTTCTCGCCAGCACCAGTAAATAAACGAACAATCAGCAGCAGAAGTAGCGAGCCTATCACGGCTGCTAGCGCTTCGCCTATCCAGTCACTGCCACGTATGGCATTTAAAACAAATCCGCCGGCAACACCACCTACCAGCCCAAGCAGGGAGCCTGTGATGGCATTCCAACGACCTGTCACATTATTTGCTACGATCCAGCCTACTATTAATCCGATAACCGCCCAGAGTATATATCTACCAATTTCAAATTCCATTAAATTCTCCTTAAATTAACTAACCTGTTAATATTTTCTATTTAGATCAATCAGCGTATTTCTGTTTTTGATTGACAAAGTGTTATTGCTAGAAGTACATCGATGAAACTTAGATTGTAAACTGTCAGTCAATCAGCAACATACAGTTAAGTTTCTGTACCACAATTTGTATTCTTTTTTGGTGAATTGTATTTTCTCTAATTAGATATATTCGTCATCTGTTTTAATCTGTAATACATAATGAAAAGAAATATAGAAAGTAGAGAGAGGCGTTATAGGCTAATCCAGAAAAATAATCGTACAAATTTTATGAACTTTTCTAGAGTAGTTTACGGCCATGCGGTATGTTTTATTTTTTGGAATGGCCATCAACAATAAATATAGTCTATAGGGGGAGACAACACCTCCACCTTACATTTTTTTGCTATGTCTTTCCTGACATCTGTCCGCCACCATACTGACAAAATTAAGTAGTCTATTTTTTAAGTTTGTTACCAAGTCGCAAAACAAAAAGAGTGCCGCAACTGCGGCACTCTTTTTGTTTTGCGCATGTCTTATCTTCCTAATAAATGGCGGTGACCGCTTCGGCTGTATGCAGTGTATCGAAACCAAGCGCATGGGTCTAAATAGTTAACAGATCTGTATAGAAAGACTTAAACCATATTGAAGAATAGACCATCAACACCCATGGCAAGAAAGAGAAGTGCCAAATACATCAAACTAAACTTGAACATCGGGCGGGCAGATTCTGCATCGGTTGCGTGCCAAAGCGCAATCGACTGACGCAAGATAATCGCGTTCAAGATTAGTGCTGCAACCAGATAAATAGGACCCAGCAACCCCAAAAAGACGGGCATAATGCAGATCAGCAATAGCAGTATACTATAAAGAATAATCTGCGTCTTTGTCTCTTTCTCGCCCACAATTACGGGCAACATTGGTACCTTAGCTTCTCGATACTCTTTTTGACGCATTAGCGCAATCGCCCAAAAGTGGGGCGGTGTCCAGTAAAAGACTATCAAAAACATAAAGATGGGTAGCAGCGTAATTTCGTTTGCAACCGCAGCCCAACCGACTAACGGGGGAACACATCCCGCCGCACCGCCAATAACGATATTTTGCGTACTCGTTCGCTTTAAGTTCAACGTATACAAGAACAGATAGAGAAGAATGCCGCTCATTGCCAGCAACGCTGTGAGCAGGTTTACCGTCAGCCGCAACTGTATAAAGCTGAGTAAACTCATCCCGATTCCAAAAAGCAGCACCTGCGTTGGGGTCAACTTACCGCTCGGTAACGGGCGTTTGGCCGTACGTTCCATCACGTGATCGATATCGCGATCCACGTACTGGTTTAACGTATTTGCCCCACCCGCAGCCAAAAACCCGCCAAGCAACGTCCACAGAACAAGAGACAAGCTTGGTGGTCCATCGCCTGCTAGATACATTGGTACAAAAGTAGTGACCAGTAGCAGCGAAATAATAGAAGGTTTCGTCAACGCTAAGTAATCGCGAAAGCGAATTCTTTGCAGAAAAGAACCTGTTGGTTTAGGTGTCCGAAGCGAAGAAGCGCTTTTTAGTGCTGAATTTGGAAGATGCATTAATTGGCTCTCAATTAAACTATGTATTTGCCTAGAAAAATTCTGTACCGCATATCAACATGCAGAGATAGACAGAGGTTCTCGTCGAAACTATACTGTGACCATCTCTTCTGAAAGAGCAGACCCTGAGTCATCATTCTTTTTTCGCGCTAATTTGCGCTCTTGTAAACGGATAAGTTGCGTATACCCGAACCCAAAAATCGCGGCGAATGCAAACCATTGGATCGCGTAACTTGTATGCATAAAGGGACTACGTAAATGCGTCAGCGGGTGGCGGTTGATGCGCACCGGCACATCGCTGAGCGTGCGTCCAGCCTCGGGCAATTGATAGATAAAGAAAGGAAGCAATTCATACGGCATTCGTTCACCGATCTGCTCGATATTAGCGCGATACCAAATTCGCTCATCAGCAGCAGGGGGCGTCTCGCCCGCAAGAATCTGCGTTTCTTGCGCCAGCCCTACAATCGAAGTCATCAATGGCTCATCAAAGCGCGGCCACTCTTCAACCGCAGATTCTTGATAGTTCACCCAGCCACGTGCCACCATAATCGCCTGTGCAGGACCATCGCCCTCACTTTCTAACACCAGCGGCGTAAGCAATTGTATGCCCGGCTGTTCACCCAGAAATTGATTATTTAGAGCAATTTGATTCTCAAAATCAAAAATGCCTTCAGCCAAGATTTTGCGATACTCTAACTCCACAATATCGTTTGGCAATGGGTCTGAATTTACGTTAAACGGCTCTTCTTCCCATTGCTCCATCACAAGCGTATTATATTCTGTACGCTGATCGCGACGATCAAGCTGCCAAACGGCAAGGCCGATCATCACCACAATGCCAAATAGCACAAAAAGCGTTGTTAACCACCAGCGGCGGGTAAAAAGTTTCTTGAAAATCCACATAATTATGCTTCTTTATTTCCTTGTCGAACACGAAAACCAAGACTAACTGATAACAATATAAAAAGAACAGCACCGCCCCCTACAAGTGTCCAGTTAACTTGACGTGCGGGCAGCACATCTGCCCGAAATTCCGCTTGGCTCACTCCTGCTTCTGCTTTCGCCACCAAATGCATACGCCAAACGCCCTCAGTCGGCAGTATCAAATCTGCTTCATAATAAAACTCACTCACCGTGCTAGCGGCAGCCGAAACTTCTATCACTGCATCTGGCTCATTAATAGACGCAAGTAAGAGCGTGATTTCTGCACCTTGAACCACACGCTCTAGCTCATTCGACAAAGAGCTATCATCGATCTTGCTGCCCTCTGGTGGTGGCTCTGTAATCGCAATAGAAATGTGGATCTCTCCGGCTCGCAGCGGCTCTGGCTGCGTCCACGCAAAGATCCGGTACGGGCCATCTCCGGCGTTAACTAGCCTTGGGGTCCCGCCGCCATGAGCGTGTAAAGATGAATTGAATAGGGCCAACGCGAGCAGAGCCCAAATGAAAATTCGTGACCGTAAATTGCGCTCATATAACCAGATCCAAATGGCCGATCTCACAGGCTATGCTCCAGCCGAAGCACTACCAATGCCCTGACGACCATCGCTATTTTGTTGCTTCTGCATTGCTCTCTTCTGGCTGGCAACTGTCTGGTCAGTCGCCTTCGAAACCGCAACCGCCATCACAATCAAGCCCGCAATCAAAAACATCATGCTGCCCGGGATCCACATAATTGCGCCGCCCAACATCTGATCCTGCATTACCGTAAATCCCCAAAATCGAGGCACCGATTCGTAATAGGTATAAACGGGTTGACTCGCAAATGCAATAAATACGCCCGTCAACATGTTGGGTGGGATAGTCGCAAACAAAAACGCTCCTCGCCCCCACGCTGGCATTCGCTTATGAATGTGCGGCGCAGCGTCCAATGCATGCCACCAGTAGAGCATTGCCGCCCCAAAGAATGTGATATGCTCAATGTCATGAACCCACTCGCGGCGCAAAGCTAGATTATATGCTTCTGGCTCGTGCCAGCCTAAATAGACACCAACAAATGCGAACCACGCGAAACTTGGTTTGGTGATAAGCGCCAGTCCTGTACGAAAGAGTGCATTCTGCGTAAATAATCCCGCAACCGCCTTGCGCATTTCTTTTGGCATCCCCCACAATATCATCGGAAAAGGACTCGCCAAAAGCAGCAGCGGCGCAGCAATCATAATCGACAGCAGATGCTGAATCATATGCATAAAAAAGAGCTGTCCACCCAGCCTATCAATGGGCGAGAGCAGCGAAAGCATCAGCGAAAATAGTCCAATCAAGTAAGAGACCAAGCGCGGAATAGAGGCCAGCTTCGTCTGCTTTTGGCGCAACGTCCACCAGCCACGCACATATAGCGTGCCAAAACAGAAAAGCACAAGCACGACATCTATACGCCATTCCCAAGCAGATAAAAGCTCTCGAACTAAATTGGACATGAAGAAGTAAACGCCTCGTAAAATACAAACGCCAGAGCGCATATACGCTCTAGCGCCTGATAATAAACTCGATTATTTCTTTAAGGAATGCTTTAATGCAATCCCTCAACTGCGGTGCCAATTAGGTAAAGCGCAGGGTAGAAGAAGATCCACACAAGGTCGACATAGTGCCAGTAAATAGCACATGCCTCAACGCCCCAGTGTTGCTCACTCGAGTAGTGTCCCTTTCGACCAAGACGCCACACTACTGCGATAAAGACCAAGCCAGAGACAACATGCAAAGCGTGCATACCCGTCATAGCAAAGAGCACAGCGCCAAAGGCACCGTCGCTTGGGGCAATGTGGCCCGCCTTCTCAAAGATCTCAATCCCCTCTAAGAATGGGAACCAGTCGATCATGGGAATCAACCCCCACTCGAAAATCATTACGCCTAAAAGAAAAATAAGTCCTAAGATAAAAGTCGCTATCATGCCGATAGAAAAGGTGCGGCGATCATCGTATTCCATACCTGTTTCGGCCATATTCATCGACCAGCTACTAATCAAAAGTATAACCGTTACAAAAAGACCAATATTACCATCAAGATCAGGTCGAATCACTCCATGTTCTGCATCGTTCCACAGATAGAAGCGAGCCGCAAGCAAGCCGCCAAAGAGGAAAATTTCTGAAACGAAGAAGAGCCACAGACCAAGGCGACTGTTTTTTAAATGGGTGGCGTAAACATCCGCCGCAGAAGCTGCAACAGCGCTCATACTCTAGTGTCCTCCATCTGTTGACCAAAGTCGCGAAACGTGCATAAAATTATTAACAACGAAATAGGCTTTGATTACACCAAGCAGCATCATAATGATAGCGCTCGTTGTTGCTATAGCCGCAAAAAATTCGATAATTGTCAAAACGGCCAAAATAAGTGCTGTTGCAATACTGGCTCTATAGGCAGCTTTACGTTTGCGGGTTTTACTTTCGTTATTTTCTACTGGATGTTCACTCATAAGACTCTCCAGTCTTGTGCTTTTTATAAATCGAGCATTGCTATAAACAAGATAATTGCTGCGCTCAACTTATATCATAAGTTCTTAAAATAACGTAATAGTCAGAGCATTTATTGCCCCGACTATTACGTGTGAAATTACGTATAAAACAGTTAATTAATCATCACCCGCCAATGCAGGAGCCATCTGAATATAAGTCGAGCCAGCCAAACCATAATCATATGGCTCGCCCACAACCGTAATCGGTGTTGGGAAGCTATGCTCTGGAATCGGCGACGGAATCTGAAACTCTGGTGAACGAGAGCGCCATGGATTGTTGCCTGCTAATTCACCAACATCCGCACTATTAAAGAGGTTGTAGACCATAACTAAAATCGAGAAAGCAATCAAGAAGGCTGCAACTGTAATCACTTGGTGACCAGTCTCCACACCGCCAAACCCGAGCGCTGGATCATAATCTGCAATGCGGCGTCGCATCCCCATAACCCCGACCGTCATCTGCCCAATACTCATCAGCCAGAATGCGGGAGTCATGATCGCAAAGTGCAATTTTCCAAGCCCTTCGTTATACATGCGTCCCGTAATCTTTGGATACCAAAAGTAAATAGCGGCAAAGAAGGGGAAGATAAACCCACCAAAGAGCGTAGCGTGAAAGTGACCAACTACAAAGTAACTATCATGTAGCGGCATATCCGTGGCAACCGTTGCCAAAATCGGGCCGCTTAACCCACCAAGCAGGAAGACAGAGATTGCACCAAGCACAAAAAGCATCGGCGTCTCGAACGAAAGCTTCCCGCCCCACAGCGTCCCCAGCCAGCTAAAGAATTTTACACCCGTTGGCACACCCACAAGCATCGTGGAAAGCATAAACGTTGTGCGCAGATAAGGAGCAAAGCCAGAGGTAAACATGTGATGGCCCCAAACTAAGAAGCCAACCAGCGCAATCGCCACACTAGACATAGCGATCCATTTGTAGCCGAAGAGCGGCTTACGAGCAAACACCGGCAGCAACTCGCTGATGATGCCCAAACCCGGCAGCACGAAAATGTATACGGCAGGATGAGAGTAGAACCAGAAGAGATGCTCGAAGAGAATTGGATCCCCACCGGGGATTCCAGTCGGAAGACCAAGATCTGAAAGACCGCTATTAGGGTTAAAGAAACCCATCCCCATCGAGCGTTCCAGAGAAATCATTAACATCGCCTGACCAATTACCTGTGTGGCCGTTAGCTGCAAAATGCTCGTTGCCAACATCGCCCAACAGAAGATCGGCATTCGGAAAAGGCTCATGCCGGGAGGCCGCATAGTCAACATTGTAACGATAATATTAAGCGAACCTAAAATCGACGAAAGCCCAATAGCGTAAATTGCATATGCGGCAAGCTGATAGCCAACATCACCTTTCAAACTCAGCGGTGGGTACATCGTCCAACCGGAATCCCACTGCGCAAAAAGGCTACCCATCAATAAGATAACTGCGGGAACATTGATCCAAAACGCAAATGCATTCAGTCGCGGAAAGGCCATATCATCAGCCCCAATCATCAGCGGGACCAAATAGTTGGCCATTGCACCAATACCGATCAGTACCGCAGCCAATGTGGCCCAGCCATGCATACTGATGACCGTATTATATAGACCTGGATCAAGAAACTGTAGACCACTACGGGCTAACTCACTGCGAAAAATAACGGCCATGCCGCCACCAATCATCAACGTGATCAAACTGAGGACGCCATACTGCACACCAATCACTTTGTGGTTGATGTCAGGATAGAAGTAGCGCGTCCACGTTGGCTCCCCTTCGATTGGGCCATGATGAATTGGTGGGAAAACGCCCCCCATCCACTTCGTCCAAGCGTCTAAAGCTCCAACGCCATACAAAAAGCCAATGACGCCAAAGATCGCGCCCAGCGACCAGGCACCTTCCGCAAACCATACTTCTTCGTATCCACCAATTAGACGGCCAAGCATCAGCAGCAAAAAGCCGACGATTGTTCCGATAACCTGACCTATCACTCCACGAACAAGACCAAGAGACATTAAAGACATAAAAAACTCCTATACCTTAGTGACACTGCTACGCTATTTTCTATTGATCTGCTAAAGCCGTTGCAGCTTCACCAAAATTTGATTCGTACCATTCATCATATTCGGCTTGTTCGACCACGCGTACATCTTTCACCATATTCCAGTGTGTCAATCCGCACAGTTCCGCACAACGCAGCTTATAATCGCCTACTAAGTTTGGCGTAAAGCGTATCTCGGTCATTTTCTCTTCTGGATATTCCCCGTCATGAGACGCTTCTTCCATAGTCGAATAGGGTATACTTGGAACCACATCTTGTTTAACGCGGAATTCGGGAACCCAGAAGGCATGCAGCACATCTTTGCTGCGCAGCCGCACTAAAACAGGCTGATCAACCGGTAAAACAAGCACACCTTCAATCGCAACCATTTCTGGATTTGGAATATCATCATAATAGAAATTCCATCCCCATTGAAAGCCTTCCGCCACTACAACCAACTCATTATCTTGCGTGGCGGTTACATCCCACAGAGTCGTCAAGCCTAGATAGCTAAAAATCACGACAAAAATTAGTGGTGCCGTAGTCCAGCCAATTTCCAGTGCCGTATTGCCTTCAAAATGCTCGCCATCTCCATCGTCACCCTCGCGGCGACGGAAGACCACCAGCGCATAACACATGAAAACGGTGACCAAGGCAAAAAGAAATGAAATCAACCAAATATGGAGGCCAAAGAGCCAGTCGATTGTAATCGCCTGCACGCTAGCCTGTAGCGGTAGCGGCAGTGCCCAATCGAGCAATATTTTCAAAACGACCGTCGTAATAACGATCAGAACACCAACAATTATAAAATGTCGGGGATCAGATGAAGAAGTCGTAGGAGACGGATTGTGTGACAGATCAAACATTATTTAAAGTACTCCCAGGGTTGAACCTAGTCGATTGAAACAAATTTCACAAACGTAAATTAATTTTAAATTGTTCGCGTATACTATATATATTAGATTGACTACAATTTATGCCAAATACTTTGTAAATTGCGTACCTAAATATTAGTGAAGTATAGCCACAAATTTGTAAATCTACTAACGTAACACGATCGCAATTGCCAGAATAATCGTCATAAAGAGCGGCAGCGCCGTCCAGAAAAGCTCTTTGTTTTCACGTAGATTAAATTCTTGTGCCAGTTGGCGAGACGACTCGCGACGGAAAAATTTCCACGTCGAACCAACCAAATAGAGCTGTATGCAGATAAATAATGCTAAAATAAAACCAAGAATAAATGGGGAATTTGTGGTGAGACGATCCCCAATCGATAATGTAGGCAAAGACAAAAGCGAGTTGGGAATATAGCTAAGAACAATCCAAATAACTGTGACAAGCAGCAGCATAATGGAAACAGTAGAGCGCATAAAATCTAACCACTTTACGCAAAAAAGCGCATAATATCAAAGGGGATTTTTCTCTCAAAGGTAAGCATCGATTGTACCAAAAATCACAAACACTGTCAATGTAAATGCCATCTCAGACTACTTCGCAAGCGCTGCACATTCTTCATATCGAAAACATTCTAGCGTATGATCGTTCACCATACCCACCGCCTGCATAAACGCATAAACAATCGTTGGCCCCACAAAGCTGAAGCCATACTGCTTTAGCGCCTTGCTCACTTTTTGAGATAGCACAGTCTCTGCGGGCACATCTGCCATCGTGGGCCACGAATTTTGGATCGGCTGCCCATTCACAAAGTCCCACAAAAAAGTGCTAAACGAACCGTGCTCTTCTGTGATCTGTAGGTAACCGCGCGCATTTTTGATAGTCGAGTTGATCTTGAGTCGATTGCGCACAATTCCCGAATCTTGTAGCAGCTCAGCTACTTTATCATCACCATACTGCACAATTTTTTCCGGATCAAGTCCATCAAAAGCAGCATAATAGTTTTCGCGTTTACGCAAAATTGTAATCCAGCTTAACCCTGCCTGTGCACCATCCAAAATCAATTTGGCATAGAGCGCCTTGCTCCCATAAACGGGCACCCCCCACTCGGTATCATGATAAGCTACGTACAGCGGATCATCCGTCCCGCACCAGCTACATCGGTTCATTTTCCCTCTTTTCGAATATCCTCATATGAAATAATAAAACAACCATAAGTATAAGTTTGAGTCCGGAATTATTCTAGCTGGGTCTAGCGTCTGCGAAGCTGTCGCATTATGACACCCGACGGAGCTACTTAAGAGCGAACGCCTGTCATGGACCAACTTGAAGCAATCTCACTGTAGCTCAACCCTCATGTTTATACCTATGATAGGTCAACATGAACAAAGTCACTCGAATACTACTCAAACCCGCGTTTCATAGCAAGCACCGCGGCCTGCGTTCGAACTGTCACATTAAAGTTTGGCGATAATGGCGCTAATATGGTTACGCACAGTTCCTTCAGATAGGTGGAGGGCTTGGGCAACGTCGGCATTGTTCAGCCCGCGTGCCAGAACCTGTAAAACATCAATTCCGCGTTTAGTGAGCTAATCAGTAACGACCATAAAAGCGACATCAAAACTAGCGGGAAGCAGACGTTGGTAGCCTCCATCAAATCTATACAATTGCTGCAATAGTTCTACTCAGAATTCTGTTGTATTTTTTGTAAGGGCTGTATTATCTTATTCAGTGTTTGCTACTGGGCACTTTATCAATATTTTAGCAATAAATAGGGCCTTCGTGCATGATAAAAGTGAAAGCTTTTGTCTTTTCGCCAAAGTGCCTAGAGCTGCGTCTAGCCTTAATGTTCGAGTTTACATACAAGAAATGATCCAAACTTTTAGTGTGGATGATGCACTAGTACACAGCGGCTTAAATAAGCCAATAGTTAAATATCAGCGTTTCTACGGAAAATAGTGATTCCATACTACGGGTCTACTTACGCCATCATGTACTAGTACAAATGATTGACGTTTGGCACTTACTTATCAACCACTTGAATTCAAATAGGACCGCCGTGATGGATATGAGTTTACTAAAGCTAAAGTAAAAAGGCAGGGTTTAACATGAAACGAATTTGGTTTTTGATGCTGATAGTGTGGCTTAGTTTCGACCAAGTGAACGTTGCCTCTGCGCACGGTCTCAAACCGGGGCAATTAAGCGTCCTCATCGATACCGTCAACGCAGGCGTTGTCGCAGCACCCTACGCTAGTGCATTCCCATTTGTGGATGATAACGGTGATGGGCTGCTTTCAACCACAGAAGTTGACGCACATCGAGATGCGATCCACTCCTTGATTAAAGAGCGGGTGGTGCTGCGTAATGAGGAAGGTACGGCGGCGACGGTACTGAAGATTGACGTTGCGATACCCGACGAGTCAGCAACGGGCAAAGTGCTTGCGGCTGACTTTGTCCAAGTTTCAGTGCAAGCCGTTTGGTCGACTGTCCCAGAGGTGATTGATGTTGAGTACACCTTATTCGGTTCGGCTGAAGAGAGCATTCACTACCTGATGCAGGACAGAGAAACGGAAGAGATCATTGAAGGAGAGTTTAGCCCGGCCGAGCCCGCCGTCCGCCTGCGTGGTGACGGGACACCCACCCAAACAGGCAGCACTATCTGGCTATCGGGCATCGAGCATGTTTTGAGCGGCTACGACCACATCCTCTTTATCCTGGCGCTGGTGCTGGCAACCGCTGGATTCCGCAAGCTACTTGGGCCATTAACCGCCTTTACGGTAGCACACACCATCACGCTGGCAGCTGTTGCCTTTGGCTTTGAGCCGCCCATCCCAGCATGGCTGATCGAAGCAACCATCGCAGCCTCAATCGCCATCTTGGCAGCCATCTATCTCTTCGGAATCACGGTGGATGTTTGGTGGGTGGCGGCGCTGCTTGGATTGGTCCATGGACTTGGTTTTGGTCAGGCCATGACCGCGTCACTGGGTAGTCTCCAACAGTGGGGTTCAGCCTTGATCGCTATCACTATCGGCGTCGAGTTGACCCATCTTGCCATTGCGTTGATTGGGCTTGGGGCGTTGTGGCTCATTCGCAACCCAAAATATAATGTTGCTGTTCGCTATGCCGCCAGCATCGCAATTTTCTGTATAGGTCTTTACTGGACAATAGAACGAATTCCATTCTAACCTATCTTAATAATAAAGGAGCTATGATGAACAAACGAATCATCGTAATCAGTGCGTTATTCGTCGTTGCCATCGCAAATATGGTGCACATTGGGCTAGCACAAGAACCTATCTTTTTACCATTTGTTGTTAATGATGCCAGCACAACAGTTGAATCGACAGCAACACCGACCGCCACATCAACTGACACATCAACTGACACACCTTCTAGTACTACGGGTATTAAACCTACGCTTTTCTTCGACGGTGCGTTGGCCGAAGAGGCAACCATCGTAGATTGTACGCTCTTGGACGGGACGGAAACGACCTGCTACTCGATCACGATTGCGGGTACACCAGCTAACCATGATGTTAGGGCCATTTTGTCCGCCGACAATTGAGTCCACTGCGGAAGAGGGTGGTATCTGGCTTGATGGCAATGGCGTCTACGACGTTGATGACGAATTTATTGTTGGGCTAGCCGAGTTTTACAACGATCCCAATTGGAAGATGTATGACGACGACGGCAATGTCAACATCACTGAAACAGCGGAAGAGTTTGACTTGGCAGCACGCCCAAATGTTAACTCCTCCTTACAAAACACTGTGCGGAAGGGCGCATGAATGGCTCGAAAATGGTGAACCTGATTCTATTACCGTCACGATCCCGATGACGCTGGTGATGGGCGATAGCGCCACAGCCGGTGGAAACTGGGGTGTATGCGCTCAAAATCGCATCGCCGCGCAGGCACCCGTCGATGAGATTTTGAGCGCATACACAATTGCGGCATTTGATGACTGCGGCGGACACATCAACCTTGTTGACGGCTACCATCTGCACGGCGCATATGGTTGTTCAGAAGTTGGTGAAACCGTGGATGGCGAAAGGCCCGTTTTTGTCTACGCAATGGATGGTTAACCCCATCCACAGCCCGCTTGATACGGAAAGTGAAGCAGCGGCTGAACTCGACGAATGTAACGGTCACACCACCGAGGCAGATGGCTACCACTAGCACGCAAATCCCGCAGAGGAAAATGGCGTACTTGGTTGCTTTATGGGTGTGATGGTTGAAGGTGCCGGACGAGATGGTGGCCCCGGTGGCAGACAGAGAGATGGTGAACGTCAAGCAGGCAGTCAAGGCGGCCCACCAAATTTTGGCGCAGCCGCAGCAACGCTTGGCATCGCCCAGCAAGAGCTAATGGACGCATTGGGTGGTCCGCCATCAAACTTTGCTGCTGCGGCTGCGACATCGGGCATCAGCAAAGAAAAAATGCAAGAAGCCCTTGATGATCAGGATAGGGCAGAGTAACAGGATGGTACCGAATCATTCATTCAGCGCCCGCTCCACTGCCATGAACAGATCCAAAATACCGTAGCCAGCCACATTGTTTGGTACCGCTGCATGGCCGCAGGTCTGCTTATCAGGCGCGAACTTGTACGGGCGCGCCGTCTCCTCCAAAATCTGCTCCGTGCGCTCAATCTGCCCGATCAGCGTTGGATTGGCTGACTACATCACCATTCCTGTTTCCATTCCTGTTGCGATGCTCAGCGAGCTTATCGTTCGGCTGTTCTGCACTTTATAAACAGCGCAGATCCGTCTTGCGATCGCCTGCAGGTTATTTTTGTGCAGAAATGCATTTATGCTATTATAATGGAGAATTTGGGAGCAGTGTAGTGCTGGTGTTGAACAGTGCTTGCAGCTACCCTAAAAAATTAGGCAAATAAATTTTTTTGTCAATGAGATCTTTATCCGCTTTCAGCAGAACCAAATGAAATTATACCCCTTTTCTTACTCACTCCGCTCAGCGCGGCAGTCCAAACTCGCTCCGATCCTTGCGCTTGTCCTTCTATTAATCCTACCGGCTATCGCGCTTGCTCATCCTCTTGGCAATTTTACAATTAACCGCTACAGTCGGCTTGATTTTGCTACAAAGCAGGTAACGCTTACCTATGTTGTTGACATGGCCGAGGTGCCTACGCAACAAGAGCGTCCCGCCATTGATACGAATGGCGACGGGCAGTTCGATTCGGCAGAGCAAGCAGCCTATCTATCAACACTTTTTCCTCAATTACAGGAGAATCTGCGTCTCGAAATCAATGGCGAAATCGCAGCCTGGCAAGTCGAGGAACATCAGTTGGTCTTCTCGGATGGGCAGGCAGGCTTACCAACCATGCGGCTAAGAGTCGAGTTTACTAGCCCAGTAGCGGCGAGTGAAGAAGCCCAGCAGGCCTCATTCATTGATGATAATTACTCAGGCAGACTGGGGTGGCAAGAAGTTGTTGTCCGGCCGCTTGATGGTATCGACCTGATAAATTCAACTGTGCCTGCTACAGACATCAGTAATGAACTTACTCAATATCCGGATGATTTGCTGCAGAGTCCACCGGTAGTCAATCAGGCCGACTTTCAGTATCGCTTGGGCAACGCTGGAAGTGCATCAACTTCATCCCCTCAAATTACGCAGCAGCCCGTTTCTACAGAGACTGGAATACTAGATAGTGGTAACCTGGCCCGAAGCAGCGATCCTTTTGCCGAGATGATTCATCTGACAAATTTAGGGCCGTGGACGTTCTTTGTGGCTCTACTAGCCGCCTTTGGTTGGGGGGCCGCGCATGCGCTCTCGCCCGGCCACGGAAAGACCATCGTAGGTGCTTATTTAGTTGGCTCGCGCGGTACGGCAAAACATGCGCTTTTCCTTGGCCTAACCACCACAATTACCCATACGGCTGGCGTCTTTGCCCTCGGCCTCATTACCCTCTTTGCTTCCCAGTACATTCTGCCAGAGACACTTTTTCCATGGCTCAGTTTAGCGTCAGGATTGCTCGTTATTGTTATCGGATTGTCAATGGCGTGGAGTTGGTTATCGCGCTTTTGGCAAACAAGGAGCGCGGATCACAGTAGTCGTCAACACGGCAATCATCATCACGATCACAGCCACGATCACGATCACAGCCACGATGGCCTGCATACCCATGACGGCGTTCACTACCATAGCCACGAGGTTCCGGGGCAGGATGGCGAACCTATTACGTGGCGTAGTCTGTTGGCCTTGGGCGTCTCGGGTGGGATGCTCCCTTGCCCATCGGCGCTGGTTGTGATGCTGGGCGCTATCGCGCTGCAGCGGGTCGCCTTTGGGCTTATCCTGATTGTCGCCTTCAGCCTTGGATTAGCCAGTGTGCTAACGGCCTTTGGCTTAGCGCTTGTCTATGCCGGAAAGCTCTTTGCCCGAATGCCGGAAGGTATGCCTATCCTAAAAGCTTTGCCTGTAGCAAGCGCGCTCTTTATCACAGCTATCGGTGCTGGAATCACTTGGCAAGCACTGCTGGTTATCTGGTAGAAGATATCTCGATTTAGAGACAGATTTTGAGCAGTTCAGATTGAGATATTATCTATAATGAGAAATTTATCAAAAATATTTACTCTTCTTCAGAAGCGAACCCGGCCACGAAGAAAACGTACTCTTATTGTGATGCCTGTCGTCGCTGCTTGTATTCTGGCGGTGACGATTTTGTGGCGCATAGCCAACCCATTGCAGTCACCGCAGAGCGCGCCACCAGCAGCCATCGAACTTGCGTCAAGTTCAGCAGTCACTCAATTTCAACTCCGCTTACAGCGCAACCCTGAAGATCTGCAAGCTTACGCGCTCTTGGGCCAAGCATTACTACATCAGGTACGCGAGAGCGGAGACAGCAGCCTCTATGCTCGAGCTGACAACGCTTTTACCGAAGCCCTTGACCGTGACCCAGACTATCTCGACGCGCTCATTGGCAAGGGAATCTTGGCAGCAGCTCTACACGACTTTGAAGACGCCATCGAATGGGCGCAGCGAGCCCAAGCAATTAACCCATGGCGGGCCGAAACGTTAGGTATTCTCGTCGATGCCTATGTTGAATTAGGGCGCTATGATGAGGCCGTAGAGATAACCCAGCAGATGGTCGATCTGCGACCTAGTCTGGATTCATATAGCCGCGTCTCTTACATTCGCGAACTGTACGGTGACATTGATGGCGCAAAAGAATCCATGCAAGCGGCTGTTGACGCAGGCGTGCCTGGGACCGAACCGGTTCTGTGGTCGCAGATCCAGCTGGCCAATCTTTACTTAAGCCAAGACGATTTTGCCAATGCAGAGCAGCTTTATCAAGCAACGTTAATGGCACGCCCCGACTATCTCTACGGCAAGGCTGGTCTAGCCAACTTAGCCATTAAGCAGGGAGACTACGCCGCCGCCGTAGAAATCCTCGAACCCGTTACGACCCAACTGCCGCTACCCGAATTTATTATTAAACTGGCCGATGCCTACGAAGCAATGGGAATGACGGAAGAAGCAGAGGCAGAGCGCGATCTCGTTCGTATCATACAGCAACTCAACGAAGATGCAGGCATGAATATGGATTTGGAGTTGGCCGCATTTGAGGTTGAGTATGGTCCCAATCCAGAAGCGAGCCTAGAGCTAGCTCAATCTGCTTATGACCGTCAGCCCACCATCTTTGCCGCAGATACGCTTGCTTGGGCGCTTTATAAAAATGGACAGTACGAAGAGGCCAAACAATATAGTGATGAAGCGCTGCGTCTTGGCACGAAAGATCCACTACTTCACGAACATGCTGCTGAAATTGAAAAAGCTTTGCAGTAAAAGCCTTGACATATCACATCTTTGACATATCACATCCTTGACATATCACATCCTTATTCGTACAAGCGTACTCCGCAGCTTACCGCAACAAATGCTGTATACGCCCACCAACACGTTTCTCCGAGCGGGCTCTTCGGGATCTCATGTGGTTGACAGTGCCACCAATCATCGTGGATCCTCCATGTCGAGTGCGTCGTACTGTTCACCACTGGGTTCTAGCTCGAATCACTCTTTATCCACAGAAGTATTCATAGAGGGCGTAAATGCCCTAGATAATACAGAGTTTAGGCCATTCCAAAAAATAAAATATACAGTATGGCCGCAAGCTACTCCAGAAAATCGCTAAAACCCTTATGATTATTTTCCTGGTTTAGCCTAACACTTAGAGCGCGCGCTAAGTCAAGAGCCAATTTTTTAAGTGGTTAGGTGTGGCAAGCGAAATGATGTAGAAGACTGGTTTTGGCGTAAATGGCTATGCTGTACTATATACCATACTAATGGCAGCAGAATCTAGCAGGAGCGCAGATAGAATATGACAGAGGTGAACCTTGGGCCGCTAGCGTATGGACCCCACGCCAAACTGATCCGCGAAATGGCCGACCGATGCTCTGCGGATGCCAACATCCAAGCTGTCTGGGTTGGTGGCAGTCTGGCAACTGGCACTGGTGACATATACAGCGATATTGACTTTCGGATTGCGGTGGAACCTGGACAAGTCGATAGTTGGTCCACTCCTGACTGGAGCCAATATCTGCCCATTCTTCCATGCGGAGGTACATTGATGCGCTTTGGGGAGCAAGCACTGCTGCATCATTTCGTATTGGCTGACGGAACCATTGTCGATTTTTTTGTCCAAGATACAGAGCGGCAGAATCCCGAGCCGCAAGTGCTCATCCTTGCCTGTCGCAACGCCGAATTTAAAGAAAAACTGAAAGGATTTGCGCGTCCCGCCGCTAATCTTGAACGAGAGATTGATGGGCCCGTAGTCCGGCAATTTCTTGTCGACTACTGGATCACAACGCACAAGCAGAGGAAGGCACTTGCCAGAAAATACGATTACTCTCCATTTGTTGGACTCTATTTCGAGCGGATAGCGCTGCTGCGTGCGTGGTATATGCAGACTGTAGGGAAAGATATTGATTCACGCGTCACGCTTCACGTGCTTGGAGCCATACATAAAGGCTTGCATGATGCGCTCAGCGAAGAGCAGCAAAATATCCTCGGCCTGCCGTCGCGAACACCAGAGGAAACCGTCGCAGCTATCGAAATTATACGCACCGAGATGGCGCAGGTTGGTCGGTGGCTTGCTGATAAGCATGAATTTGCCTATCCGCACGAACTCGAAAATATTGTAGAAAAAGTCTGGAATGAGCACAAAATAGCTCTTACAAAACGGTGAACCTAAAACTGACAACAGCAGCGTCAGCATCTCGGGTGACAGATGTCAGTTGACCACACGCAGCAGCAGGTATACTCATTTCTGCATGCAACCTTTGGTGTAAAAATACTCTCGTGTGTTGTGAATCAAGCAAAGCCCGCCGGTACCGGCGGGCTTTGCTTATTGGCGCGTCATCCCGCACTCAACCGGCGTTTGCTGGTTCACAAAAACAGAGCAAGTTCGATAAGCACAACCGTTGCTCTACTGCTTCGCCTCAGCCTGCGCCTCTGATTGCTTTGCTGAACAACATTTCCTCCCCCCATACTTTTCAGTGTAAGGCGTTGCTTTATTATACAGTTACCATTGCAGATAAATGCACGATCGTTTAACATGGCTTCTAGCAAACCACACAGCACTCACACCACAAAAGGAGAGAATAAAAATGGATAACACAGATCAATTTTCATTCGAGGATCTCTTTGCCCAAAATGCAGCTCCGCCACGCACAATCGGGACCACCAAGCGCGGAAAATATGACTTTGCCGTCGCCTATCCCGACCCCGGTTCAATGCCGCTAGATGGATTAATCGATGGCTTGCGTATAGGGCTTGCCGAAGATGGTAACGACATGGCGCTCTACTACAACAGCCAAGGCTATGCTCCGCTGCGTCAACTGGTTGTGGACAAACTCGCACGCGATCGCGGTATCTACGTCACACCCGAAGAGATCATTCTTGGTTCCGGTTCTAGCGCACCCATCCACATGATCATCGAAACGCTGGTCGACCCTGGCGATGGCGTCATCACCGCCGACTTCTTTTACGCAGGCACCCTCGGGACCCTGCGCCGCTTTGGTGCCGACGTGCGTGGCGTTGATTGCGATCAAGAAGGCATGATCCCCGACTCTGTCGAAACAACAATCCAAAATGCAATCGCGGCAGCGAAGAAACCAAAATTTATCTACATTGTTCCAACATTTCAAAATCCACAGGGTTGGACCATGCCGTTAGCGCGCCGCCAGGCACTGCTCGATCTGGCGCAGAAATATGGAATCGCCATTCTCGAAGATGATTGCTATATCGATCTGCGCTACGATGGTACCGACGTTGCCTCCATCTACTCGCTGGACGAAACGGGCTGCGTTGCCTATGTTGGCAGCTTCTCCAAGATCCTCGCGCCGGGCCTGCGCATGGGGTACATGACGGCCCCGCGCCCCATGCTAGAACGGGTCCTCGGCGCAAAAAGTGGTGGTGCCGTCAACACCTTTGCCGCAATCGCTGTTCACCGCTTCGCCACCGATCACATGTACTCGCACATCGAAGAGATCAACGAAATTGGGTGCACAAAGCGCAACACCATGCTGGCCGCACTCGACGAACACTTTGCCGAAACCGGCGCAACGTGGAGTAAACCTGATGGCGGGCTTTATCTCTGGCTCACAATGCCCGCAGGAACAGACATCACCACCATTCGCGATCAAGTCTTGGATCGCGCCGATGTTGGCTATCTCACCGGCGTTAGCTTTGCGGCAGATGGCGTATCGGGCCGCAACTGCGCTCGACTCTGCTACGGATACAACTCCCCCGCAGAAATTACTCAAGGGATTGCCCTACTCGCAGACGCATTCCGTCACTTTGGCGTGATATAGCTTTACCATAGATCCACCCTCAACCAAAGGAAGCAAAAAGAATATGGACATTGTCAGATATCCTGACCCACGGATCGAATCAGTCGATCCACGTTTTGATAAATATCGCCTTGGCAGCGCGGTGATCGAGCGTTTATGGACGGGCGCACGCTGGGCAGAGGGTCCCGTTTGGTTTGGCGACGGGCGCTATCTGCTTTTCAGCGACATCCCCAATAACCGTATCATGCGCTGGACCGAAGAAACCGGCCAAGTCAGCGTCTTTCGCTCGCCCTCCAACTACGCCAACGGCAACACGCGCGATCGGCAGGGCCGACTGATCACCTGCGAGCACGGCACGCGCCGCGTCACCCGCACCGAACATGACGGCACCATAAGGGTACTGATGGATAGTTACGAAGGCAAGCGCCTCAACGCGCCCAACGACGTCGTTGTAAAGTCCGATGGCTCGGTCTGGTTCACCGATCCGGGCTACGGCAGCTTGGGCAACTACGAAGGCTACAAAGGCGAACTCGAAATACCGCCTAACGTCTATCGGCTCGATCCAGAAAGTGGAATCATTACCATAGTGGCTGATGATTTTGAGAAGCCAAATGGACTCTGTTTTTCGCCCGATGAGTCCAAACTATACATCGTGGATACCGGCCGCTCGCATAATCCGAATGGCCCCGCCCACATTCGCGTTTTTTCTGTCGCAAACGACAACACGCTAGGGGGAGGCGAGGTTTTCGTCGACATGGGCAATGGTGGCTCCGATGGAATCCGTGTGGATACCGACGGAAACCTCTGGTCCGCGGCTGGGTGGGGCGGTGATGGATATGACGGTGTGCATTGCTTTGCCCCTGATGGTGAGCTAATCGGCAAAATTAAGCTGCCTGAAACCTGCGCAAATCTTTGTTTCGGTGGCGAACGCAAAAATCGACTTTTCATGGCATCCAGTCAATCGCTCTACTCGCTCTACGTCGAGGCGCTTGGCGCACAAATGCCTTGAAGAAAAGGCTGAAAATACCGTTCTAATCAAAAGGAGAACAAATGGCATACGAAAATATAATAACCCGACAAGAAGGGAAAGTTGGTGTTGCCCAACTAAACCGCCCCAAAGCAATGAACGCACTGAACGGTGACCTAATGCGCGAATTAATTGACGCGCTGCGCATATTTGATGCCGATGAAAACATTGGCTGCATGATCATCACTGGAAACGAAAAATCATTTGCCGCGGGTGCAGACATCAAGCAGATGGCTGATAAGAGCGCTGTCGGCATCATGAATGATCCATTCATTTATTACTGGGACGACCTGGCTAAGATTGCTAAGCCAGTTGTGGCAGCCGTCAGTGGTTGGTGCTTGGGTGGCGGCTGCGAACTCGCCATGGCGTGCGACATGATCGTGGCGTCGGAGTCGGCCAAATTTGGGCAGCCTGAAATCAATCTGGGCATCATTCCCGGCGCAGGGGGCACACAGCGCCTGACCCGTGCGGTTGGCAAAGCACTGGCAATGGAGATTGTGCTAAACGACCGCAAGCTAAGCGCGCACGAAGCGGCCCAACATGGGCTAGTCAATCGTGTTGTGCCCGCCGAAAGCTATATGGTTGCGGCTATGGAGCTGGCAAGCGCCATTGCGGACCGTGCGCCGGTGGCAGTGCGCATAGGCAAAGAAGCAGTCAATAAGGTCTTCGAAACAAGTTTGGCCGAGGGGGTCCACTTGGAAAGACGGCTCTTTAATATGCTCTTTGCTACGGACGATCAGACAGAGGGCATGGCCGCGTTTGTTGAGAAACGCAAACCAAAATGGACTGGAAAATAGCAAGAAACACACACATAAACACAATATCCCACATTTATCCCACATAATTATGTGGGATAAATGTGGGATATTGTGGGATAAATTTAACGTATTTTGTGCTATTCGCACCGAATTCGAGTTAAAATCCCCAAAAACAAGAACAAATGAGCGAAATTTTCTCGTGCCGTATGTATATTTGTTCTAGGCCATTTCAAAGAATAAATGTACATACGTCGTAAAGAGCATTCTCTAATGCGTCGCTAGCTTCCGCCGGATACGTACATACTGCGCGTAGTCAATTTCCTCGCTGCGTCGAATGTATGACTGTGTACTGGGCGCACGCCCCTGTACATCCACAATTTTGTCAGTAACCAGCAGATCGAACCCATCCGCTCCCGCACCACTACCGTAACTCACCATCAAAATTCGATTACCCGGCTTGGCTTCGTCTAATGTGGCTGCCAATCCGATCATAGCTGCGCCTGCGTAGGTATTGCCGATATCCGGCACAAGCAAACCCGCTTTCCACTGTGCTTCTTCAAAGCCGAGTGATTTTAGTGCCCGTGTCGGAAACTTGGGATTAGGCTGGTGGAAGACGACATAATCATAATCGGCTGGCGTCATCTTCATCTCTGCCATAATCTGCTCTGCCGCTGGAATAACGTGACCAAAATATCCCGGGTCGCCGCTAAAGCGCTCTGCGTGGCTAGGGTAGTGCGTGGTGGGGCGTCGCCAAAAATCTGCTGTGTCCGAGACGAAGCTGGTGGTGTGCTGGATGATGGCGCTGGCCTCATCAGCTGGGCCAATGATAAATGCGGCACCGCCTGCGCCCGCTGTATATTCTAGCGCATCACCGGGTCGACTTTGTGCGGTATCCATGCCGATGGCGAGCGCGTACTCGGCCATGCCACTACCCACTAATCCGATTGAGGCTTGCATGGCTTCGGTACCCGCTTTGCACGCAAATTGCCAATCGGCGGCCAGCGTTGTGGGCGTTGCGCCAATTGCCTCGGCCACGATTGTGCCCGTTGGCTTGACTGCATAGGGATGGCTTTCGCTGCCGATCCAGACGGCGCGCAGATCGCGCGGATCGATCTGCGCGCGAGCGAGGGCATTGCGCGCGGCCTCAATACTCATGGTGGCAGTGTCTTCGTCTTTGCCCGGCACGGACTTGGCTTTGACGGGGCTGCTGCTGTTGTTTTCTGTCCAGATACGGCTGATTTCGATCCCAGGGAGCCGAAAGCGTGGCACGTATGATCCGAACCCGACGATGCCGACGGGACGGGCTGGTTCGTTTAACATTTTTTATTCTCCAATTTTCGTGAAAAACTGACAAGGTGAGGGTTATCAATCTGGTTACTGCTGTCTTTTGCAGCTCGATTTTTGTCTTGTTGTACAGCCTGTATCATGAAGAGGTGACGAGGTGAGTTCGTTCAATATAACTATTGAGCCTAATATTATCCGGTTATGCCGCTTGCTGTACAACGACCTGATTCTTCACAAAAGTTGGACAGAAGAACCAACTCGGACCATCTCACCTTGTCAGCAGTTCCTTCGCTCTCTTCACGCGGATTTCGCCCTCGATCACCAACTGGGCCGCGACTCGATCCACATCGTTGCCGACCGCGCCTGCTGCAACAGCCACTTGGCGAGCGTGTAGACTCATGTGCCCACGCTGGATCCCCTCGGTGGCCAATGCACGGATGGCCGCTAGATTTTGCGCCAACCCCGCTGCAACCATGGCCTCACTTAACTCGCCCGCGCTTTTCATATTTAAAATTTTCATGGCAATTTGGGCTGAAGGATGAGCACGAGTCGCGCCACCAACTGTGCCAACGGCAAGAGGCATTTCGAGGCGACCATAGAGCGCGGGCAAGTTGACCGATTTGAATTTATCGTGCGGCAGATCGGCAGCGTCTGTGACGATGTGCCAATCGGTCAGCCCACGATATTGACCGTCGCGCGCGGCATAGGCGTGCGCACCAGCTTCGATGGCGCGCCAGTCGTTGCCCGTGGCAAGCGCGACTGCGTCGATGCCGTTGAGGATGCCTTTGTTGTGCGTTGCGGCGCGGTACGGATCGGCGACGGCAAAGGCATTGGCGTGTGCAATATTTTCGATCACGTCAAGGCCCGAGCTGCTGTCGCTGGCAAAGCTGCTGGCCGGGATCAGCACTTCGGCCCACGCGCGGCGTCTGTCGGTGAGGTTGCTAAGGATGCGCAAGAGTGCGCACCCGCCGCTTAAACGTTCGAGCGTGGGCGCAATTGTCTCGGCGGCAGTGTTAACGGCATTGGCCCCCATGGCGTCGCGCGTGTCAAAGAGCAGGTGAACAATTGTCATCGGCACGGTAGGCGTATTTTCGAGATGATGGATCTCGATATCAACTGGCCCGCCGCCTAGTTTGGCTATGGTGGGGCTTGTGTTTGCGAGTGCAAGCAGCGTGCTTTTTTCGGCTAAAATGGCGGCTTCTGCTTCAACGGGATCGGTGAGGCCGAGCAGCTGAATCTGCGCTATCATGATTGGGGCGGTGCTGCCGGTGATGAAGCCGCCACCTGTGCGGACGAGTCGCGCGGCATAGCTGACGGCAGCCACGACGGATGGCTCTTCGACGACCATGGGCAGCAAAATTTCGCACCCGTTGATGATGAAATTGGTGCCGATGCCCATGGGTAATGTGAAGCGACCGACGACATTTTCTATCATCTTGTCCGCTTGCTCGATAGATAGACTATCAGTGAGCAGATTCGTTTCGGCTGGGGTGAGTTTGGCCCATTCTGCCAAGAACTGCACTCGCTCGGCAACGCTTTTTTGATAGAAACCGCTGAGGCGCGATGAGCGAGGACTATTCGGTTGATCGATTGGTTTGGCCGTTTGTGGGTTGGTCATAAGCGTGAACTTTAGCATTGTGAGGCTCTCATAAGCTCTCAATTGCTTGGGGGAAGCTATCAAAAGCGAGCGAAAACTTTCCTTTTTAACGCTATCGACTCAAGGCAAGCAGCGCGCTTTCGATTGGACCGGTTAGCAGTTGGGGCGAAAGTGCTAAGCTGGCCGAGATCAATATGCCGACAAAGGCAAGCAGCGCGCCGACTGGATTTTCGTTTAGCAGCCTTGTTTGAATGAGGGGACCATAGAGAGTGCGCGCCATGCGGATGAACCCAATTACGACGCCCGCACTGGCTACCATAACAACGGCGGCAATGCGCCAATCGTTGCTGGCGACGGTCATAAGGCCAACCCAATGACCCGTAAATCCTGCGCTAAGTGGGAAGCCAGCTAGCCCCAAGCCGCCGATCAAAAAGGCTGCGCTGTTCCATGGCATTCGTTTGCCGATCCCCTGGAGCCACTCCGAATCGAAGGTGCGGCTGGCGTGCTCAATAGCGGAAAGTCCAATAGCGGCGGTTAACATACTTATCGCGCGTAAAGCAAAGAGGAATAGAACAATCTGCCAGTTTGTGTTGCCTGGTATACCCAAAAGCATAATGAGCAGACCCCAGTCATGCAAGGCCGCATATCCCCACAGCCGCCCAGGATGTTCTGCACCTGCTGCCGCAATGCCGCCCCACGCCGCGGTGAGCACGCCAGCAATGGTCAAGCCGAACTCTAGCGGAATTGTTCGTGGAATAAATGGATATGCAGTGAGCACTCGGTAGATTAAATGGAGCAATGCTAGCTGATAGAGCAATGTGAGCAACATCGTAACAATTGGAGGCGCGGTTTCGGCAACATCGGCCATTGCGCTGTGCAGAGGGACTGGTGCCAGTAGGACGATGATGCCGACGGTCAACAGTAGAGAAACAATGTTCATTAATTCGGGGTCGCGCGGGCTTAGGGCGAGTCGATCCGCGTACCACGATGCGATGAGAAAAAGTGGAAATGTTAGGACCGCCGGAATCAACGAGCGCAGTGGACCGTCTGATCTCGTAGCGCGCCCGGCCTGTAAAATATAAATACCAATACTGCTCAAGCCAACCAGAAGGAGAGGCGTGATCAGTGGGGCTGCGACTGGCCCCGAAACCAACATGGCGAGCAGTGCATATCCAGCCAATAATATCAAGGTAAATGGCACGAAGCTGTGCCCTTGGCTAATGCGAATTGTGAGGACAAATGCAATACAGGCCAATGCCATGCTGGTTGCCAAAACGGGAATTGCTGCGGGATGTACTTGTAGCATAAAGCCTAATCTTTCTAGGCAGCCCGTCGGCACGATCACCCGATTGAGCAGCGAGAGCTGGATGGGTGCTGCGGAGAGATCGAGATTCCACAACCACAGCGCCAACCAGCCTGTAATTACGGCTGCGACACTTGTAGTCAACCATTCCCAGCTGCGAAATATATAAGTAATTAATGCCAATAAAAAGAGACCGCCCAGTATTAAAAGCGGTAAACTAATGTTTGGACTATTTAGGGTCGCTGGATCGAAACAATTCATCTATTTATATCTATCTGTCCTTCGGGAGATCTGTCTCATCTTTTTGTCTACGATTGAACAAGCGAGATAGCCCGGTTTTTTCTTTTTTGGACTTTTGCTGTGGCTCTGCTTTGGAATTTATGTAACCTTTATCAAGATGAGTTGATGTACCAAATAAGTTCGGTGTAGGCTGAGTTGGTTCCTGTAACTCTTCTGCAAGATGATTCGGTAGGGATTGATCGGGTGAAGATTGATCGGGTGAAGATTGATCGGGTGAAGATTGATTTACCTGTCTTGAGGGGAGTGAATCTGTCAGCGGCTTTTGTGCTGCCTTTAAATTTGTGCGCGTGAGTGGGGATCCTGAACGCACCCATTTCTGATTATTCTGTGTTGGATCGGCTTGTCTTGGATCGGCCTGTGTTGGATCGGCCTGTGTTGGATCGGCCTGTGTTGGATCGGCCTGTGTTGGATTGGCCTGTGTTGGATTGGCCTGTGTTGGATTGGCCTGTGTTGGATTGGCCTGTGTTGGAGTGCCGGGAGTCAGAGTTTCACGCCGTGGGTGACTTTGGGATGAGTCTGATGGCGACAGATTTGCCTGCATTTGATTTATCTGAGATTGATTCTTCTGAGATTGTTTGGCCCCTGACTGAGCTGCCCGTGACTGAGCTGCTTGAGCGCGATTTATCCGAAGCGGCTCGTCTGTTAAATTAGTATCGGACAAGATCGTACCGCGCGGTGCCGTTTGCGGAAGCGTTACGCCCGTCATTGCTTGTCGCGCCTCTGCCGTTAGTGGCACTGTGGGGATGTCCATTGTGGTCATCTCGCCAATAGGAACCATACTGCTGTCTGTCAGCATCCGCCTACCCTCTACAGGGAAGGTAATATCTGTGGAAACAATAGGGCGTTGTTTTATGCTCAAGCTCTCGGTTAAAATTAAGTAGCTGCACCCTAATGCTATCAATAATTCGACGATGCCAATCAATACAGAGACACCAGATTCTGGCAAGAGTAACGTAGCAAAAACATGAGCTGGAACGCACCACAGCAATAGCGCAACGCCCGTAAAGAGTGGACTATTGCTTAGGCCAAGGGTGAGAAGCGCGCAGATGCTGATCCAAATAAAGAAAACAGTCATGCGCAGCGCGTCGCTTGCTTCGATTGCATTAGGGAAAGGTAGGCTAAAGTTAAAATCGAAGAGACGCAACGCGGTATAAACTAAAATAAGCATCAACAAGCGCATGATCCAGTTGCCGGATTGGGAAATAGTTGGGCTGCGCGGTGCCTGTGCGATTGAAATGGCTAAAATTAGGGTACAGAGTGCAATAATACAGACTTGTACAATCATCAATTGCGCCTCGATTTGACCCGTTTGTAATGCAACGGCTGCCGCGCCAAATTGTACAACAATTAATCCAATCAGGCTTGCGCGCCAGTCCCATAACAAAATCATGGCAGCCGCAACTGCGCACGTCAGAATGATGCCCGTGCCGGACGCAAAAAAATTGAAGCTAGAAAATAACGAAGTCAATATATTCTATTGTCCCAATTTAACTAACAAGTAAATAGCCAAGTAAGCCAAAGACAGCCAACCAACCCATGTACCCTGCGCCTTCAATTACACGTGCAACATTGCGCGTAATCTCGCTGACGCTGTTGACACCCCACCACGACGCTTGAAAGAGCCACTCTAAACGCGAAATATAGCTAATCTGCGCCGCTCGACTACCTAACGATTGCCAAACTTGATGGCGAGCAATGGCCAGTAAACAGCCCAAAATTAGTGGTGGCGCCAAGGTAAGCCACACTGCGCTGTCGGCTATCACGCTTGGGTATTGACCCAGTTGTGAAGGGATAGCGCCTGACATCTTTGTCATTGCCTGTATAAATGAGGGACGAATGCCACTCAGCGCAAGCGCAAGACCAATAGCCGTACACGCAAATAGCAGACGGATTACCGCCATAGGATGCAATCTACGTTTGCTCGACGAAACAGCACTCCAACTACGTAAAAGCGCCGCAATTTGGATTGTTTGTGCCAAAACATAAATAACAAAAAGGAGACGATAGGAAGGCCCGCTGACTAATAGCTGTGAAATGGCAGGCTGTGTTAGAAAACCGGGCGTGAAAGGTGCCCCAGCAAGCGCCAAAGCACCAACGCTTACAGGGATCTGCCAACCCCATTCTTGCCACGCCCGTTCGCCCACCAGCCAAAGACCACCACCAAGTGCAAAAGCCGTTGTCGGCCAGATCAATGCACTAGGTCCTTGGTTCGATGCCAGCGCACCAGCTAGACCTGCAAGTCCAGCCGAGGTAACCAGCACGAAAGTTGTGTGCGTTGGTTTGTCCGGTGCCGCCCACGCCGCAATTGCGCTGCCCAAAAGCATTAGCAAGATTAACGCAAGCACCGGCCATTGCAGCAAAATCTCGCCCCCGCGATTGCTAACTGCCCACCCCAGCAGCCACAAGCCACAGAGCGCAGGCACCATATGATCCAGCAAACGTTCGGATAGATCAACCTCGACATCTTCTCGTGGAAGCAACCACAAATGGAACGGATACGTGCCCGCACGGATGCCTGCCGCAACAAGCATGAGCAAAACCGTTTCATACGGCAATGTGGGGCTGTTTAGCGCCTGCCCCAAACCGTCCATCCCGGCGGGCAAAAGGCCAATCATTAGGAGCAACGCACCAACTAAACTCATCCCTTTGGCGCGATTATCTTTAATCAAACTATCGACAGGGTGTGATGCATTTTCTGGCCGCACAGCAATCCGGATCAGCATGACCAGATCCATGGCAACCCATGTCAAAACAAGTGTTAGTAGGTTGCGACTGTTCACAAAAAGAAGCACCGAACCTAGAAAAGCGAGATGGACGGCTAAATTTGTGCTGGGTCTGCGATATTCGTTGTGAACAACAGGATAATTGCTCTGCGGTTGAATGCGACTATTTAAGCTTAACAGAATGCCAATTCCACCAAGCAGTAGGATCAGCCCACTGATATACCAATTCCAATCGCCGCCAAACCATTCTAGATTTGTGCCAATTTGGGTGATTGGTCGCCATGGACGGCTGTATACTGGATATTCTGTCTGCGCCCACAGCAGAAGAAGCAATGCGCCCGCGATGACAACAAAAAAAAGAGCGATCCCCGTTGACTTACTTGGGGTACGCCACCAGCGTCCAGCCAATAAAACAACAAGCGAACCAACCACTAAAACGAGTGGAGGCCCGACTGGAGAGACAAGTATATTTAAGAGATCAGTTAGGGCTTGCAAGATATCCACGGTCTAAAATTGTAGCATAGTCCGCTTGTTTTTGAATAACTTTGCCTGATTCAGGATAAACGTTGTCGGCAATCCGTGGTATGATCAGAAAATAGAGAAAAAATCTAACTTTAAAGCCATTCAAATATAAATCCGGTGAGCACGCCCTTGTATGGATCTATAATGAGATAGCCGTACGAGAGCGTGTTCTCTGAACGATGAATAAGGCTTATTGATCAATCTTATCTATTTGCAGTAATTCACAAAAGTCGCAGAATGAGGTTAGAGAACGCGCCCTCCACAAAATTGTGAATTATTGATTTTATTAGAAGGAATACAGACTAAAATGCCTAGGAGCAAAACATTACTAGAAAAATTTTCCATGTTAGTTTCGGCTAATCTTTCAGAGCTGGTTGGCCCATTTACCGAACGCCCCAAAGGCGGTATCCCCGTCACAGTTGAAGGATACATCCGCCGCATTGAGCGCGAGATCTACGGGATAGACAAAGCTGCACACGAAATGATTTCACAGGTGCGCACCATGCATGATCGGTTGAACTCATACGAACGCCAAGCCCGCGAGTTGGATCGCGCCGTGGATATGCATCTTACCCGAGGCAATGATGCGGCCGCACTGCTTGCACAAAAAAAGCTGAATCGGCTACAGCCGCGATTAGTGCATACGCTTGATGATATTAAGGAGTGGGAATCACGCTTATTGGTTTTAAAAGAAAAGCGAGATAGGCTCGAAATTCTGTTGACCGATGCCAAGCAAAAAGAGAAAACGCAGCAGAATCAAACCGGTGCAGCTAACGCTCGCCCCATGTATTGGGTGATTGACTAAAATATCGGGCGATTGACTAGAGTATCCGCTGTCCGAAGATCGACGCAATCAGCTCCACTGCAAGCTCTGCCGTACAATTTCCTTCGTCTAGAATCGGATTAACTTCAACCACATCCATTGACCGGATCTTATTCGACTCGGCCAAAATTTCCATCAACAGATGCGCCTCACGGAAGCTCAACCCGCCCGGGACAGGTGTGCCAACACCAGGGGCCAGCACCGGATCAATCGAGTCCATGTCCAAGCTGACGTGTATGTGATTAAGATGTTGCAGGTGTTGCAGCGAGCGTCGCGCTACCGTTGCCATCCCCAACTCATCCACATCGCGCATCGTGTAGATATTGATCCCCGTTTGGGCCAGCGCCACCTTCTCAGCCTGATCCAAATCTCGGATGCCGATCATCACAATATTTTGATGAGCGAGCTTTGCGCCATCATGCCCCAAATTAACCAATTCCGAACGGCCCTCGCCCGTCAACACTGCAACCGGCATCCCGTGAATATTGCCCGAAGGCGACGTCTCTGGCGTATTAAAATCCCCATGCGCATCGATCCAAATGAGCCCTAACGCTTCATCCTTTGCCCGAGCCGCCGCGCCCCCAACCGTTCCAATCGCAATCGAATGATCGCCACCCAAAAAGATCGAAACTTCGGCCTTATTCTCATTATCCCTATCATTTGAGGCTGACTTTGCCTTTTTGTAAATAGCCTTACACGCAGCCACGACCGAAGAGAGATGCAGCAGATTTTCATCCGCTGAACCAGCCTCGATTTCGGCACGGACCGCCCGCTCGTCGCGCACGGGCACCTGCACATTGCCCGCATCTTCAACCGCCAACCCCAACCGCTCTAACTTATCATACAACCCTGCATATCGAACCGCACTCGGCCCCATATCGACGCCACGGCGCTGTTGACCCAAATCCATAGGCACGCCAAAAATCTGTATTTTTTGCATACCGAAATCGTAGCAGATTTATACCCCAATGTAAATTGATGATATGCTTATCTTGTAAATGTGTAATTCTTGAAAGTTGTCAATATATCACCTATTCGGAGAAGCAGACGTGTTTTCAAAATTATCGACCCCATTAAAAGTTGGTCTAACCTGTGGCGCGGCCGGCATTCTGCTGACCCTTATCGGCATCGTTCGCGGCAACGTGCCGCTACAGCCCGCCAACATTGCCGTCGCCTTACTAATTGGCGGCGGATTCTGGTTTTTAGTTAGCTGGGCAGTTGCAACCGCTGCCGTAGATGTAGAACGTGACATTGCCGCGGCCCACGATCTGCCTGAAGTCGATTCAGTCGAATAATCGCCGACCATGTTCGAGTATCCAATTCGTCTACACCACATCTTTGTCTCGTCCGGGCATAACTACTTTGGACAGGATAAAGCGGTGGGGCCGTCGGCAACGCACTCAACGTACAACCTTATGCAGGTAGATCTGCACGCGGGGAAAGGGCTGGTGGGAGACCGATTTTATGCTGTGCGCAATGATTTTGACGGGCAAGCGACCTTTATTGCACAGGAGGTAATCGACCTGTTGCGGATCGAATTAGGGCAACCGACATTGCAAGCCATTGCCCTGCGCCGCAACATCGTCATAGCGGGTGCGGATCTCAATAGGCTAATTGGCCACGAGTTTGAGATCGTCTATCCTGAAACTGCTTCTACTGGGCATGAGCGCATCCGATTTTGCGGGACAAAACATTGTAGCCCGTGCCGCTGGATGGATCTCGGCGTTGCGCTCGGTGCATTGAAGCTGCTAAAGGGCCGTGGCGGTCTACGCACGCAAATATTGACTGATGGCCTGCTGCGAATCGGCCCTGCTATACTTCACACGAATGTTGAACTAAATCCCGCCGCGATTACTGAACCATTACCAAAGCCTCGATTACCATAAGCACTAATCGTAAGATAGGCTGTTAGCCGGTCCTATGTAGGCGAACAGTCCGCATTTATGTTTTTGGATAGACAGAAGAAGAGCATCATGTTATCGATTCCTGAATCGACAACATGATGCTCTTCTTCTATATGCGAGGAATTATACCTAAATTATTGTATAAACAAGGTTGTTAAGCCTAGCAGAGTAAAACCTCGGTCGAACACGGCGAGCGTAGCTTTCTCACGAAATTCGTAAGCGACATAACGCCGAACTACTTAGTGCGCTATGCAGAAACGGGTTGACCCCGCGAACAGCAAGCAGCAACTGGGCGTTCACGGGTCGGTCGACTGCTGCTTACTGTTCACTACGTCTACTATCTCACCTGCAAATACGGCAGGAAGATCTTCGAATCGGTCATCAACACCTGGCCACCAGCTATATCCACTTCTGCCACATTACCATCTAGCACACTTGGTCGATTACGTTGCGGCTGGCTTTCATCTAAAACGAGAGAAATGGTTGCCATATCATCCGCTGGTAGATCAGTAGATGTCGGTTGTATACCTAATTCATAAACACCCGACGCCAGATTGTCCGTCATCAGTAATAGCGTGAAATTACCGCTCGAATCAGTTCGAATTGTAATCGCATCGGTCATGCCTGTAATAGCAATCTGCATCTCTTCCTCTGTTGTAAAGCCGCTGCCTTCAATCAAAAAGATACTGCCGGGTGCGCCTTCGCTGTGGTTTACCGTAATCGTTGGCACAGGCGGATCGGTTGCGGCGCTTACTTCGAATGCAATTGTTGAACCACCTTCCGCGCTAATCTCGTGCGTGCCCGAAATTGCGTTTGCTGGCAGCGTAAACTCTGTGCGGCAATAGTTCACATAGCAGCCGATAGTCGATACAAGAGCACCGTCGAAGAAGAGATCAAAATTGCGAGATGATTCATTGTAGAATCCACTATCTGCGTAGTAGAGATACCCACCCGAACCGATAATCTCCACTGATCCACCCGCTGCTACTGGATTTGGATCTACGCTGTTCAACGTGGGGTAGACCACTGTAGCTTGCGATTGAAGGGTAGGTGTTGGCGTAGATGTTGGCGTAAGTGTTGGCGTAGGTGTAGGCATCGGTGTAGATGGCACGGACTCATCCTCCTGCACAATTTCAATTTCCAGCGCAGTGACCCACTCGTAATCCACTATAAAATTGCACGTGTCTGGATCGACCTCACCTAAATTTAAACGTTTGTGAACTGTGAAAATGTTGCGGCTATCGGCGACGAGCATTACATCAAACTCAGCAGAATCATAGCTTTGGGTTGTCGGAGCATACTCGCCCATTGGTCCACTAATTTTAACATTGTAGTATAGGTACATGCCATCGATAATAATGATCGCGGACAAAGCACCCGTTGGCGAGTCAAAGATCACTTCGTTGATACTTGGCACAGGTTGCTGTGTTGAAATTGGGCATGGTGTTGGCGTTACATCAGGCGTAACCGTTGGGGTGCCAGGCAATGGTGGATCGATACATATTGTGAAGCCATCGACCGTGGGGAAGCAACCATACTGCTGCTCGCCTGTCCATGGTTCGGGGTAGCAAACGCCATTGTGTTCAAACGTATTTGGTGGGCAGCCGAGTGTCGGTGTCACATTTGGCGTAACTGTATTGGTCGGTGTTGATGAAGGCGTCAAAGTTGGAGTATAATTAGGTGTTAGGCCGGGTATGACATTGCTCTCATGCACGATTGTAATTTCTTCACTTATTGTATACCCATCATATGTACAACCATTATCCATCGATATCGGGGCTCTATGCGCTTCGACTTTAAAATAGTTTGCCTCTTGACCAATCAACTCGACCTGAATCGGCCCGCTGCTGCTGGCTGTGTAAACACCCAATTCCCCCGTAATAGTGATTGTGTCTGCAAGGCTTAGTGAAACATCAACAAAGGGCACGAGATCGTCGGTTGGCGATTCGAAATCAACCGATAAATAAGCTGCGGTTGGAATAGGACACGGAATTTGTGTGATCTCTGGTGTCGGGGTGGAAGTAGACACTGGGGAAGGTGTGGCAGTTGCGGCCGGTACACTTTTGGGCTCGCTCGCAATTAAGTTGCTTTCTGCATTAGCGATAGAATAACCAAGAATAAATACGCTGCTGAAAATAATGCAGGCAGCGATTAAAATAAGAATGACTAGCTTTTTCATTTAAAATCTCCAATGTTAATCTATTAATCGATGCAACCGTTCAGTCTCTTGCCGGTTGAGTGAACTTGAGCAGTTTCTGGCTTGTATCGAAACCCAAGGGAACTGAACGGTTACTAATCGATGGTAAACCTCAGAAAACGTCCACCTCAATAGGCTTTTTCGAAATGATGTGAAATTTTTCCAATGTACGATGAGCATAATTCTATTCGCAAACAGCCTCCTAAATTAATGAACAGCAGTTGATTATCTATTTCTGCCAGAAATAAAATTAGGGCTTTATAGTAGCTATAGGAAGTCTCGTTCGTTAACTATAATAATGCGATAAACTTATCCATGAGTCCATCACTTTTTCTATGGAATATTTTGCCTGATTTGACTAGAATGATGGAAACTATCACTATAAATGACATGATTACTCTCTATTTTTTAGCAAAATGACATGAATTGTCATTAGCCTTTATGTGGTGGTTCATAGGTATCTTCACAATATTCTGGGGGCAGATAGCGCAGGCTGAGCTTTGCACGCAGTGTAAACGGTCGAAGCCAAAGCGGTCACCGCCATTTATTGAGAAGATACATTAAATCTGTCAGTCAATCAGGTCCGAAGCCAGAGATGTGACTGTTCGAGCTAAATCAGCCCCAATTTGACGGGAAAACTTGTCAAAAGTTTGCGTAGAATATGTGATTTCCCCTTGAAAACGCCGAAAATCAGCTATTTTTTGGAGCACAGGCGGGGTTGCGGGAATTGCTGGTTAAGTTAGACGATAAAAGTAGGCAATATAATAGTCCAAGTGAACTCCATATAAGCTGGACAACTAGCGCCGAAATTGACACGTCGGGCTTTCACATATTGCGAAGTAGCGACGGTACGCTAAATGGCGCGCGCCGCATGACCGAGCGCTTGATTCATAGTTTGGGGAGCGATGGGGGGGCTATGAAGTAAAACTTCAATACAATGAAACAGTCGAACCGCCGCTAAAGTTGCTAAGCTTTTGGCTCTATGAGGCTGAAAACAGCGGAGGCGTAAACTATTATGGCCCTGTAGCGGTTCATCTTGATGCATCGCAGGGCGAGAAGATTTTGTATTTACCTTTTTTAATGCAGTAATTAGGCTAATCCAGAAAAATAAGTATACGTATTCGGTCGATTTTCTGGAGCAACTTGCGGCCATACTGTATATTTTATTTTTTGGAATGGCCTTATGACACAGTATTAATAAATGTTGTTGGATTTTGTGGACGTTCGTTAATCGTGAGCTGAAAGATATCGGGCCGGGCATAATGGCCGACTGCATCAAAATCGAGCTTGCCCTGGCTGATTAAATCACGCTCCAGTTCGGCGTAGAGAATTCCCTCTTCATCATAAAGCGGCCCAGCTAACACGTCGCCAAGCGGTGAGACAATTACGCTTCCTCCGCGGCACATTACCTCTGGCTGGCTTTTCAACTCTTCGATACCCACTAAATCTTTGGGGTACATGCTCTTCTTCACAAACTGGTTGCAGCCCAGCACAAAGCAACGTCCCTCGCACGCAATGTGGCGCAAGGTGGCCTGCCAGCTATCGCGTGAATCAGCAGTTGGCGCGAGGTACAATTCCACACCTTTGCCATACATTGCCATACGGGCCAGCGGCATATAATTTTCCCAGCAGATCAACCCACCGATTTTGCCCAGTGCAGTTTCGACAACCGTTAGCGTGCTGCCATCACCCTCACCCCAAATCAAGCGTTCGGATGCCGTCGGCTTGAGCTTGCGATGTTTACCCAGCAATGTTCCGTCTGGCCCAAAGTAGAGCGTTGTGCAGTAGAGCGTGCCCCCGCTATATGTACTGTCGCGCTCGATCACGCCCATAGCCACAAATGCGTTTGCGGCCCGTGCCGCCGCTCCAATTTGATCCGTAATCGATCCCGGTACATCAACCCCATTTTCCCAGTAGCGCTGCCACATCTGGCGGCCCCCCGGGCTGCGGCTCCCCACGACCATGCCAAAACTCAACCCGCGCGGGTACGCTGGAATATATGCTTCGGGGAAAAGAATCAGTTGAGCGCCATTCGCCCCACACTCGGCGATTAATGTACAGGCTTTGTCGGTTGTGGCCTCCGCATCAAAAAGGATTGGTGCGGCTTGTACCACTGCGGCTTTCACAATGTGAGATGTAGGACGATAAGTGGCTGGCTGAGTAGTAGGCATCATTATCTTTGATTGGGATTGTTTGAATAGGTTCGGGAACACAGTAGGTCAACATAATAGTTGGCGCAATTGCATGGACATAAACCATCTGTGCCGCGTTCAACTTTGTTATGATCATTACAAGAAATATATGGCTTGCTTTCTACAGATCGCGCGCTGCGGGCAGCCCATACGCTGACACTGCTGCATGAGTTGCGGCCAGCACCGCCTCCACTAGCACATCCGCAGCCAGCGTGCCGATAAGGCTCACATCAGCTTTCTGGTCGCCGTGCGAAAGCGCAAAGATCGTGTCCCCATCAAAGTTCGTGTGGATCGGGCGGATGGTGCGGGCGAGACCATCATGGGCCATCTGCGCAACCTTGGTCGCCTCAGTTTTGTTGAGCTTCACATTGGTCGCGACGACTGCCAGCGTTGTGTTGCCGCCTGTGGCAAAGCGTGTAGCTGTCTGCCCAATGCGGCTTTTTGCAAACTTGACTGTGTCAACAAAACCACCCGTGACTGGCTTACGCGGGCCAGCGATAATCTGCTGCGTTTGCGGATCAAACACGTGACCAAATGCGTTGACGGCCGTTAGCGCCGCCACCACAATCCCGCCCGCTACATTGGTGCTGGCCGATCCTAAGCCACTCTTGGTTGCCTGACCAAAACCCAGCGCTTTGCCAACGGTTGCCCCAGTCCCGGCTCCCACATTGCCTTGGCGGATGGGACCATCATTGGCATCTTCGCACGCAGCATAGCCCGCCTGTGAATCGGGTCGCGCGCCCACCTTTCCGATGGGTAGATCAAAGAGAATGGCCGCGGGCACGATGGGCACTTTAGTCACGCCAACGTCGAAACCGATATGGCGCTCTTCTAGCCACCACATGACGCCATCCGCCGCAGCAAGACCGAACGCGCTACCGCCCCCAAGCAATATAGCATGAACCTCATCTACGCGACAGAGTGGATCAAGCAGTGCCAGTTCCCGACTGCCGGGCGCACCGCCGCGAACATCAACACCCGCCACGGCACTCTTCCTCTTCCCATCACATAGGATAACGGTGCAGCCTGTGCCGCCCTCTTTATCTGTCCAGTGACCAACCTTTAGGCCCGCCACATCTGTTAAGTCATTATGCATACTTTGTGTCTATTTTTAATTTGCTGTTCACTCTTCAACACCCAAATAGCGCATGGCTGCTAAAACATACATGCGCACTGCTAACTTGATTTCATCAATGCTCACCCACTCATCGATATGATGCGGAATGTGAATGTCGCCTGGTCCACAGGTGACAATCGGAATCCCTTTCCGTGCATAAAGAATCGTGCCGTCAGTCGAGCCGGGAACGCCACCATAGATGGGCTCCTCTCCAGCTAAATCCGCATAGGCCGATGCCAAAGCTGTGACAACTGGCTCCTTCCGATCTGTTCTGGTTGGATGCCGCACTTCCTGCACTTCTATCTGATAGCCCAGCCGCTCATCGGCAGCGGTAACGGCGATCAGCATCTTCTCGACTTGTTGAGCCAGTCGCGCCGGATCTTGGCCGGGGATAAGCCGAAAATCCAGAATCGTTTCGGTCGCGCCAGGCATGACATTGTTTTGCGCCTCGCCCACCGCAGGCGACATTAAAATGGTGGGCGTAATGCTTGGCTGGCCGAGGAATTCATACGTTCCATGGCGCGCAATCTCTCGTTCTTCTAGGCTCTGGACCAGCGTCAGAAACCGCGCCATGGGATAGGCGCTATTCACGCCCGTTAGCGGCATGGCACCATGGGACATGATTCCTTTGATCACTGCCCGGATCCACATGACGCCCTTTTGCGCGATGCAGAGATGATTCTCTTCCGGCTCGCAGATAATGGCCGCATCCACGTGATCAGCCCAGCCATTGTCGACAAAATGTTTGATGCCGATCATGGCCCCTTCTTCATCACAGACCGCACCAATCAAAATGTTGCCTTTGAGCTTGACGTCGCTGTCTATAATGGCTTTAATTGCCATCAGCGCACAGACCAAGCCAGCCTTCATGTCGTTGGCTCCGCGCCCATAAATGCGACCATTCCTAATCGTGGCGCTGAAGGGTGGGTCGGTCCACTCAGCTTCGTCGCCCGCAGTCACCACATCGGTGTGGCCTTCGAACATAAGCGTCGGCCTATCTCCCGCTCCATGAATGGCAATTACATTGGGGCGACCTGGCTCCACCACTTCAAAATGAGTTTCTAGCCCCATCTCGCGACAGCGTGCTTCGACCCAGCGCGCGGCTTCTTCTTCGCCCAGTTGTTCCGCTGGTCGCCAGACGCTAGGGATGCGCGTGAGTTCTTGAATCCACTCGATCAGCATTACATCATCTAGGTGGGTAAGTACTTTTTCTTCTGTGGGTGTGAGCATTTTGATGGATGCCTATTGTGGAAGGATGAGAATAGAATTGGACCGCAATATATGGTTTGAATGTGATGCCGAAGGCAGCAGCTACGCCATCAGAATGAGTTGTAGAAGTGTGAGAGTAATCGCCGGTTAAGTAGAGTGCAGCAGTTTGTACTCTTGGTAGCATCGGCGGCTGTATCGAAGCCAAAATTGCGGGTTTCGAACCCGCTATTTTCGATCATGGAGAAAGCTGTTGATAGGTAAGCAGCCTTCTCCATGCGAATTGTCAGAACCCTATTTCAAAAACTGAATTGTAAGTGGATAAGGCCAAAGTTCGCCATTGCTTGCCTTGATCGCACCAAAAATTGGGAAAGCAACGCCTGCTATGCCTAGCCCGATTGCAATTGGTAGAAGACAAAGCAAAAGTGGAAACAGGATCATGCCAACGAGACCAAACATGAAAAGAGCTGCGCCAAAAATCAATTCCGTTATGAGCCAGTTTGCCACCATTTTGCCATGTGCATCAAGTTCTGGCATTTCTTCTTTCTTTGCAAACCAAATCGCAATCGGCACAATCATGCCCGCAAGCGGAATCACATATCCAGCAAATTGCGATAGGTGTAGAAACATGGCCCACTTATTTGTATCTTGTTGGTCGCTATGCTGCCACAACGGTTTTCTTTCTTCATTTTGATACGTACTCTGCATAGAAGGCTTCTGTTCTTCTTGACCATCAGAGTTAGGAATATTGTGGGATGTGGATTGCATCGGGGAAGTCATAAATTTTCTCCAGAACTATATACAAAAACTGCTGATAACGATACTAGTGTTTTGGCTTATATGTTTTGGCTCATACCGATATGCGGCTGAAATTGCCAAAATCTTGAAAGAGAAATTTGCGCAATTTCAGTTTGCCGCCCATACGAGCGAATATTTTTTAGTATACAGTAAATCTGCCTGAAGAAACTTCCATTATCTAGAAATTTAGCTGACATTTTCGTCATCTCTGCCATTTTGACGTTGTAACTATAGTTGTATCGTAAAAGAAACGCCGATAATTGCAAGCAGCGCACCTGCCAGACGCATGATCTGCGCACCATATGGCAATAGTTCAATGAACATCCCAAGGAAGACACCGATCAGATGTAGACTTGCCGTAGCGCTCAGAAACCCGTTGACGTATGCTGCGATGTAGGCCACATTCTTGCTGACTATCGCTGCGGGAATTTCGCTTCCATGAGCATGTCCATGAAAGAGCGCAAAGAAGGCCACAAAAATCATGGCGACGCCGATGGGGAAGTGTGTATCCGCAAGAATAGCAAGGCCAAGGACGAATACGGACGCGGCGATCCCATATTCGACAAATAGGAGAGGCAGACCCGCTACGCCCAAGATCCCACCGACTGCCATGACGCCCACAAAAGCTGCTGGCACATACCAAACTGCCCGCCCGCCGATCTGCGTGCTCAACATGCCGACTGCTACCATAGCCAGTAGATGGTCAAAGCTCAATAGTGGGTGCAAAAATCCTGCTAACGCACCGCCGTCAATACCTGCATGGAGTAAAATTGAGTGGACTGTAGGTGTGATGTGGATCATCTTGCATTACCCGTGGCTAAGTTGAGTTCCTGTTAATTTCACGTATTTCTCCTGTAATCTTGCATGAAGTTGTCCTAGCTGTCTGTTAGAGAGCGTTGGAAAAATCGATATTGATTATATGCTTTATAGGATTGTTTGTCTACGATGGTGTATGTACGCTATAAAACAATTGCGTACTTATTCAACTGAGATTGAAATCCCAGCCCGCTATAGAAAACCTGTCACTGGTTATTTAACCGCCTGTTCAGCCCTTTTTAAGAGGACAGAATATTTGTGATTTCTTTGGCCCAATCGGCTACAATGTAATTATGTCTATCTTACCGTCTATCACTTCATCGAACGTTTCATCGAATGTTTCATTTGCCGCTTTACCTGATGCTCATCTGATTCTGACTACCAACCCCGGTCTTGAAGATATTGCGATTGCCGAGCTGCAGCTACAGTTGCAGCGGGCGGCTTTACCGGCTGCAAGGTGCGAATTGTCACCATATGGTATGGCAGGAGCAATTGATGTGACGTGCGAGTGCGCGCAAGCCGAGTTGGTCGCGGTGGGGCGAACCATGCGCTCTATCCATCACATTCATCACCCCGTCGGCTGGATTGCATTGACTCACACAAGCGGCGAACCATTGCGGGCGATTGCCGACTTTTTGCATGAAGCCGAAATCCCCGAGATGCGAGTGGCGAACTGTTTTCGGGTGACGGGCAAGCGTGTGGGGCAACATGCGTTTACGAGCGTAGATGTGCAGAAAGTGGCGGGCGCGGCGCTGGTTGCCAAATACGACTGTGGCGTAAACTTAACCCAATATGATGCAAATATTCTGGTGAATGTCTACCACGATCATTGTTTCATCGCGGCGCAGCTTACGGACAATCCGCTGGACGCGCGCTATCAGTATGTCTACCGCCCCAAAGTGTCGCTCAAATCGAACGTTGCCTATGCGCTTCTGCATTTGGCAGACCTGCGACCCGACAATGGAATTGCCGCTCATCAATGCGAAAAAGACGCGCCGATTTTTCCTAAAGCAGAAGATGACAAACCGCGCGTGTTGCTCGATCCGTTTTGTGGATCGGCGACAATTTTGCTGGAAGCGGCGGCTTGCTTGCCCGACTACCAGATTCTGGGTAGCGACCGCTATGAGCAGGCCGCGGGGTGGGCGCACGATAATGTTGCGGCAAATAAGGTTGCGGATCGGGTGGCGGTGGTGCTGGGGGACGCCCGCCATTTAGACAAAATTTACGCGCCAAACAGCATCGATGTGATTGTGACGAATCCACCCTTTGGGGCGCAGTTGGGGGCCAACGCCAACTTTTGGGATCTGTACAAAAATTTTTTGAAATCGGCGTGGACGGTGTTGAAACCGAGCGGGCGGATTGCCATGCTGGTCTGGAAGCGGGGTGCATTTAATCGTGCGGTCAAGCAGTTTGATTATGAGATCCGTCATGTGCGGATTATGGATATGGGTGGCATTTACCCAGGAATTTTTATTTTAGAAAAAGAGGTTCTCTGAGGTATTGTGTGGGTAACTAGGAATAAATTTCCAGCCTGATACGGAAAACGTGATAAATCACGTTAAAGTTACGGCATTTAACCTGTTTTAACAGGTTTCCCATAGCA
>ENA-ORXT01000949-ORXT01000949.1-marine-metagenome-genome-assembly--contig:-NODE-949-length-41653-cov-5.674620_pt1 | contig 41653 bp, 31 predicted proteins | sample MGYA00237868_ERZ511482 | MGnify/ENA metagenome assembly ERZ511482 | reverse complement strand
GTAGGCAGAAAGAGAAAAACACATCCGTTTCACAGACAATTCAAATCATAGTTGCTCCCTACCTTTCGCCAACCCCACACCCGAATCGCCCGGGGGTTCTTAACCAAGCGCCATCGCCATTGGGCCTAGGCGCTTCGCACGGCAATGACCGAAAAGTCGTCAGGAAGAGTTCCCCCCTGCTTTTCGGTCACCTTGGTTTCAAGAAGCTCGGGAAGAGCGTATAGATCATCGGAAGCCGCGCATTCGCGGAGAATCCCCTGTGTTGCCTGCTTCCAAGCTCCATCGGAGAGGGATAAGATCGTCATTTCCGACTCGATTTCACCGGAGAAGGAACGAAATTTGGCGCCGGCGCCGACGAGCGGCTTCTTCGGCTGACCCTTGGTCAGTTCGAGCACCTTGGTTCCGGAGAAGGAAATCAGCTTCGATTCACCGCAGGAGGCCCCGCAGATCCCCGTGGGACCAGCAGCAAAACCGATTAAGGTCGTCAGGCCGTCGGTGCCTTCGGCGACCGCCTTATCGACGGCCTCGAGAATTTCGGTCCAAGTCGCCTCTTCAAAGAGGTCGTGCGTGGCGGCCGCGAATGCGTTTTCGAGAGCGATTTCGCAGGCAATCCGGGCGGCGGTGCCACCATCGGGACTACTGCCAGCGCCGTCGGCAAGGAAACCGACCCAGACGTTCTGGCTGCCGGGGTGACGAGACGAGAGGACGTAGTCTTCGTTCGAGCGTTCTCCGGCGGGACCGCCGGCTCGTGAGTGTGAGGAGATCTGAAACATGATAGGTTGATGATCGCTAACCGCCGATGCTGAGGAGAGAATCCACCTTTTGGCGAATCGCTCCGAAGTCGGGGACACGGTCGGCAGTGTACCTTAGCACAACGAGGTCGTCTTTGGAAACCCGTCCGCCATGAAAAAGAAGTGCCCTCGCACGGACCAGCCGATACAGCTTGATGACCCTCCGATCACTAATCTCGATTCGGTCTTCCTGCACGAGAGTCCGAATGATCCGTCGAAAAAGCTTGAAGACCTCGTCCGGAAAAAGAGGGTCATTGAGGATCAGCCCATCCCCTTCCCCTTCCCCGAGCAGGTTGCGGAGCTGATGATCAAGCCAGAAGCGCACCTTGCGGAAGTCGTCGAGGGATGACAGTCCGGCCCAGGGTCGCTGCCCGAGGGCTCGCATGCTTTCGTTGCGCAGTCCGCGGACGAGGAGTTCTTCGAATTGACTGCTGCTCACGGAAGGACTCTCAACCTTGACTACGAAGCGGTCCCGGAGCGCTGCCAGTTCCTCGAACTCCGGAATCTCATTGGTCGCGGCAAACAGCATCTCGAGCGGCACCGCAACGGGCTGCCCGTCCTGATAGTATTTCCGCTCGTTGACGAGGGTGAGGAGCGTGTTGAGAATCGCGGAGTTGGACTTGAAGATCTCGTCCAGAAAGGCGACTCGGCATTCGGGAAGCTTGCCACCGGTCTTCCGCAAGTACCGGCCTTCCTTCAGCTCACGGATGTCGACCGGGCCGATAATCTCGCTGGGCTCGGTGAACTTGGTGAGCATGTACTCGAAGTACTCCCCCTCTCCCAAATCCAGAGCTTCGCAGAATTTGACGACGAGGTCCGACTTGGCGGTTCCCGGCTTGCCCACGATCAGCAGAGGCTCTCCGGCCAGCGCGCAGACGACCATCAGATCGACGACTTCCTGCTTGCCGACAAAAAGGTCGCCGATGCGCTGGCGGACGCGGTTGAGCCGGGTGCGGAGATCCTCGAGCTCGGCGCCGACGTCTTTGGGGTTGGGAGGTTCCTCGTTCATGGGCTCATGCGTTCGGCTCCGCAAAGCTCTCGGTCTGGATACGCCGGAGCACAAGAAACTCGTCCTGGAGACGGTACTTCCGAAACTGGAGAAGGGCGAGCCGGTCCTTCCCCATGGCGGCCTCGACGCCCTGTCTCAGAAGCGGTGCCAGATGGACGGAAAACAAATACGCCGTGTTGGTGAACGGGTTGGTGCCGCCGCCGAACCGTTTCAGGATGAGCTCCAGGAGCTTGTTGATACCATCGGCCCTGCGTTCTACCGGGAGCTGCTCGAGGACCCCGAAGACCGGCGCGGCCGCATCGACGAAATCTCCATCGGTCGCAGTGGCCTCGAGATGGGACAGTGCCTTTGTCAGATGACGCGTCGCTGACTCGAGCAGGTCGAAGGACGTGAGTCCGTGAGCCAGCCTCGCATGAAGGACAGCCTCATAGAATGCCGAGCGCGCTGTCACGGAATTCGGAGCGCGATCACAGAACGCCTCGAAACTCGCCACCAATCCTGCTCCAGCATCGCCCCACCGGTAGACCTCTATCCCTTCGGCAAGAGTCCGCACGAACTGAGGCAATTTGACGTGGTCGTCCAATTCTTCGCCCCCGAGACACATCATCCTCTGCAGAATGTCAGCGATGACACGCGGGTTGCCTCCCTGCCTCGCCTCCTCGAGCTCCTGCTCGAGGATCCGCAGCGGCCCGGTCTCGTGATCCCCTCCCCGCGGATAGCTGCGCTCCCAGTTGTCCTCCGCGAGCAGCCCCGCAAGATCTTCGATGTCGGCACGGCGTCCCAGCAGTTGCCGCATGTCCGTGAGAGCCGCAACCGAACCGTGGTCCAGAGACTGGCAAAGATCTTGAGCAGTTTTGGCCAGAGCCTCGCTTCGGTCGGGCTGAGTCTCTCGGAATGCATCGGCGTGCAGGAGGGCGGCCCAGGCATCGGCACAGGCATCACCAGTCCGGGAGCCCGTCGCAAGGAGATCCGCCGCCTGCCCTTCATCCCCGGTTCGAAGGTAGGCGCCGCAAAGAGCTGCGGTCAGAGTGACCCGGAAGCGACCCGAGGAGATCCGCGGGAGAGCGGAACGAAAGAGGTTGAGATTGGCCAGTGCGGGGAGCACGTCCTCCCCCTGAGGCACCGACTCCTGCGCTCTGCCGGCTCGGCTGTCGAGGAACAGGCGATGCCGGAGGAAGGAGGGAACTTCCTCGAGCCCGAGACCTCTTTCGGCGATGCGATCACAGATGTCGCCTCGGATCCGCGTCTCGGTTCGAAGATCACCGCTGACCCGAAGCACTTGCGCCCAAAGCAGCCAGCGATCCTTCGAGCGAAGCCGGCTATCCATTTCCTGGATCGAGGCTGCGGCATCGGCAGCCCACTGATCGCGCTCCTCCGGCGACGAGGCCGAAGAACCGGCGTCGAGAAGACAGAACAGTTCGGCAATCTTGTGCGGCTCGGAATCCGCACCGTCGGCGAGCACTCGCAGCGCTGCATCCATGACCCGCTCCCGCCCCGCCTCCCGCTCGGCTGGCCCAGCGAGCCAGCGCGCCTCGATCTCACAAAGAAAGGCCTCCGCATCCTTGCCGAGCTGAGCCTTGGTCTCTGCAAGCTGCTGCCAGAGGTGGTAGCTCTGACCTTGAGCAAGGATCGCCTGCTCCCCTTTCCTCTCGGCCTTCCGCAACTCCCCTTCCTCAACAGCGCTCCCGTCTTCGGAACTTCCAGAAGCCTCTGGACTCATGGCCCAGCGAGCGCTGCGGGCTTCGTCTCCAGCTCCTTTGCCGAGCGTCTCTGAAGACTCCGCTCCTTCGGGGAGTGATCGCGGCTTCTTCTTCGATCGACTTTTCTCAGGAAAAAGATCAGGCCGGGCAGGGGCGGTGAGATAGGGGCCGAGATCAAAAACCGTGGATTCGATTCGGGCCGCCACCTGTTCGGAAGCGGCCTCGAGCAGATAGTCGACATAGCCACTGAGAGGCTCGAAGCACCGCTTCGGAATTCGAACCAGCCGGAAGGCTCCCTCCTCGGCAACCGGTTCGATCAAGGTGAGTCGGTCAGCGGTCAGATCAAAGAGTGAGACGTAGAGATCACGACGCAGCGATGGAAGCAGCGTGGATCCCGCAGGCACCAGTAGGTTTGGCAGACCCTGGAAGGGAAGAAAGCCCCGGCCCGAAAAGGTGTCGCTGGTCTTGAACCTCTGCGTCTGCGAGCGGCGTAGGACAAAGGCCGTATCTTCCTTGTCCCCTTCGACGACGGCGAGTTCAAAGGCCCTCTGCTCTTCCTCGGGAAGCAGGAGCAGAAGGCGCTCGAGGTCGTTGACCTCTTTTGAGTTCATCATCCATAGCTCGGGCTCAGTCTCGGCAGTGCTCGGGGCCAGGCACACGGACAACGCGATGCGGAACGGCGCATCACTTCTTGCGAGAAGCCTCTCCTCACCGGAACCGCTCCAATCGAGATCCACCAGGCGGTAGCCATCCTCCCACGTCGGCACGTCACCCACCCGCCAGCTTCCCTGCGCATCAAACAGCACCAGCTCATCCGAAGATCCCGATTCGATCCAGCAGCAGGCCAATGGGTGGTCCCAGCCGGCCGGCAAGTACAGCCCACCAACCTCGGTGGGCACAAGAACTTGGACCCGGCCCTCTTCCAGACAGCGCTGAATCAGAAAAAACGAAGGCTCCTGCACGCGGAGCAGAGCCAGCCCCTCAAAATGCGCGAACTGAATCCGGTCGTTGCCGAGTTCGAGTGAATCGGTCGCGATCCGCCGGAGCGCGGACTCACCGGGGGGCGCTGCAAAAATGAGCTCGGCAGGGTTCTCGGGAAGAGGAGCGGGAACGAGTTCGAGAAGCCCATGCAGGGTCTCGGCTTGCCGAGTCGCTTGGATCGGGAAAGTTTCACCGTCCATCAACAGGACCCCGTCCTTCTGTGACCGCTGGAAGCGGACAGACTTCCCGGGACTCAGTTCTGCGGGCGGATCCCCCGCCTCGCATTGGCCCGTGAGGATCCATAGCGACCCCTCTTCCTGCCGGACGAAATCAAGCCGGCAGCCCCCCCGCGCACTGCCTTCAGAGGGCGCGGCTCGCAGGTAGGTCACCAGTTCTTCCGCCGCATGGAAGAGGATGCCGGTCTCTTCCATCGACATCTACTGACCTTCCGCGAGGGGTTCTTCCGAGGCATCCTCCTCGCTGGCCGCAGACCCGCCCGCATCCGCCTCACCTCGGGTGACGACGACCTCGCCCAGTTCATCGGCCGAGATGACCTTCCTGCCGAGGAGCTCCCCGACGATACGACGGTGATCCTCCTCATGCTCGATGGGGAGCGCGTCGGCGTCCGACTCGAAGTCGACGTAGACGTCCTTCTTGCCGGTCTGGAGGTTGTAGATGAGGCGGATCGTGATTTCGGACATGGGTCGGAAGAGTTAGTTGGAATCCGATGGCGCGGGCGCGGGCGCTGAGTCGGCCTTGAAATCGCGCCCGTCAAAGATGTCCTTTAAGTCGCCGACCCGGAGAGTCTTCCGCTCGAGAAGCAGATCGCGGAGTTTCTCGAGTTCGGTCTGGTACCCGAGCAGCAGTTCGGCGGCGCGGTCCCGCTCGCGATCCAGAATGCGCTGGATCTCGTCGTCGATCAGGCGTGCGGTCGATTCCGCGATCGGGCGACGACCTCCGCCGCCCGTCATCGCGGCCCCGCCCTGCCCCTGACTCCCCACCGTCCGTGAACCGAGCACGTCGCTCATGCCAAGTTCCTCGACCATCATGCGGACGATCTCGTTGGCCCGCTGCAGATCATTGTACGCGCCGACGGAGACGCGCCCGAGAAGTAGTTCCTCGGCTGCGCGGCCGCCAAGCAGGACGCAGACGTCGTCGAGGAGTTCCTCGCCGGTGGTGATGTACTTGTTCTTGCGGACCGCCTGCATGACGTAGCCGAGCATGTCTTCCTGGCCGGTGGAGATGGTAACCTTCTCGATCGTGGGACAATGCGGCAGGACGTAGGCCAGGATGGCGTGGCCGCCTTCGTGAACGGCGATGGTGTCCTCTTCCTGCTGCTGAAATTTCAGGCCCTTCTTATCTCCGCCGTCGAGAACCTGATCGACGTCTTCGCGGCGAACCACGAAGGGCCGATCACCACCGCCTCGGCGAAACTGCTCGCGCTTGAGGCCACGGACGAGCGCGTGGAGATGATCCCCCGTGAAGCGGATCTGGAGACGGTCATCGGCGAAGCCCGCCGTCCGGCGCACCATGTAGTCGAGCGTTTCGTCGTCGATCTCGAGCCCGAACTTGTCGCGATAGATCTTGAGGATGGCCTCGCGGTCCGACTCGTTCGGTGCGGGGATCTCGATGGCGAGTTCGAAGCGCCCGGGCCGCAGCAGGGCGCTGTCGAGCGAGGCCATGAAGTTGGTGGTGCCGATGACAAAGACCATCTCCTCCTTCCGAAACCCGTCCATCTCGGTGAGCATCTGGTTGACCATCGAATGCTCGACACCGCTCCCTGCATAAGTCCCTCGCGCGGCGGCAAAGGAATCGAGTTCGTCGAATACGATGATGCTTGGGGCGGATCGTCGGGCCTGGGCGAAGACCCTGCGAAGATTCTCTTCCGACTCGCCGACCCACTTGCTCTTGAGCTCAGGACCGGACACCACGGTAAGAGTGGCATCGATCGCGGTGGCCATGGCTTTGGCGAACAGGGTCTTTCCGGTGCCCGGAGGCCCATGGAAGATGATGCCTTTGGGAATGATTTCCTCGAGGTGCCGGATGTCGGCGCCTTCGGCGCGGTCCTTGGCTGCCAGCAGATCGAGGATGTCCTCGCGAATCCTTTTCTTCACCGACTCATAGCCACCGACGTCGGTTTCAAGATCCACGCTGGGAAGATCGACGTCCGTGACCAGCGTCATCTCGCGGATCTCGCGCAGCAGGTTCTCGGCGAACTCGGGATTCGCAGGAGAGAAGTCGAGACGGTCGCGCAGATGGGAGAGAATCTGCCGAAACCGAATCGCATTCAGACCGGAGACGTACTTGTACAGCGCATAGGGATCGAAGGTCTTATCGCCGAACTTCCGAGCCTCGCGCTGACAGACCAGCGCCGGGAGCCGCTCGCGGTGCAGACCAAGAAGAGAGACCTTCATGGCAAAGGCGTTCTCGACGACGCCGGCGAGTTCGAAGGAGGGATCTTTGAAGCCGAGGAAGCGGATCTCGGGATTTTCGTACATCAGCGCGGCGGCCTCGCGGGTCTCGGCACTAAGACCGGAACGGGTTGTCGTCGTGAGAATGTCGAGATGTGGTAACACGACAATTTCCTCCCGGGAACCCGAGTACACGGCTTCCCGAAGCTGCCCGAGGATTCTCTGCATGAAGGTCTGCAGGACGGGGCCCGCTCCTTCTCCTCCGTCCGCCGAACCGTGACCGCTGACCAGGCGAAGACCCGGCCCAGAGTCGTCGCCCTTGAAGCGTCCGCGCAGCGCGAGGTAAAGATGCGAGACCAGTTCCTTGTCGCACTCGACGAGAACGGAAAGTCCCTGCGTGAGTTTCTCCCGGATCTGATCAAGCTCGTCTCGGTAGGCGGCCTCGACCGCTTCGGCGGCACGCAGCTCCTCGGGGAGATTTTCAATGGGGATGGGTGCCATCGTGAGCTAGTCGGAACGAGGGTTGATGGGAAGAGCTCCGCACCGTCGGACCGAGGAGCGCTGGCGGTCCGGCCGAGCCTGGCAGCTCCGCCTCCCATCGCTCCGACGGTGCGGAGCTCCTACAGCGGTGAGGGGTGATCTCATTCTACTGGCCGACGCGGATGACGAGTTCGTAGTTGCCGTCCTCGTTGGTGGATTCCGAGACTTCGAGGATGTCCCCCATCTGGCCCGCCTTGCGCTTGAGGCTCTCGGCATAGACCTGCTGCAGGATCTCGTTCAGTTCACGGGTGCGGACTTCCTCGGTCTCAGCGAGTCTTCCGCGGACCCTGGCGTTGAGTTCTCTCTGAGCGGCCTCTTCGATGGCATCACCCATGGCCTGCTGACGCTGGCTCAATTCCGACTGCGCGCGGCGGCTGGCGCCTTCGGGTGATTCGGCACTGCCTTCGACTTCCACCTCGGCAGCCACCTCCCGCTCTTCGGAGACGCTGACCACAAGTTCGAGTTCATCGAGGTCGAGGATCATCTCCTCATCGCCGGGACCTGACTTGCGAACCTTGTCCGGCTCACCTTCGACAGCCTCCCAGCCCTCTCGCTCGAGGACTTCACGGAGAAGGTCCCGCATTTCTTCCTCGGGAAGAATCGGAGTCAGGTCGATGGGATAGGCCACGGAATCCTCGCTTCGCACGGAACGCGAAACGGAGGCTTTCAACTGCACTCGGTAACATTGACTCATCTGCGTGGGTGTTCGCCGATTCTCGGAAGGAGTCTCCGGCTGGATGCCGCCAATGTAGCCGCGACCCTCCCAAAATCCATCGCTTCGCAGTGCTCCAGAAAAACGGCGAGGGAGGCTGATCGCTCGAGGGGGTGCACCGCCGCCGAGGCCGTCCGCAGACTCTCGATCCGCTGGCCGATGGTCAGCAGGGCATCCCAGTGGCCAAGGGCCACCCGTCGACCCTGCATGGGAAGCTCACGGACCAGAGATCGCAGGCGCTCCTCTTCACCCTCGCAGGACTTCCCCAGGCTCTGGAAGAACGGGAGCAGCCCGCCGAGCAGATCAAGACGCCGCTGCTGCTCGATACCGTCGATCAGCTCGTTGAGGCGCGATGCGAGAACACCCGCAAGGTTGGCGAGGTCCTCGGGGCCCGAGCATCCGGCGAGTTGATCCGACCAGCGCTCCGAGAAAGCGGGAAGGATCCATGGCAGCCAGCAGGAGACGTCGGGCTCAAGCAGTCGAGGCAGCCCCTCGCTGGCGAGATCCTCGAAAAGCCACAGGCTGTTCAGCGGGTTGCCTGTCCACTCCCTGAATCGATGGGCGTTATCCATTCCTCCGAGCGCGGGCTCACGTTGCAGGCGTCTCAACACGAGGTGATGAATGAGCAGGTCACCATTGGCCGGCCCGGCTGGGAAATCAAAATCGGCGATCCTTTTGGATCCGCGCGTCGCGGCATGGATGGTCAGGAGGAGATCGATCGTGGCCGCCGTGAACCGAAGGGGCTCCCGCCCGCCTTGCTCCCAGAGCCGGATCGTCTCCGAGCACTCGGAACTCTCTTTCAGTACACGCCGACGCGACCAGCCGATCTCCCTGCAGAGAAAACCCCAGGCAGCTCGTTTTGCGATCTCGCCAAGGGCGGAAACCGCTTCCTCGGTGAAGCCGTGCCCCACGCCCCCGGGAAGGGGAGCGCCTTCCCCTCGAAGCGGCCCAGCGCTCAGGAGACGCGCTACGAAAGGCACAAGCTCGAAGCGGGACCGGAGATGAAACTGATCTTCCTCGGCGGTGAAGGTCATGAATCCTCCGCCTTTCGCTTCCGGGCTAGATTCGTGATCGAAGCTTCGGGGAAGCCGTTGATGGTGACCTGTCCGTTGACGAGACGCAGCTCGATCGTGTTGCGCCCTTCGTCCCAGCCGGATGGGTTTTCCTCCAGCTGCCGATAGCGATCGGTGAGATAGTGGACGCGCTGGTTTGCGGATCCGATCCAGCGCCGGTCATCGAGGTGCTTCTCGCGAAGGTAAGGCCCATCGACGAGAAGATCGGTCTCGGCGAGAAGCGCCTCGTGTGCGGGGCCTCGAGCCTGGAGTTCCTCGAGGAGGTGACCGGTGAAGATCATCACCGAGAGTCCCGCCTGCTGCACCCGTCGGGCGAGGGCGGCAAGTCCGGCTGCCTGAGAGAACGGTTCGCCTCCGATGAAGGTGACGCCCTCGATCTCCTCGCGGTGGGAGAGAATCTCCGCGGCGAGATCTTCCACCTCAACCCAGTCGGCGTCCGTGAACTCGAGGAAGTGCGGGTTGCAGCAGCCCGGGCAGCGAAGCGGGCAGCCTTGAACCCAGAGGGCGAAGCGTCGCCCCGGTCCCTCCGCCTCCGTGACAGGGACGCGATCGGCGACATTGATGAGAGGCGGCACGGCGCTCGTTCTAGCGCTCGAGAATTTCGACCTCGTAGCCGTCGGGATCGGTCACGAAGGCCATCTTTGATTTCTCGCCGGAAGGGAACTTCTCACGCCAGTCGCCGGGCCAGATTTCGATACCATCGCCTTCGAGCTGGTCGCAGTACGCCATGATGTCCTCGACGCCCACGGCGGTGTGCATGAGGTCCTCGGGGAACTTCACCTCGAAGTCGGGCGAGTGGCAGAGCTCGAGAAAGTGCTCGTTCTCGGAGAGCTCCATGAAGGCAAGCTGATTGCCGGACGGGGACTTGTCGTTCCGTCTGGTGCACTCGAAACCAAGCTTGGAGTAGAAGTCGATGGAGGCCTGGAGGTCGGAGACGCGGATGCGGGTGTGGAGAAACTTGATCACGCCGCACGATGCCCATGGACGGGGGCGATTGCAAGAAGACCGCCGAAGCTACTTCCCAAGATCAACGCGAACGGCATCGATCCCGCCTTGGAAAGCGCCGAGCGGAGATTTGGGGTCGACAGGATGGCGCTCGTCCGCCCCATGTCGCTGTTATGCCTTGAAGGTGGAACTCGACGTCCCCGGCGAGTTGCGGGCGAAGCACGCCCCTCGTCCTCTGGCAACGCCAGCGCGCCGGGACGTCACGCTCCACCTCAAGGCCACGGTCATCGGGGTCTTTTCGAATGCTCCTCTCGGTGACAGGAACTCCCACTTCGAACCAGGATGGCTCTTCACCAAGCGCCATTGACACTAGAGTCCCTGAAGGTAGCCCATGCTCTGCTTGAGACTCTGCAGCGGGTTCGGGGAATGGTCCTGCTCGACATGGCAATGCGCGACTCCCGCTGCGGCGGCAGCTTTGATGATCGGCTCCATTGAGATCATCCCATCCCCCAGTTCTTCAAAAGCCTCTTTGGGAAGGCCGCCCCAGGCGGGGATATCGGTCCCCTTGAGAAGATCCTTGAGGTGAAGCTGGGAAACCCGGCCGGAGAGTCCCTTGATCATCTCCACCGGATTCACGCCTCCGAGCTTGACCCAGAAGACGTCGAGCTCGAACTGCATCTCCGGAGCGAACTCTTCTTGAAAGATATCGAAGCCGCTCTGGCCGCCTTCCATCGGCTCGAACTCGAAGCTGTGGTTGTGGTAGGCGAGTTGGAGACCGGCGGTGCGCGCGAGGACAGCGCCCTTGTTCATGTTCTCAGCGAGGCGCTTGTAGTCGTCGAGAGTCTTGCGCTCGTGGTCATGGAGATAGGGAACCACCAGATGGGTCAGACCGACCTCCTGGCCCTTGGCCACGATCTTCTCGAACTCGCCGAAATCGCCGTCCTTCGGACTGGTGACCGACTGCCATTCGATGTGGGAAGAGTTGAGCGCGAGACCCGAGTCACGAGCAGCTGCAATCATCTCGTCGCAGTTGGGGAAGCCGTACGTCTCACCCTGATGGTAGCCCGCATCGGCCACCGCCTGAATCGTGCCCGCGGCGTCCTTCTTGATCTCGTTGCGCAGGGTATACAGTTGGACCCCGATCTCGCGGCGGTAACGGTTGTCGGGAGCAAGATCGGCAAGGAGCCGGGTCGGCACGAGAAGCGAAGAGGCAACGGCGGCGGAGCTGCGGAGGAGATGACGACGGTTCATGAGGAAAACCTGCACCGGATCGCCCCTCCATGGCCAACCTTTTTTCGCCGGGCGGGGCGACAGTCCTGTCGCCCGCGCATCCACATGCTCGCCGGGCGAACGCGGCACGCAGGCATCACTTGGACCATTCACAAAGTGATCTTGGTTATATACTGATTTTGTGTGGGTTTGGATTCAGCGCCTTCGGCGAAGATTGGGAACGGCGGAACTTTCTGCCGCCGGGGGTGTTACGCCCTCGTCACGGGGCTAGACCAATGAGCTACTTTTTTGGGGCGAGAAAACCGCCCTCCACAAGAAAGACATCGACATCCAAAGTGCTCGTGCTCTCGAAGGCCGGCTGAATCATAAAGCTGTGACCGCCATTTTCGTACTCCTTGAGATGAAACTGCTGACCGAGTTGCCGCGCGTGCCGGACAAAGGCGCTCTGCGCTTCGCGAAGGTGATCGCGGTCACCGAGAAGAACGATGGTGGGCGGGAGCGGATCGCGAGTGAGCAGCCGGGAAGCGGACATCCGGCGGGCGTCCTCGACGGGGTGCAGGAGTTGCCAGTCCCGCTTGTTGAGCATGCCGAGGATCTCCTGAAACGCGGCGATCTGAGGATCGGCAATTTCCTCTCGAGCACCGATCTCCGCCGCGCGGCTGATCAGAGTGGCTCGGTGGTCGAGCGGCTGAAGATACTCTTGGTCGAGATCGTCCACGAAGTGGCCGAGAAGAGCTTGGAAAGCCGGTGCTTCGGCGCGGGTCCTTGCCAGAAAGTCGGCCGATTTTACAAACCAGATGTCGAGTCCGTCAAAGGCGGGTGCGTAGAGCACGAGAGCGTCAGGGCTCGAGGATGTCTCGAGCTCGTCCTCTGGATGGGTAAAGGCCCGATTCAAATGCGTCAGCAATGCCAAGTCGGCACCGCCCGAAGTTCCGGTGGCGACCACTTTGGTCGGGTCGATTCCCAACTGGTCCGAATGGGAGCGGATATAGCGGATCGCGCTCTTGCAGTCCTTGACCTGCTCTTTCGGCTTCGGAGCCTGAGCGATGGCCTCGAGCGTCATTGAAGGCAGCAGGCCAGAATTCACAGGGGTGGTGCTCGGCTTGATGACGACCATGCCTCGCTGCAGAAAATGCTGTCGTTGCTCGGGGACGTTGCAGCGAAAGATCACCAGGGCGGCTCGGCGGTCGCTTTCTTTCCAGCCGGGCGGGTAGTAGACCGTCATGGCGCGGGCAGGCGACTTGCGGTAGAGCAACTTTGCCGTGGATGGGTTCTCGGCGAAAACCGAGCCTACGACGGTCGACAGGAGAAGAAGCCCTAAACTTGACACGTGCATCACCATTCGATTGTTCTCGCCCGCGTAGAGCATAGAGCACTTTCACGCGGAGGCGTCATCGTACCAAGCATGCTCGAGAACGGGAAGTTCTAAGTCGTTCTTGGCAGGGATTGATCCATGCAAGCGCGCGACACGATCCAGCCATAAAAGCAGCCTGAGGGCCAATGGCGCTTGGTTAAGAACCCCCGAGCGGTTCGGGTATGGGGTTGGCGAAAGGTAGGAAGGTGCGTCCCTGCGCCTCCGCAGGGAGCCCAAGGCGACCAACGACACCCCTCATCCCTCCCGACAGCATCGACCCACTTGCACTTGCTACTGGGCAGCCTTGGGCTTCGGCGGTCTGTCGCTTCGCTCCTCCCCGGACGAGGAGGGACCCTCGTCCCTACCTCAAGGCAAGCCGGTTTGCGATCGCCTCAAACGGCAAGGTAGGGTCGATCCGGTTCAATCCCGGAGGAAGAAATCCCGCCCAGAATCCTCGACACCCCCCACTAATCAAGCGCCATTCCCTCTAGTGTCAATGGCGCCTGGTTAGGGGCCATGGCGCTTCGTTAAGGGAACTTCTCGGGGGGGGCACGGCCAGGACGGGAACCCCGAACCAAGGGACAAGGTAGGGCGCGGGCGTCCCGACCCGCCGTCGTGGCAGCAGGCAACGCGAGGCGGTCGCTGGGCGCTTCCTTCGGCGGGTCCGGAGGCCCACGCCCTACCACGGTCGCGAAACCCTCGACCCGCCTTCATGGAACAAGGCTATTTCTGGCTTCACCAACCGCCATTGAAAGCCCCGGGGAACTTCGCACGGACTGCACCGCTCAGAAGGGCGAGCGCGGCTAATAAGCTGTTTAGGCTGCGCATGAAAAATGCGGGCGACAGGAGTTTGCCAAGGGCTTCCTGAAGTCGCGGACTTCCAATGGGCAGGTTTCTGCCCACCCGGTCACTTCTCTGTCAAACTGCGATTGAAGAGAACGCTTTCACTCTTTGAACGAAACACCCATGGGGACCTGTCTCATGAATCAGTCGCGCCCAGCACGGGGCTTTCGAAGCTTTCGAGCGGGTTGTCTGGCCGCCTCGATCGCCTCCGCCTCGATGGCGGCGTCGAACTTGGGATTCTTCTCCGTCGGCACGGGGGCCTTGATTTCGGTGCGCCACTGCTCCATCTGCCTGAGTAGCTCGGCTGCCTTTTCGGGGTGAGTGGAAGCGAGGTTGTTCTCTTCGCGCAGGTCGTTTTCCAGATCGTAGAGCTCGAGGCCGCCGTCCTCGAAGTACTGGTGGAGCTTCCATGGGCCGACGCGGATGATTCCGCAGGGGCGGCTGCGAAACAGCGGGTCACGCTGCTCGATGTTGAATTTGCCGCCGTAGCTCTGGAGGTAGGCTGGAAAGTGCCAGTAGAGCGGGCGACCGCCTAGATCGGCCTGCTCTCCCGTGAACAGAGGCACGAGGTTCTCTCCATCGATGGGTTGGTCAGGGAGATCGGCGCCGGTGATCGCGCACAGGGTCGGGTAGAGGTCCACACCGATGATGGGCTCCTCGGAGACGGCGCCCGCCTCCACGTTGCCGGGCCAGTTGACGAAGAAGGGAACGCGGATGCCGCCCTCGTAGTAGGCACCCTTGTAACCGAACAGCGGGTCCATGTCGGTGGCGGGTCCATAGCCTCCGTTGTCGGAGAAGAACAGGATGACGGTGTTCTCCCGCTGCCCGAGAGCTTCGAGCTTCTCGAGAATGAGCCCGACCCCGTCATCGACACTCTGAATCATGGTGGCCATGGCGACGTTGTCGTGGAGGTCGCCGGGCTGCTTGGCCTTGTACTTGTCGACCAGATCCTTCTTCGCCTGAATCGGTGTGTGCACCGCGAAGGCGGTGAAATAGGCGAGCCAGGGCTGGTCGCCGCTTTCCTCGATGAAGGAGCAGATCCCCTTCGAGAGCGTGTCGGTGATCCATTCCCCCTTGGGCGCGTCGCCGAGCCCGGGGGCGCTGCCATGAGGCGGGTAGTAGCCTTTGGGGGGACCACCGCTGTGCGTGCCCCCGAGATTGTGGTCGAAGCCGTAGGGCAGGGGATCGTCGCTGAGGTGCCACTTGCCGAAGGTGCCTGTCCGGTAGCCGGCGTCCTGAATCTGCTGGGCCCACGTACGGATCGCCGGATCGAGGGTCGTGACGCCGCGCACGTGGAGCAGCCGCCGGTGGGCATCCTTCCCGCGGGCTGTCGTGCCGACGTTGAAGATCCGGTGGCGGGGGGTGTATTGGCCGGAGAGAAGGCAGGCGCGGGCGGGGGCGCAGTTCGCCGCGCAGGAGTAGGCGTTGGTGAAGGTCATGCCGCCTCTGGCGAGCGCGTCGAGGTTCGGCGTCTCGTAGAAGTCGGAGCCCATGTGCGAGGTATCCTTCCAGCCAAAGTCATCGAGGAAGATGAACAGCACGTTGGGACGCTCGGCGGCGTGGAGGACGGTCCCGACCAGGGTGCCTGCGACGATAAAGAGGTTACAAAGAAGATGTCTCATTGGAATGGGTGAAGGATTGCCTCGGAAGCTGGACTCGCTAGGGTAGCGGTTCACCTCAATTGAACAACACGCACAGAAAGAACGAATTATGGACGCAACCAGACTACTAGGATCTCTCCTCGGAAACAACGCAACAGGCGGAAGCCTCGCCGGCAAAGTGCTCGGCGGTCTCCTCAAGGGCCAGGGCGGCGGCGGAAGCGGCGCCGGCAACATCCTCGGCGCCATCCTCGGCGGCGGCGGTCAGCAGCAGTCTTCGGGCGCAGGCGGACTTCTCGGCTCCATTCTCGGAGGCGGCTCCCAGCGCCAGCAGCAGCAGCCCCAGGGCGGCGGCGGCATCCTCGGAGCCATTCTCGGCAACGCGGCCCAGACCCACGCCAGGAAAGAGGGTCATACCGGAGGCCTCGGCGGCATGCTGGGCGGACTCCTCGGCGGCAGCGAGCCCGAGCCCATTCCTCAGGCTCCCCCGGAAGCTCAGGACGCAGCCGAGATCCTCATTCGCGCCATGACCAACGCCGCCAAGATGGACGGACACGTCGACGCCGAAGAGCAGAAGAACATCGTCGGTCGTCTCGGCGACGTGTCGCAGGAAGAAGTCGAATTCCTTCAAAAGGAACTCAACTCGCCTCTCGACCTCGCCGGCTACTGCCGCGAAGTCCCCAAGGAGCTCGCTCCTCAGGCCTACGCCTTCTCGCTGCTGGCGATCAAGCTGGACACTCAAAAGGAGGCCCAGTACCTCGGCCAGCTCGCACAGGGCCTCGGCCTCGACGCCGCACAGTGCAATGCCATCCACAAGCAGCTCGGGGCGCCCGAAATCTTCAGCTAGGACTTGACCCGGGCGGTCCCTGAGACCGCAGTTTCGAGGCGCCGATCGCATTTTGCGACCGGCGCCTTTTCTTATGCACTCGGAATGCGTTGGCGGGCCTGCATCGACGAGCATGATGCTTGCGACCGCTCCCTTGTCTCTGCTAGCGTACGCCCATGAAACGAAGTTCCCTCTTCCTGTCCCTGTTTCTCGCCTCCCTTGTCTCGTTCGCTTCGGCTCAGGAGGAAACCCGCACCTGGACCAACACCAAGGGGCAGAAAATCGAGGCGAGCGTCGTCAAGCAGGAGGGCGACAAGGTCACTCTGCTTCTCGCCAGCGGCAAGGAGGCCACGATTGGAAAAGACACCCTTTCCGCCGAAGACCAGGAGTACCTCGCCGGGCTGATGACGAAGCCGGATGATCCGGCCCCGGCTGCACCAGAGCCCACGAAACCGGGTGAGACGCCGGAAGCACCCGACGACCTGCCGGCCGAACTTCCCGCTGACTTCAAGCCGGTCCCCGGTCATCCGGAGACCGAGGTCGAAATCGATCGGGAGACCATCGTTCCTCTGCGTGAAAAGTTCGAGGGCGGCAGAGTCGATGACTACGTCACGCTGCGCTCGATTACGACTCCGCACTTTCTCATCCTCCACGACGCGAAAAACACCAAGGCAGGTGACCTGGCTCAGACCGCAGAAAAGATCTACGCCGGTCTTGTCGCCCAGTACTACGGCTTCGAGGACCGTTTCGGGGATGGCAGGTATCTGCTCATGGTCGCGAGCGAAGAAGAGTCATGGCAGGGAATGGCCGGCTGGCACTACGGCTCGGCTGCTCCCTCCGAGAATCAGCTGAAGGCTTGGAAGAAGGAAAAGTCTCACCTGACCACGGTGAAGGACGACTTTCAGGCCAGCCATGGACTCGGCTCCCGAGGGCTCATCCTCGACGGCAGCGACCGCGACCGCGTCTCCGGCAAGTTTCCTGCCTTTGCGACGCATCAGCTGGAGTACGCGCTCTTTTCGCTCCTCCTTGGCGAAGCCAAGCTCACGGACCCGGGGGTGTACCCCTTTCTGATCGGCCACACCTACTTCAAGGAATCCCTTCTGGCCGGCGAGGCCACCACGGCGGTGATCGACAAGAGCGACTACGCCCGCGACAAGTTCGCCGAGAAGAGCGATTTCGCGGAGGGCAAGAACTGGGCCAAGACCGCCAAGTCCATGATCGCCAAGGAAGAGATCAAGCCCAGGCTCGGCGACGTCCTCGAGCAGGGACTGTCTGGAATACAGCCCACCGACTTCGTTCTGATGTACTCCCTGGCCGCGTTCATGAACCGGAGTGAACAGCTGCTCCGGGGCAAGAACCAGATGCTCCTCAATATCGCCAAGACAAAGGAGGGGCCCAGTGCCTCCGAGTTCGCCAGCGCGCTCGGCTTTGAATCCGTCGAGGCCTTCGAGAAGGAGTGGCTCGAATTCATCGCCAGCCGCGACTTCGAGTAGAAGGGATCCGGCATCAGCGATGAAGGTGGCCTCCTTCGGGGAGGCGCGAGATCAACCGCGCCGCCGTGCCACGGCGCCTGTTCGCTACGCCCGCTCCAGCGCTCCGAGCCGCTCCAGGAGCTTGTCGTGGATGCCGTCGAACGAGCCGTTGCTAAACACGATCACGGTGTCTCCCGGCTCGGCGAGTTCGAGGACTCGCTCGATAATGGCTTTGGTCGAAGGCTCGGCATAGCCCCGCTTTCCGGCGGCTTCGATCGCTCGGGCGACCTCGGCCACTTCGAGCCGTTCGTCGTCGGCGATTTTCTCGGGGTGATTGACCGGTGCGACGATGGCTCCATCAGCCAGCGCGAGCGCCGCCGGGAGCGTCTTCTGATGAAAGTTGCGCCGGCTCGTGTTCGAGCGCGGCTCGAAGAGCGCCCAGAACCGGCCCTCGGGAAAGCTCGCACGGAGGCCTTCCAGCGTGTGCCGGATCGCGGTGGGATGATGCCCAAAGTCGTCGATGACGCGGACACCGCCCGCCTCGCCGCGGATGGTCTGTCGACGGGCCACGCCTTCGAAGGTCGCCAGTCCCTTGGCGATTTCCTGATCGGAGAGCCCGGCCACGCGGGCGGCGCAGACCGCCATGGCGGCGTTGCGGACATTGTGTTCCCCGGTCATGGGTAGCTCAAAACGGCCCGCGCCCAAGGTAAAGGCCGAGTGGTCGCCCTCGTATTGAATGTCCGTGATGCGGATCTCGTTGTCAGCGCCCGTTCCGACGGTGGTCACCGGCACCGGCGCCGTCGCGGCCACTTCGAGGCAGGTCTTCTCATCGCCATTGAGGAAGATTGCTCCGTTGCGGGGAACAAGAGCCAGCATCCTCTGAAAGCTGAGCTGGATTTCCTCGATCGAGTCGAAGATGTCCGCGTGGTCGAACTCGATATTGTTCACGATCACCACCTCAGGGAGGTAGTGAACGAACTTGGAGCGTTTGTCGAAGAAGGCCGTGTCGTATTCATCGCCTTCCAAGACCGTCCACTCGGCACCGTCGGCGAGGCGGGCGCCCTTGCCGAGATTGGCGGGGATGCCGCCGATCATCCAGTTCGGATCACGCCCGGCAGACTTCAGGAGCCAGGCCGCGAGTGAGGAGGTGGTCGTTTTACCGTGCGTTCCCGAGACGACGATATTGCGGGTGTGGCAGAGGAAATGGGACTTGAGGACTTCGGGAAGCGACACGTATCGGCGGCGCTGCTCGAGCACTGCCTCGACCTCGCCGTTGCCGCGAGAGATTGCATTGCCCACGACGATGAAATCAGCGGTGGGGGGCAGATTGTCCGCCGAGTAGCCGGAGAGGATTTCCACCCCTTGCTCCTCGAGGAAGGTCGACATGGGCGGGTAAGCATTGGCGTCGGAGCCGGAGACGCGGTGACCTTGGGCCCGAAGGGCGGCCGCCACGGAGCCCATCGCCGTGCCGCAGATGCCAAGAAAGTGAAAGTGGAGCGGGTCCATGAATAAAGGGGGAGATAAGAGGAAGTTCTAAAAGAGAAAGGGATCTTCTAGGCGAAAGCTTTCAGAAAATCCAGCGGGGAGTCGAGGAAGGTTTTTGGCGCGCGCGCGGCATACGATCCGTTGCACCCCGTCACGATCCGGTTAGGGTGTGCGCTCTCATCTCTCCCCATGTCTTACTACGAGGAAAAAGAGGAGCGAAGCGGGCTCGGCCCCTTCCTCTTTGTCATGATCGTCACGGCCAGTGTCGGTTTCGGTGCGCTCTTCACCTGCAAGAAGATCAAAGAAGGCAACGTGGCTGCGCTCTCCGGCCCAAACGGAGAGCAGGTTGAGCCCTCGGCTGGATTGTCTGGCTCAGGCGGAGACGGCGGGACGACCCCCGAAATTCGCGGGCCGGGAGCTCTTTTGAAAGGTCCGCCGGTTGCCCCCGGTGGCCCCGGGAGTGATCAGGCGAGTGTCGATGAGAGCGCCCCGGCCAACTTCTCGAATCCAGAAGATCTCGTCGCCGAATTTTCGGCCCGCCTCGGCCGCGGCGAATTTTCGAATCTCGACGGGTTCTTTGGCCAGGACGAGCAGGGGCGGGAGTCCGCTCGCGCCGCGACACTCGTTTTCCGAGCTGTGGGAGAGCGCCTCGGCTATCGTCCAGTCTCGTCTCCTGAGGAACTCGAGCGGACCGACGAAGGCCCGGTGTACGCCCTTGATCTGGCCAGTGCGCGCAGCTTTGAGTCCCACCCGACTCCTTCTCAGACCGTCTTTCTCAAAACCATCAGGTCCTCCTCCGTGTCTCCGTCGACGGACGCGATTTCTAGCGGGATCCCGAACCGGGAACCAGCTGCCGAGACCTGGGTGATCAGCCGAGTCGAGTTTCCGCACACCCTCCGGCAGTCCGCCATGGCTGCGGTCACGGATGGACTTCCCGCGGCGCCCTTTTCCGAGGAAGAGATCGCTCGGCTTAAGCAGATGACTACGTCTCCCGTCGTGGAGGCACCCGGTCTCGCCTCGCCGGAGATTGGAACGGACCGCCCGATCGGAACCGCGTCGCGCTTTCTTCGCTCGGTCCTTTCCCTCGATTACGAGGAAGCCCGCAAGCTTGCCGATTTTGAGAAGGTTCAGGGTGAGAAGGTCGCCGCGCTCTGCTTTGTCTTTGAGGAAGGTCAGTTCGAACTCGCTGAGGACACCCCGCTGGTGATCACGGCCACCAGTGACGAGGCAAGCTGGGGTGTCGCCAAGGTTCGTTCACAGGCGTGGAACAAGGAGGCCGAGTTCGGCCTCGAGATGGCACCGGCTGACAACGGGGAGTGGCAGGTCGTCGGTCTGAATTTCTCCAGTCTCCTCTCCGCCTACGCCCAGGCTTCGGCAGCCGGCGAGGTCGCTTTCACTCCTCTGGTCGATTCCCCGGAAGGCGGTCAGTCGCTGGCTCTCTTCTTCAAGTACGACGACGCCCGTCTCCATCCGCGGGCCGAGCGACAGCTCAACATCGTCGCCGACATGCTGCGGCAGGACTCGAGCAAGGAGATCCGCGTCACCGGCCATGCCGATGCCCGGGGCAGCGAGGACTACAACGAGGAGCTCTCAAGAACGCGCGCCGTGTTCGTGAAGGAATACCTGCTCGCCCGCGGCGTGGACGTCGCTCAGATCAAGACGACCGGGGCTGGCGAATCCCTCCCGCTTCGCCCCAACTCGAAGGCGGACGGAACCGACGACCCGGACGGCCGCGCCCACAATCGGCGCGCGGAAATGTACCTCGACTTCTAGGGCCTGTTTCAGGTGAATCCGAGCTCGATCCAAGCTTGCTTGAACGACAATCTTCACAAAGAGGAGGACCGGCGTCCCTCCCGTCTCTTCCTCTGATGGAGATGCTCGTCGGCTGTCAGATCATCCGATCGAAACGGCTCGCAAGCTCGGGACGGGCAGCCGCTCTACCGACAGATATTCTCTTTGGAACATGGATTGCCATGAAGTGTCGGAATGATCTTGCCGCCTAGTGTGTACAAAGTATGCTTCCGGGTGTGAGGTCAATTCGATCAGTAACAACGCGTAGCTCATCCCGCGGGTTCACCCTCGTTGAGATCCTTGCCTCGACGACGATCACGACGGTTCTGATCATCGTCACCGCGTCGATGTTCAAGACATCGACTGACGTCTGGAACCGCGGCCGAAGCGAGATGGACGTCTTTCTCGAGGCCCGCGCTTCGCTCGACTACCTGAGCGGCGACATCGAGGCGGCCGTCACTGGCAAGCACCAGGATATGAGTCCGTACCCAATCGACCAGGCGGGCGGTGATCCCGAGGATCATCCTTTCGCCAAGCGGTACTATGTTCCCATCGAGTTCAACCGGTCGAAAGGGGAGGTCTTCGACTCCAACTACCGGCAAAATGGAGGTCACTTCACGGACCGCCCTGCCAATTCACCGAACAAGACAAGTTCACGCCCCTTGGCCAGCACCAAGGGCTTTGCCAATGCGATCGGAGCGATCGGCTCCGAGGATACGAATTATCACGAGTACTACGACGCGCTGGCGATGCTGACCCTGTCCCCGCTGACGAGGCAGGTCTGGACCAATATCGAGCGTGGGAAGTTTGCGGGGGGTACCCAGGGCAACCGATGGAACTCCACGGACCCGGCACTTCTCGGCGACGGTTTTGCTCGCAACCAGGGTGACGTCTGTGTCGCGGGCTACTACTGCGCCTACACCTATGACTCGCCGCTTCCCGGCAGTCGGGCCAGCGTCAAGCTTCACCGGCACTTTCGAGACAGCGGCAATTGGTGGGCTGGGGTTTCCAGCGGTCACACGATCAACGGAACGGATACCGGAACACGAAACCGGGACTACACGATTGGAGGACAGGATTTCGACTCGAATTTGGACCGTCGCCCGGTTCAAAGCCGCGCTCACGTCCTCGTCTACAAGTTGGGCAACGTCATGACACCCTGTCTTGAGAGGGGAATCTACGCCAATGGCAAGCTCCCCTACCTTCTCAAGCCGGTGGATTACTATGGCATGCGAACCCATCGGAACAGCGAGGAACTGGAGACGATCGAGCCGTTTCCTGCGAACCCTGCGCCGCCGATCCCCGATGACACCGGCCCGGACTATGCCAGTACCCTTCTGACGGCGGCACCTCCCTACGTGCAGTGCTACGAACCTCGGCAGCGCGATGATCGGACCACTGAGTATTACCTCTACGGAGACGAGCCCTTGGCCTTCAACGTCGTGCGTTTCAAGGCAACGCCGCTGCGTCGGGTCGACGGGAAGCTCCTCGGAGCCGAGCAGATCAATTCAGCGCCTCTGTTCGACAATCACCTCACTTCCAATCGGGACGAATGGCCGGTCGTCGTTGCGCCCGATATCGTCGATATCGAGCTGACGGTGATCGACGACGCCACCGCCGCCAAATTCGTCAGCTACGAGGATTGGACCAGGTGGAACGACACTTCCTACCGCGGTGGCATGCTCAAGCGTCTCGTGGATGAAAACTCCCGCACCTTCCGCACCCGGGTCCACGTCCGCGGCGCCGAACACCTCGATGAATAGTCACCCCAACTCCTCTTCGATCCTGTCGGGTCCGCTTTCGGGCCTGAAGTCGAGAGCCGCCCATGGTTTCGCACTTGTTTCCACGATGCTTCTGCTGAGTGCGATCATGATTCTGGTCGTCGCCTACTTCTCGATGACCCGCTCCGAGACGGTCTCGGCCCGGAGCTATGCTCATGATCACAGAGCCCAACTTGCCGCGCTGGCCGGTTTTGAGGAGGCCAAGGGCGTGATCGCGCAGATGACCAAGGACGACGAGTACCTCGTCACTGCGATTCCGAACAAGTCGACGTACAGTTCCGACCCCAACAACGCCGCCGCAAACGACTCCGATCCGGATGACGACTCCCAGGGTCGGTACTTCTTCATATCCCGGCCGTTGGCCAGCGGCAATTATGAACACATTCCCCTCTACTCGGGAGCCAAGGTCCAAAACACCACCATCCACGAGGGACCACGCTGGGATTCCGCGAAGAACAGCTCGCTCGAGGAGGCGCGCGGAGTCCTCGGAGGGCTCCGACAGTTTGGTCTTGAGGATGACCAGTTCGGTATCGACACCGATGAAGACGGTACCGAGGACGACACCGATCAGCGCGGTTACTTTTTCAAGGCCTACACCTACTGGGTCGCAAAGGACAGCGACGGCGATGGCGAGGCTGACATTCGTTACACATGGTGGGTCGAGGACATGCAGGGCCAGCCTCAGTTCGATAAAATCGGCAATATCTACTCAGGAGGAACAGAGAACAGCACCAGCACCTATTGGAACACTTTCCAGCAGGGATCAAACGGGCACTCTCAGAACGCGCTCAACTCCAGCGGCAGGAACCAGGCGCACTATGACAACTACCGACTCGGCACTAATCCCTATGACTCCCGCCTGGGCACGGTCGGTGATCCAGCCGACAACTACCGGCTGCCGAGTTATCCTCGCAAGGATCCGGAGGAGGCGCTGAACGCGGCGGCATACGACCGACGCGGAGTCAAGTTCCCCGAGCAGAGCTATAATCCGCATGACTACCGGCACGACCCCGATGACCGGGATATCCCCCGCCAGGAGTTTTATATCAGAAATCTGCTGAATATAGCGGAAGATCGAGACTACTGCTATCCCAATGGGGAGTGGACTCCTCAAATCGCCACCGGATTAAGCCCCAAGGAGATGCGAGTCACCGCCCGCCATGGAGGTGGAAACAACTATTTTACCCACTCGTACCGAGAGCGCCGCATGGGCCGCGTCGGAGGGATCGTTTCGTCGGCCTCGGCTGGAATCGTGGAAACCAATCGCCAGGACCGCTCCAGCTACGGCTGCCGTCCCTACATAGTGCGGCCCATGATTCCTCAGGGATTCGGCTACAAGCAGACGGGGCCGCGCGAGAACCTCAACAAATATGTCACGGCATCCTCGATTCCCGCCCTCGTGCAATACATGAGCGAAACATTGCCGGAGGGCTGGGCAAAGCGCGGCGGAGCCTACCGGCAGGATCCCGACGAGATCCCACCCGGAGATGCTGCCAAGTTCGGGGGAGAAGAGGTTGATCGCAAACTCGACTATCTAAAGGCACTGGCCACCAACATGGTGGATTATGTCGATCAGGACAACAGACCGACTCTTCAGAGAAACGGTGAGCAGTTTCAAGGAACCGGTCTAACCGGATTCAAGCAGAACAGTCTTCTCAGAAACTGGGACCGTCCGGACGCCCGCGGAATCGATGGCTATCCCGTCGTTAATGAGTTTTACCTTCAGGTGAAATGGGCTGAGAGGACCGAGGACCAGAATGGCGCCGGAGATCCGATCTGGAAGGTTCGCATTGAAATGACACCTCATGTCGAATTCTGGAATCCTACCAATCAAAAGACGGATTTGATGACTCTGGGCCTGGTATGGTGGGAAACGCCGACGGACGGAGTCACCCATGAAATCATGCAACATTACCGGGTGGATCCGTTCCTCTCGATTCCTGAAATTGCTCTCCGCATGGCTGATGTCGATACGCAGGGGCCTATCGTGGATGTTGAGATGAATGGTGCTTCAGTCGCCGCTGAAAACGACCTAATCCTATGGGAACTTGTTGGTCAGTTTGCGCCCAACGAGTACAAGGCCTTCAGTTACCCGACGGTCTCCTATCTGCTCGAACTGCCTCGCCCTCAGGTGGAAACCTTTCCAGGGTCACGAATTTTTGTGAATGCAATCGATCTTAATCGTCTCCGGTTCGAGGGCACGCGGGACGGAAATGAGATGCGGGGTTGTTACGACGGGAAGTACATGGTGCTGCAGGATACGGGCAGCCTCGCCAACGAAACCGATGGGCACACGCTCATCGATGAATCCGTTCGGGGGTTGTACCGGCATGGCGGAGGAAACCTCACTATCGGATGGGGCGATGCCACGAAGTGGAGGTACACCGGGAACCATGCGGCTCACAATGTTCTCAACTACGGGCAGGCGCTGGGTCAGTTTTACAACCCGGGGGATCCATTCATGAGTTACTGGATGTGGACGCGCCCTGCGCTTGTCGGCTTTGAGGACGGTAGCAGTCTAGGGGGCAGGAACTGCCGGGAAAAACTCGCCGAGTTCAATGAAAACCTTGAGGAGCGCACCCACACAGATTGGGTCAAGAGTACCAATCCATATGTTTCGACTTGGAGGGTAAACAAGGACGACGACGATCATCCGGGAGCCGAGGTCCGACCCGAGCGCTGGCCGGACGGTGGCTATAACACCTTCCGGGGACGTAATTTTTCCAAGAGCGAGGATCTTTCCGCCAGTAGGTTGCAGGACCGCCCCGACAGCAAAAGTTCCGACGGGGTCGGCTATACCGTGGAGGATCCCTGGGAGGGTACCGTGCGCTACAACCCAAAGTCGATGGCACCTTACCGTCTAAACAACACGGGGCGCTGGTGGGCGCTATCCGAACTCGGAAACATCTACGATCCCATCATGTGGAATTGTCGGGCCTGGAACAATGGCAGTGGGTACCGCCCCTTTGCTCGTCTAGGCCGACATAACGCCCCAAGCAATCATGGCGGCGGAGGCAACACGCTTCGCATTGGTCGCGCCGAACACTATCCGTTTCGACAGGACATTACCGGACCGAACGCGGTCAATCCGTTAAACGAGAATGATTCGGCCAACGACTTGCACGCGGCTCGCCTACTCGATATCTTTCATGTCGGGGTCAATGGGAGTAATGTTGGACGCCTGCCCCGGCTCAAGGAAACCAAGTGGAACCCCGCATTTCACACCGATCCTCCGACGGCGAGAAATGCACTGCAGGCCGCGAGTCACGACTACAAGTATGTCTGGGGGAGGGCCCTCCACGCCGAGTGCGGGTTCAACTATGTCAACGGGCACATCAACCTTAACAGCACTCAGGATCTTGATACCTACTGGTTCATGACAGACGGCCCGTTAATCATGGACGACGGTTACGGCATCGATATCCCCGCTCGGCCGTACGGAGAAGTGGAATGGCAAAGCATCATGGCGCATCGAGACGTCATTGGCGGGATGAGAACTCGCCTGTGGAGGAGTCGTCCGTTCTATTCCCCCTCGCAGATCGCGATGGTTCTTTTCGACAAGCAGCCGGTACCGCATCTGGACGGAGCTCGCTCCGACCAATGGAGGCATTCCAATTTAGAGGTGGGTACCTCGATCAGCCCCAGCGCTCACTGGATCAATCCTGACAAGATTCCCAACTCAGGGGATGAGGTCCGTGTGGTGGATCGGGAGAGGCGGAATGGCATTCCTGCAAGCGATGCAGTGAAAGAGGAGGTATTTGCCCGAATCCTGAATTTAAGCACTCTGAGTAGCCGAAACTTCCGCATCCATGTGATGGGAGAATATCTCAACAAAAAGGGCGAGCCCATTGCGGCCTCGCGCAGGGTCTACGAGGTGTTTGCGCGCCCCATTCGTAATGGCCAGGGGATTGTCACCGAGGTGAAGATCGAGAGCCTCTCTGAAAGAGACTTGTAATGAAACCATGCCTACGAATCGGGCTCGCTGTAGCCTTCGCTGCTTATCATATCTCGTCAGCTCTTCAGGCTCAGGGCACCGCTGGCAACGGTCGCTTTCGGTTGGTGATCGCCGCCGATACTGGTGCTCCCGTGTCGGTTGAGCTGCAGGGCCAGAAATTGTATCCCAAAGGGTACCAGCCCGGATTTGCCGGGAGCCCCAGCGAGACTCCTCTCCTGGCCTTTGATCTCGCGGCGACGAGTGAAGGGGTCACTGGAACAGGCAAAAAAATCGAGCTGTCGACGCAGGCACTCACTTCCTTGGTGATCTTCCAGAAGGTGACCCCCGAGAAGGACGGGAAACCCGGCAAGCGTGAACTGGAAATCCAAAAGATAACTAGCGTCGGCGACAAGCCTCGAATCGAGGTGATCTCCTTCTCTAATCAGCCCGCGGTTAGGATTCAAATCAACGACACCACGATGGGTTTTAATCGAGGAGTGAGCAAGGTGCTACCCAAGCTTCCTGCCTTGAAGCAAGACCAACCCGACTCCCAGGAAGCAGGGACCTCTCCCCTTAGGATCTCTCACGACGAGGACGAACTGTTCTTCGAATCCGTCGAGGCCAAAGAGCATCTGCTTATCATCCTATACGACGGCGTCGACGGAAAACTCCGCGTGGCTGTCGCTGATGCCTGATTTGATCAGCCCGCGTTTTCGCCTCCGTGTTAATTCCTTCCTCCATGATCCGAATCCGGTCCCAGACCCCGAAGGCTTTCAGCCTCTTCGAGATGCTGATCGTCATCTCGGCGATGGCGCTGCTTCTGGCCCTGATCGCGCCCGCCTTCACCACGGGGTCACCACGCCGTTCGGCCGTCATTACTCTGAAGACCGCTCTCGAATCGGCCCGGTCGGTGGCTATCCGGGACAAGACGGAGGTGTACGTGGCTTTCACCGACGATGGCCCCCAGGACCCGAGCGACCGGTACAGCCACTTCGCCGTCTTTGCGCGAGTGAAGGAAAACCGGAGCGGCACCGAGACCGGCAAGACTTACGATCAGTATTTCAGCCATCAGTTGGCTGGTCTCGGGGACATCGGGCCGGACGGGCTGCCGCGGATCGACTTCCGCCAGCTCGTCGAATGGACCCAGCTGCCCGACGGCATCGTCTTTGGGCTGGCCGGACCTCCTCACAACCACGTCGAGGGACTCAGCTTCACGGCTCTGGAAGCGAACGTCGATTCGACGGTGGTCTACGAGCGGGAGTTCCCGGTTCCGGGACGATTCGTGGGAGGCGGAGGCGCCGGCTCGACGATGATTCTGCCTTTCCTCGCCTTCAACAGCGAAGGACGGCTCAGCCACCCCCAGTTCTTCGAGCCCGAGCGGCATTACCTCGCCCTCGTCGAAGGCTTCATCCAGGACAACGGCAACCACCTTCTGACCGGGTCGCAACAGAAGGAGGGCGCATCGGCCGGGGCCGAGACGGCTCGTTCGGAAGTCATCGGCGTCAATCTCTACAGCGGGCGGGTGCGCATCATCTCCCAAGGCCGCTAAGTCATGCGAACTCTTCCCCACAACCTCGGAACACCGCTCCGGTCCTCAGGCCGCGGCTTCACCCTGATCGAGGTCGTCATCACGATGGGGCTCATCGCCACGGCGCTGCTGCCGCTCATCGCACTCATGGCGCTGGCCACGGACTCCCAGCGCGAGGCCAATGAGGAGTCGATCGCGATGATGATTTCTCAATCCATCTTCGCGGACCTGCGCAAGAGTTCCGAAAAGATGGGAGTCCTCGTCCGAAAGTCTTCCAACTACCCGGAGATCCCGGGTGCGAGCCCTGACGCGGACTACGATCAGATCCCCACCGGCAGCAACTACTACGTCGTTTATGGGATGGATCCCGATTGGGCTTCCTTCGGGGGGGCATCGGGCACCAACGTGGACCGGGGAGCAAAGCCTCTGCGCAAGTCGAGTCTGGGTGAGTTCAATTCGGGGACCGGCTCCGGGGACGCCACCAACGACGTTCTCTCCACCCATATGGTGGAAATCCAGATCACCCCGGAGGTGGAGTCGGGTCCCTCGCAGGGAGGCGTCTACGAGCCAGGCCTGTCTCGCGTCAGCGTTTCCGTTGAAGTCCCGGCCGTGGCCCCCGCCGGAGAGCGTCGGAAGTACGTTTTCTCGAGCTACCTGACTCTCACCGATCGATTCTGACCGATCTTTCGCCGCGCACGTGTTCCGCGCCGGCCGGGCGCCGCAGTGCCTCTACTGCTTGTTGCCGATGGCGAGCAGGGTCTCGAGCTTCGGCTTCTTCTCTTCCCGGTGGACGATGTCGATCTCGATGTCCTCAAAGCCGGCGCTCTCCAGGAAGCCATAGACCTCGACCTCGGCAAACCCGAGCCAGCGGTCGGCGTAGAGATCGCGCGCTTGTTCAAAGTTATGCTTGAGGAGGTCGAGGACGACGATTCGGCCGCCCGGACGGACGATGCGGAAAGCCTCGGCGACGGCGCGTTCCGGACTTTGAGCGTGGTGGAGAGCCTGGCTGAAGAAGGCGACGTCCACCGAGCTGTCCTCGATGGGCGGCGCTTCCAGGTCGCCGAGGCGATACTCGAGATTCTGGAAGCCGTTCTTGGTGGCGACCTCAGTGCCGTACTCCACCATTTTCTCGGAGTTGTCGATGGCGATGACCTGCTTCGCGCGCTGGGCGAGGAGCTGGGAGAAGGTGCCTTCCCCTGCACCCAGATCGGCGATGACGAGGGGAGGCATCAGCTTGAGCAGGGTTTCTCCAAGGCCCTTCCAGGAGCGGCCGGGCAGGTAGGAGCTGCCAAACTGCCCGGCGAGTTCGTCGAAGTAAGCCCGTGCCTTGTCGCTGCGCTTTTGAAGAATCAGCTGCAGAGCGGCCTGATCCTGCTCGGCCTCGGGCAGCTCCGTGGCGGCATGGCGGGCGAGCCCAAGCAGTGTGTTTTGAATCTCGCTTGTCTCGGCATCCACCTTTCTCGGCACCCGATAGAGAACGTGTTTGCCCGAGCGCCGGTCGCGGAGAAGCCCGGCGGCCTTCATCTGCGAGAGCTGGGTCGAGATCCTCGACTGACCCATCGAGAGGATTTCCTGCAGTTCAGCGACCGAAAGTTCTTCCTCGGCAACAAGCAGAAGAATCCTCAACCGGGTCGGGTCGGAGAGCAGACGAAAGGACTTTGTGATTGACGGCATGCGATTTGTCGATACATCAACATATCTTGAATTGTTGATATAAGCAACATGAGCTCTTTCATCTTCTCCTCCGAATCCGTAACTGAAGGTCACCCCGACAAGGTGTGTGACACCATCTCCGACTCCGTCCTCGACGCCTGCCTGGCGAACGACCCCGCTTCCCGCGTGGCCTGCGAGACGATGGTGAAGGACAACGTCGTCGTTCTCGGCGGTGAAATCACGACCTCTTCCGAGTTCGACTACCAGGAGGTCGTTCGCGGCGCTCTTCGCGAAATCGGCTACACGAGCACTTATGCCGAGGGCACCGAGTACCCCTACGAGTGCAAGTTCGATGCGGAGAACTTCTTCTTCCAGAACTTCCTCGGCACGCAGTCCCCCGACATTGCTCAGGGTGTCGATGCGGCCGCTGCCGACGACAAGGACACCGCCGAGCAGGGCGCAGGCGATCAGGGCATCATGTTCGGGTACGCCTGCGACGACACGCCCGAGCTGATGCCGTCTCCGATTCTCTACTCCCACAAGCTGGGCGAGGGTATCACCAATCTCCGCAAGGAGCGCAAGCACACTTGGCTGCGTCCTGACAACAAGACGCAGGTTTCCATGGAGTACGTCGACAACAAGCCTGTCCGCGTCACTGCGGTCGTCGTTTCGACCATGCACGCCAAGGAGATCTCCACGCAGGAGATCCGCGACATCCTCAAGAAGGACCTCGTCGAAAAAGTCATCCCCTCCGAGCTTCTCACCGAAGACACGGAGTATCTCATCAACCCGACCGGCCTCTTTGTGATCGGCGGACCCGAGGGCGACTGCGGACTCACGGGTCGCAAGATCATCGTCGACACCTACGGGGGCATGGGCCGCCACGGTGGCGGCGCCTTCTCCGGCAAGGACCCCTCGAAGGTTGACCGCTCCGCTGCCTACATGTGCCGCTGGGTGGCCAAGAACATCGTTGCTGCCGGCCTGGCCGAGCGTTGCGAGCTTCAGACAGCTTACGCGATCGGTCACCCGCAGCCGGTCAGCCTCAGCGTTGACACCTTCGGTACCAATACCGTCGACGAAGCGGCCATCGAGAAGGCCGTCCGCGAGGTGTTCTCCTTCAAGCCGGCCGACATCGTCAGCCAGCTCCGTCTCCTCGAGCCGGGTGTCATCAAGTACGTCAACTCGACGAACTACGGTCACTTCGGCCGCGAAGACGCTGGGCTCACCTGGGAACTCACCGACAAGGCCGACGCACTCAAGGCCGCGGCCTCGTCCTAGCCCCACGGAAAGGCGTTCTGTTCGTCATGGCTCACTACCGGGAAGTTCTCTACCGCAACTACTCCAGACATTTTGGAGGAAGGCGGGCGAATGAACCGGAGGTGGGTCTTCGGGACTCGATCCATCATGTCGAGTACGATCAGGTCTACGGAGCGTATCTTCCAGACGACCGTGACGCCGTATCCGTTGATCTAGGGTGTGGGCAGGGCGCATGGCTGGCCTGGCTCCAGTCGCGTGGCTTCTCCAGCCTCTTGGGGGTCGACGTCTCTGCCGAGGAACTTGCCGCTTGTCCCGACGTTCCGGTGGAGGTCGGCGATGCCTGCGAGGTCCTTCAAGGATACAGCGGACACTTTGACCTGATCCACGCGAAGGACATCATCGAGCACCTCACCAAGCAGGAAGTGATCGACCTTCTCTCTGCCGCGCGACAAGCGCTGCGTCCGGGAGGGCAGATCTGGCTTAACACCTTCAACGCGCAGGCCCTTTTTGCCGAGGCGATTTTTCACGCCGACTTCACCCATGAAAGCGCCTTCACGGCTCAGAGCCTCGCGCAGGCACTCCGGGCGACCGGTTTCGAGATCGTCGTCTCCAAAGGATTTCAGGCAGCGCCGACTCGCAAGGCGTGGATTCGGCGGCTGATCTGGTCCCTGAGTTCGAAGGTCTTCGGTTTCCTGCTCACTTGCGGGTACGGAAACAGAGCCAAGGACGAGGTGGATTCAGGGGCCCTTCAGCCTGGCCTTCTGGCCGTCGCCCGCCGCCCTCTCTCGGACGCCTAGAGGTTCTATCCTTACTTCAATCACACACAACACACTACCATCCCATGAGTACTACCACCCTAGACGCGACCGACTACAAGGTCGCTGATCTCTCCCTGGCCGACTTCGGTCGCAAGGAAATCACCATCGCCGAGGCCGAGATGCCCGGGCTGATGGCCATCCGCGAAAAGCATGCCGCTGCGAAGCCCCTGCAGGACGTCCGCATCACTGGATCGCTCCACATGACGATTCAGACTGCGGTTCTCATCGAGACTCTTGTCGATCTAGGCGCTGACGTCCGCTGGGCCTCCTGCAACATCTACTCGACTCAGGACCACGCTGCTGCCGCCATCGCGGCCGCCGGAGTTCCCGTTTTCGCCTGGAAAGGCGAGAGCCTCGAGGAGTACTGGTGGTGCACCGATCGCGCGCTTGACTTCGGCGACGATCTCGGGCCGCAGATGATCGTGGACGACGGTGGCGACGCCACTCTCCTCCTGCACAAGGGTGCCGCCCTCGAAGGTGGCGACGAAAGCTGGGTCAACAGCGAGTCCGGCAGCCATGAAGAGAAGGTCATCAAAGACCTGCTCAAGAACATCCATGCCAAGACTCCCGAGCGCTGGACCAAGGTCGTTGCCGAGTGCAAGGGCGTCTCCGAGGAGACCACCACCGGTGTTCACCGTCTTTACCAGATGGTCGAAGCCGGCGAGCTTCTGTTCCCCGCCATCAACGTCAACGACTCGGTCACCAAGTCGAAGTTCGACAACCTCTACGGTTGCCGCGAGTCCCTCATCGATGGCATCAAGCGTGCCACCGACGTGATGATCTCCGGCAAGGTCGGAGTGGTCTGCGGCTACGGCGACGTCGGCAAAGGCTGCGCCCAAGCCCTCAAGGGAATGGGTGCCCAGGTCGTCGTCACCGAGATCGATCCCATCTGCGCCCTTCAGGCGGCTATGGAAGGGTTCCAGGTGCGCACCATCGAGGAAACTCTCGGCACCGGCGACATCTACGTCACCACGACCGGCAACAAGGACATCATCACCGCAGACCACATGTCCAGGATGAAGGACTGCGCCATCGTCTGCAATATCGGTCACTTCGACAACGAGATCCAGATCGACACCCTCAACAACATGCCCGGCGTGGAAATTGAGGTCATCAAGCCCGAGTCCGAAGGTGCCGTCGACAAGTACACCTTCCCCGGTGGCAACTGCATCTACATGCTCGCCAAGGGACGCCTTGTGAACCTCGGCTGCGCCACCGGCCACCCGAGCTTCGTGATGTCCAACAGCTTCGCCAACCAGACGCTCGCCCAGATCGATCTCTGGGAGAACAAGGACAAGTATGAAAACAAGGTCTACCTCCTCTCCAAGGAGCTCGACGAGGAAGTCGCAAGGCTGCACCTCTCGAAGATCGGTGCCAACCTGACCGAGCTTTCCACCGAGCAGGCCGACTACATCGGCGTGGCTCAGGAAGGACCCTACAAGCCGGCTCACTACCGCTACTAGGCTCTTCGGAACCATATCGAAGAAGGGGCGGACTTTCGGGTCTGCCCTTTTTTTTGTTCTATTCAGGCTCTGGAGCCCTTGTTGGATGACCTATGTCTCCATGCGGAAGCGGTGCCGAAATGGGAGCCCGGAAACTATCGTCGAGGTTTTCTCGCCGAGTTCGTTCTTGAGATCGATCCGGACGATGCATTGGCTGCGAATTAGCTCCAACGGCGCCTGGTTAAGGGCCACCCTCGTTTGAGGTGGGGAGTTCCTGCCACCGAGAGGAGCATTTCAAGAGACCCTGATGACCGTGCCTGCCTTAAGGTGGAGCGTGACGTCCCGGCGCGCTGGCGTTGCCAGAGGGCGGACTTCGCCCGCAACTCGCCGGGGACGTCGAGTTCCACCTTCAAGGCAAAACGCTCGAGCCCGACGAGGAATTCGCGCTGAAACCATCGATACCCCCCGCTAACCAAGTGCATTCCGACTAGCTCGGCCTCTCTTCGAGTTGCAGTCGTCTCCCGACCTCGGCTTGTGTTTGTGCTCGGGCACGGGGGACAACTGAAAACTCGGGTTGCTTTTTTTGCCGGAAGTTTGGCTCCCATGGCTTGCTTGTTTCGCCCCCTCGCACGAGCGTGTGGGATGGCATCGACCGGCGAGCATCCTTTTCTCCAAGATGATTTCCTGATCAGGTGGTCGGAACTGACGCCCGATCACGTCGAGACCGATATCGACCTGGCGCTCGATCAGGCTCGTCAGAGACTCGATGACCTCGCCGGGACAGACCGGGGACAACTCAGTTTCGAGACGGTCCTGCTCGGCTTGGAAAGCGCACTCGAACCGCTTGAGAAGGCATGGGGCAAGGTCTCGCACCTCGTTTCCGTCTGTGACTCGGATGACCTCCGCGAAGCTCACAACGCGATGCTGCCGAAGGTCACCGAGTTCACCACGGCGATCTACCTCGACGAAGGTCTATGGGACCTGCTGAAGACCTACAGCGAAACTTCCGATGCCGCTTCGCTGGCGGGCCCTCAGCGCCGCTTCCTGGAGGAGACGCTGGCAGATTTTCGGGAAAAGGGAGCCGAACTGAAGGGCGAGGGCCGCGAAAGGCTGGCTGTTCTGGAGCAGGAACTCGCGGCCGCCACCCAGAAGTTTTCGGAAAACCTTCTCGATAGCACCAACGCCTGGGAGCACGTCGTCGAGGACGAGGCGGAGATCGATGGATTGCCCGCGACCAGCCGTCAGGCCGCCCTCGAGGATGCCATCCGCAAGGGATTGGCGACGGAAGATTCACCGAAGTGGCGGTTCACTCTCCATGCGACCTCGCTTTTCCCCCTGCTCGAGCATGCATCGAGCGAGCAGCTTCGCAAGCTTGCCTGGGAAGGCAGCAATACGGTCGGTCGGGGAGGGGACTACGACAACACTGACCTGCTCTTCGAGATTCTTCGTCTTCGCAGTGAGAAGGCGAAATTACTCGGCGAGGCCAACTTTGCCGATCTCGTATTGAAACGCCGCATGGCCAAGGATGGCGCCACCGCCATCGGATTCGTTGAGAATCTCCACCGCAAGGTGAAGGAGTCGTTCGAGCGTGAGGTCACCGAGCTGCAGGAGTACCGGGCTGAATCCCTGGCCGTGGAGACGGAGCCGCTACAACCCTGGGAGGTTGCGTTCTGGGCTGAAAAACGCCGTAAGAACCTCTATGACTTCGATGACGAGGAAGTCCGCCCGTATTTCCCGATCGACGGCGTCTTGAAAGGCATGTTCGGCATTGCCGAGCGTATTTTTGGCGTAGAGATCGTTGAGAAAAAGACCGTCTACATCGAGCCGGGCTCAGAGACTCCCGCGGGGCACGCCGTGCAGGTCTGGCATCCCGAGGTCAAATTCTACGAACTTCGCGACGCCAACGGGGTTCATCTGGGTTCTTTCTATGCCGACTGGCATCCGCGGGAATCCAAGCGGGGCGGCGCCTGGATGAACTTTCTCGCTACGGGGCGACCCCCCGGGGACGACCATGATCGTGAGCCCCACCTTGGGCTGATTTGCGGCAATATGACCCCTGCCTCAGGAGGCAAGCCTGCCTTGCTGAGTCACGACGAAGTCACGACGGTGTTTCATGAGTTCGGCCATCTCATCCACCACCTCTTCGGCGAGGTGGAGATCAAGTCTCTCAATGGCGTGCAGGTTGCCTGGGATTTTGTCGAGCTTCCCTCCCAGTTCATGGAGAACTTCTGCTGGGAGCGGGAGAGCCTGGATTTCTTCGCGCGTCACTTCGAGACAGGCGAGGTCATTCCTCAGAAGCTCTTCCGAAAGATGATTGCCGCCCGGAACTACCTTTCCGCCTCTGCCATGATGCGTCAGTTGGCCCTCGGCAAGCTCGACCTCGAGCTTCATCTGAACCGCTCGGACGGGCCGTCCCAGGATCTCGATGCCCTGTCGCGAAAGATCTGTTCAGGATACCTGGCACCACTCAAGACGGAATCCCCGTCGATGGGTCGCCGCTTTGGGCACCTTTTCTCCTCTCCCACGGGTTATGCGGCTGGATACTACTCTTATAAGTGGGCAGAAGTGCTCGATGCGGATGCTTTCAGCCGATTCCTCGTGGAAGGCGTCCTCAATGAGGAAACAGGCTCTTCTTTCCGCCGAGAGATTCTCAGCAGGGGAAATTCCGAGGATCCGTCGGCGCTGTTTCACAACTTCATGGGCCGAGAGCCTGATCTTGGAGCGCTGCTGAGGAGGTCAGGCCTCACGGGCTGACGCATTACCGAATCCCGGAGACGTCACGTCCTCTGTGCGTAAGAGGTATGGGGCCGGGAATAGGAGCGGTTTTTCCCAAAGGCCTCTCTCGCCAGGACGCTAGATCTACGGTCTGGACGCAAGATCCACGGTCAAAGAGAGGCTTCGTTTGTTGATCAAAGGGTAGACCTGGTGTTGTGAGCCCCTGTAAAACACGTTGTTATGGAGATTGAAGGCAAAAAGCGCTTGCGCCGTTCTCCACTTGATGTACATACAGGTCATCCGCTGCAGGCGCTTCTGAGTCTGCGGCACGCACATCCCTACAAGAATACGATGAGACTCTTCTCTAAATTTGCTGTGACTGCCATTGCCGGCAGTTTTCTGATTGGTGGCCAAGTCAGCGCCCAATCAATTTCTGAACTCAAGCGCGAGGTCATCTCGGAGCTGAAGTCTTCCCGAAAGAAGGAGAGTGTCTCCAGTTTCCTGAAGACCGCTCGTGAGCTCGCCCGGGAGAATCCGGTTCTTGCAGCTCAGATCTTCCGCTATGTTCGCGCCGAGCTTCGCGGCGGTATCAGCAAGGGTTCTCTTGGCAAGCTTCTCATCGACCTCGCGATCATCGCAGAGGATCGCCTGGAAGGAAGGCAGCTCGCTAACGAGTTCAGGGAGTTCGACGAGCTTCTCAAAGGATTCTTCGGTGGTTCCAGTGGCGCCAGCGCCGAGTTGCGTGGCACCCTTAGCCAGTTGCTCGACGATGTTCGTGATGGTTCTTCCAGCACGAGCACGATCCGGAAGCGCGCCAGTCGCGCTGCGAATGCCCACGCAGTGAATTCCAACTTGCAGCGTTCGGCATCGAGCGGCGGTGGGTTCTTCTTCTTCGGCGGCAACAACGGCGGCGGCAACAACGGCGGCGGCAACAACAACGGCGGCGGCAACAACAACGGCGGCGGCAACAACAACGGCGGCGACGACAACGATAACAACGGTACGGTTTCGCCCAACTAAACGACTCTCATCAGTCAACAAAGAGGATGACTTCGGTCATCCTCTTTTTTTGTGTCTGGGAAGGTTGTCTGTTGATGGTCGAAGGTCAGGGCCGAAAGTGGCTCATCCATCATGTCTCCATCCGAACTGCCCAGCGCCCTCGTCGATATACTCGGCAGCGACCGCGTTCTTGCCTCCGACATCGATCGCGAGGCCCACTCGGGCGATCGCTGGTTCGCCTCGGCACTCCCGGACGTGGTGGTCGAAGCGCAGTCGACGGAAGATGTCTCAAGGCTTCTCCAGTTTGCATCCGAGCATTCGATGCCAGTCACCCCACGAGGTGCTGGTGTTGGTTATGTCGGCGGGTGTGTGCCGCTCAAAGGCGGGATTTCCCTCTCGCTGGCGAAGATGAATCGTATTCTTGAGATTTTACCCCGAGACGGAGTCGCCGTCGTGCAACCAGGGGTGATTACCGGGACGCTACAGGCCGAGGTGGCCAAGTTGGGCTGGTTCTACCCTCCCGACCCCGCCAGTCTGAAGGAATGCAGTCTCGGGGGAAACCTTGCCACGAATGCCGGGGGCCCCCGTTGCCTCAAGTATGGCGTGACACGCCACTACGCACTCGGACTCAAGGCCGTTCTGGCGAGTGGCGAGGTGGTGCGGTGGGGAGGCAAGTGCCATAAGAACAAGACAGGCTTCGACCTCGGTGGGCTCTTGATCGGATCCGAGGGAACACTCGGGGTCATTACCGAAGCAACGCTCCGGCTCATCCCAATGCCTCGCCAAAGGGCCATGATCTCGTGTGGATTTGGCACCTTCACTCAGGCAGCCGAGGCCGTCCAGCTTGTCCTGAGTTCAGGTTACCTGCCGTCCGCTCTGGAGATCACGGACAAGTTTGTGCTGGAGGCGGCGCGTTCCCACCTTGGTAATGACGTCGCTCATGGTTGTGAGGCGCACCTGCTTGCCGAGATCGACGGGTCTGAAAAGGCAGTCGCCGCAGACCTTGCCGATCTGAAGGCGCTCCTTCTCGAGAAAGCCGGCGGGCTCCAGCTCACGACCGCCACTACCGAAGCAGAGTGCGAGGCGCTCTGGACCCTTCGCAGGGAGTTCTCCTACAGCCTGCGGGCCACTGGTCTGACGAAGTTGAACGAGGACGTGGTGGTGCCTCGGGGACGCATTGTCGATCTGGCGATCTTCGCGGAGCAGCTACAACATGAAACGGGGATCAAGGTTGCCTGTTTCGGGCACGCTGGCGATGGCAACCTTCACGTCAACCTGATGGTGGATGACATGGATGATCCCGGCACCAAGGCGAAAGCGGATGAAGCGCTCGACCGCCTGTTCCGGCAGATCCTCGACTGGGGAGGTGCGATCACTGGTGAGCACGGAGTGGGGATCGCCAAGAAGAGATGGTTCCGAGACGCGGTGGGCGAAAATTCCTTTCAGACCCACCTCGCTATCAAGAAAGCACTCGATCCTGCCGGGATCTTGAACCCGGGAAAGTTTCTAGGGTAGAACACGGTCGGAAGCTTTCGCCGACAGCGTGCGCACGACTAGGAATTCGTCTTCGACTCGGATCACTTCCACGGATTCGCCGCGAGCGACATACTCGAGTTCGGACATCGCGCGATGGACGATGCCAGCCAACTCGATCTCCCCTTCTAGCTTGAGGTCGGTTCGTGCGGAGCCACGGACGCCAACCATACGCTCGAGGGGGGACGCTTTGGTGGCCGAAGGCTGCTGATCGGGCTTCTTCTCGGTGAAGATGAGGAAGAACCACTCAATCCCTCCTCCGAAAAACAATACGCTGAAGGCGAGCGCGACCAGAAGGGTGAAGGCAGTTTCGATCATGTCGGAGTTGCCATGGTACACTTCCCGCCCTGAAAAATGCAACGGCTGGCGCATTTGGGTCCAGATCGACCTCAATGGTGGAACTCGACGGTCTCGGCGAGTTGCGGGCGAAGCCGGCGAAGCCCGGCCCCCGCCCTCTGGCAACTCCAGCGCGCCGGGACGTCACGCTCCACCTTAAGGCAAAACGCTCGAGCCCGACGAGGAATTGGAGACGAAGCCATCGACACCCTCGCTAACCAAGCGCCTTTGGCTCTAATTCAGTGCCACGCCCATCTCTTTGACCATGTCCCGGTATTTCTGTGGGACGTATTCAATGTCTGTCGTCTCGCGGGCTGCGATGGCGATCTGGAAGCGCATCACCTCTTCGGGGACGGGGCTTTGATAGTCGACCAGGCTCGCCTTGAGCGCCTCGAGTGGCTTCATCTTCTTGGTTTTCACAAGGCGGTACATGCGCACAGCGAGGGATTCGGCGGCACCGGGGGTCACCATTTCCGGAATCATTTTGTCGAGCCCCTTGGGCATCGCCTTGGGAAGGCTCATGCCTTGCTTCTTGGCGAGGGCGCGGATGAAAAAGTACCCGCCCTGCGGGTCGTAGGCAGGAAAGAGCGGGAACTTCACGTCGATGCGACCGGGCCGCTTCAGATCGATCTCGATAAGGTCAGGACGGCTGGAGGCGAGGATCCAGAGGATCTTGCCGCGGTTGCGCGTGTTCGACATCATCTTGGCCATCATCGAATAGACGCGCCCGGATACGCCCGAGTCACCCTGGGTGTCGCGTTTGCCGAGTGCCTGGTCGGCTTCGTCGATGAAGACGATGCACCGTCCGAGTGCCTCGAGCAGGCGGAAGATCTTCTCGAGGTTCCCCTCGGTGCTGCCAACCCAGCGGTCGCGAAAGTTCTTCAGCTTCACGACCGGCACTCCAGCCTCCCCGGCGAGGCATTCCACGAGGTAGGTCTTGCCGGTGCCGACTGGTCCGCAGAGCAGGTAACCCATCGGCACGGCCTTGAGGTCACCCTGTTTCCAAAGTTCGATGTCTCCTTTCATCCAGGCCTTCACGGCGTCGTGGCCGTAGACGTCGTCGAGGGAGCGGTCGGGCTCGATGAACTCGATCAGTCCCTGGGTGTCGCGCTCGACCAGGGAGCGCTTGAGATCGGCGAGGTCTTCGCTTTCGATCGGATCCTTCTCGTACTCGCGGGTGCGCAGAAGAGACTCGACCGAACTGAGGGTGGCGCCGATGAGTTCGCCGGCGGGCCCGCTGAGATCCTTGTAGGCCTCGAGAGCGGTCGGGCATTCCTCGCGGAGCAGTTCCATCGCTTCGTGAAGCTCGGAAGCGCCGGGGAGGGGCACGCGGATCTGTGCAGCCTTGGGGTTGGTTGCAACAAGCGAGTGCAGGTCGTTGACGTTCTCGCAGATGAGAAAGGTGGCCTGCTCGTGGTTGAGCAGCGCGGTGTCGGTCGACCACTCGCGGGCGAGGAGCGCCATCGCGTTGAGGTCGTAGTGAGTGCCGGTCCCTCCGGCCGGGAGGATGAGATGGGCGGCGCGGATGACGACCGCGACTTGGAGGTTGCTGCGGCCGAGACTTTTCAGATTGGCGACATAGCGCAGGTAGTGGGTGATCCGATCGAAGGCTTCAAGGGGCTTGCGAGGAAGATCCCCGGACCGCCTCCAGTCGGCGAACTTCTCTTTTCCTTTCTGGACGCGGAGGCCGCTTCCGAGGTCATAGGTGAGGACGATGTCGAAGGGCCTGAGAAGTACCTCGATGAGGAAGTCCTCGAGTCGCCCGAGACGGTCGCCTCCCTCGAGGTCGAGAAGGAGGCGGTCGTTGACGTTGCCGTGGAGCAGAAACTGGTTGGAGGCGTTGCTTTCGTAGAGGGTGACGAGCTCCTTGGACCACTCGGGGAGCCTGGGTTTGTGCACTTCCATTCGACCCATTGCAGCGGCGAGAGCTGCCTTCTTGGTCGGCGCTTTCTTCTTGGAAGCACTTTTCGTGGCAGCGGTCTTCTTGGTCGGCATGCCGCGAAACTAGGCGAAAGGTAGTTGGAACACCACTCGGTTTCGCAGGGCGTGCTCGCGACTTGTTTCTCGATGTGGGGCTGTGAGGTTTGGCGATGCGCTACAAGGTTTCTCGATTCCTTCTCGCATTTGCCATCAGCAGCGCCTGTGCCGGGTGGGCAGGGGAATACCGGACCACCCGCTACGAGGATAAGCTCATTCATCTCTATCGTGCCGATCCCGCTGAGCTGTCCCTTCACTGGAAAGGAGACGACGAGAAACCGGTCCGAACTTTCAAAGCTCTCCGAGGTCACCTGGAGACGGATGGCAGCCGTGTTACCTTTCTCATGAATGCCGGCATTTTTGAGCCCGGGCATGTTCCTTCAGGGCTTCATATCCAAGACGGCAAGGAACTCCTGCCCCTGAATCTCGAGCCTGGTGAAGGAAACTTTTTCCTCAAGCCGAATGGCGTTTTTCTCGTGGGGAAAGAGGGTGCCGAGATCTTGGCTTCCGAGGACTACGAGAATCGGAAGGGCGCCCCTCCGAGATTCGCGTTGCAGTCTGGACCGCTGCTTCTGCGAGCGGGCGGGGTCCATCCGAAATTCCGCCCCATGAGCGACAGCCTCCTCCACCGCAACGGTGTCGGTGTACTTCCAAATGGGTCCGTGCTGTTTGCGATGACTGATCTGGCACCAGAGCATTGGATCAATCTCTACAGCTTCGCGATGCTTTTCAAAGCGCTCCGTTGTGAGAACGCGCTCTTTCTTGATGGTGACCTGAGCACGATGTGGGTGCTTCAGGCGGACGGAACAATCCAGCCGCCGGACATGCGGCCCGGGGTCCAGAGGGAGATCGCGCCGGGAATGCGCTCCGCGTTCATCGCGAGCACCACCAGCGCGCCCGACAGGTAGAACACCGCCAT
>ENA-ORXT01000948-ORXT01000948.1-marine-metagenome-genome-assembly--contig:-NODE-948-length-41700-cov-58.314706_pt1 | contig 41700 bp, 32 predicted proteins | sample MGYA00237868_ERZ511482 | MGnify/ENA metagenome assembly ERZ511482 | reverse complement strand
GATGTACACGCCTCATGTAATCATAATCATGAGAATATAACAGCTAAGTCAAATAATGCGGCTGCGGTTATGGCACCCGCTAATAATACTTATCTCGTATTGGACTTGCCTGCTGAAGCGCCTAATGACATGTCTGCAATAAGCTCACAGACATATGTTACAACAACTGGAGATCCTACCGCTTCTCCATTTGGATGGACAAGTACAGATGGTCAGGCAGAAAATCCATTTACGAAAGGGAACAATGTATATGCATTCTATGACCCAAGTCCTGGTCCATTAGGTGGAGCTCCTAATCCAGGCTCTGCAGCGCAACAAACAGCTCCTGGTGAATTTATTTACCCATGGGACCTTACACAAGAACCAGAGTTTGCTACAATGGATCCTGATAATACATTTCCTAATAGAAATGCGGCCATTGTCAATCTCTTCTATTGGAATAATTTAGTACATGATATCTTTTACAACTTTGGATTTACAGAAGTAGGGAGAAATTTTCAGTTTGATAATTTTATGAAAACTACCCCCGATAAGGGTAATGATGAAGTTTTGGCCCAAGCTCAAGATGGCGGTGGCACAAACAATGCTAATTTTCTCACACTTAGAGATGGCGTTAACGGTCAGATGCAGATGTACCTATGGACATCATCTACGCCCGATAGCCTTGTTCAGATTACAACTGTAGATATGCCTACTACAATTATGGGTGGCGATAAATTCGAAGCTCTCCAAGGCGCATTATATAGCCCAACGAATCCTATAGACCTTTTTATGAATCCTGTACTCAATAAGAATTATGTACTTGTGAATGACGGATGTGGAAGCCCAGAAGGATGTGGAATGGGAGGAGGAGTAGGATCTATTCCTTGTAATACAGTTACTGATGCTATAGTGTTAATAGATCGAGGCAGTTGCTCATTCGTAGAAAAGGTAGATGGTGCTCAGAAAGGTGGTGCCGCTGGCGTTATTATAATGAATAATGATACTGGAAATCCCGATGCCGTAATTGCAATGGGAGGAACTGATCCTACACTCAATACCATAACGATACCATCTGTTATGGTCAGCTATAATACAGGACTACTATTAAAAGCAGCTCTTGCATCTGGAGCCTCTGTAGTAGGATCTCTAAAACAAGATAATGCACCGATCCCTAAGAAAGACGGAGATTTCGACAATGGTATTATCGCTCACGAATATGGTCATGGTATTTCTACCCGTACAAGTCCACAATTCGCCAATGGTGGATCTCTAGGAGGTGATGAGCAAGGTGGTGAAGGATGGTCAGATTATTACGCTTTATATCTTACCACAACTCAGAGTGACCTAAAACCAGCTACAAATGATCACCCTAATGGTATTCTGCCAGATAGAGGTATAGGAACTTATGTTGTTTATCAAGGCTCTAATGGTGCAGGCATAAGACCACGTAGGTACAGTGTAGATATGGGTGTGAATGAGTATACATTTGCAGGTAGTACTAATGGCGGTTTTGGTATCGGTAATGCACCAGAGATTACAATTCCACATGGTGTTGGATTCGTATGGTGTACGATGTTATGCGAAGTGACTCAGAGTTTCGTAGATTTATATGGTTTCAATGATGATAAATACTATAATCCTCCTACAACTGGCAATCAAGTTACAGATATTGCTACGATTACGAATAATAATGCCGGTAATAACGTAGCACTAAAACTTATACAAGAAGGTATATCCTTGCAGGAAATGAATCCACGCTTCGTAGATATGCGAGATGGAATCCTTAAAGCGGATTCGTTATTATATGGAGCGGCTCACAGTTGTATGATATGGGAGGCTTTCGCTAAGAGGGGACTTGGATTTAATGCTCAAGACCCCACTAATAATATAGGCGATGAAGTCGATGGATTCGGAGTACCGACAGGATGTAATTCGAATCAAGTATTCTATGATATAGTTAAAACAAGCTCAGCATCAACAGTAGGTAACTTACAAAATATCACTTATACACTAACAGTCACTAATACTTCTCCCACGGGTAGTACTGGTACTAACGTGGTAGTTAGAGATGCACTACCTGCGGGTATGAGTTTTATTAGCGCTTCTGGAGCTCCTTTCACTGAAACTAATAACATAGTGACATTTACTATTCCAAGTATTGCTGCCAATGCTTCTGCCGCAGTGACTATAGAAGCATTAGTAAATAATACAGTTACAAGTACAATTTTAGAAGAATACGATTATGAAGCAAATGCTCAAGGATGGACTGCTGCCTCTGGAGCCTTTAATTCATTTAGCAGAGTCAATGATCCTACGGAAGCGCATACTGGGAACTTTTACTTCTTTACTACTAATTCTGGATTAGGTGGAGATAATACTACACTTACGAGTCCTATGTTAGACCCAAACCTTACAAATCAGCAAATAAGATTCTGGCACAAATTTGATGCTCAAGCAGGTTTTGATGGAGGATTTTTAGAGACAACTACTGATGGTCTTACATGGACCAGATTACCTCTCCAAGAAAATGGATACAACGGTGCTTTGAATTCCACATTTAATCCAGCTAATGCTGGAGTAGCATTTACAGGAACTCAAGTTAATTATATAGAATCTGCAGGAGCACTTCCCGCAGGAACGACTCAAGTACGTTTTGTATTTTCAGAAGATACTGGCTTAGGAGGTGGTAATGGATGGTTCATAGATGATGTGCTAATCGTCCAAAATCCAGTAACCATCACCAATACAGCTACAGTAACTGACCCAATAGCTAACGGAGGAAGGGTACATTCTAGTGAGGCAAGTGTCTTGATCACTCCATTTGTATGTCCATTAGATCTACTGATCACCGCAGGTAATATTCCTGATATGACGTATTACTATGCTCAGAATAGTATTATCATCGATGGAATGCCAAATGATGTAAAAGTCCTTCAAGGAAAAGATGCAAGTATAATAGCAGGGAATTTTGTCCAGATAACTTCGGATTTTGAAGTCGTACTTGGGGCTACATTCCTTATGGATATAGATGGATGTCCATAATGAGCAATTAAAATAATTAAGATGTAACAGTAAAAAAGCATGGTTCTCGAAGGACCATGCTTTTTCAATATAATCTACTTCTTTTGTGGTAGACTCATATTCAATCACCTACACTGTATAGGGACATTCAGAAAAGCCTTAATATTTGTAATCAGGAAATTATGGTAGAATCCTTTACACTTGCTAACTCATAATTGATCGAATTTGTATAATAATAGAGTATTGTATATTCTTTTTGAGTATAGATAATATTAAATGATACTTATTCACATCAGACTTAATCTCTAAGTTTCCATTCAGAAAGGCGTTTTATTTTGTATATCTACAATCCCCTATGGGGGTTGAGCGACTTATTAAATGAATATGGGTACACTAATAATATTGTTAAGTTACCTCTCTTTCTTTTAAAATAAAAATTAGGATATTATACCATTTTAATTTTTAGGTGTCGTATAAGATTCGAAAAGTAATTAGATCTTCACCTATATTGTCACTACTTCTGAAGCGATTAAACCCAAAAATCCCTACTTTACAATAAAATATAATAGTCCTGAGAATGAGATATATACATACCATCCTACTCCTTTTAATATCAACTTTTATAACAGCACAAACCGAGTTAGAAGAAGCCCTATTTGCCCTGCCAGATGTCATATTTAAAAAAATAGATACACCTGACGGTTATGAGGCGGCCTATGAACTAAAGATCAGACAAGAGATCGACCACAATGACCCGAGTAAGGGGTACTTCTATCAGAGAGCCTACCTCAGTCATAAGGGATATGATAATCCAACAGCCATAGTCACTAATGGATATGGAAGGCCAAGTAATAACATAACAGAAGTAGCTACGATGTTAGATGCTAACCAAATCAATGTGGAACATAGGTACTTTTTAGAGTCATCACCAGATACATTGGATTATGATTATCTCAACTTCGAGCAAGTGACAGCCGATCTGCATAAGATCAATCAATTATTCCGGCAGCTGTATGATGGGAAGTGGGTCTCTACAGGAATCAGCAAGGGTGGTACGACAACCATATTCTACCGATACTTCTATCCTGACGATGTGGATGTGTCGATTCCATACGTTGCACCAGTTAATCATAGCAATGCTGATCCACGCATCTATGAGTTTCTGGATAATATAGGTACGGAAGAATGTAGAAAGGACATCTATAACTACCAAAGGGATATGCTGGAGAATGCTTCAGCGATGAAGGATATGCTCAAATGGTATGTGAAAGGCAAAGACCTAAAATTCACTTATCTGAATCTGGACGAAGCTTATGAGTATGCGATTCTAGAGTATCCATTCTCTTTCTGGCAATATGGACATGAGTGTGGCAAAATTCCGAAAAAGTCAGATACGGCAGAAAAAAAGTTAAATCATTTCCTTGATTTGGTGGGTGTTGATTTTTATTCAGATAAGGATATGGAGTCATTTGCTTCTCATTATTATCAGTCAGGGACCGAAATGGGATACTATGGTTTTGAGACGGAGGAGTTCCAGGGATTGCTTAAGTATTTAGATACCAGCACACAGCCATCAGCAGTATTTATGCCACATAAGATGCCGATAAACTTTAAAGGGGAACTTACGAATCGTGTGTCTAAATGGGCTGAAACAGCCCCGAATATGATATATATCAATGGTGCCGTGGATACATGGTCTGCGACAGCGGTGCCGCCTTCTGATAGCACTAATGCCTTATTCTTTTTTATGGAAGGAAAACATCATGCCAGTGCCCGTATCAGAAATATGTCTGATAAAGACAAGAAACTATTAAACGATACGCTCGATAAATGGTTAGAATTAGAGAAACCTTAATGTGTTACAAGGGCTTGCATAACAAGCTCATATGTTATAAATTGAGGGTTTTGGGGAATTAAATAGTACAAATCAGGGTTTTTTTAGAAGACTGTAGACACCTTTCAGTCTATTATATTATTGTGTAGTAACAGACGCCTATGACTAATGTAAAAAGTAATTATGATCTCCTGATCAATAAGTTGGATCAATTTACTAGAAAATTCTATCTCAATCAGATCATAAGAGGTCTACTATATTCTGTTGCAATTATCGTTGCGGTATTCATTTTATTTAGTGTTTTGGAGCATTTCTTATACTTTGAGAAAAGTGTTAGAAAGCTAATCTTCTTTGGATTCATCGGTAGTTCGGTTGTGATCTTAGGATTATTTGTGTTCAAGCCATTGCTTAATTATTTTCAGCTTGGCAGTCGTATAAGCCATGAGAAAGCAGCACTCATCATAGGAGATCATTTCACGGATGTAAAAGATAAGTTGCTGAATATCCTACAACTTAAAAAGCAAGGCGAATCTGGCATGAGCAAAGAGCTCATATCTGCTAGTATTAATCAGAAGTCGGAAGAGATTAAGTTGGTTCCATTTAAGTCGGCAATAGACTTAGGGAATAATAAGAAATATCTACGATATGCATTACCGCCGGCAATGCTGCTATTGGTATTGTTATTCGCAGCACCAAGTTTAATTAAAGATTCTACTCACAGGATCATTAACAATAATAAAGAGTTTGAAAAAGCAGCGCCTTTCCATTTTACATTAAATAATTCAGACCTTAAGGTTGTGCAGTACGATGACAAATTAGTTTCTGTAGAAGTGGATGGCAGTGTGTTGCCTGATGAGGTATTTATCGATATTGATAATTTTCAATATCGTATGAAAAAGGAAAATGCGAATACCTACAGTTACAATTTTAAGAATGTACAGAAGGATCAGACATTTGAGTTCTACTCAGGTAAAGTCAGGTCTAAAGGTCATGAGCTGAATGTGTTGCTGAAGCCTAAGTTGACTAATTTTGATTTATACCTTAATTACCCCTCTTACACTGGCAGGAAAGATGAGCAACTTAATAACATTGGTGACGTATTGATTCCGCAAGGAACAACCATTACATGGAATTTTGAATCTGAAAATACTGATGCTGTCGATGTACAATTCTCATCACAGAAAGAGAAAAAATCAGCAGAGCGAAAATCTGATCAGAGGTATAGGCTAAGTAAGCGAGTGATGAAGGATGACTTATATAAAGTCTACTATTCTAACGAGCAGATTCCGACACCAGATTCTGTAACTTATTCTATTAATGTTACACCAGATCAGTACCCTGAGATTAGTGTACAGAACTTTAATGATAGTCTGGAGAATCTGTTAGTATACTTCATCGGGAATGCATCTGATGACTATGGTCTGACAACAATCAATTTTAATTACACCGTAACTAAAGCGAGTGGTGTACAGCAAAATAAAAAAGAAACTCTGCGTAACCCGAAGTCAAGAGAGGAACAATTTGATTACACATTTGATATCAGTGAGTTAGCACTTAAGCCAGGCGATAAGATATCTTATTACTTTGAGACATTCGATAATGATGGTGTGAATGGCAGTAAATCCGCTAAGACATCTGTTATGGAATTCGAGAAGCCCACCGTAGAAGAATTCGAAGCGAAGGAAGATTCTAATGAGGAAGATATCAAGGATAAGCTGAAAGAAGCATTAGATGAGACTCGCAAGATCCAAGAAGAGCTGCAAAAGCTCAGAGAGAAGATGTTACAGAAACAAGAGCCTAACTGGGAAGACAAGAAAGAGCTGGAGAAGTTGCTGGAACGTCAAAAGAAATTAGAAGAAGAGATCAAAAAAGCGAAGGAGAAATTCGACGAGAACATAAAGAATCAAGAAGAATTCTCTGAGAGAAATGAGGAAGTACTGGAGAAACAAGAGAAGTTGCAAGAACTGTTCGAAGAAGCAATGGATACTGATACTCAAGAGCTAATGCAGAAGATCCAAGAGCTCATGGAAGAGCTTAATAAGGAGCAGATGTTGGAGCAGATGGACCAGATGCAAGAAAATGATGAGTCTATAGAAAAAGATATGGATAGGCTGCAAGAGCTATTTAAAACTTTGGAAGTAGAGAAAGAGATGAAAGATCTGATGGAGAAGTTAGATGAGCTTGCGGAGAAGCAAGAGGAACTTTCTGAGGAAACAGCAGAAGAAAAAAAGTCTAAAGAAGAGCTACAGAAGGAGCAAGAGAAGATTAATGAAGAGTTCGAGAAGTTGCAAGAAAAGTTAGAAGAACTCGAAAAGAAGAATGACGAACTCGAGAAGCCTAAGAAGATGGATGAGGACAATCAGGAGAAGATGGAAGACATAGAGAAGGATATGGAAGAGAGTCAGGAGCAACTAAAGCAAGATCAGAAAAAAAGTGCTTCTAAGAAACAAAAAGATGCTTCAGATAAGATGAAGGAAATGTCTAAGAGTATGCAGTCATCTATGCAGTCCGGGGAGATGGATCAGATGGAAGAAGATATTGCGGCACTTAGGCAACTGCTTGAGAATTTAGTGGATCTATCATTCGACCAAGAAGAACTTGTGGATGATCTCAAGAGAACACAGATTAATACACCGACTTACGTCGGGCATATCCAGCAGCAATTTAAGCTTAAGGATGACTTCGTAATGATACAAGATAGTCTGCAGGAATTGGCTAAGCGAAATGATAAGATAGAGAGCTACGTGACGGAGAAAGTCATCGAAGTGAAGTCTAATATGGAAGCGAGTCTGGAACAATTAGAGGAAAGGCAGAAGCCACAGGCAGAAGAGAATCAAAGACACACTATGAAGAATGTCAATGATCTTGCTCTGATGCTGGCAGAATCCATGGAGCAGATGCAACAACAAATGTCAGGGATGATGTCTGGCTCTCAGATGTGTGATAAGCCAGGCGGCAACAGCAGTAGTGACGTACCGATGGATAAGATAACCAAAGGACAGAAAGGAGCTGGCGAAGCATTGCAGAAAATGGCGGATGGAGAAAAAAGCGGTAAAGGGAATTCTTCTAAAGATTTCGCTGAAGCAGCAGCTCGCCAAGCAGCACTGCGCAAGGCCTTAGAGGAATTGCAAGAAAAGAATATGGAACAAGGTAAGGGAGACAAATCACTCCAAGGTATCATAGATGAGATGGATAAGATAGAGACGGACCTTGTCAATAAGAAACTCGATGCTAAGATGTTAGAAAGACAGGCTGATATTGTGACACGATTATTGCAAGCAGAAGAAGCTGACAGACAAAGAGAGAAGGATAATAAGCGTAAAGCAGAAAGAGGACAAGAAAAAAAGAAAGAATTACCAGTTGCTCTGCAAGAATATCTAAAAGAAAAAGAGGCAGAGATAGAAATGTATAAGAAAGTATCGCCTTCGCTAAGACCTTTCTACAAGCAATTAGTAGATGAGTATTATAAGGCATTGAAGACACAATAGGCTATTATTTATTTAATAACTTCTTTTGAATATGCAGCATACCTTTATGCTTAAGTTAAAATCATCACCTTGCCAGGTTGCTTGTCTGGAATCATTCGTGAATAAGCTCATGAATCGATGTGATCTGACTCAAGAGGTACATGATAATATATTAATATCCCTTACAGAAGCTGTGAATAATGCTATCATACATGGCAATAAGGCAGATGTAACAAAGTATGTCAAGGTCAATTCTGAAGAAAACTCAAAAGAAGTTATTATCAGCATATCTGACGAAGGACTTGGATTTAATCCTAATACCGTGTCAGATCCTACACTTAAGGAAAATGTCGAATGTTGTGGTGGAAGAGGAGTCTATATCATGAAAGAATTAGCAGATAATATCCAATTCTTGGATAATGGTAGAACGGTCAAGATGTACTTCGCCACAACTAGATAACATAGATCCAAAAAACCCACTGACCATCGCAGAAAATAATAAGACCGAGACAAAGATTAATTATCATTCGGAAGAGATAGATTACCAGTTAGACAATTCTGAAGAAATCTCACAATGGATAGATACGATTATCAGTAATGAAGGTAAAAGTTATGATAAAGTAGATTTTATCTTTTGCTCCGATGATTACTTATTAGAAATTAATAGGACTTATTTAGATCATGACTATTATACAGACATCATCACTTTTCCGCTAAATGATAATCCGATAGAAGCAAATGTCTTTGTAAGTATAGACAGACTTAGAGAAAATGCTCAACTTTATAAAGTAAAACTTGAAGACGAACTACATAGAGTAATCATACATGGAATTTTACACCTCATTGGATACAGCGATAAGACCGAAGCAGACCAGTTACTCATGCGAAATAAAGAAAACGCATGCCTGGCTCAGAGGTGTTTTATATAGTCTTATACTCTGCACTTCGTTCTCTCTGAATGGACAGCAGCAATTAGACAGTCACTTTTTCCATCATCATATTGGAACACAAGTATCAGTATCTGCGAAAGATTATAGTATCGATATATTAACCTCTCAGCGAGGAATATATCTCGATCATGGTAGCAATGATAAGATAGCAAAGCTCTACATAGATAATGAAGGATATGATTATCTGATAGAAAAGAACATCAGTTTCTCATGGTCCTCACCCATACTTGCTGAGATCGAAATGAAGGGCCCGGAAGACATACTTAATTATATAAAGATGGACTGCAAACCTGTTATGGATTTCTATCCCACTTATGAAGCATATGAAGAAATGATGTATGGCTTCGAGGTAGCGTATCCAGACATTTGTAAGATCGTCGAGATAGCCACTCTGGCAAGTGGTCGTAAGATTCTTGCAGCACAGATAGGGGACAACATCGATGAATTAGAGAACGAACCTAACTTTCTATACACTTCGAGTATGCATGGTGATGAATTAGGCGGATACCCTCTTATGCTAATGTACATCGATCTGTTGCTATGTAATTACGGGTCGGACGATAGAATAACTGATCTTGTAAATGGTATCAATATTTATATTAATCCATTGGCAAATCCAGATGGCACATATAAGGGCGGGAATAGCACTGTAGCGGATGCAATTAGATTCAATGATCAATTTGTAGATCTCAATAGAAATTACCTCGATCCAGTAGTTGGAGAAAATCCTGACAATCGATCATATCAAGAAGAGACCATCGCTTTCATGGATTTTGCAGCAGATAGAAACATACATCTATCATGTAACATCCACGGAGGTACAGAAGTGTGTAACTACCCTTGGGATTCATTCGAGCAAGTACATGCAGATGATGACTGGTGGATGGCTGTGATGAGAGATTATGCAGATACAGTCCAGCACGTAGCACCTCAGGGGTATCTCTCTGCTTTTAATAATGGTATTACTAATGGCTTCCAATGGTATGTCGTAGAAGGAGGTAGACAAGACTACATGACTTATTACCATAGAGGAAGAGAATTTACACTTGAGATATCGGACAGAAAATTACCTGACGCAAGTGATATCCCGGATTTATGGTCCTATAACAAGGCCGCATTTCTTAATTATATGGAGGAAGCTACTTATGGCCTGAGAGGTGTCATTACAGACTGTGTCACTGGTGAGCCAATAGTCTCAGAAATAAGTATACCAGGTCATGATAATAACAACTCCAGTGTCTTCTCATCGGAGGATAATGGGGCTTATTTTAGATACTTAGCAGAGGGAACTTATGATGTTATGATAACAGCCGTAGGATATGACACCATCGTCAACGAAGTAGCAATAGTTGATAAGTCAACTGTTGTGCTTGACTCTCAACTTTGTCCAGCATTATCGAGCACGGCAGAACAAAATGTTTTTACTAATCTTAACATTTACACTAAAGAGAATATAATATTATTAGATGGTCCTCGATTGCCAATAAATACTGTAGCGTCTATGTATAACAGTAACGGACAATTGCTGTATAAATCTACAATAATTGATAAGTCAATTAAGCTTCCTGTCGATATTAATAGCGGAATATATGTGTTTAGATTAGAATCTGATGGGCAATATCACTCAGAAAAGATAGTTCTCAAATAAGTAAATAGATGAAGAGTTTCATACCCATACTTTGTCTGATGACGTGCATGTCTGGTAAGATTACAGCTCAGAATGACTTCTCAGATGTCAAGATCATTACACATAAAGTAACTGACAACATATACATGTTAGAAGGTGCTGGAGGCAATATTGCGATTTTGACAGGAGACGATGGCGTACTTATGGTAGATGATCAGTTTGCACCGTTAAGTGATAAGATTAAGTCGGCTATCTCAGAACTAAGTGATAATTCTGTGCATTACCTCCTTAATACACATTGGCATGGAGATCATACGGGTGGCAATGCTAATTTTGCCAATGATGGAGCGACTATTATTGCTCATGATAATGTCAGAAAACGCTTAAGTACGGATCAGTCGAGACCATTTGGTAGGACGACACCGGCATCTCCACAGGAAGCCTGGCCACAGCTGACATTCAATGATGAGATGACTATCCATTATAATAATGAGACGATCCATATGATACATCATCACAATGCACATACGGATGGAGATGCATTCGTCTACTTCTCGGATTCTAATGTCTTACATATGGGGGATTGTTTTTTTAAGGCTCGGTTTCCATATATAGACAAAGATATGGGAGGCACTCCGAGTGGATACATTAATGCTGTTTCTATGGCACTGGTACTAACGGATACAGATACTCAGATTATTCCAGGCCACGGAGCTCTTGCGACAAAAGAGGATCTATACAATTATCACAGAATGCTTATCACAATGACGGATAGAGTGAAGCAATCCATAAGCACAGGACAATCTCTGGAGGAAGCCTTAACTTCTAATCTTACTGAAGGCTATGAGAGCTGGGGTAGCGGATTTATTAATGCAGAATCTATAGTCAGGACCCTATATAATGCTTACGCAGTGGAATAATTATAACCCTGAAATCTATTTCTCATTGTCCAATTAATACTTGATCGATATATTCCTTAATATTGCTTTTTATTTAAGCAAATAATATCGAGAATGCATAAACATAACTTCTTCGCAGGACCTGCAATATTGCCACAGACAGTGATAAAAAAAGCTTCAGAAGCAGTTCTGGACTTTAATGGTATGGGCTTATCCATCATGGAAATTTCTCATAGGTCAGCTCCTGTGGTAGAATTTATGGAAGCGGCAGAATCGAATGTCCGTAAGTTGTATGGACTTACAGATGATTTTGCGGTTCTTTTTCTAACAGGTGGAGCCAGTTCACAATTCTATATGACGGCTATGAATCTTGCAGACACGAATGATACCGTCGGTTATGTCAATACTGGAACATGGTCAGACAAAGCGATTAAGGAAGCGAAGAAATTTAGTAATGTGGTAGAGCTTGCCTCATCTAAGGAGAAAAATTTCACTTATATACCTAAAGATTATACAGTCGATGATAACTTAAAATATTTACACCTAACTAGTAATAATACAGTTTTTGGTACTCAGACGAACGAGTGGAAAGATTGCAATTGTCCCATCGTAAGTGATATGAGTTCTGATATTTTCTCACGCGATATTCCGATAGAAAAGTTCGGGCTGATCTATGCTGGTGCACAGAAGAATGTAGGTCTTGCGGGTACGACATTAGTGATTGTCAGAAAGGATATGTTGGATAAGGTATCTCGTGATATTCCGACGATGTTAGATTACCATACACACATTGCTAAGAAATCATCATTTAATACACCACCGGTGTTTCCAATATTTGTGACTAAGCTTAACTTAGACTGGATCATAGAAAATGGTGGCGTAGCTGCTATGGAAAAACGTAATAGTGCCAAGGCTTCACTGTTATATAATGCTATCGACAGCAGTGCACTATTTGAAGGAACAACAGCAACAGAAGATCGCTCTACGATGAATGCAACATTTAAACTAAAGGATGAAGCTCACAACGAAACATTCTTATCTAAATGTGCCGAAGCCAATATCATGGGTATCAAAGGACACAGGTCAGTCGGGGGATTCAGAGCATCTATGTATAATGCAATGGATATTGGAAGTGTAGAAGTGTTGGTATCTGTTATGGATGATATGGAAAAAACTTTAGGATAGATTTTACTGATTGAAAACCTACTTTACATTTGATGGTACCAAAGTGCCTGTGAGAATCAAAAAAGATTGGCGCAGCAGTGTTCGTTTTTCTATTACTAAGACATCTATTAATATAATTGTACCTAAGCACTATGTCGGAGCATTGCTCACTAATGAGATAGAAAAACTCCAAGCTTGGAGTGCTAATGAATTTAAAAAGAACCCTGAACTTTTTTCAAGATTCAGAGCTATCGTATATGAAGATGGAGAATTCATTAAAATATACGATTCTCTCTTCCAACTCAAAATTATAAAAGAAGGTCGAAAGACGGCCAGTGCTAAGATCTCACGAGATCAGAAAGTCATCATACATATTCCGAAAGGCCTGGATCAGCAACATTCTAATACACTCATAGCAAAAGTTCTCTCCAGAGTTTTTGGAAATTATTTTACACCACAAATATTAGATAGAGTTCGATATTTTAATGACTTACACTTCCATGAGCATATTGAAAATGTAAGACTTAAAAATAATGCATCTAATTGGGGAAGTTGCTCATCAGACAAGAATATTAATCTATCTAGTCGATTGTTGTTTGCACCGCAGGACGTAATAGATTATGTCATCGTGCACGAATTATCCCATCTTAAGGAAATGAATCATTCTCCTGCATTCTGGAATATTGTCAGAAACATTATGCCAGATTACAAAGAAAAAGAAAAGTGGCTGGATACGCATGGAGAGTCATTACGGTTCTAAATAATTCTTAACAATAGAACACATCCCATCATTTTGAATTTATTCCCCTAAAGGGTCTAAGGGTAAACCCCCAATTTTGAGACGAGGCGATATTTTGGTACGTTTTTATCTGTATTCACCTTATATTATAAAAAATACCCATAAATAATGCAAATATATAAACCCATGATAATCTTAGCCATCGCCTTATTCGTACTCTTGATAAATTTCGATAATCTCTTTGAGAGCGTTAGGAATTAATCTAAGCTATTTAACAGCACTATACATTTTCTTGATATCTTCTATGCTGTATTTTCCTACGAGACCACGCTGGAATATATATTCTTTGTCTCCTTGGACTCTAATATATCGAAAGTCGTAATTGAGATCACCATCTCCTAAATCTTTCTCGTAGATGAATCCGGCTTCATCCTCTTCTATAATTTTAGAAAAGTATTTATCATTTTTTAGATTAGTAAGATATTCTGCTTTTATAGAAGAAATGTCAGTTGTTGTCGCCGTTCCTCCCATGATTTGGACATAGAAATTTTCGTCACCTTTTATCCTTACATCTTGTATAAATCCTAAATTATCTGATTCTACCTCTGCACCCTCTGGAGCTTTTATTTTGATAGGTAATCCGTAAGACATTAGATCGAGGTCATTATAAGCTTCTAAGGGATCTGCTGGCTTACAACTCATCACAAGAGACAATGCTATTGCAAGTGTTGCTATTAACGTAAGGTTTATAATTTTCATAGGCTAAAGCTACAACTAAAAGCATACATAAAAAAAGGACTGCAACATGTGCAGCCCTGATTTTTTATTATGTACAATGACTCAATGTATCATTCTTCTTCTGTATTAGAGTCAAGCATAAGTTGCGTTGTGAAATTATATTCTTCATTCTCTGCAATTCCTTCAGCTTCAAATTCTATAAATAGACTACAATCCACTTCATACGTATTCTCATCTATTTTCTTAAATCTCATCTTTCTAATCTGACATATATTATGAGAATTACCTACATAAATAGAAACTTCTTTATAGTCTTCAGGTGTAGAAACAACATTAATTCCATCCAGATTAGATGGATCTCGAAGATTCAGTTCGAGTCTCTCCATTCTGATTTCTGTTTCCAGAGGTTGCGTTTCATCTTCTATCCCGGAATCAAATGATTCCAGAGGAATATAAATCCTATGTAGGATTGATTTCCTACCGCCACTTTTATTAGCTTCAGAATGATAGATTTCAATTTTACCTTTCTCTGCTTTTGTCTTTTCCTGTAGATCTATCTTATTCACTTGCTCAGACTATTTATAAGTTTGTTATGATTTTGACAACTCAGATTACTTTACAGTCTTTATCGAGCAGCCGATCGCCTTAGTAGTCGCAGGGTCAGGATCTTTACCATTTTCTAAGGCAGTAATTGCATCCTCTAAGTACTTTACTTCGACTGCATCTGCATCTCTTGGGCTGTCATCTATAGCACCGATGTACTTTACTTTTCTGTCGTGATCTAATAAGAAAACATGAGGTGTCTTAGTCGCTCCGTACTTAGGATATATTTTCTGACCATCATCGAATAAGTATGCAAATGGGAATCCTTTTTTCTCAGCCCTCTCTTGCATCTCAGGGAAACCATCTTCTGCATTAGCCGCAGGGTCGTTAGGATTGATTGCTATTACAGGATACCCTTTAGGTGCATAAGTATTATGCAGCTCTATCAGTCTATCTTCGTACATAACTGCATAGGGACAATGATTACAAGTAAATGTAACGATGTAACCCTTAGCATCAGTATAATCAGATAATGATACCATTTTCCCATCGACATTTTTAAGTTTAAAATCAGTCGCCACTTCACCTATATGGTATCCGTTATGTAAAGTTGTGAATGCTGTAAGGAATAATCCTGCAGCCATAATTCCGATAAAAAGTAATTTATTCATTTTAAGATATTTTTGTAAAGTAAATTATTAATGAGTGGAAGAAAATTTAATTTATAAAGTATGTTACAAAACCTATGTTGAAATTTCAATTATTTATAAATGGATCTATTAATTCTATAAGTTCTTCTGCGCTATGGAATTGCTTCTCTAAAAACAATCGCTTCTCCTTATTGTAAATAATTGTAATAGGTATAGCGCCTGACCATCGATCGTCTACTCTGTCTATCCATTTGCTGCTCTTTCCATCGAGCAAGACAATGACTTCTGAGCTGATATCATGCTTATTGAGAAATGGAATCAGCTTACTATCTATTTGCTTAGGAAAGTCTAAGCTGACAAGAACTGTTTGATATTTTTCATTTTTATAATGATCATTCATAGCTTCTATGTGAGGCAATTCTTTGACACATGGACCACACCAAGTAGCCCAGAAGTTAATTAGATAAGTGGTATCATTATCTTGGTGGAGGACTTCCTCGAATTCATCGAATGTCTCGTAGATAACTAAATCTTTTCTCTCCCAATCTTGAGCTATAAGACCAGTTGTCACAACAAATAGTAAGATGATTGTAATGTAGTTTTTCACCATGGTACTATAACGGAATAAAGAAGAAATTAGTTTAGCTTATAACTTAGGCCCAAATCTCTGAGCTCTCTAATGAGCTTAGAGTCGATGTCTACTTTCATACCTCCTACACTAAAGTCTAAGTTCATTTTATCTTCTAAGTCAAAGATTCTCATCTTAAGATCATGCTTACCGCTATGATTCTTACATATCTCCTTTAATTTAATGATGAATTTGTCACTAAGGTCTGAGAGAGGTACTCTTAGGGTCAGAGATTTTGTGAGATCTGCACTCAGAGAAGCCAGTAATCTGACATCTTTTATTTTGAAGAATTTCCTTGATGGATCACTGTATCCGGCTTGGAATACGCCTTCTATATATAATACCTGACCATCATTGAGCAGTTCTTTGTATTTCTTGTATTCTTCATTATAGAAACCCATCTCAAATGATCCTGTATAATCTTGCATGGTAACTCTTCCATATCCTAGTCCATTTTTCTGTGATTGGCCATGGCTAACTTTTGTGAGGATACCTGCTATTTTCACTGTACTTCCTGCGTTATTAATTTGCTCTAGTGTACAATTGACATAATTTTCTAGTTCCATTCTATAGTCATCCAAAGGATGCCCACTGATGTATATTCCAGTGACTTCTTTTTCTTTTTCGAGCATGTACGTTTTGATCCAAGGTACTGCGTTAGGTACTGGTGGCTCATGGATCATGTCATCATCCTTATCACCGAATAGTGATGCTTGTGCAGATTCTTTTTGAGACTGATAGGCATTCCCAAATTTCAATGCATGCTCCAGATAAGTTTCGTACTTATCCGACTCAGAAAAATACTGAGACCTAAATTTCCCGAAAGAATCAAATCCTCCACCATAGGCTAAGCTTTCTATAGATTTCTTGTTGACTGATCTGAGATTAACTCGTTTAGTGACATCTATCACTGAATTAAATGGCCCATTAGCTAGCCTTTCATTGATCATCTCTTCGGCAGGTCCTTTTCCTAAGCCCTTAAGTGCTGATAGACCAAATCTAATTTCACCCTTAGCATCTACAGTAAAGTTAATGCCACTCTTATTGATATCAGGACCGTAGACACCTAAGCTCATACGCTTACACTCTCTAAGGAAGAAATTAAGCTTGGTGGTATCCGATTTGTTATGATTAAGTACACCACACATAAACTCTGATGGATAATGTGTCTTCAAGTAAGCAGTCTGAAATGCGATAAGGGCATAACAAGTAGAGTGAGATTTATTAAATGCGTAAGAGGCAAATTTCTCCCAGTCAGACCATATCTTCTTTATTTTTTCTTCTGGGTGTCCATTTTTTTGACAGCCTTCCAGGAATTTTGGCCACATCTTATCTATGACACTCTTTTGCTTCTTACCCATTCCTTTCCTAAGCTTATCCGCCTCACCTTTGCTGAATCCACCCAGTTTCTGGGAGAGTAACATTACTTGCTCTTGATACACTGTAATCCCATAAGTCTCCTCCAGATATTCTTTCATTTCTGGAAGATCATAAGTGATCTTTTGTTTACCATGTTTTCTTTTGACAAAGTCTGGAATATACTGCAATGGTCCCGGTCTATACAAGGCATTCATGGCAATCAGATCTTCGAACTTATTAGGTTTTAGATCTTTGAGATGTTTCTGCATCCCTGGAGATTCATACTGGAATATACCAATCGTATTCCCGTCATGGAATAATTTGAATGATTCCTGATCTTCCAGATCGATTGTCTCTATATCTAATTCTATTCCTTTGGTTTCTTTTATAAATCTGACAGCATCCTTAATAATAGTTAAGGTCTTAAGACCTAAGAAATCCATCTTTAGTAATCCCGCATCTTCAGCGACACTATTATCAAACTGACTAACCAAGAGATCAGAATCCTTAGCGACTGAGACAGGGACATAATTAGTGATATCATCAGGTGTGATAATAACACCACATGCATGTATACCAGTGTTACGTATCGATCCTTCTACTCGCTTAGCAGAGCGTATCATCTCACCGATGTTGTCCTGCTTCTCAGCCATCTTACGGAACATAGCCGCCTTATCCTTATCTTCTTTACTCATGACATCTAGCAGCTTCTTAGCAACACCTCCATCCTTAAGTACGTCTCTTAGTGATGCACCGAGTTGTTGTGGGAAAGCCTTAGCGACCTTGTCGACGTCGCCGAGAGGAATGTCCATCACTCTACCTACATCACGGAGTGACATTTTTGCAGCCATTGTACCATACGTGATTATTTGGGCAACTTGATTTTTACCATATTTATCGATGACGTAATCGATGACCTTAGATCTTCCTTCATCATCGAAATCTATATCTATATCTGGCATAGACACACGTTCAGGATTCAGAAATCTCTCGAATAGTAGGTCGTACTTAATCGGATCTACATTAGTAATTCCTAAGGAATAAGCCACTGCTGATCCTGCCGCAGATCCTCGACCTGGCCCCACAGCGACACCCATCTCCTTAGCCGTACTAGTGAAGTCTTGTACGATCAGGAAGTACCCAGGATAACCAGATTTATTGATAACACTCAATTCGAAATTAAGTCGATCTTCTATCTCTTTAGTGATGCTTCCATACTTTCGCTTGGCACCTTCATAGGTTATATGCCTGAGGTAATCTTCTTGAGTAGAAAATTTTTTTGGTAAAGGAAAGTTAGGTAAGAGAACATCTCTTGCCAGTATCATATTCTCTACCTTATCATAGATCTCTAGCGTATTATCCAGCGCTTCTGGCACATCAGAAAATATGGCTTCCATCTCAGCTTTAGTCTTAAAGTAGAAGTCAGAGCTAGGAAACTTAAATCTATCTGTAGATGCTATCTGGCTATTGGTATTGATACATAATAAAATATCATGCGGACTGGAATCTTCTTCATTTACATAATGAGAATCATTAGTGGCAATTAGCTTTACATTATGTTTTTTAGCAAGCTTAATTAACTCTTGATTGATGGCTTCTTGCGAATACCTGGAGTAAGTCCTGCGACCCTCCTCATCGATGATATCTATTTTTTCTAATCCACTATGTCTCTGAAGCTCTATATAGTAGTCATCCCCGAAGAGATTAAGCCACCACTTCAGCTCTTCTTCTGCCTCATCTAACTTATCTCGTGCTATTAGACTCGGTATGATGGCGCCGAGGCAGCAACTTGTAGCGATGATCCCAGTATGATACTTAAGTAGGAGTTCCTTGTCTATCCGTGGATATTTCTGATACATCCCTTCTACGAAACCTAGCGAACATAATTTCATCAGGTTCTGATAGCCTTCTCTATTCTTAGCAAGCATCAGCTGATGGTATCTGCGATCCCTCTCTCCCTTACTCCTGCTAAATGATTGTATGTGACGATTCTCCACCATGTAGAACTCACATCCGACGATTGGTTTGATTTTTCTCTTATTGGCCTCAGCGACAAACTTAAATGCACCGAACATATTACCATGATCTGTAAGAGCAACACCTTTCTGACCATCACTGACAGCCTTGTCCATCATTGTGGCGATGTCGGATGCTCCGTCTAGAAGTGAGTACTGAGTATGGCAGTGTAGGTGGCAAAAATCTGGCATAAGATTTAGACTTTTGATTGAATATAGAAATCAATAAGAAACGTGGAAATCAGAAGATTAGGGAAAGCTGAAATTACAGCTTTTTATCTATTCTGGTCTTACTTTTTATTGGACTTATTCAGATATTTAGTAAGAGCTCCTGACATAGATGGTGACTCTGGAGTTGGGGCCTTAATATTTACAATAAGACCTTTCTCTTCTACAGCGTTAGTCGTGGACTGACCATAGACAGCCATTCTTGTTTCGTTCTGCTTAAATTGAGGGTAGTTGTCATAGAGTGACTGGATACCTAATGGGCTAAAAAACACGAGACAATCATAAGTGATATTCTTAAGATCTGATAGATCACTGCTTACAGTTCTATACATCATAGCTTCCTGATAGTTGATCTCATTATCTTCCAGATACTTGACCACATCTTTTGCACCCAGATTAGAACATGGTAATAAGAATTTTTCTTTTTCCTTATGCTTATTAAATGCAGTAGCAAGATCCTCTATCTTCCTGACTCCTACAAATACTTTTCTCTTTCTGTATAAGATAAATTTCTGTAGATAATTAGCGATGGCTTCTGTGAGGCAAAAATACTTAGTCTGCTGAGACATCTTGATCCTCATTTCTTCACACATGCGGAAGAAGTGCTCGATAGAGTTCTTACTTGTAAATATGATTACGGTAAATTCGTCCGGGCGTAGCCTGTTCTTACGGAATTCTTTCTCTGTAACAGCTTCTACATGTATAAATGGTCTCCAATCAATTTTGATGTCCCACTTCTTAGCTATATCAAAGTATGTTGATCTCTCGGGCTCGGGTTGTGAGATCAGAATTGATTTGATTTCCTTGTAAGACTCTTTATCATTAGCTTTTGAAGCCATATATCTGGTTCTACTACTTGTTATGATTAGAAAAGGTCATTTACCATCTTATAGACAATAACCCACGGTGCCAATTCGAAGGCGCAAAAATAGATAAAAAATTGAAAAAAATGACTATTGATATATGTTCTTGCAATCTTAATGCCCTTATAATACCTTGATAATAAGAAGATTAAGAAAATAATCAATCCTATCATTCCTATAACTTTATACCACCCATGTGATCCGAATACAAAAATGATATTTAACACTAAGAATATAATGCCTAATAGGTTTCTCATCGTAATGATAAGAAAGTGGTAATTCTCCGATTCTTTATTATAGTTATAGATATAGGCAAAAAATGCTCCAACTAAATGCTTGCCTATAAAGAATAGAGAAAGAACCCCTAAGGTCTTAACTAACAAATAATTAGAATTCACATCAAATACATTCTGCAAAAGCATGTATATAAATAATGAAACATTAATTATAAATATTATATACCCTATTAAGTAGGGGACGCTTCTTCCAGAGTTCTCATCATAACTTGTCATCCTCATGTAGTTATCATTGAGAAGTGATCTCAGAATGACATTCACGTGACTTCTTTTATAATAAAGCATATATGCTAATAGACATAGAGAAAAACTAGCTACCCAAAGAGGTAAATGAGAGATCGAAATGGTCTCCTTTACATTATCAGATTGTATAGCTTTAAGACTTTCTATCTTCTCGTACTGATTCTTACGAATAGGAATATGTGAAAGCGAAAATGGATTATCGCCCTGTAGCTTAATATCTTCTGCAATTGCAGGGGATATAGGTACGATGTCTGTAACTGCTACTGTATCCTCACCATGATATATGCTAAATGGATTATTCTCTTGCGAGAAAATAGTATGACTGCTACAGAAGCATATATTTAGTATAAGAATAATCCTGATCATCTATCCTGCAAAACTATCTAAACAACTTGTTAATAAGAAGCCAACCATTGCAAAAAGATTAGACTTAAGCGTGGACAATTCGGTTTTATAAATTTTATTTATTGATCTTGATACTATTTAGATTCTATTCATTTACTGATGAAAGGCAAATCGCTTAACTTATTGCTAATATTCGGATCAATAATAATCTGTGGGTTATTATTGTTTCAGTCTGTTTGGCTAATAGATGCCTGGAAAATAAGAAATGAGGCTTTTGATAATTCTGTTATAAAATCTCTCAGGCAAGTAGCCGTCAAAATTTCCGAAGTTAATAAGTCAGACTTACCTAAAAGTAACCTCATACAGAAAAATGAGTCTCATTATGCTGTCAATGTAAATAGTCCTCTCGATGCTAATATCTTAGAAGATTTCCTGATCAGAGCTTTCGATGAGGCATCGCTTAATACCATATTCGAATATGCCATATATGATTGCAATAATGACTCACTGAAGTATGTTAATTATTGCAATCTGAGTACTGCTCCAGAGAATTTTGAGAGATCCGAGAACCTACCTCGATTTAATGATTTGATATATTACTTCGTCGTTAACTTTCCTCAGAGAGATACTTACGTGATTAATGATCTTAAGTGGAATGTATTATTTAGCATCTTCACCATCTTCGCCGTATTAAGTTTCTTATATGCATTATGGATTATCACCCGACAGAAGAAAGTGACAGATCTTCAGACTGATTTTATTAATAATATGACCCATGAGTTTAAGACCCCAATATCCTCGATTAAGATCGCTTCTAATGTATTATTAGATAATGATAGTGTAAAGAATGATAAGAGACTGAGTCAATATGCAAGCATAATCAAAGACCAAAATGAGAGACTGAATAATCAAGTGGAGAAAGTCCTGAATATAGCAAGACTGGAAAAAGATAAATTTAAACTGAATCTAAAAAGTATAGAGATTAATTCTTTTATAAATGACATAATCAATGCCGAAAGAATAAAGTTTGAGGAGCTGAATGGGCAACTTACATTTATACCAACCACAATAGATACTTATATCAAAGCAGATCAGCTGCATCTTAATAATGTAATCTCTAATATATTAGACAATGCAATGAAGTATTGCAAAGAAGAACCTGTCGTCAATGTACGTCTAAAGGAAAAGAAGAAAGTCCTTCAACTGAAAATATCTGATAATGGTATCGGAATAGATAAGGATAACTACAAAAAAATATTCAATAAATTCTATAGAGTATCTACAGGCAACGTACATAATGTTAAGGGCTTTGGTTTAGGCTTGTATTATGTATCTAATATATGTGATGCTCACAATTGGAACTTAGATATCGAATCAGAAATAGATAATGGAACAACTTTTATAATAGATATACCTATCACATACAATTATGAATAAGCCACATATATTATACGTCGAGGATGACGAGGTCCTAAGCTTTGTCACTAAAGATAATCTGGAGCTCAATGGATACAAGGTCACACATGCAGCCGACGGTAAGCAAGCCATACAATTATTTAAGAAAGATACCTTTGATCTTTGTCTTGTGGATGTGATGTTGCCAGAGATTGACGGATTCGAGGTAGCAGAGAATATACGTAGCAGACATTCCGAGATACCGATCATTTTTCTTACTGCTAAGTCGCTGAAAGAGGATAAGATTAGAGGCCTCAAGATAGGTGCAGACGACTATATTACTAAGCCATTCAGCATCGAAGAATTAATACTTAAAATTAAAGTCTTCCTCAAGAGAAAGTATATCACGGGTAGTCAGGAACTATCTATTCTCAAGGTCGGATCATATACTTTAGATCATGATAACTTACAACTTAAGCTCGAAAACGAAGTCTATCAGATGACAAAAAAGGAGGCGGACTTATTAAAAATCCTAATTAATAACAAAAACAAAATCGTAGAGAGAGGGCATATCTTGGAAAGAATATGGGGAGAAAATGATTACTTTATGGGTAGGAGTATGGACGTATTTATAAGTAGATTAAGAAAGTACCTAAAAAAAGATGATAATATCAAAATCGAAAATATACACGGTGTAGGCTTCAGGCTTAATGAGGCCTAGTTAGAAAAGTATAAGTCATTTATTATAGGGAGTTATAGTATGTCTAAAAATCCCTAAAAATAGGTTGCATTACTTCTGAACTTCTATAGTTAGAAATTTTACACCACAATAACACCTTCCTCTATATCACCTATGACGAGAGCCTCATCTCTATATGCCCGCCATCCTGATATCCAACAAAGAATGGCATCTACTTGATGCCAGTTGTTTGGCAAATGTGATAATGGCAACGGAAGAGTCTCCTTTAGATATTGATCTAACTGGCCTTCATATTTCTTTTTCTTCAGATAGATATCGGATAACATAAGCACCTTTCTCGCTAAGTATCCAGGATAAGTTTCCGAAAATTGATACCGAGACATATAAGCCTTAAGCTTCATAGCTCTTGCAGTCAAGCCACCTAAGAACATGGGAGACATAGCGCCACATTCTCTATCACATAATCTGTAGAAATAATTATCACCCTTACCGAAGTATGCTCCAGGCAATGATAGCGGAGCATCGAAATAGATATCAGAAAATCCTATGTTAGAAATCTCACTATGGAGCCACGTATCGGCATCTTCTTTTTTCTGACTTTGCTTTATTAGGAGATGGCTATCATAGGCATAACAGATGACAGTGGTCCCTGCTAACTTAGATCCATAATCCACGCCTACCCAATCATATTCCATAATCATTTTTCTTCATCAAAATTCTGACTACAAATCTCCGAGCTGAGGTCTAAGAATTATTTCTTCTACAACTGCCGCTGGACTCATCTGGAATATACTCCATACAGCTTCTGCGATATCATCAGCCTGCATGAGACGACTTTCAGGAAGATCGACGCCAGCCCAAGAATTAGACCATGTAGCACCTGGCATGACGGTCGTTACCTTTATGTTTTTTTCTTTGAGTTCTTCTCTGAGAACCATAGAGAATCCTCGCAATGCAAATTTTGATATACTATAAGAACCGCCATTTGGATAAGCGAGTAGACTGGCAACTGACGCCATATTGATAATGTAAGATGGTCTATCAGATGTCATATGAGGGATGATCTTACGGGTAAGGTGATAAGCACTGTACAGATTCGTTTCCATCATTTTTTCTAAGGCTCCATCATCTTCTTCCATTAATAATCCAGGTAAGAATACACCTGCATTATTAACTAATACATCTATGGAACCCATTTGAGCTATGGCAAATTCTCCAAAGGTAGTTACCTCTGACTTGACACTCATATCAGCAACTTTTGTATAGATTTTAGTATTAGGATAATTTGTAGACCAAAAAGTTACCATAGTATCTAAATCTGATGAGTTGCGAGAACAGACACAGACGTTATGTCCTTCGCTCGCCATTTTCTGAGCGATACTCCTTCCTATGCCCTTTGTAGCACCTGTAATTATTACGTTCATCCTAATGAGTCATTTTTTTTGTATGGTAAATAAATGCTAAGATATAAGAATGGTTCTTATCACGTGGGAACGGTAAGACTGTGATTATAGCTACAATATGCTTAGCTTAGTCATGTATAAGAATATATAATGTCAGAAGACAATAACTATTTTTCGATTAAGCAGTGGGCAGAAGAAGACAGGCCGAGGGAGAAGCTTATAATTAAAGGGAAGCAAGCCTTATCAGATGCAGAGCTTCTTGCCATACTCATCGGGTCGGGATCTCGTAATCTGTCGGCTGTGGAGCTATGTAAGCAGATATTAGGAGAATATGACAATGATCTTAATACATTAGGAAGACTATCTACAGCAGATCTACAGAAATATAAAGGGATAGGAGAAGCAAAAGCGATAACCATAATCGCAGCATTAGAGTTAGGCAGAAGAAGACAATTGACTGATGTAAAAATCAAACCTAAAATTGTATCAAGTAAAGATGCTTACGATTGTATCTATAGTACCATGGAAGATCTAAATTATGAGGTATTCAAGATTCTGATACTGAATAGAAATAACCGGGTTACTAAAATCATCGATATCAGTACCGGTGGGATATCAGGTACAGTGGTAGACCCTAAGGTTATATTTAAGAAAGCATTAGACGCTAACGCATCTTCTATTATATTGACTCATAACCATCCATCAGGAAATCTAATTCCATCACAAGCAGATAGAGAAGTCACTAAGAAAATAATAGCAGCGGGTGAGATGCTGGATATTAAGGTATTAGATCATCTAATTATCTCGGATAGTGGATATTATAGCTTCAGAGATGAGGGGCTTCTATAAGCCGTAAGTTTAAAGAACTTTTCAAGATATAAAACATTATATCTTTGACCTCTCCTTATGCAGAAAGAAACAAAACCAGATTTTGATTTTGTAGTACTTAAGAAAGTGCTTAGGCTGGCTATACCTTATAAGAAGCTTTTCTTAGCCTGTCTTCTCATGGTTATCGTTATGGCACCTATAGCTAATATCAGGCCGATACTCATAGGCAAGATGGTAGATGATTATATTCTTGCTAAGGACATATCTGGACTTAAGATGATGGCAATCATCTATTTGATCTTTGTCTTTCTGAATGGTGTCATCCGCTACTTATTCACCTATTATTCTGCTTATCTAGGACAATCAGTTATTAAGGACTTACGAGTTACGGTATTTAATCATGTTACAAGTCTTAAGTTACGATTCTTTGATCAGACCCCGATAGGACGAATGATTACAAGGACGATAGGTGATGTCCAAGCTATCAATGAGATATTTACGCAAGGTGTCTTGACCATGATGGCTGACATATTAGGCATCATTGCTATACTTGGATTTATGTTCTATCATAGTTGGCGATTGACCTTGATATGCATCATTACGATGCCATTGATGATACTCGTTACTTATATTTTTAAGGAAAAAGTAAAAGTTGCCTTTTTTAAAGTAAGGAATGAGATATCCTCTATGAATGCATTCTTGCAAGAACAGATTACTGGAATGCAAGTCGTGCAGATCTTCAATGCCGAAAAACAAGAAGCGGATAAATTCAAAAAGATAAATCGAAAGTATACACAAGCTAATCTTGAGGCTATAGAATATTATGCAATTTTTTATCCAGTGGTAGAACTGATTTCTGCTTTTGCATTAGCATTGCTAGTATGGTGGGGCTCACGAGGTATTTGGAATAATACGATTTCTCCTGGTGCATTTGTAGCATTTCCATTATACCTTAATATGCTTTTCCGTCCGATCAGAATGCTCGCTGATAAATTTAATACCTTACAGATGGGATTAGTGGCTGCTGATAGAGTATTTAAGTTGTTAGAAGATGATGCCATTATTCTGGATAAGGGAGAGATAGAGAAGGGTAGTATATATGGTAAACTTACTTTTGATAATGTTTCTTTTGCATATGATGAGAAGAATTTTGTACTTAAGAATATCAGCTTTGACCTGGCACCTGGGGAGACATTGGCAATAGTAGGCAGCACAGGATCAGGTAAGACAAGTATTATCAATATTCTCAATCACTTCTATGAGATTCAGAAGGGTAGAATCCTGGTAGACGATATAGATATCCGTGATTATAAGATGCGAACTCTTAGAGATCGAGTTGCGATGGTATTACAAGATGTATTTTTATTTAATGGAACCGTCATAGATAATATAAGACTGCGAGATGATAATATTAGTAGAGATAGGATTATAGAAGCATCCAAAGTAATAGGTGCTCATCCATTTATAGAAAAATTACCAGGCAGTTATGACTTCAAGATAACGGAGCGAGGATCTAATCTGTCGATGGGGCAGAGACAATTAATTTCATTCATTAGAGCATTGGTTTTTGATCCTAATATATTGATCTTAGATGAGGCTACTTCTTCTATCGATTCAGAGACAGAATCCATCATACAATATGCAATAGAAAAATTGATTCAGAAGAGGACTTCCATTATCATTGCCCATAGATTATCGACTATTAAGCATGCTGATAAGATAATAGTCCTGGATAAAGGCAAGATTGTGGAACAAGGAACCCATGAAGAATTGTTATTAGTACAATCAGGGCATTATGCTAAGTTATATGAGAAGCAATTTGAGCAAGCATCTGTATTATGATTAAATTTATAAAAAAGAAAAACTAAAATAATGGCACGTCAAGGTGGACTCGTTGGAGGATTGATATTTTTACTGATCATGCTCGGAATGGTATACTTTGCATTCAAAGCAGTATCAGGGATCTTCTGGATATTAAGCGTGATGGCGCCTATCATGTTTATCGCTGCTCTGGTGATTAATCATCGTGTTGTAACAGATTATCTGAAGAAGATATTCAGGTTGCTAAAAGAAGACACGCCCAAAGGACTGTTATGGACAGCGGGCACAGTCATAGGGTATCCAGTAGTTGCAGCTTGGTTAGCATTTAAAGCATTCACAACTAAGGGAAGCAAGAAGTATCAGAAAGAAAAAAGAAAAGAAAAGGAATACATCAAGTATGAAGAAGTAGAAGAATCAGAAGACTTCTTAGAACTTCCAGACCTGGAGGAAGTAAAACCTAAGCAAGGTAGATCGACTAATGATTACGACGATATGTTCTCTTAATTTTTTTGATTGTTCTTAGTTTATCTACTGCTCAGTGTTATCCTTGTGAGTGCCTATTGTGGGCTTATCATATATGTCCTGCATCACTGGTATAATACACCAACAACTTTTGAATATAGCATACCAGAGGCTCACCCAAAGAATCAAGCTCACATAACAATTATAATCCCTGCACGGAATGAAGCAAATAATATAAAACAATGTATAGAGTCTATCTTAGCTAACTCTGAGATCGAAAATTATAAGCCTGAGATTATCGTAGTCGACGATCACAGCACAGATGCAACAGCAACGATAGTATCTGACATAAATCATCCTTATGTCCAGTTGCTATCACTACAAGATCATATCCAACCATCAGCGAAAATTAATGCTTACAAGAAAGCTGCAATAAATTTAGGTGTACAAAAGGCTTCTAATCAATTGATATTGCAGTTAGATGCGGATATCATTGTTCCACAAGAATTCCTAAGTACTATCAATCTATTTATAAGTCGTCACCATATAGAATTTGTTGCTGGTCCAGTTAAGGTGTCAGAATGTAGGACTCTCTTACATCACTTTCAGCAATTAGATATCTTAGGAATGATGGCAGTGACAGCCGCTGGGATTCACTCAAAAAAGTGGTACATGGCTAATGGAGCTAACATGCTATATCATAAACGACATGCAAGATATGATGCACAAGCTATAGCGTCAGGAGATGATATCTATACAATCCAATTAGTTGCAGAGGAGTATTCAGATTCTGTCTTTTTCATGAAAAATAAAAATGCAATTGTCACTACCGATGCGATGCATAGTTACGCAAGCTTATATAGTCAGAGAATTCGCTGGGCTACAAAAAATAAATCCATGCCTAACCTATGGATGCAACTGATGATGCTTATTCCATTCCTTAATGCCGTCATTTTAATCTCTCATTTTGCAATGATATATTTTTTCGGAAAGGCAGCGATAATGATTTTTTTATTTCACCTGATGACAAAGATGGCAGCAGATTATATTCTCTTATCAGAGATGACAGATTACTATGGAGAGCGACGATCTATGCGATATTTTGTCCCATGCAATTTATTGCACGTATTGTACATGAGTGCCGTAGGTGTAATGAGCCTTTTTGTTAAGAAATATACTTGGAAAAGCAGGAAGGTATACTAATAGCTATCGACGCTTATACCACCAATATGTGATCAGTGCCCCAGCCACTGCACCACCAAGATGTGCAAAGTGGGCTATTCCCGTACTTGCACTTCCCAGGCCTCTGTATAGATCATAGACTATCAAACCGATAGCAAGATATCTTGCCTTAATAGGAATGGGTGGAAATAGCAACATCAGTTTCTGATGAGGGAATAATACAGCAAAAGCAATCATGACACCATATACAGCTCCAGAAGCCCCCAGCATGGGTATAAAGTTAGGATCACCTGTCTGTAAATATTCTACATAGTCGATTCCAGAATGAGCCAGAATAGCACCCAGTCCGCTCACAAAATATAGAATCAAAAATCGCTTAGGACCCATAAATTTTTCTACATAAGAGCCTAAGAAAAATAGAGATAACATATTGAATAAAATATGTCTAAATCCAGGAGCATGGGAGAACATGTGAGTCACTAACTGGTAAGGTTTAAACTCAGAGTCTAAGATAAAATATAATTTAAAATCAGGTAGGTACTGATTAGAAGGTAAGTAATATAGACACAGATGCACAAGAACATTGATGATAATCAAGTTTTTGACAATAGGTGTAATTTGATTTCTCAAGCCAATATAATTTATGTTTTATACAAATTGCTTTTCCAATTCAGTAAGATCATAAGTGATAAAGCATTTCTGCCCAGTAGGACTATTATAAGGCATCTGACAAGCGAATAGTTCATCTATCAGTGCCGTAATCTCCTCATGACTCAGCTCCTTACCTCGCTTGACAGCGGTACTCTGCGCCATAGCTCTCGCGATCTTATCATGCCTAGAGATAGCAAGATTGTGACTCTGACCATACTGATCTATCAGTGTATCTATAATATATTGTAGATTGCTGTCTTCCATACCTGCAGGTATACCATTAGCCACGTAAGTAGTCCCGCCAAAAGATTGTATGTCAAAACCCAGCTGACTAAGCTCTACTTCTAGATCTTTAAATATGGCGTGTTTGTCTTTGCTGATCTGAATGGTAATAGGGAACAGTTGCTTCTGCACCAGACGTTCCTTTCTATCTAAGTTTTTGAGGTAACGCTCGTAGAGTATCCGCTGATGTGCTAAGTGCTGATCTATGATAGCAATTCCACTTTTCATCTGTAAGATGATATATCTATTATGTATCTGGAATGGTTTCTTCTGGGCCTGACTATCTACAAGAGTTGCTGATAATATATCTCCACTCGCTGAGCTAGGTATCGTCAGTTCTTCCTCTTCGTCATCACTCTCCAGGTCTATCACTTCATCTGTCTTATACAACGATTGCCAGTTTCTCATCACAGGTGCTGATCGTGTGAGTGAGGTACGATTAGATGGAGAACTGCCCATGGATCTATTGCCATTACTTCCGATATTTCTCATAGAAGAATCTTGATTTTCAAAATCTAAACTGGGAGCCATACTATATCGACCTAAGGCATGCTTAACTGATACCTTTATGTAATTATAGATGACTCTTTCTTCGTCAAATTTTATTTCTTGCTTAGTAGGATGCACATTGATATCAATCTTAGATGGATCTATCTCAAGGAAAAGGACAAAAAATGGATGCTGATCTTCCGATATTAAGAGATTGTATGCACCCTTTATTGCATGATTAAGATAATTGCTTTTGATGTACCTTTTGTTGACAAATATGTATTGATCTCCTCTTTGCTTTTTTGCTATATCTGGGTTACCGATCAGCCCATTCACATTGATAACATCTGTTTCTTCTTCTACTCTTAACAACTTGTCTTCATAAGACTTTCGGAATAAGCTGATAACTCTTTTCTTAAGATTACTGCTTGGCAAATTGTATAATTCGTTATCGTTATGTACGACCTTAAATCTAATCTCAGGATAAGCCAGTGCAACTCTGGTAAATTCTTCTAAAATATACTTAAGTTCTACAGAATCAGTCTTAAGAAACTTACGTCTTGCGGGTACATTAAAGAATAGATTCTTGACAGCTATAGACGTACCTGGTTCTGCTTGGCAGTAGGACTGTTCTCTAATCTCAGATGAGTCGATACTTAATAGGGTTGCTATATCTGTATCATGTTGACGTGTCTTCATCTCTACCTCGGCTATAGATGCGATAGAAGCCAGAGCTTCGCCACGGAATCCCATCGTATTGAGAGCAAACAAGTCCTTGGCAGATTTTATCTTAGAAGTCGCATGTCGTTCGAAGCTCATGCGAGCATCTGTCTCTGACATTCCTATACCATTATCTATGACTTGGATAAGTGTCTTGCCAGAATTTTTTATAATGAGGTTTATAGATGAGGCCTTAGCATCGAGAGCATTCTCTAGCAGCTCTTTGACGAGCGAGGCAGGTCGTTGTATGACTTCTCCAGCAGCAATCTGATTGGCTACAGATTCTGGTAAGAGCTTTATAATATCAGACATCTATTTTCTTAATTAAGACTAAGCCACAAGAAATGATTTTTTATCCGATATAATCTTCTAAGTTTTCAACAATCTGTGGATTTGATTACCCCTGGATCGTTCTTAATAACTCAGTTATTTTATCAGATCCCAGCAAGAAATATGATATTATAATTAGTAGTACTATGATATAGATTAGCCTCATGTTTGACTTGCGGACAAGGCTTTTCCTGTAGGAGTCATCCCCTGTATATCCTTGACGTAGACTGTCCGTGATACGGGCCTTCATGAGCTCGCTGTCGCTTTTGTCAGGACTATGTCGAGCCACTCTATTCAGCAAGGCTTCCTTCTCAGGATCATAATGTCTTGGGATATAGTCAAATTTTCGATGTTTAGGCACTTTACCAAATCCTGATTGATTCATATCTCGAAGAATTAATTATTATAATTAGTCACCATACTTATGGCCTGAGATGGAAAGTTAAGTAGTTTTTGTTGTAAATGAAAAGTATAATTCAGACATATTTTCATATTTGTATAATTTGCCTTTTATAAAAAATATACATTTGTAGTACTTCCAGTAAGTGAAATAAACATATGAGTGATATCATAAAACATGAATGTGGATTAGCCATGATTCGTCTGCTTAAGCCTCTCGATTATTATTACGAGAAATATGGTACCCCACTTTATGGTATCAATAAGTTAGAGCTCCTCTTGCAGAAGCAGAGAAACAGAGGACAAGACGGGGCAGGTATAGCTACTATCAAATTAGATATGCCTCCGGGACATCGCTACATCAGTAGAAAACGAAGTAATAGTTCTTCTCCATTAGAGGATATTTTTTCAGATGTACATCAGTACTTTAATGGTCTAAAAGAATCTGAGCTTTCTGATACCAAGACCCTCAAAAAAAATAAGCCTTACACAGGAGAATTATTATTAGGTCATCTCAGATATGGCACACATGGTAATAATTCGATAGAGTCAGTCCATCCATTTTTAAGATTGAATAACTGGATCACTCGTAATTTAGTTATGGCGGGCAATTTTAATCTGACTAATGTCCATGAGCTTTTCGAAGAACTAATATCATTTGGGCAACATCCTAAAGAGATGTCTGATACAGTGACGGTAATGGAGAAGATAGGACACTTTTTAGATGATGAGGTACAGAAACTATTTGCATGGTTTAAGGCAGAAGGGCACTCTAACGAAGTGATCACTAATTTTATATCTGATAAGCTCGACGTAGGCCGATTACTTCAGAGAGCTTCTCGGAAGTTTGATGGAGGGTACGTTATGGCTGGTATGATTGGGCATGGCGATGTATTTGTAATGCGTGATCCGATAGGGATACGTCCAGCATATTACTATCATGATGATGAGATAGTCGTGATGGCATCTGAGAGACCAGCCATTCAGACTTCATTTGATTATCATATTAAGGATGTGAAAGAAATTAAGCCAGGACACGCTTTGATCATTAAGCGTAGTGGCACGGTTTCAGAAGAATTAATAAGTCAACCGCAGAAGAGAAAAGCTTGTAGTTTTGAGAGAATTTATTTTTCTCGAGGTAATGATCTTGAGATCTATAACGAAAGGAAAAAATTAGGTCACTTATTAGCTCCAGCAATATTGGAGGAGATCGAATACGATTTAGAACACTCTCTATTTTCATTTATACCTAATACAGCCGAGACTGCTTTTATAGGAATGATGTCAGGAATCAATGAAAATCTGGATATAATAAAAAAGAAAAGAATATTAGAATTAGGGGCGGATATAACTAAGGAAGAGCTAGACTCTATATTTAGGTTAACACCTCGAGCAGAGAAATTAGCCATCAAGGATGCTAAGATGAGAACCTTTATTGCTGATGATAAGCATCGAGGTAACATGGTGTCGCATGTATATGATGTCACCTACGGATTAGTGCAAGATGATGTCGATACGCTAATTATTATAGATGATAGTATCGTAAGAGGGACGACTCTAAAGCATAGTATTCTACAGATACTATCTAGATTAAAACCAAGGAAGATAATCGTTGTGTCTTCTGCACCACAGATTAGATACCCAGATTGCTATGGCATAGATATGTCTAAGATGAAGAATTTCGTAGCATTTAGAGCTTTAGTAAAGTTATTAGAAGAGACGGGACAAGAGCATCTGATGGAAGAAACATATTATAAATGCAAAGCTGAATTAGAAAAAACTGGCAAGGATATTCGGAACCCCGTGCAAGATTTATATGCATTATTTACATATGAGCAAGTTTCAGATAAGATCGCTGAAATAATCACTCCTCCTAATATTAAGCCTGAGATTAAGATCATATATCAGACTATAGATGACCTGCATAAGGCAACACCACAACACACAGGGGATTGGTATTTCTCAGGCGACTTTCCTACTCCAGGTGGTATGAGAGTAGTTAATATTGCTTTTATTAATTTCTACGATAAGATAGATGCCAGAGCCTACATGTAATTAAAAACCAGAAATCCTAAAACCGACAAATCGATACACCGCAACACCGAAAAACCGTAGACCTGACACCGACAAACCGACAAACCGCTTCCTCATACCTTAAGCTTACGACGTAATATCTTACCCACATTAGACTTAGGCAAGTCGTCTCTGAATTCTACAAACTTTGGAACTTTATAACCAGTCAAGTTTTCTCGGCAATGAGCGATTATTTTTTCTTCTGTAAGGCTCGCATCTTTTTTTACAATGAAGATTTTTACACATTCACCTGACTTATCACTTTCTACACCGACAGCAGCGACTTCAAGAACTTCACTCATTAGTCCCACCACGTCTTCTATTTCGTTAGGATATACATTAAATCCTGAAACAATTATCATGTCCTTTTTGCGATCTACAATTTTCAAAAATCCATCATCACTAATAAGACCAATATCACCAGTATTGAGCCATCCATCAGAGGTAATTGTTTTGGCTGTTTCTTCAGGTCTATTATAATAACCTTTCATGACTTGTGGTCCTTTGACTTGTATTTCCCCGATTTCCCCTATGGCTAACACAGTATCGTCATCGCCTACTATTCTGATATCTGTGGAAGATACGGGAAGTCCGACATATCCAGTTTTAATGTTGCCTTTAGGGTTGACAGTGACAACTGGAGAAGCTTCTGTCATTCCATAACCTTCTGATATTTTCATACCTATTTCTTTCTCCCATCTATCAGCTACATCTTTAGTCAGAGCGGTACCTCCAGAAGCGACCAGCTTCAGATTGTTGTGATTAGTAGCCAGGAATGCATCAAAGTTGAGCAAAGCATTAAATAATGTATTCACACCTGACATGGCTGTTATCTTATATCTTTCGAATTCTCTGACAACTGACTTTAGATCCTTAGGATTTGGCACAAGAACAGACAGAGAACCACAATCCATAGTGACTAAGCAGTTAATTGTAAATGCAAATATGTGATACAATGGTAATGGTGATAAGAATATATTAGCTTCTTCCGAATCAAGATAAGGTTCTAAGAAATACTTACACTGTATGGCATTAGCAATTAAGTTTTTGTTAGTCAGCATAGCTCCTTTACTTACACCAGTAGTCCCACCAGTATATTGTAGTGCTATAACTGTATCGTGATCATTTTGAAAATTGGTGTCGACTTGAAATTTTGACCCTTGTGCAATAGCACTTTTCATTGTGACTACATTAGGCAAGGTATATTTAGGAACCATCCGTTTGACATTCTTTATGGCAAAATTTACAAGTGATCCCTTTATAGATCCTAGCATTTCTCCGATACTAGTTGTAATGATAACTTTGATTTGAGTTTTTAGAAGTATAGATTCTAGATTACTGCAGAAGTTTTCCAGTATTATAATACCTTTTGCTCCGCTATCATTGAATTGATGTTCCATTTCTCTTGGGGTGTACAATGGATTAGTATTGACTACAATCAGTCCTGCTTTAAATATACCCATAAGAGCAATAGGGTATTGTAGCAAGTTAGGTAACATGATAGCTACCCTATCACCAGTTGACAAACCTCTACTTTGCAGGTACCCAGCGAATTGTGAACTAAGCTTATCCAGTTGCTTAAAGTTGATTTCCTTTCCCATACAAGAGAATGCCGGTTTCTTACCGTGCAACTTGCACATTCCACTTATATAATCTACTATATTACTGTGATTATCGGTATCTATATTAGCGGGTATACCAGAAGGGTACGATTTTATCCAAGGTCTTGCATTATCCATATGAGGCTATAATTAAGTATTGAGAGTGAAAATAACAATCTATTCTTGATAGTATTCCAATTTAGCTTATATCTATCAAATAATAAAATTTGCTTAATGTATTAAATTAAACGTACTTTTGCGCTCATTTTATTTTTTAATCCTCTGTCTTATATCTTATAATATATGACATACAAATTTTTAGAGTAATATGTCTGATGACAAAACTCCAGAAGATTTAGATCCTAAATCTGATGTAAAAATCGAAGAATCAACAGCTGACAACTCGCCTAAAGCGCCAGCAGACTCTACAAGCCCAGAGCAAGTCGAGATCGAAGTTGAAGATATTAACGCAAAACTTGCTAACACACCTCATGATGATTTTGATTGGTCCTTAGGTAATAGACACAAGCTTAATTATGATGAGAAAGAAATAGAAAACTATCTTAATGATTATGATCAGTCACTAAGCAGCATCACTGAGAATGAGGTTGTTAAGGCTAAGGTCTCTTCTATTAGTGACGGTAATGTATTATTAGACCTTAACTATAAGTCTGATGGTCTAGTATCATTGACAGAATTTAGAGATACACCAGATCTTAAGGTAGGTGATGATGTAGATGTATACATAGAAACTAAAGAAGATCTCAGAGGACAGCTTATATTATCGAGAAAGAAGGCTAAGCTAATTAAAGCTTGGGAAGCTCTCGTAGATTCACATACTAATGGCACTATACTTAAAGGCACGGTTGTAAGTAAAACTAAAGGTGGACTGATTGCAGATGTTGGAGGTCTTGAGACTTTCCTTCCAGGATCACAGATAGATATTAAGCCGATAATTGACTATGACTCTTACGTAGGGAAAACAATGGAGCTTAAAGTAGTCAAGATTAATGAAGTTATAAAGAATGCCGTGGTTTCTCATAAGGCACTTATAGAGAGCGACTTAGCAGAGCAAAGAGAAACAATCATTGCAGGTCTTGAGAAGGGTCAAGTCCTCGAAGGTATAGTTAAGAATATAACAGACTTTGGAGCATTCATGGATTTAGGAGGAGTAGATGGTCTATTATATATAACAGATATTTCATGGGGTAGAATTAATCATCCTAATGAAGTCCTGGAGCTTAATCAGAAGCTTAATGTAGTGGTACTCGATTTTGACGAAGATAAGAAGAGAATATCATTAGGTCTTAAGCAATTACAACCACATCCTTGGGAAGTACTTAGTGCCGAGATCGCAGAAGGATCTACTGTCAAAGGTAAGATCGTTAATATAGAAGATTACGGAGCATTCTTAGAAATTATACCAGGTGTAGAAGGTCTAATCCACGTATCAGAAGTGACTTGGAGTAATCAGCCTGTCAATGCAAGAGAATTCTTTTTCTTAGGTCAAGAATTTGATTCTAAAGTCGTCACAATAGATAGGGAAGAAAGAAAAATGTCTCTAAGTATTAAGCAACTATTAGAAGACCCATGGTTGAAGTCCATAGATAATTATGAAGTCAATTCTTCTCACAAGGGCTTAGTTAAGAATCTTACACCTTATGGAGTATTCGTAGAGCTAGAAGAAGGTATTGGCGGCATGGTGCATATCTCTGATCTTTCTTGGACCAAGAGATATTCTCATCCGTCAGAATTTACTAAGGTAGGGGAGGAAATTAGTATCTCTATTCTCGAAGTAGATAAGAATAACAGAAAATTATCTCTTGGACACAAGCAATTAGAAGAGAATCCATGGGATACATTCGAGACAGTATTCCCAGTAGGATCTTATCATGATGCAACTGTAGTTAAGAGAGAAGATAGAGGTGCTATAGTACAGTTACCTTATGGACTTGAGGCATTTGCACCTTATAAGCACATTAAGAAAGAGGACGGTAAGTACGCAGAGGTAGATGAATCTATTACTGTAAAAGTTATAGAATTCAATAGAGACGATAAGCGTATCATAGTATCACACCTTAAGTATCTTGATGATATCAAGAGAGAAGCAGAAGGTGAAGTGAGAAAGCAAAAGGATCAAGATCGAAAGAATACAGTCAGTGCAATCAAGCGTCAAAATGAAAAGACTGACAAGACAACTCTTGGAGATTTAGGTGTTTTTTCTGAGCTTAAGACAGCCTTAGCGGATCAGTCTGTAGCTTCTAAGCCAGATATAGAAGAGAAAAAAGAGGAACCTAAAAAAGAGGAACCTCAAGATGCTGCAGCTGCCAAAGTTTTGGTAGAACCATTATCAGAGGTTACACATCCAGTAGAAGATATTGCGGTTAGCAATGCCAAAGAAGCAGAAGAGGAAAAGAAAGAAGCAGAAGAAGTAAAAGAAGAGTCTGCTAACACAACTGCAACCCCACCAGGAGATAGCGACGACCTTAAGAAGATCGAAGGCATAGGTCCGAAGATTTCTCAGATACTTACAGAAGCTGGCATACCTACATACAAAGCGTTGTCAGAGGCTGATCCAGAGAAGATTAAGGAAATATTAGAGGCAGCTGGTTCTAGATATAAGATGTTCGACCCTACAACATGGCCAGAGCAAGCAGGACTTGCAGCAACAGGAGACTGGGATAAGCTTAAGCAATTACAAGATGATTTAGACGGAGGTAGAAGATAACCCTCGCGTTTTACGATATATATAAGCCTGAGTATCAATTTACTTGGGCTTTTTTAATTTAATATTGTTTTTTGGAATTCAAAATAAGGATGATAACCCTTCTGTATAAACTATTGATTATATATTCAGTTGTATCCTGTGTTAAGACAAGAATTTTTTCGTTATTCAATTCTCAATAGATCACTTGAAAAAAATATCAGTTATAGGTTCAGGAATTGCAGGCTTAGCAGCAGCTACAGATTTAGCAGCTAAAGGCTTCGACGTCACAATATTTGAGAAAAATAACAAATCAGGCGGAAGGATTAATTCCTTTGAGGTAGCAGGTTATAGGTTTGATATGGGACCGAGCTGGTATTGGATGCCAGAAGTATTCGAAGATTTTTACGGAAAATATAATCATACCGCTTCCGATTTTTATGATCTTGTAAGACTTGACCCTTCATACAGAGTTGTCTTTTCTGAGGATGAGCACATAGATATTCCAGCTGACTTTGGATCATTAGTAGAAATATTTGAAGAATTAGAACCTGGTAGCGGCGATAGGCTTCATAAGTTTATGAATGAGGCAGAGTTTAAGTATAAGGTAGGAATGAGTGATTTTGTATGGAAGCCGGCACATTCTATATTAGAATTTGCCAACCCTACAATCATTAAGAATGCCTTTAAGCTTCAATTATTTAACTCTATTGCAAAAGAAATAAGAACAGTTGTTTCTCACCCCAGGCTAAGGAAAATTTTAGAGTTTCCAGTCCTATTTCTTGGAGCGACTCCACAGAATACACCAGCGTTATATAGTTTGATGAATTACGCAGACCTTAAATTAGGAACTTGGTATCCAATGGGAGGAATGCATAAGATCGCAGAGACATTTACTAAGATCGCATTAGAACAAGGAGTTTCCTTTAACTTTAATACACCAATCACCTCATTTTCATATAGTAATGACAGAATTACTCACGTAATATCTAAAGACTTGAAGTTTGAGACTGATATGACCGTAGCAGCAGCAGATTATCATCATGTAGATCAAAATATTTTATCTTCTAAGTATGCTAATTATACATCGACGTATTGGGATAAGAGAAAGTTAGCGCCATCGAGTATTTTAATGTTTTTGGGTATAAATAAGAAGATCAAAAACCTCAAACACCATAATTTATTTTTTGATACTGATTTCGAAAGACACGCTGCGGAGATCTATACTGAGCCGATTTGGCCTTCTGACCCATTGTTTTACGTCTGTGCACCATCAGTAACAGATCCTTCGGTTGCACCAGTTGGCAAGGAAAACCTTTTTGTTCTTATCCCTATAGCGCCAGACTTAGATGATAGAGACACAAGCATTTACAATACATATTACAATGTTATAATCGAAAGAATCGAAAAGTATACTGGAGTTGATATTAAAGACCATATTGATTTTAAAAAATTCTTTGGAGTGTCAGATTTCAAAACAACATATAATTCCTTTAAGGGTAATGCATATGGTTTAGCTAACACACTTTTTCAAACAGCTTTTCTAAAACCTGCATTGAAAAACAAAAAATTAAGTAATTTGTATTATGCTGGGCAGATGACTACGCCTGGTCCAGGTTTACCACCATCGATAATTTCAGGTCAAGTAGCCGCTTCAGAGATAGCTAAACTGATTAATTTAGAAGAGTATGCTTAGTCTTTACACCAATGTTTGCGAAGAATGCAGCCGATTAATTACTAATCGCTATAGTACCTCTTTTTCATTAGGTATAAAGTTATTCTCTGAACCATTAAGAAACCCCATCTATGCAATCTATGGATTTGTAAGGTTCGCTGATGAGATAGTAGATACTTTTCATGAGTATAATAAGCGTGAGCTGTTACAAGAATTTAGAGAAGACACCTATAAATCAATTCATCAGAAGATAAGCCTAAATCCAGTACTTCAATCTTTCCAAAAAGTAGTTAATGAGTTTAATATTGAAATGGAGCTAATTGATGCATTTTTAGACTCTATGGAAATGGACCTCCGTCCAGTAGATTATGACGATAAGCTATATAACAAGTATATATATGGTTCTGCAGAGGTAGTAGGTCTCATGTGTTTGAGAGTTTTCTTAAAGAATGACTTCAATAAGTATGAGGAATTAAAAGAATCTGCAAGATCCTTAGGCTCAGCATTTCAAAAAATTAATTTTCTTAGAGACATTAAGGATGACTATTATAATAAAGGAAGAACTTATTTTCCTGAGTTGAAATTTGGGAAATTTAGCGACGCCGATAAGAAGTTGATCGAGAAAGACATTGCAATAGATTTTAAAGCAGGTTTAGATGGCATATCAAAGTTGCCAAAAGGAGCAAAATTTGGTGTCTATATTGCCTACATTTTTTACTACAATTTATTCCAAAAAATCAAGGGATTAAGCTTCGAAAACATACTTAGCCAAAGAGTCAGAATTAAAAACCGAAAGAAGGCTTATCTCTTGGCGAAATATTCCTTAAAACATAGGCTCAACCTCATATAATTTTTTTGAAAAAACTTTCCTTTTTATTTGGATAGTAGTAGCGAGTTAGCCTATCTTTGCAATCCCTTACAATAAAAGGGAAAAAGTTAATTGACATGGTATTTTTTAAATAGGTGAGGAAAAGAATTTAATTAGAGTTTTCTGTGACGAGCCAAAGTGGATCAAAAGAACTATAAAATTTATTACTATGGAGAGTTTGATCCTGGCTCAGGATGAACGCTAGCGGGAGGCTTAATACATGCAAGTCGAGGGGTAACGATGGAGCTTGCTCCAGGCGACGACCGGCGCACGGGTGAGTAACGCGTACACGACCTACCTTATACTGAGGGATAGCCCCGGGAAACTGGGAGTAATACCTCATAGCAATATTATTTTACGATTTAATATTTAAAGCTCCGGCGGTATAAGATGGGTGTGCGTTAGATTAGTTTGTTGGTAAGGTAACGGCTTACCAAGACTACGATCTATAGGGGGCGTGAGAGCGTGACCCCCCACACGGGTACTGAGACACGGACCCGACTCCTACGGGAGGCAGCAGTAAGGA
>ENA-ORXT01000947-ORXT01000947.1-marine-metagenome-genome-assembly--contig:-NODE-947-length-41710-cov-33.477290_pt1 | contig 41710 bp, 31 predicted proteins | sample MGYA00237868_ERZ511482 | MGnify/ENA metagenome assembly ERZ511482 | reverse complement strand
AATGATAACAGTAGTGATACTTTCTGTAAGGTTATACAATTAGGTACTGTAAGTACTAATGACGATAATATAGCTAAGCCGTATGTGAGTATATATCCACAACCTACTAGTAATTTTTTACGTGTAGCCATTCATGATTATCTTCCTCATAAAGCTGTGTTTTACATATATGATAATCAAGGACATTTAGTAATTGAAAGTAATCTTAGATCTACAGAAGAGACGATTGATATTTCTGAGTTGCCTTCCGGTATGTATTACTATCAGGTGATGGATGGACAGAATTTTTTAGGATCTGATAAGTTGGTTAAGGTAGAATAATATATCTCAGGATGGTAACTTATTCTAAACTTGAATCATTTTTGCATGCGTATGCTATTTAGTAAATCTTAATGCACAATCACTTTTCCAGTTGATTGACCATTCCCATCATTAACGGTATAGATGTATGTACCTTTCGAAATGTGTGTAATATTTATCCTCTGATTGGTATAAATTTGTTGATCCAATACTCGTCGTCCACTGATATCAGTCATTGTGAATTGTAACTCTCCTATGGGTTCAGCTGATATTATCTCTATGTACTCTCGTGCAGGATTAGGTGATAAAGATATTATTGATAACTGATTCGTCTCAACGTTATCAGTAGAGGTAGTTATTTCAGAATAAAAGTACTCTGCACTACTTGTCTTGGCCATATCACCCCATCCATACTGAGACCCTCCTGGTTGTATATTTTCAAAGTCATTTCTCTCAATAAGCATATGATGTTGTTCATAATGCGGGGAGTATGATCTTGGTAGCTTTATTTGATTAATTGTTATATTACTATCATGTTTATAATTTGACATAAATCTTATATCTTCAAATAAAATCCCTATTTGCTCAAATGATGAACTATCTGTTTCTACTAATGAACTTTCATCAAGACTGCCGTATGGATGATATCTTAAGAAGAAGGTATCTCCAGGCTCCCAATTATTTCTGTAGTAGCCTCGATTTAGTATTTTTTGGGCCCTTCCATCATTATCATAATTATAAGACGATTCACTTTTTAATAACCAATCATTAGTTATGTCTCCTTTTTTATATCTGACTACCTTGTCTAATAAACCTTCATTACTAATAATTCTTAGAATGCTATCAGTAGCAAAATATCCTCTATCATTATCATTTTCATACTGCAGTGTTAGCACTAAATTTCGCATAATGTCATGTTTGTAGCAAATACTTCCACGTAAAACTAAGGAGTCTCTCTGAGTTGACCAAGAATGATAATCTACAGATTCTAAAAGACCATCATCATGATAATGGTAGTTGTAAACATTACCTAATATCTTATTACGTACTTCAGATTGGATTTGAGCATGTTCTTCTACAAGTAGATTATTCTCGTCATAAAAATACGATCTTAGTACTAACGGATCATTATCATTAAAGCTGGTTAGATCTCCATCCCAACTATTAAAACTACTACTTATCAGTAGATTTTCATTGTCATAATACTCTATAAAGCATTTATTGGCTTCCCAAACAAAGTTTTCTCTACTATAAGTATATCTAATATCTCTGCTATCTTCATAAAAATATAATGCTTTTGAGAAATCGATAGACCCAGCAAATCCACCCTCATAGTAAGCGAGGTACGAGATCGAACTATCCAGTTGATGAGTCTTATCATTTTTATTGATAACCCTATTCCTCATATTTTTTTCATTAAAATTTTTAACCCAGTCATAATGTTCAGTAGGTTCAACATCAGATGAGAAGATTTCACTTCTTAAATCATCTTGTCCAAAGCTAAAAATTGTAACAACTATCATTATTGCATAAGTGAAACAATATTTTCTCATATAGGTAAAATGTTATTGTGTTAAAATTCTAAACTCAGTTATAAAGTTAGCATAATTGCATTACATCTGAAAAAAAATATGGCAATGACTAAACATACTTGTTTAGAAAACATGCTGTTCCAACATCTACCTAGCTAAAGTTGCTCAACTCAGACCCTTCAAATAATTCTAAGAAGGAAAATCTTGTGCCACCTCTAAGTATAGTCTGAAAACCATCTTTTATAACAGAATTCTTCAGTATAAGAACTGTCTCTTCAATAGATAATTCATCTGGTTTATCAATTATCGATTGGTTTATCATTTCGATATTAAATCCAGTGAAATTCAAATTATTAAAATCGCAAGAAATCTCAACATTATCAAAAATGAGAAATTCCAATCCAGTGATTGGTAATGAGTACGTCTATGATAAGCCATAAAGTATTGGGAGAACGGCCATTTAATACCGTAAAAAATATCATTCACTCTATGCTCCTTTCAGTAGCAATAGTTTTTATTTCTGATAGCTTAATAACATAAAGAACTGATTAAAAGGAATTAATCTTTGTCTATTCCAAGATCTTTCTGATTATCGTTTTGTCTATCTTTTAACCTTGAATAGAGTTTTTCTTTTTCATACTCAATCACGCCCTCTTTGAAATATTTTTGGCTATCAGATGAATTTCCATTGATTTCACCAATAGACGAAAGAGCGAGATCGCTATCACAACTAGCCAACTCATAGCCCTGATTAAATTTTTCTACTAAAATTTTGTCGTCCATCTTAGAATGTATCTTTAGCATTGTCCTCAATTAATTTCATAATTGAGTCTCGATCATATAAAATTACTTTGTGCAATGGTTGTGAAAACCTGATCTTCCCATCGTTCCTAAGCTTCTGAAGAGTTGTCTTTGATCGGATTGTGAGAAGACTCATTGCTTCATCCTCTCCAATCCATTTTGGTTTTTCTTTTGATCCATCATCTTTTAGTCGCTCAATTGTTTTTGATATGAGTTTGAAAAGAGCTTCTTCTTCTATGGTGATCACGTTCATTTAATTCAGCCAATTACTTAATTGTAAAGATACAACGAGATTTTGACATGAAGTTTAAATGGCTCTGATGTTTGACAATTGTTTGACAAAACAAAAAGGAGCTATGAAAATTAATTCATAACTCCTTGATTTTGAAAGCGGTCTGGACGGGACTCGAACCCGCGACCCCCTGCGTGACAGGCAGGTATTCTAACCAGCTGAACTACCAGACCATTAATTTTACTTTCAACCATCGTTGAAAGTCGCTTTAAATGGAATAAAACCTTATAAAGCGAATGCAAAAATAGTTTCCTACAGCCACATTCGCAATTATTTTGACACAAATATTATACTGTCTTACAATCTCTTTTGGATTATTATAGCGGAACATTTAATACGCCTTCATGAAGGCCTATAAATCAAGGTTTTACATATGGATTTGCACTTTTGGTCTTACTTGGATAATTTTTAAGATGGGGTGTACAGAGAAATAACGGATATGAATTAGCTTATAATTAGCCTAAATAATATCTCTAAGCTTAATATGAAGGGAAGAATAGCCAAACTTTAAGGAAAGCGTGACTTTGTATCATTTTCATTAAGCCTGATCTTTGTATCGATTATTAACAAAAAACATAGTGAACTATGAAATCAATAATATCAAATAGGCAATTCAACGAAATTTTAAAAGGTAGGAATCCATTCGTTTTGGACTTTTATGCTGATTAGTATGGCCCATGCCAATCGCTTCTTCCTACTGTAGAGAAATTAGCTAATGATTATAGTGAGAAGGTGAGCATTTCAAAGTCGACATTGATAAGCAAAATGCTCTTGCAGAAAAATTTAAAGTTAAAAAGTATACCCTCAATGTTTTTCCTAAAAGGTAACCAGGTTAAGGACAGGAATAATGGGATAGCATCTGAAGCTAAATTGCAAAAAAAATTAAATCATTCATATAAAAACGAAATATTAATGGCAACTGAAATCAAAATCAAAAATATCCCTCAGGGATACCAATCTATCATATCAAATGGACGTCACGCTATCATGGGAGATGAACCTACACCCTCTAAAGGTACTGACTTGATATTTTCTCCAGTAGATCTAATATTGGCAGGAATATCTATGTGTAAGGTCGCTACAATAGGGAATGTAGCTCGCAGGAAGGGATGGGAAATAGGTAATGTAAATGCACAGCTGTCACAAGTTGTAAAAAGAGGTAAAGGCGGCACATTGACTACTTCTGTAGAATCAAACATAAATACCGAAGTTGATATATCTGATGAGCAAAGACAGCACCTCATAAAACATGCAGATAATTGTGATGTAACGAGAATGGTAAGAGGGGATTGGGAGTTTTTTAATTCTACAGAGTTAGTAAATGGTGCTGATCCTGTATTGAACTCTTAATAGAATAAGCTTAGCTCTAAAATAAAACAGGTGTCGATGAATAATCAAAGGCACCCGTTTTATTTTAATAAGTAAATGATTCTAATCATTGATAAGGAATAAGTACTGATCCATATTAAAAACGTTCGGCATTTTTAGAGTAGTTTTGATTTTTCACCAACACCCAATATGTCAACTGTCTCTCTAGCTCGAGTAATTACTACATAGATTAATGATCGTTCTTTATGTAGATGAGATTCCGTTTCAGATTTACCCCTTGAGTCAAATCCATATGGTAAGAAAGGGCATGTCCGCTCATTTACAGCTGAGAGAATTATATGTTTGTATTCCAGTCCCTTTAATGAATGAAAAGTCGATAAATGAATTCCTGATTTGTCCCCAGATTTATCCTTTATATCGTAGTATGATATTGACTTTTTATGTAATATTTTTTTTACAGTTTTAAGGTCATCTTTCACTCTACAAGCGATGCAAATCGTTGATAATTTAACTTTATCTCCTTTACCAGTGTAGTTTTTTATTAATTCAACAATATGACTTAGTTCTTCATCTTTTGAATTATACATTGTGATTGATGGTGGAGTTCCATGAAAAAGCGAAAGGTATTCTGATTGAGACTCAACCTCACCATCAAAGTCATCAAAAGTAATTCCACTGATAACTGATATTGCTTTACGTCTAATCTCTTCTGATGTTCTATAGTTTACTCTCAACCTTCTACTTCTTTTTCCTCGAATATGAATATGAGCTTTTGAAAAATTCAATCTGCGGTCATAAATGTTTTGTAAAGGATCACCTACTAAGAAAAGATCATTTTCACCTTCTTGAATTAAAGCTCTAATAAATCTTAAATGAACATTAGACAGATCTTGTAACTCATCAACAATGCAATGTTTGTACTCTAAGTCTGGGTTGTCTTTTAGATAGTTAGAAACTAAATTATAAAGAGCAAAACCATGTATGTGATTCTGAATCTTGAGTAGGTCTTCAAAAGAAGAAACAATATTCCAAATCTCACTTCTTTGTCTTCTCGAAAGTGAAGTACCCATACCAACTCGACTCACTTTTAAATATTCAGATAATTCTGATAGACCATGATATAATATAACATACTCGTACTCTCTCATAACTTGTTCAAGTTCATAAGAATATACGTTTGTCTCAAAAAGCTCTTCCCATAACTCTTGAACTTTCTTCACTCCAGGTCTATTTGCGATTTTTAATGACTTGTCAATGATGCCATGCTTAAGAGCTATTTTGTATACAAATGAATCTATAGTGCTTAAATCATATTTTGCGGCGTCTATCGAAAACTCCTTAAGTGTTTTTCTAAGGTTTTCGGTAAGAGCATTCGTATATGTTAGAAATATGACTTTGCCATTATTCTTCAACTCTGTAAGATGCTTTAATCTATGTATTGCTGCAACAGTTTTACCAGTTCCTGCCCCGCCACTTACCTTTATAGGTCCTTTGCTATTATATTCAACTATTTTCCTTTGTGATGGATGAAGATAAAATTTCCATTTTGTCCATTCTCCATCTATAATATCTTGAAATATTGTATCATCTTCATCAAGCTCTATGAAGCTTCTTTGATTATTGATACTAGTAGCTTGAGACTCATGGTCTATACTTTCTGACTTACCTTCTTCAATTTCCGAAATTAGAGATGTTATGTCAGCTCCGTCGATTAGAAAGAATAGACTTTCGAATAGGCTAATAGGTATAAATGTAGACAATGCATCTAAGCCATTAAGATCACTGATTTGTCTGATTGATGGAAGTAGTACATTTGGTACTCCTAATTTCAAAAGATCTTTCTCTTTATATTTGCTAAATATTCCTGCACTTACTGAGCTTTTAGAAGTGATCTCTTTAGTTTGCTTTGATATCTCTTTCGTAGAAAAAATTTGAATAGTCTGAGTTTCTTCATTCCAATCAGCTGTTTTATTTTCGGCCCATCTGTATGCCTCGTCATGATTATCAATCCATAGCATATAATAGACATCTCCTGATTCGGGTACTCTTAGTATTGCTCTATACTTCTGATCGATTCTTGCAGATCTGAGTCTTTGATCTTTAAAAGTGGATATAGGCTCAAGGTGAATAGCCGCTGACTTACTATTTGCTTTGAACTTTTTAGCAAAAGACAAAGCCTTCTGTTGTATTGTCTTTGGCATAGTGATCATCTGTTCTAGATATTGATCGTAGTATAGTAATTTCATGTCTATTTCTTTATAAAGTCTTTAATATCGAAATTTTTAATTTCTTTTAACTCGTAACCATTATCTTCAAAAGCTTTAGTGCTCTTACTGTCATATGGTCCAAAAACAATCTTGAAATCTGGTAATATGAGCTCAGCATCAGCGATGACATTTCCCTTGTTGTCTGTAAGCTCATTTAGTTGTGCTTCAGTCTCTTCACTTATGGTAATTAGTTCTCTGGTAAGTAATTGATCTAAAGCCCTCTTGTAATCATCTGCAAACAAGGATAGAAGTTCATCAATATCTACAGCTTTACTATTTTGATGGTATTTGCTCTTTAATTGGAGGAGGTTCATTACTTGCCAGAAGTACTGCCAATCCTTTTGCTCAAGATCATGACTAACTAAAGAAGGCGAGTAGTTATAGTGAAATTCTTTATCATTTAAATTTGCTAAAATTCTATTTTTTATAAATGCTGTTTCAATACTTGCTTGAGAAAGAACTAATCCTTTTTTCAATGTGTCTTTGTCTTTGATGTATCTATCAGTTGTAGAGATATCCAATGTTAAGTCCATTAAAGTATCTAAATGTGTTTTATCAAATGAAGGAATAAATACTTCCTCTTGCATCATCCCAAGACAATGAGAAACGCTCTGTTTATACGTTTCAAGATTATCGTAATTTGACATTAACATTAAGAGCCTCTGAAGGCTATTCTTAATTGTTAGCAGCGAAGCTATGAATCCATACCCTTGTTTTGGAGTCATCTTTTTTATAGTATCCTTATAGCGAATATCATTAAGTGCTTTATGCATCGTATCTCCTAATTCATCTTCACTTACATCCAGATCAAAGTCTGGCCAAGTCAGTGTACATGGTATGTATTGATAACTGCTTGTAAGTGCCTCTCTCTTTTTGAGATCGTCATAAAACCTTAAGTTTTCTTTTGATGCATGATATCTATACCCATCTAAATAAATCGCTATTTTAGGTAAATCTGCCACATCTTGCGCTTTATCTATTTCGTCTTTATTAATTATCGATTCACATGTGATTAATACATCAGGCCGAGTTCTGTATAGTACTCCATTATTTGGGCCAATTGCAACTTGTTGTCTGCAAGAGAATAGAAGGCTGTGCGCTTCATTCTCAATGGATACCTTCCATATCTTTTGATCATATTCACGATCTATTTCCACATTTATTTTGTGAGTATCTATTTCCTTCTTATTTAGATTTTCAAGCCAGTACGTGAATCTGTCTTCAAGCTCAGATTCTTCTAAACCACCATTATTAGCAACACTTCCTAAACTTTCTACCTCAATCCAATTATCTTTTTTACTAATATACTTCTCTAATAGATGAACCGCTTTACTTCGACTAAGAGTCTCTTGTATATATTGATTCTCATATGAATATATACATTTATAACAACCGTCTAATTCTTCATGTTGACAATTACAATCCCTTAGTTTTTCATAAGTAAGCATTAGAATTTCATTAAAATTAGAAACGTTGAAAATATTCTTTAAATAACTAGATCCGCCAGGTATATTGTCTATAAGAACAATGTATTGTTCAAACCTTTCTACAACCTTATTATATTCATTATACTCTCGTAGTTTTAAGTGTGATGGACTTCCTTTAAAGAATTCTCTTAAGCCGAGTTGAATGGCAGAGGACAACACTCTGATATCTATATTGTCATCTATGTCAGTTCTAGGGATTTTTATCTTTAAGGCTTCTGTGATGAATTCTCTATACAAGTATATATGTTCAAAAACATCATCTTCAGTATCATCGTATTTGTGAGCCTTGTGCTTACAATATCCGTAATGCATTCGCTCATCTCTTGCCCGATACAGTCCCGGTTTTGAAGTAGAAAATCCGCAGTGTTTACATGTTACGAATCCATGTGTTGGCACTTCCCTGTCATTCATGGTCGTTTTATCAGAACTGACAGAATCACTATGACCTAAGTTTACATCTCGTAATTTTAGATTAGATACGTATTCAATACCAAATCCTTCGCCATCTATAACAAATGCCCTTCCCGCAATGGCCGAAGAAAAATGTAAATGTTGTGAAATATTATATATCTCAAGTTCTCGCTCATCTCGACTATCAGTTAGTCTCGACTTACTTTTATTTACTACCGACTTGACACCCGTTAGTTTTACGAAAGTATGTGTATTGTTAATTGAACCAAAAGATTCATGTCCACATTTAGGACAAGCAGCTGCATTGTATCCATCTGGTTCTACGTAATCACATTTGCTACAAAATCTTTTCTTCGATTTTATAAGAGGATCGCTCCATTCCACTGTATTTAATCCAGTTATAGGAATTCTATTTCCCTGTGTGTAGAAGCTATTGTCAGGGACTAATTCTTTTATAGCTTGACTTGCTCCTCTTGTTATAGAAATCTCTTCTCTTCTTTCTTGTTGAATAATCCCGTCAGAATAAGCTGGAATGATCAAAGCTTCTAAATTGACACCTGATTCTGGAAAAGCATAATTAGGAAGCAGACCCACGTTTGTTAGGTGTTCTAAGACCATTATACTCTTTTTTGATTTCCATAACCTTGCAAGATTTGAAATCTCAGATTTTAATTCAATGTACTCAGGATCTTCTCTGCCTAACTTTTGATCTTTAATTCTTTTTTCAATATCTGATCTTCTTTCATTACTTATGCGTTCCTCGTCCTTGAGTTTTTCGAATACTCTTCTCATAATATCACGAGCACTCCCATCTTCGAATTTTTCAATAACAGAGGCTATGATTTCTGGAGATAATTGATCAGAATATCCGTTTGTAAATTTAGTTTTTAAACGTTGGATGTGTTGATCAATAAAATCAAATATTTGATTGACAAAGAAATGAGAACTATTTATATCGAGACTACGAACTTTAAGTTCCCTAATAAATGTAGGAATCCTATTATTTCCTTCTCCTTCTGTCGTCCATTGATCAATGCAAAATGCAAGATAATGACGTTCGAGAATTTCCTTCGCTTCCAAAAAACAACCAGGTGTGCCTACTTCACCTTCCATCATTTTTGATGGCTCATCGTAGTAATAAAGATCGTGATCTTGTGTCTTTGCAAAATTAAGTACGAGAGCGGATCCTGATGATCTTCCTGCTCTACCTATACGTTGTAAGTAATTTGCAGGCAAAGGAGGAATATTATTATTGATTGCAGTATTGAGTGTACCTATGTCAATCCCCATTTCTAATGTACTCGTTGCTATTAGAACATTTAGTGAGTTGAATTTTGGCCTTTGCTTGAAGTCCGTTTCAATATTTTCTCTCTTTCTTCTTTCTAGCATTCCAGTGTGTTCAGAAGCATAGATTCGAGGAGACTTATTCCTGTTATAGATTTGCTGATAGTAGCCTAGCTCATTTGCTTCATTACTACTGAGATAATAAGACCCATTTTTACATCTATAATTTAGACACCTTGCTCCTTCTATATTTGTAGCGCTTGCCCCAGCGGACACTTTGCTATTGCACTTGTTACATTTGTACTGTTTACACTCTTTGCTTACAGTAATGGCTATAGGTGATATCGAATAAGAAATAGTATCTGCACCATGTACTTTATCTGTAACCCCTACAATACTTGCTACCTCAAACAATTGCTGGTAGAACTCATTAACAATTTCAGTATTTGCGGGAGCTAGAGGGAAAGTTTTTATGAAGTATTGATGAAACCAATTTATTGATTTTGAGTATGTACTATCAGTTAAGGCTTTTCTATTTGTATCTGTATTGATAAGCTTTGGAAATCTTGAGCTGTTCTCATAATATTTAGGATTTAAAAAGTGGGTACTATCCTTTGTCCAATTTAACTCCCACATGATCATCTTGCCCTTTCTTGCCTTATGTAAGTATCTATGACTAACACCACCTCGGATTCTTATCCTGTGTAGTACTATAGATAAAAACTTTATGAAGCTATCTTGATCTAGTCTTAGATTATTATCCTTTGCCCAAGGTGTAATACTTTCATATATTTCCAGCATTTTGGTTTCGGAGATAGATGCAGCCGAAGATTGGCTTTTTTCAAGGGTCCGTCCTATCATGGCTCTATGTCCAAATTCTTCATATACTTGCCACCTCATTCGGTGTTCAAACTCTTTTTCAAAGTCTTCGCTATAGACCCCATTTTCCTTGAAATTTTTTGGACTCACTTTTCCTAAATAATCTGATGGAAAAAATCGCCAATAGAATGCCTCTTTATCTGTCTTCCAATGATCAATAAATCTATTGCTTAGTTCCTCAAGATTCATTTCCTGTTCGGACAAATTGATTATCCTTTGTAAGGAGGACCTAAAAGTAAAACGATAGTTTCTCGACTCCACGAACCCCGCTTGGTGAGCTGCATCTTGAACACTATTGGTAAATGCAAGTACCTTTCTATTAGTATCATCGGTTGGATCTAAATCTGTAGAAAGGTTTTGACTTATTGCAACTGAACTCAGTGTTGCTACTCTGGTTCCTATGATCGCAAGTGTGTTCTTGCTATTGCATTCAGGACAATATTGTTCGGATTTATTTCCTTTTATTCTACGATAGGCAATGAGATCAATATCCTGATCTGTATTACTGCCATCAGTAAATTCTAAAGTTTCTTTATGAATTGACTGTTCTAAATATTCAGTTGGTTTATATTCCTCTACAGCTTTGATTTCCTTCTCATTAAGTAGCCATATGTTCTTATGATTTTTGATAAATTCTGTTGAAATTCGTACTCTGTCTTTTGAAAACTTATTGTGGTTATCTGGTTTCATACCCAGCCATCCAGAACAACCACATTCTCTACAGAAATATGGAGGAAGCCCTACCACATCTTTTTGTTTATACTCGCTATCGTCCCAAGTGAATTCTGGCTCATCACCTACTACTCTTAGAAGTTTGGTAAGTTCTCTAATCCATAGTTGTACCTGTGTATTGATCAATGGAAATTTTCCTTGGGGACCTGACTTTGCCATCGATATTAAAGTCAGAAGAGACTCTATCATCGTAATTCTTGGATGGAATTGACCTTCTTCTTCCCATTCTGGGATAGTCCTGAAATCTTTGCTTACTTTTTGCAACTCTGATATCAGCTGATCTATGGATACTATACCTTGCTCACATACTGATAGAACGTAATAGAAAAAGCGATTCTTTAGAAGAAAATTAGTAACATCTAATCCGTCTGCATCTTCACTTATATTCCAGCTCTGCTTTATGACTTGATGATATTTATCTACAGAAGATTTTAAGGCATTATTACATTCTTCCAATGCAGACAGAGAAGGATAATCTGGTCTTAAGTCTTTTTGTGATTCAACGCCAAAGAATGCGAGTATATCGACTCTGTTTTCTGTAACTATACAATCCTCATCCACTTGCTCGCCAAAAAGTTTTGTAGCATACTCTGCTAAGTCCTTTTTGGATTCAATCCCAGATCCTATAGTCGCTGAAGTACCTATAGGACACAGTTGCCCAGAAACCATATTCAGTTTGAGTTTCAATCTTCTTATTAGGTTCGCTACGTCTGTTCCTTGAGCTCCGTCGTAAGTGTGTAATTCGTCAAGTACTAAAAACTTTAGGGTGCTACTATCTTCGATATTATGCTTCCATAACTTTTGATACTTAGCCCTCATCAATCCATAGTCGAGCATTTTAAAATTAGTCAACAAGATGTCTGGCGGAGAATCTAATATTTCATCTCTATTTTCTATGATCCTATCAGGACTCATCGTACTCGGAAAATTCTTTTTATTCCCATGTCCTAAACCAATAAATAGACCCGCTCTAAGTCCATGTAATCTCTCATCATCGTGAATAGCCTCAGCCAGTCTTTTTGATTGGTCTGTTGCCAATGCATTCATCGGGTATAAAATAATTGCCTTTATACCTTTCTTGTGTTTATTCTTAAGGCAGTGATCGAGTAGGGGATAGAGAAATGATTCGGTTTTACCTGATCCTGTTCCAGTCGTTATAATAGTTGGCTGAGGAGAAGATTCTGATGAGTCCAGCCTGTTCCATGACTTAATCTGGTGGTCATATGGCGGCCAGTCTGGTTTTATAGTCAGTGGGCATTTCTTCACTTCATTATCCAAGGCCTTTACATACGGTAGCTTTAATGACAGGTAGGGGCCTTTAAATAATCCCTTTTTGCGATCTCTCATCAACTCGTTAAACGCTACTTCAAGACGTTCATCATTAAATGAAAAGGTCGCTTTCAGGTATGAGATTAATGATTCTTGTATTTCGTACGCTTGGTGTAATGGGAGCATAAAGGTAGATGTTATGTTTATGAATAGGCAGCGTAGTATTTTATAAATCTACTCTTCTTCATCTTCTATACTTAAGTCAAAACTGATGTCCCCTTCTATGGAACCGGTTACATTAAGAGTCGGTAATAATAATGAGTCTAACCATTTAGGCTTTTTTTCATGAAGTACACCTCTACTAGTTCCTACGGTTAATACAAGTAAGTGAGTAAGTAAGCCCTTGTCCAGCGTGAGTATGTTTTCACTGATTTGTCCATCCCAGTATTCTTTGTCAAGCTTAAAGTGACATGCACATTCTATGACTACTACCGGAGTACTATTTTGATCAAATTGGTACTTAGAATACACACCTACAACTTTCTGTTCTTTATCTATACGGATACTTACACTTAGGTCTATATCAAAATCATAGTCATCTTGATTATGATTTTCTTTAAAAGTGGCAAACTGCTCTGTACTTATGTCAACTAATTGAAAAGGTACTTTTGTCTTGCTCATGATGCTATACTTAGGTTTCCAATATGTTTTTTAGCCTCTCTCTTACCAGCAGATTTTAATATGTCAACGGACCCTTGAAAGAGGTACTTAGAACTACCGTAATGCAATTCCACAGGGACCATTCTCGTACGTACTTGCATGGAATTCTCATCAACTTTTTTTATACTCATTAATGAGATTCCTAATACTTTCTCGATTTGTCTTACTTTATTAATCGATATATTTTGCCTTCCTTTCATGATTCTTGTGAGAGCCGGAGGCGTTACATTAAGTAGGGTAGCTAACTCCTTTTGAGTCATCTTTTTCTCCTTAAGAGTCTTTTGTATTTTCATCGCTATGATCAGGTAGTCTTCTAAAGAATCAGCATGCTCTTCATTCCATTTAGCTATCTCCATCCATTTAGCATTAGCATTAGCATTAGCTGGTTTTGCTATACTTTTAAGTTTTGCTATTTTTTCTTCTCTTGTCAATTTCATGGATTTAATTTTATGTTTGGTATACGGGGTTATTAACTTATCATCATTATACTCTTTAAAAATTCAGTTGCTTTTTCTAACTTAATCAGTTCTTGCCGAAGTTCTGGATCATCTCTCATGTCTCTCACGAGCTTGATACCATAACCAGTTATTACATATAAGTTTTCGTCGCATTTTACTGCATATACTCTTACCCAAGGCGCTTCATTAGGATATCCTTTTGCTTTTACGTCGGTGTAATATCTAGGGTGATTTATAGCGTCATCAGTATGAAGTCGCTCAAAGAGGTCGTCTAAAGATTTGCCATTGCCTTGTAAGCCATCAGTAGCTAGCTCCTTAATCTCTTGTATAAGGGCATCAGCCTCTTTCTGTGTCCGGACTGCAGCATCCTGCGGAGAGTAAGTTGGATTTTTGTAAAATTTAAGTTTATCTGCATTTTCATTAAAATACTGATATAGATATTCAGCATCATTGTAGGCTACTGACATCTCTTCAAGAATGTCATCCTCTGCATCTTCATGCCATTGGATGGCATATAATGCATCCTCTATTATAGTATGTAAATCCAAATCGGCAGCAAAAATATACATATATGTGTATAATTCTATTAAATTAACACTTTTCGTGCCAATTTGTTTGATATTGTCAGCACATATAGCTTTTGATTGAGGTCTTGAGCTTCTACAGCTTCGTACTGAGAGTAGATGTGCTCATTATAAATTCTGTTAGTTTCCCTCTCTTCATACATTAAAATAGATAATTTTTGTTTGTCAAGATGGATCTGGGTTCCTCATTCCCACCATTTCTTATTGGACACTTTCAGCGTCCATAGTGTCAGTGTTTTCTACAGTAAGCTTCGCCATACTGTTACCTAAATTTAACCCTTTGGGTTTTATACCAATTAGTAATTTAAATGTCGTAGAAGATTTTGGAATTATTCGAAATTAGATGAAGCTTAAAAACCTAGACATAGCCGTAGCTTCCATCCTATTACATAACTCATAGAAATTTTCTTTATCTCTGATGTTTTATAACTATACACTTTCAGCCGCCTATTGCTACCAAAGATCAAGATTCTAAAAGTTATTATTACCTATCCACACCCACACAACCCTGAAAGGGTTGAATCAGAGTAACCTTAGGTGAAACCTGCGGGAAGTAACCTCAGGTGAAACCTGTGAAAGTAACCTACTCACCCGCAAAGACTGAAGCGAAATGCCTCCATGCCACCCGATAATCCTCCACACGATCACACTTATCAAATGGAGCATAATAGGTCCGCTCCTCTCCATAGTACAACTCACTCTTCGTAATCCGATAAGTTATCTCTCCAGGAGCATCACATCGCATATTCTCATATCGGTTGCACTCGATGGTCTGGTCAGGCCGCAGCTCTCGGATATGATTCCACTCTGCACGATCCATACCTACACCAGTGAGACCCTTACTGCAAGTGAAGACAATATTCCCCTTGGTATCATACCAAGTATCATCCTCATTTTGCTGGAGGACAGGAAACTGCACGTTGTAGATGAGGATCAGCTCCTCTAGTGTAAGGCTCAGAGCCATGGCAGTGATGACATCGATCTCTACTAATGCCCATCGTCGCTCATAGTAGTTACGCAGTGGTGTATCCCATGTCCATTCTTTTGTCAATGTTGAGAAAGGCTTGAGCCTTGGATCTGACTTACTCCATTGATCTTGGGTAAATATGTCTTGATATTGGTCTCGCCATAGGTCAGCATAGTATTTATTGAGGCAGTTGAGTTGAAGAGTTAATCCAATAATTTTATCACCAAAACTTTTATTAACTCCTAAGGGGAAACTTCTTAAAGTTTCTTCATACAAATTAGACTTACCAATAGTCTTAATAAAGAAGTCATAGACTACTGAGGTTGACAAACCCGTAAATTCAACAAGAATTGAATTTTCTTTAAATATTATACTTGTAACACCATTGACATGTGCTGTGTTAGTAGGTAATATAGCTCCTGTAAGCGTTCTTTCTCCAGATTGGCTAAGCATCTTACGAAACCCAACTTTATAATATTCTGTCCATTTTTTGTCATCAAATTGACCTAACAACCGTTCATATTTATGAAGAGCTGTTGCAGGTATATAATTTGTTCTTGGAAGAAATTGATCATTAATTTCTAGATGCTCAACAACACTGTATTGATGATGCTTTACACACATTTTTTCTGGTGATTTAAACAAAGGGTTTGAAACATAAAAATGAGGGCCACTATAAATTAATTCAAATTTATCTATATCTGGATATTGAGTTTGTCTCATTATATACCCATCATTATAATCATTGGTTTCATGCCATCCTCCAGAAATCTTGGTTACATAATCTTTAACTGTTTTTGAGAAATGACCGATCTTTTCTATAACATCAATGATTTCTTTGGCATGTATGCTTACTAACTTGGCGCTTTCCCATTGATCAGTTCCTTCGAAAGTATGAGCAATTATTTTGAGTTCTTTTTTAGTTATTTTTACAATTCTTGACTTATGGGGTGCTATATTCCATACCATTTTACTTGCTTGCTCATCCATAGTCTTCAATCCACCACATGTCCCATTTCCATAATGCTGTAGACTCAGATCAATTGTTGAAGGATGGTACAAATTATTGATAGAAGTGAACTCTATTTCTGATTGCTTACCTGAATAAACATTGATTCCATATGTCACCCAGTGAAGGATCTCACTAAAAAGTTTTAATGTATTTAAAAACTGGAAATGATATTCGAGTCGAGGGTATATTATTTTCCTTAAAGGCTGTCCATTCGGATCATCATAAACACTTTCAGGATGAATCAATCCAAGAAATCCTTTTCCTGAAACCCACTTAAATCCATTTTCAAGGACACATTTATAGAGATTCGTTTGCTGCCCTTTGAGCAATGGATAGTTTTGGTAGGCATTCATGAAAGTGGCTGCCGCTTCTATCTCTATCGCTTCACTAAAGTAGTTAGTCGCTTGATCTTCTACACTAAGAAATGCTTCTTGCAATTTTCTCACTTGTGGCGCAGACACTTTTCTGATCTGTAGTTCAGGGAAGACTTCACTCATGATACCTTTCTCCTCAAACTGTAATTTCAGCCATGGAGGATTACCCACTGCCACATCAAACCCGCCTCGCTCTCGGAACACTTCTATAAACTCTAGCTGATAGTGAAAGTATCGATACTGCACTGCCATGTCTCGTACCAGTCTCAGACGGTTATTCGTAAAAAGCGTATTCGATCTTTTATCACCGTACTCTATAATAGCCTCAGTTACTTCACTATTCTGTTCGCTATCAGATCTATATCCTAGTGACAGTTGTTTTTCTTTTCGGAACATATCTACTTGCTCCGTCACCATAAAGTCACTCAAGTCTTGCCGTTCTTCTTTCCCAATAGTCTTTTTATTTTTTATCTCATTCAGGTCTACTTGTAGGATGTTGGCTATGTCTTGATACCATTGTCTTCGAGTAGGCAGTTCAGCAGCATGTCTTACATCCCAGTACCATAAGCTACACCAGTAATCCATGATCATCTTGAGCTTAAAGAAAGGAGACTCTGTATGTCTTCTATTCTCAGCTATGTCGGCTTTCTGATCGTAGCTTTTGAGCTTGAATTTAGCTTGTCCAACTACACCATATATATCAGGCTTGACAGAGGTCTCTAAGCTCACTCGCTTTTGGAATTTATAGTGCTCCTCTATGAGATCATCTATAGAGTTACAGAGTCCTCGCATGATTTTGACTTCTTCACCTTCTATGGGCTTGCATATTTCTTTTCGCCACTCGCTTACTGCCTTGGCATGGTCAGGATATTCTGCTTTGAGTAACTTGATACCAGAACTGGGTACCATACCCTTGTCAGGTAAGAGAAAGTGATAGATCAGTTCAGTTCCTGTGCCACGAGAGCCAGGTCTTTTGATCTTATTACCATCGAAGGTGAGCATTTCAGGTGCTTTGGTCCACCATTCTTTTTTGCCACCTTTTGCTTTTTCTCCTCTGTATATATCATTGACTTTATATCCCTTGAGCCAGCAACCCACTACAGCATTACCCACACCGAGTCTATACCCAAAGAAAGGTGTCTCCATATCTTTGTGGATGACATTGAGCCACAGACTCAGCTTACCTAGTTCTACAGCCGTAGGGTTGAGATCGACACCATAGACATTGTTGAGAGCGATATAGGCTTTCACCTTTTGGAGTTCCTCTTGGTATTTATCAGGAGATACTCGCTTACCTTCCTTACTCTTCTTTGTGATTTCGTCTTGCCTGTAGGTGAGATAAGCTTCTGATAGTTGATTGATCACTTCATTGTGAAATGCTGCCGCTCCCATCGCGGGTTCCAGAATCTTGAGTTCTAGCAAGTCTATTGCTTTCATCTCTTTCTTATCCAGTCGTTCTAATATGGGTTTCAAGGTATACTTTACAGTGCACTTAGTCAGCACTTCTGGTGTATAGTAGGAGGCAGACTTTTGTCTATCTCTACCGCTTAGTCTATAGGTAAATGTGCCTTGAGGTATCACTCTTAGTTTTTCTTCTCCGCCTTCCTCTATATCATAGTATATCTCTCCAGCATCAAACTCATCATACCTAGATCTTGCTACGAGGTATGACCCATCCGTTGCAGCTTTCGCAGAGCTTTCTTTTGCTTTTCGCTTACGATGTACTTCTATCTGATCCGTCTCAGCGAATACACCTCTGTATGCTAATAGGCTCTCATATACACTACCTAGTTGATTGATACCGAGATTGGCATAGGAGATACGTCCACGTTTTTTCTTCTTCTGTTTTTTGCTGAGAGATAGCTGACTTATAATGTCTTGCCATATATGATTCCTCACTTTTATCTTAGATAGGTAAGGCATCTTATTATTATCGAGCATAGGACTGTCTATCCTACGTATTCTGAAGCTTTTGTTATCAGATTCTTTTTCTTTATATCCTTCATGTAATAATCTGAACAGTCCACTTATGGACTCATGAAAGAAGAAACCATCTCTACTACTTTCCGTATTGAGAGGCACTTGCTCCAAGTCTCTAAGCATCTCCATAGAGTAGCCATGCTGATACACACTATCATTACTTGGTAATATATCTAAGTCCTCACGCGACTCTGCATAGAATACAAATAGGAGCCGATAGACATAGGTCAAGCATTCATTTTTGAGCTGGTCAGCATCGAGACCAGCCGCTTGATCTCCCATATAAAATACGGCTTCATTAGCGATCGCCTCTACGGCATTGACTACCGCTTCTTTGAGATTTTTAGTGACTTCATATGCCTTCTTATGAGATTCTTCTTCTAGCTGATCCATCAGTACGATATCCGCTACTGGAGATAGCTTCTCCTTGCCGATCATCAAATAAAACAGCGATAGAAAATTCTTCTCCACTACAGAATCACTGAACAGTGTCTCTAAATCAAAGATCAGGTACTGGCCTTTAAACCATTTTTCTTGCTCTAATAGGAAGACCTTATTACCTGCGAGTAGAAGAATATATTTTGGCCTACGGTGAGCATCCATCAGAAAAACTTCTCCTACAGCTTTATTTATAATCATAGGCGATATCGATACGCCTTTTGGTACCGAGAATACATTAGCCCATTGTGATCTATGGTATTTCTGTGGAGGGCTCGTCCGCTCTTCTTCTGTATCAAACTGTTGTTCGAATAGTCCGTCTGGCGATTCACCTTGATATGAAATCATCGGTTGCATCTCCATGACAAATAGATGCGGCTGATTATCTCCTCTATATAGTTTGTGTCTTATAGGAAGTGCTTCTTTCTCATTGAGATATACGAAGTCATCATACTCAGGTTTATCTCCGGCATATCCCAACATATTGAGAAGCTTCGTATGAAAGTCATGAGCTCGACTTACCTTATCTTTTACTCTAAGGTTGCTCTCTATCATCTCCTTCTTAAAGGCGTAGTACTTTTCTTTTAGAGCATTGACCTTTTTATTGAATGTCTTGATATCGTCATTACTATACCCACTCTTAGCGATGACTTCTTTATGAAAATCTTCGTTGAAGTAATTCAGTGGATAGAACTCGGCTATATTTTCGATGAAGTTGATCATGTTGCGATATGACGTTTAAGTTCAACCCCTTCAGGGTTGTTGTTATGTATATGGATGGACCCAACGCTTTGCATTGGGTTACTTTTATTGAACCCTTTCAGGGTTAGAGGACTGGAAAAAGATAGAGGGTAATTTTCAACCCCTTCAGGGTTGTTGTTTTGTGTATGGGTGGCCCCAACGCTTTGCATTGGGTTACTTTTATTAAACCCTTCCAGGGTTTGTGGACTGGAAATAGATAGAGGGTATTTTTCGTCACCTTCAGGGTTGTTGTTATGTATATGGGTGGACCCAACGCTTTGCATTGGTTTACTTTTATTGAAACCTTTCAGGGTTAGAGGACTAGAAAAAGATAGAGGGTATTTTTCAATCCCTTCAGGGTTGTTATTCAGTATATGGGTAGCCGCAACGCTATGCATTGGTTTACTTTTATTAAACCCTTTCAGGATTTCTTGTATGACATCTTTAGATCCTGAAGCGATCAAGTTATTTATTTGCCTTTGGTACAACGATTGCAAGGTGAGCACTCCTCTATCTGACCCTGAAAGGGTCGAAGTATTTAGTAACCATGGGTGTAACCCATGGTATACGACATGCTGCATCCCACTAAGCCAACCCTGACAAGGGTTGAAGTTTAAAGACTTTAAATTTAAAGTACAACCCATCACACAATATACTTTTCATCAAAGTCCACACCATGTTCCTGTAAGAGTCTCACATACTCATCTCTTGAACTCTCTTTCTTATGATGCTCCTTTTGATTTTTGACATATGCAATGAGCTGTGGCCTTGCATCCTTACTATACGTAAAAGCACCATACCCATCTTGCCACCCTGGCCAATCGACATACAAACTTTTTTTTCTAATCATAATGGAAGACGCCACTTTGAGATCTTTTATTAAATCAGCTAACGCAACGGTCGGATGCAGATCAGTAACAATATGTAAATGATCCTCAACACCATTAATTCGGTAAGTAAAACACCTCTTTTCCTTCAAGATACCAAAAAGGTACTTGTACAATACTTGCTGTCCAGACTCCACCATAGCTGGCACTCTACCTTTAGTGCTGAATACTATTTGATATGTAATTTGAGTATAGGCCATTTACTTATTGTAAAAGACTGATAGTAGCTTTAAGTATGCATCTTGACTAAGCCCATTCAAGTCTTTATTGTATTGAGAGCTTTCATTCGTAATGGCTTCTATCTTCTTTTCTTCCTTTTCTTTTTTCATTTTTATAAATCCAGTTATTCTATCCTCTCCGTAAGTCAATTGAAGTTGATTCCTTGCTTCATCTACCCATTTCATAAGTTTTGATTCATAGTCTTCAAGTTTCTTATCCATGGCGATTTCCATTTCTTGTTGCTTTTGGAACATATGAAACTCTTTTGCTCCTTCAATTGAAGCAGGGATTAAATCAGTAAGATTTTGAATATCTTCATTAGTGACTTGTTCAGTGTACATCATTTCGTCAAGCCCATAAGTTTTTATGAAATCTTCTATCGCCAATGGCTTACCACCAAAGCCTCCGTCCACTTGCATGGGAAATGCAAAGAAATCAGCAATTATACTTTGGCCTAAATTATTCGCTACTTCACCATAAAACACAAACCATGCTTTTCCACTTTCGATCTTCTTACTTTTGACTACTGTAGCTTGACCTTTATTGACACTAGCTTCTAATTGTGTCATGAGATACTGAGGTATTGGATGCAGGTCATATAACATTTGAAATGCTGCCCATTCGCCACTTTTCTTTCTTGCTTCAGCAATTTTGTCTTGTACTTGGTCCTTAGAAGTAGTTAATCTATAGTGCTTATTCACTGCAGGCCGAGCTTCTGGTGGAATATCATAAAGAATACGATTAAGGTCTTTGGTATTTAGTACCTCCATGTATCCGTCTTTGATAGTCACATTATCACCTTTTATCTTATCGTTTGACTTCAGCTCTTCCACTAACGATTGATAATAATCTCCATCATCTTTATAAAGGCTAAAATTCTCTTTGACTGGATCATCATTAAAAAGATCTTCCGTTACATCTCCACCATCTCCAAATATTGAGTCAATATCAATCCAGCTATTATCTTCTTCCTCTTCTGTTGTAGGTTTGAATAGATCTGCATCAGGATCTGCCATCGCTTTTTCTACAGCTCTATATTCCTTCTTACTATCATAGAGTTTCATGACTGAGCCAGCATTACCTAAGCTCCTGTATACTTCCTCTTCTTTCTGAGTAAGGTTTTTGATAATGTGTAAATCTGTTTTGAGTCCATCTATATTACTGTCAGATATGAGATAGTAGATATAAGGAGTTTGGTTTTGGCCGTACCTATCTATTCTTCCATTTCTCTGTTCGAGAGTAATAAGTGACCAAGGTATATCATAGTTGAACATTTTACTACAGTAGTAATGAAGATTCACACCTTGAGACCCTGCATCAGACGTAAGTAATATTCTAATTTTCGAATCTTCCTTTCCAAAATCTTCGATCATTTCTTGTTGTTCTACATCAGATAAGCTTCCGCTAAATGATTGTATTACCTCAGCTTTCAGATCAAAATCCTCTGTCAATCTTTTATATAGATACTTTAGAGTGTCTATCCTTTCCGCAAAGACAACTATACGTTCGTCTTTCTTTTTGCCACTCCACTTAAGTTCTACGAGCTTTCGTTTGAATGCATTATACTTACTATCACGTCCTCTCTCTATAATTTCATTCAATGATTTTTCCATCAATAAAAGATCATCTAAGCTTTCTGCATTTGGATCCTTTCCAGTGACTTTAACGATTCTCTTTTCTATAGAAGTCAATGCAGCTGTAGGCGATGACATATATGCTTTGAATAGGCCAATCGCAAACAAAAGATCAGGAGTCATTTTTCCTTTCTTTTCAGTATCGCTAAGGGAAGCCAATGATTCGTACTTTGACTTTTGTTGTAATTTCAGGAATGCCTCTTCCTCATCATATAGATTGGTATGAATTCCTTCTATTTTCCTCTCTTGAAAATTAGCTCTTACAGCAACATCTTGAATGTCATTCTTAAACCTTCTTACATAATAAGGGAATACATCATCTTTAGAATAATCGCCACTTCTTGGGATCGCAATGGGCTCAATCATATTGATAAGATTGGCAAATGATTCTTTCCTCCCGTTATGAGGAGTTGCAGAAGTAAGTATTAGGGATTCACATTTAGTAGCTAAAAATTGGGCAAGTTCACCTCTTTGACTATTATCATTAGCCACAGTATGACATTCATCTATAACAATTATATCCCACCTGGATTTTTCTATGTAATGTCTGAATTTAGAATTGTTTTTGAGCGTATCTATTGATATTATAGTCTTATCATAATAATCAAACGGATTTTTGTTAGCCGGCAGTTCAGCCCCCAGTTTTGCAATTCCATATGAATCCAACCTGACCAATGGAATAGCAAACCGATCCCATATCTCTTGTTGAAACTGTCTAAGAATTGATTTTAAAGCTAATACCATAATTCGCTTTCCTCTACCCCTTTTCATCATTTCCGCTAAGAAGATACCCGCCTCAACAGTTTTACCAAGACCAACACCATCAGCGATAAGAATTCGTGGCCTTATATTCTGAAAAGATTTAAGAGTGGGTTCGAGTTGGTAATTGGCTACATTAAAAGCTGCTTTATGAGCTATCTGAATCTTATTTTTCTGATCAGTAGAATTTCTAATCTTAGTTTCTAAATACAACTTTGTTAATCTATATCCAGTACTAACATCGGCAACCAATTTTGTATGGAGTGGATCTAATACTTGAATATCGGTATCGATTTGAGTATCAAAAACGAAGTCTTGTCCCATCACAAGGTCACTGATCCCTTGACATTCTATGATATAGCTATCATCATAGTTCTTTTGAATATTCGATATTAGAAAATCCTCTCCTCGGACTGCTATTCTTTGCCCACGCGATAATTGCATTTTACTTTGATTGAATTAAGCTAAAAATATGAAAAATAGTTACACTCTATTATTATTTATATAGAGTATTGGATTAGTGAAATTGATTTAGGCTACAGGGTGACAATTAATTACGAAGAGGATATTTAATATAATGTTAGGTGCAGAATATGCAAGAACTAATAAGAAAGTAATCGTTTGTGGTACTTTAGTGGTGCTATATATTATTTGTACAGATCATGCTTGGCTCAACTTGGATAAGAAACATCAAATTCAAATATTATCAATAATTATTAAAAATACAAATTGAAGGCTTTTTGCAGTTATTAGATATCAGCCTTTATTGATAACCATAGGTGAATTTTTCTGATCATTATGTAAACTGACGTCTATAGTTAATCATAGACGCCTGTGATATTATTCAAGTAAAATCTCTCACATGTGCTATAGAAAAGTTAGATAGCAAACTTAATTGGTTAATAATTACAGAACATTGGTGTGGAGACGCTTCTCAGATAATACCTATTATCAATAAAGCAGCAGATAAGAGTAATGGAAAGATAGATCTTAGATTCATATATAGAGATGAGAATCTAGAACTGATAGATGCCCACCTGACTGACGGTCGGAGTCGATCCATTCCGATTCTGATTCAGCTAGATAGTGATCATAATTATATAAGTAGTTATGGTCCTCGACCTGCGGAAGCGCAGAAGCTTGTTATGTCTCTATTATCACGTCAGGAACCGTATAGTATCCCTCTTCATACATGGTATGCTAAGGATAAGCAGCAATCTATTCAGAATGATATAGCCGAAAAAATATCGGAAATATAGTCGCAATCATTCTTTATAGACATAATATGCTTCGTTGAAGTAACAAGATTTAATCTTATTTTAATTGATTAATTTAGGCAGGATTAGTAATAAATGTCTCAATAATCATATGGAACGAAAGTGTCTCAATTGTAATCACTTATTAGCGAAGAAAGACAAATACTGTAACAATTGCGGTCAAAAAACAGCTATCAAAGCACTCAATTTCTGGACTATAATTAGTGATTTCTTCTCTAATCTATTCAATGTAGAAGCTAAGATATGGCGTACGTTTAAGGATATCTGGGTTCCTGCTAGATTGACTATTGCTTACATATCTGGCAAGCGGGTCATGTATTATAATCCTATTCGAATATTCATAGTTTCATTATTTACCTTTTTTGCTTTGTACCTTTTTAATATTAAAAATTATATCGATAAGGTAGATAATGTAATGGAGCAACAAGAGTATGAGACATGGAAAGATGATCTGGAAATAAAATACGACAGCCTAAGCCAATCTTACGAACTCGATTCTAATAAGTCGGAAAATTTTAAATCTGAATTATTCGCTTCGCTTGATTCTAGCATTATAACAGTTTTTGACTCCAGTATTGTTACTGTCTATGATACTCCAGATAGTATAGAAGTGGAGAGTGCAATTACCGAAGATTTAGACAGCCTATCTGAAAAGGAATTTACAGGTGTAGAACTTAATACAGAAGATGGTTTAGTCGTTTCTAATTTTACACTTGGTAATACGGAAATAATTCCGGGAGTACCAACTAAGGATATATTCATGATGTCAAGTGAGGAGTTAAAAGAGAAATATAGATCTAAGTCAAGCTTTAATAAATTAATCTTACTACAGCTGCAGAAAGTAGTCAAGAATTTGGGTTCTTCGATACAATTTTTTTTAGGAAACGGGACTTGGGTAATCGTAGTTTTGATATTGCTTACTGCTTGGTTTTTTAAGCTGCTATATTGGAGACATCATTATCTGTATGCTGAGCATTTTATATTTCATGTATATGGACATACCAGATTATTAATATTAGCCATCATAGGTCTCTCTACACAGATGCTTTTCTTTGATTCTAGCCTGTGGTTTCTGTTCTGTTTATTCGCAGGTACGGTCTATCTATTCTTGAGTATGAGAACCTTTTACAAACAGTCTTTTGTTAAGACATTCATGAAATTTTCGCTTTGTGTAATGGTGTATACTTTTTTACTTAATATATGTGCAATACTTGTTTTAGGACTTTCTTTCATCATGATCTAAAAATTTATATATATAATCGTCTGATTGTTTACTGTTTATAACAAGGTCTTTATTATTTGGATAATAAGTCAAGCATTGCAGATGTCTTGTATGTGGTGAGTCTTCTCTTTGACAGAAATATTTAATCAAAAAAAAATCTAAACAGAAGCTTTTATACGTAAATAATATGAATCGCATTAGAAAATTACCCATTAGCAATTCAATGTAAGTTGAATCAGATATACATTTGGGAATATAAATTAGAATTAATATTAAATGCTTAGTAGTAAAGATATAAGAGAAACAGGTTTATTAGAGTTATATGCCATTGGAGTACTTAGCACCTATGAGAGTGAGCAGGTATTATCAGTTCTTAAGAATGACCCCAACTTACGTAATGAATTAAGTGAGATAGAAAATGCTTTGATGCAATATGCTCAAGCTCACAGAGTGGACGCTGACCCTACTACTAAACCATTGATGTTAGCTCAGGCTAATTATATGGAGAGAATATCACTAGGAGAGATACCAACTGATCCGCCACTGTTGACTAATGATTCCAAAATTATAGATTATTCTGAGTGGTTAGACCGAGAAGATCTACAAAAACCTGATGAGTTTGCAGGAATGCATGGCTATATTATAGGAGCTTCAGAAGAGAAGACCACCTTGATTGTCTGGTTAGAGCATGGTGCTCCAGATGAGACACATACAGATGAGTTAGAATCATTTCTTATTGTAGAAGGCACTTGCAACATTGTGGTTGGTGACACTAATAATTCTTTAGGTCCTGGTGATGTTTTTACAATTCCACTTCACATTAATCATAGGGTAGAGGTCACGTCTTCATTTCCTTGTAAGATAATTTTGGAAAGGAAGGCTGCATAGCAATCTCTCTCATACAACAACATCAGTCTATATCTACCCAGCCCAGCCTTCACGATCCAGACTTCTATATTGTATAGCTTCTGCAAGGTGCTCTATTTTAATATCTGTAGAAGCTGAGAGATCTGCAGATGTCCTGGCAACCTTAAGTATACGATCATAGGCACGGGCAGATAGCTGTAGCTTGTTCATAGCTGTCTTAAGTAGTGTTTGCCCAGCTTTGGTAATTTCGCATACATCTCTAACCATACGACTCGGCATCTGAGCATTGGCATGGATATCGCTGTAATCTTTAAATCTTTCCGTCTGTATCTGTCGAGCCTTGATGACTCGTTCTCTGATATCATCACTGGTAACATCTGCAGGTTTATATTGAGCTAACTCGTCATAAGATACTGGCGTAACTTCTACATGTAGATCTATTCTGTCGAGTAATGGTCCAGATATTTTATTGAGATATTTCTTGACTATGCCTGGGCCACACATACAGTCTTTTTCTGGATGATTATAGAATCCACAAGGGCAGGGATTCATAGAAGCAACCAGCATGAAGCTGGCTGGATATTCTACCGAAATACGAGCCCTCGATATGGTGACTCTCCTCTCTTCCATCGGCTGTCGCAGGACTTCTAACACCTGTCGCTTAAATTCTGGTAATTCATCTAAGAAGAGCACGCCGTTATGTGCTAGCGATATCTCACCAGGATTAGGATTAGATCCACCACCGACCAGGGCCACATCACTAATCGTATGATGTGGAGATCGGAATGGTCTTGTTGTCACTAATGACGCTTCGTCTCCGAGTAGTCCAGCAACAGAGTGTATCTTAGTAGTCTCCAGCGCTTCATATAAGTCTAACGGAGGAAGTATAGACGGCAGTCTTCTGGCGAGCATTGTCTTACCTGCACCCGGAGGTCCGATTAGGATGGCATTATGTCCACCTGCCGCAGCGATCTCCAGAGACCTTTTTATATTTTCTTGCCCTTTGACATCTGAGAAATCTACAGGATATACATTCTCGCTATCATTAAATGCTTCGCGAGTATCGTATTCGTATTTTTTGACTTTATCTTCTCCTTCTAAGATCGAGATAGCTTCCAGTAGATTTTTAGCTCCGAAGACATCTAAGTCACTTACGATAGCGGCTTCTCTGGCATTTTGATAAGGGAGTATTAGACCTTTCATTTTTTTCTGCCTGGCTAATATGGCAATTGGTAAGGCACCTTTAATCGGGCGCAAGCTACCATCGAGCGCTAGTTCTCCGAAGATCATATACTCATTAAGAGTGGTATGTGCAATCTGCTTTGTTGCAGCAAGTATGCCTAAGGCAATAGGCAAGTCATACGAAGAACCTTCTTTTCTAATATTAGCAGGTGCAAGATTAACTACAAGCTTAAGACGAGGCATCTTATACCCTACATTCTTAGTGGCAGCTTCTATTCTTTGGAATCCTTCCGTGACGGCTTTGTCTGGTAATCCGACGATGAAGAACATTTGCTTTCCTGCTGCTACTGTCCCGCCTGCATTGACCTCTACAGTTATCCTTTGAGCTTCTACACCATGTACGGCTGCGGCATTAGTATTTACGAGCATATCTGAGTTTGGCTTCTTATATTGATGGCTCAATATACTGAATCCAATGATATATAGATGTAGCATCTTTTTCTATCCTTTATTTTAAGTGATATCTTCCGATTTAGTTCTGGAAACATTGATCCATGATACTTGTTGGATATATGAACTTATTATTATAAATAGAAATATTTTTGCACCATATGATAAAGACGGATATACTTATAATAGGAGCTGGTCCATGCGGATTATTTACGGTATTCGAGGCAGGATTGCTTAAGCTTAAGTGTCATCTGCTCGATGCACTTCCTCAGGTAGGTGGACAGTTGTCAGAGATATACCCCAAGAAGCCGATATATGATATACCCGGTTACCCAAGTATTCTTGCAGGTGATCTTGTAGATAAGCTCATGGAGCAGATTAAGCCATTTGAGCCAGGATTTACATTAGGAGAAAGAGCTGAAGTGATAGAGAAGACAGGTGACAAGACATATACAGTAACTACTAATAAGGGAACGATTATCGAAGCTTCTGTCATTGCCATTGCAGGAGGTCTTGGCAGTTTTGAACCACGTAAGCCACCGATAGAAGGACTCGCTAAGTATGAAGACAAAGGCGTGGATTATATGGTGAAAGATCCTGAGAAATTTAGAGGTAAGAAGTTGCTAATTGCTGGTGGAGGAGACTCTGCTCTGGACTGGACGATAGAGCTGGCTGATATTGCAGAGGAGGTGACACTAATCCATCGAAGAACTTCTTTCCGAGGAGCTCTGGATAGCGTAGAGAAAGTGATGACCCTTGCTAAGAATAATAAAGTCAATCTCATCACTGAAGCTCAAGCTATTGGTGTGAATGGCAATGGTGTACTCACAGAAGTATTAATCAAATCTAAAGAGCGAGGAGAGTTCAGTAAGCAAGTAGATCATTTCATTCCACTATTCGGACTGACACCCAAGTTAGGACCTATTGCAGACTGGGGCTTGTCGATAGACAGAAGTTCTATTGTTGTGGATACCTTAGATTATAGTACGAGTACGGAGGGGATCTATGCCATAGGAGATATTAATACATATCCTGGGAAACTTAAGTTGATCTTATGTGGTTTTCATGAGGCAACCCTTATGGTTCAGTCAGCATTTAAGTATATCTATCCTGATCAGAAACTCAGCTTTAAGTATACCACTGTTACTGGTGTGGAGGGATTTGAAAATACCTAATTCTTAGATAGAATAGTAATTGCAAGTTGGAAGATAATATTATAAAATTACATGTAACGGATCGAGAAGGTACGGAACATAACCTGGAGGCACCCACAGATATGAATCTTAATGTCATGGAAGTTCTTAGATCTTATGATCTACCTGTAGAGGGTACATGTGGCGGTATGGCATTGTGTGCATCTTGTCATTGTTATATAGAGTCCGATCACGAGCTTAATGATGCGTCAGATGATGAGGAGGATATGCTCGACCAAGCATTCTTTGTAGAGGATAATAGTCGCCTTAGCTGTCAGATTAGAATCTCAGAATCTATAGATGGGATACAACTTAAGTTAGCGCCTGTTAGCTAAGTGCAGTAAATAATGGATAATTAATTTGCTGTGATCAAACGATAAGTGCAATTTAAAATTCTTTGAAGTCAAAAAGTAGACTGAGAAGTAAGACCTTTAAATTGCAATGAAAAAATACAAACAACTCAATCATTGAGAGCGATGTTATATCGGAGGAAGGGAATTTAATTTTAAAATTAATTGCTGAGAATAAAATTAATAACGATGCAAACCTTAAATCATTTGATGATGTGAGGCAACTCTTATAGGTGATTGTAGTCAATTTACACATATATATACTGATCTTCCGGTCGATATTTCACATTGTGTTGATGGAGTTAGTGAAGATTGTAAAATGTCTGGTGAAATGTTGATTAGTTTGTTATTTAGATGAAAATTTTGATGGGATTTTCGATTCTGTGAATGTTACTATTGAAGAAGGTCAATATTATGGGCATGGTGTAGATTGTGTTATTGATTGGGATGCACATAATGCATCAAATGATGGGAATCATCACGGAAACTGGCAATGTGAATTCGATGCAACAGTTGAGGCTTTTTATACCTCATTTTATGAATAATTTCTTAAATTTATTTGGTAATAATTCTGATTGTAAGGATTATGCCTACAATATTATTAAATCCACGTATATAAAAGATCTTCGCGTTATACCATGCTACGAGGAAAATTTTGGTGAGCCTGGTATAGTAAGATTGGAGCAATGTGGAGATAGCGAGGCTTGTTGCAGAAGGGTTGAAAAGTGGTGTAAGAATGGTGAAGGTAATGTTGTAAGTAGTTTTGTCAGCCAAGTACAAACGGGTGAACGCTCTGAGGGCACTTCCAATAGTAGGTCGAAAGGTAATTTTATTTTTGAAGGTTTTGCATGTTCTCCGAGAACTTAAGTTCCAAACGATAATTTTCATATTGTGAGATATAGATTACTATTTTTAGCATTAGCTATACAATTTGCTTTCACACCCAATAGTATTGGTCAGAGAGCTGGTATATATAAGGACTTAAAATTTGATAGCTTGCAGCCTATATGGACTTACGTAAGCTACGACAATAGTATTGTAGATTACCAAATAGATTCTCCAAGGGATCGCGATGCCGAATTTGATGGATATTCTCATATTGTGACAGTGGATAATATTATTCGTAAGCCATTGATACATGATGGTTACTTATACCTTATCAACAAAACAATATATGATGGAGATATCTCAGGAGGTCTCATCGAAAAAATTAATATAGAAACGGGTAAGCTGATCTGGCAATCGACATTTGACCTTAGGTCTCTTGAGAATCGAGAGTTTATAGAAGGCGTATATATTGAAGAGGGTAACTTAGTGTTGATGTGTTATGAAATTGTAACACCAGACCCAGATATTCCTTTTCCTGTGCTTTATAATTCTAACACGATTGCCAGAGGTGTACTTAAGATAAGAAAGTATAATCTGCAAACTGGTGCCTTGGAATATGTCAGTACGCCTGATTATCATAATGAAAATATAAAGTTGATCACTCCTGGTCCTGATAATGATGTACAATGTTATTCTATCGGAAACGGAAATTATGAGCTTATTCAGTTTTACTTTTGGGATCAAAATATCAGACTGTATGTAGACACTTTATCAGAAAATGGCGTTTTACTTAATACTACGGACACCTTACAGTCTCAGATCGAGGGCGTAGATTGGACAACGGCTTATCGTAAATCCACAAGTGCATTTTTCAGATCTACTGATGGCAAAATATATTGGTTAGACTATTACATCAATGGTGATGGATTTAATGAATATGATCAAGCTTATATCAATATCACTTACAGAGATAGGTTAGTTGATCGAATTGATTTGGATGATAAATTAAATGAAAACTTAAGAGGCTTCAACTTAAATAAATATCAATCTGTCGAAGATGATAATACATATTGGCTATCAGACATTAATAAAGATAGGTCTTACAGGAATAGTTACCTGATAGAAAATCATTTTGATATCATTTTTGATTTTAGCGATGTAGAATGCGGTAGTGGATCTTATTGCTCATTCTATAGTGATATAGAAAATAATTATATAGTTCGATACGAAAATGAAAATGAGGTATCCTATTTAAGGTTTTATGAATATTTGGATGGTACAGAAACATTAATTTCAGAATTTCGAATTACTGATCCTAACTACATATGTATCCCCTTATCACTGCATAAAATGACTAATGGAGATTATCTCTTTATTGTCAGTAATAGGGAAATTGTGGATAATCGAGTCCGTGGTAAGTTCAAGACAACTTATCTTATCTCCGAAAATACAATAAAGAATAAATTTCCTTCCGTCAACTCAGACAATGATGCCTCTTTTGCTATTTATCCTAATCCTGTTGTCAGTGGAACTTATGCTGAATTATATTTTAATGATGTTTTGTCTGGAGTCATAGAGGTGTTTGATATGTCAGGACGTAGAATAAATAGACTATCATTCCGTAATAGGAAATTATTTGGACTTGAGTTGGATGATATGGCTCATGGTATGTACCTTATTAAAGTGAGTGTAAATGGTGTAAACCATACAAAAAAGATAGTAGTAATTTAATAACAATATTATGATCCAACTAATCCACACACTCTCTATAATATTCATATTCTCACTACCGCTCGTCGGCCAATTGATTCCCTTGACACCGACGGACTATGTCATACAATATCCAGGATCGGAGAGTGAGAAGTTTGACTTACATCTTGAGAATACGAGTGGAGACTCTATAGTTTTTGATTGGAGTATTGATATTAATTTTGAGAGGACGCAGGATTTTCAGTTTACATTTTTAGATTTTACTCAAGAGTATGCACCTGCAGTTTTGAGCAGTTGTCGTTTACCATTTGACAATAAATTAGCTGCTAATGATACTGATTCTATTATTATGCTAATTGATACTAAATTTATACCTGATAGTGTCCTGAGTATGGAACCTGTCATCCGATTATTTCTACATCCACAAGAAGAGTGTGATACAACATTAGTAGAATATACTTGGCAGATTAAGCCTCGATCTACATCTACGACTGATATAGAAGATAAGTCTATAATCATCTATCCTAATCCAGCTTCTCAGATTGTAACGATCTCACTTCAGAATATCTTGGGTGACAGAATGTACGTATACAATACGATGGGAGAGTTTGTAGAAATTATTTCTATAGAAAATAATATCCCGGAGTACGAGCTTGATGTTAGTCAGTACTCTGAGGGAGTTTATATAATATCTACATTTGATGGTAGCAGAACCTCTCCGTTTGTGGTGCAGAGATAGATATTGAGAAATTATCAACTCAGACGATTCCGATATTTGTTACAAAACGAAAAGTACAATTTTAGATGTAAAAAAGGCTGACACAAAGGTCAGCCTTATAAAGTTGATTTTTTGTAGGTATTATTTATAGGTTTAAATCTTTCATTTCCATGTTCTCTTAATGGGGTTATACCATTTAAACATTAGAATGTCGGAAATATTATAATAGAATTAGCCAATCTCTACGTTAAAAATACTCTTCATAGCTACCGCTATGACTGCGTTTTTTGCCTAAATCTTAACAAATTCTATTCTATAATCTTAACCGAAATCTTAAAATTTAAATGGTATTAATAAGCGTTAACGCTATATCACCATAAATGCGAGGATAGAAAAGATAAACATTTAAGTTGCCTTTTTTATAAATCCTAATATAAATGAAAATACCAATGCACCAATCACAGCCGTAATAATACTTGCCACAGAAATACCTCCTGTTGTAGCTTCAGATACACCGAGAACGGAACCTAAGTAGCCGCCTAAAAATGAACCAATAATTCCTACTACTATCGTACCGATAGTCCCGAATCCATTGGGCTTAATAGCATTAGCAATAAAACCAGCAACGGCTCCTAATACAATCCAGATAATAATACTTGTAACATCCATAATAAAAGGTTTAGTTAGAAAAAAATTAATTAAATATTGTAAGTAATAATTATTTAGAATAATATATTTTTTACAATTTAAATTTTAATCATCTATTGGGGATTTGCGAAAAATATGAAATTATTGTCAGATAACCATATAAATCATTGGATTACTACATTAAAAGCTCACTCATAGATACATTATGATATAATATGTAATTTATTGGTTACAGCATTTCTGAATAGAAAACTATTGATACCTGTCATATTTTAAAAATGACGTCTAATACCATTTAATTTTTTAGGCGTCGGATTAGATTATAGAAGAGAATTTGTTAAAATCAAGGGATGAGCGAAAGATTCGTTGTAGACAAATCTATTATGATAGTGCTACAATATAACGAACCAAAACAGTGGGTGAGTTGGCCCATAGACGCATTATATATAATGGGTAAGTGACCTTATCAATTAGTATAATCATATCCGATACAATTCGTACACTGCCAAAAAGTGGAAAGTACTTCCTGCTAGTACGAAAACATGCCAGATGACATGGTTATAAGGAATCTTCTCTTTAGCATAGAAGAAAGTACCTATCATATACGCGGCTCCTCCCAGAAGAATGAGTATTAGAATATGTTCTGGTGTCAATGTGCTAAATGCTTTGATATCTATAAGTATAACCCAACCCATAGTGATGTATAACATCAATGAAAACCTAGGAAATCTCTGGCCGAGTGTCAACTTATATAGTGTCCCAAAGGCAGCTATAGCCCAGATGATATACATTATCATCTTGCCATTTCCATCTCCTAACAAGATAATCAGGAATGGGGTATATGTACCAGCTATGAGATAGAAGATGCTTATGTGATCTAAGGTTCTAAATAATTTCTGTTTTCTATGACTATAAAATTTAGAAACATGATATGCTGTGGATGCAGTATACACCGCGATCATAGATGCGCTAAATCCAATGGCTGCAATCAGCCCGTAATCGGATCGATGGTCTACAGACAAGAGTATCAAAAATATCAAGCCTATGATGCTAAGAATTATTCCAGCACCATGACTTATGATATTCCATAACTCTTCTCTCTGCTGTAATAATTTACTTTTCAAGTCTATTATAATAAAATAGTTAGTGGGTTACTGTCCCAAAATGAAAATCTGGCATCGTAGACACCCCCAAAAATAAAAAGGCTCCCACTGCAATACCAAGTAAGAATGCAACTAAGGATACTCGGATATGCTTATATTTTTTATTGAGTAATTGCCCTAAGAAATATTGGTCCTTGATCATAGAGGTATACAGATAGTCACTGTCATTAAGCATCTGTAGTATTCCCCAATTATAATCTCTGAAAGCCATATTGTGATAATTACCAAAGTATAACAAGTTGCCTTGTTTTTCCCTTATTTCCTTTTCAGTAAATTTTCCATGGGTCTTTCCTGGCAGAATAGCTACTACCGCAAATGAAATAGATATTACAGAAAAAATCAGAATAATCAATATTGGAAAATTATGTATGCAAAAAGTATGACCTGCACCTATTATCCGACTCATAATTAGTGATAACATTATTGCATTGATAGAAATCATAATATTAGCCTTACGGTCTACCATCTGATTAAGTGTATAATGATTCCGTGAGGTCGTACGGAACATAGTTTGTATACCTCTCTCATCCCTTCCCTTTACTGATTTGAGACTTTTCTTTAGAGACTTGAGCTCTGCATCACTGATAGAAAGCTCTTTCTTTATAGCTGCATCTTCGGTTTTGACAATTTGCTTTTTACCTTTTTCTATTCTTGATATAAGTTTTTCTTTTCTTGGTTCTAGTACTTTGATACCATAATCAGTATAAAACTTATGATCTTGCAAGTAGGATAATAGTACGTCATAAAATCCTGCTTTATTAATCGAAGCTATATCGGTGAGAAGAAACTGCTGATATAGTAACTCTAATCTTGATTCTCCTTTTTTACTCGCCCAGACGATATTATTAGCATCAGAGAGAATCTTTCCATATGTAGTTGTCGGTTCGTGATTAGGTGTACATTCTTTTATTATTTGGAGAACTGTTTCTATGTGGGGATAATTAATCTGTTTCAAAAATTTACTACTTATGTCTATGCTACACCTATTACATTCATTAAAGAAAGAATCAGGATTATCATGGGCAGGCCACATTTCTAAATGTTTAAATCCTAATATATTACACCAACCAGCTATTAAAATTATTTCAAGATTTTGAGGATCGATTCCTTCAGCTTCTGATATCTTTTTGATACCATTTATGACACGATGTATATGCTCTATGTTATGGAATACTAATTTTTCAGAAAAATCCGTTGTAATTATTTTAGTCGCATATGCTTCTACTTTTCCCAAGTAGTCAGTAGATATAGTATTTTCCATAGTAAGTTCTTATTGTAGAAAGTTAACTTTTCTAATAACGAGGAAAACCAACAATAGATGAATTCCTATAAGCATAATTCAATGTTTATAATAGAATAACCTATTGAAATTTCTCTTTCCCTCAGCTCATATTTTAGTTGGGATTATTTCTTATACCAATTCCGATAACTCGAGCCATCGGTTCTCTTTCTCTTCGATACTATTTTTTACTTTGAGCAAATTTTCTGATAGTTCATTTATTTGATCTTGATTGAGACTGCCATCGTAGAATTTCTCTTCGATTTCCTTTTTCTTCTTTTCCAGTTTTTTAATATCACCTTCTATGTTGTAAAATTCTTTTTTCTCACTATTGGTAAGAATTCTTTTAGCAGGATTGTCTGATGATTTTTCTGTTGTAGCATCAGGTGCTGCTTTAGTTGCTTTAGATTTGGAATTTTGCAGTCTCTTCTTTTCGTCTCTATAGTCAGAATAGCTTCCATTAAAATCTTTGACATTACCACCACCTTCTAGGATAAACATGTGATCGACTAACTTATCCATGAAGAATCTATCGTGAGATGTCACGAGTAGACAACCTTGGAAAGATAGTAAGAAATCTTCCAGCACATTGATAGTTAGAATATCTAAGTCATTAGTGGGCTCATCGAGAATAAGAAAATTAGGATTGGTGATTAAGATTCTGAGTAGGTGTAGTCTCCGCTTTTCCCCACCACTTAATTTCTTAACATAGACTTGTTGTTGTGACCTAGGGAATAAGAACTTTTCTAATAATGACTCAGCTGTCATCTTCTTGCCTTTCTTGAGTGGTATATATTCTGCGATCTCACGTATGCTGTCTATGACCCTAATGTCTTCATTAAGAGAATCGTTATCCTGAGTATAATGACCAAAGACCACGGTATCCCCGATGACGACTTTACCTTGGTCTGTTGGAATTTCTTTAGTCAGTAATTTGATAAGCGTAGTCTTACCAGCACCGTTAGGTCCAGCCACACCGACCCGTTCTCCTTTTTTGAATTTATAAGAAAAACCTTCTATTAATATTAGATCGTCATAGGCCTTAGATATGTTGTGTGCTTCTAATATCTTCCCGCCGAGTCTTGCCATATCTATATCCATGGTAAGCTCGTCATTCTGTAGTTTGGGATTTGCTTTTTCTTTTATATCATAGAACTTATCTATTCTAGACTTAGCCTTAGTGGTACGGGCTTGTGGAGACCGACGCATCCAGTCCAGCTCTTTCCTGTATAGTTTCTTGTTCTTAGCAAGCGTTACCTTTTCATTTTGTATCCGAGCATTCTTCTTTTCTAAGTAGTCAGAATAATTACCTCGGTACGTATGTATTACACCGTTATCTAACTCTAAGATTTCGTTACAGACTCTTTCTAGAAAATACCGATCATGAGTCACCATGAACAAGGTGACACTTTTAGAAGATAAGTATTGCTCCAGCCATTCTATCATATCTATATCCAAATGATTAGTCGGCTCATCTAATATGAGAAAGTCGGGTTCTTCTATAAGCATCTTAGCTAATGACAATCGCTTTTTCTGTCCACCCGATAATTCGTGGATCTTTTGCGATAGATTATGGATATTTAATTTGCCAAGTATTTCTTTGATTCGAGCTTCTATATCCCATGCTTTTAGATCGTCGATGGCTGTTATTGCATTCTGTATATCTTCCGCATTGCCAACTATATTAGCCATCTGCAGTTTTTTAATAGCTTGTATCTTAGTATTCTCTGAGTCTAAGGCAGATTCGATTACTGTCGCATCAGCGATAAATTGTGGATCTTGATCTAAGTAACGGATGACGATATGCTTGTTAGTAAGGACCTTAGCTGTTTCTCCTTCTACCGATTCTGATCCAGCTATGACTTTCAGCAAGGTGGTCTTACCTGTTCCGTTTTTCGCAATAAGTGCTATCTTCTGACCCTTGGCTATGGTCAAGTTGATATTTTCGAAGAGAATTTTTTCTCCGAAGGACTTAGTGATGTTTTCTAAAGTTAGATAATTCAATATAGATAATTATATGACATTAAGATTTAGATGCTGCTAAGGTATAAAGAGTGCATCAGACACTCTAATAATTGTAGTATTCTAATTTCTTGCATACAGATAGGGGCTAACAATGTATTCGTAATAAAAGCTTTTACAATTACAGAATAAATTTAGTGCATGTGTATAATACGCAATATCAGTTGTAATACTATTTGAGATTAAGAATGTCCCGTATATATTGCCCTAATTCTCCAATTTCTTCGTTAAAAATACCTACCTCTATTGTAGGCAGTCAGGCTCGCGGTAGCTAAGGCTATCATTCAGCCCACCCACTATCGTAGTTCACTTTTTTCGAGTATTATTATACTCGATTCGTCTGCAACGAAATCATTCGCTCATGCCTTGAACTCGAAAAATTAGTTTCAAAATTTAATGGGACATCTTCAACCTTAAATAGTATAAGATCGTATAGCGATTCGCTTGGATTATTCTTATACATTAACTGCTCAGGGAAATGGTAGGGGAGCAGGATTACCAGAATCGGTTAAGCCCGTTGTTGGTATATTATATTAGAAATAGAAAAGTTCTATTTATTTTAAATAAAAAAGAGGAAAATTACTGGATGCAATTTTCCTCTTTTGTTTTTTATGAAGCTTTCTTATAATGCTTCGTTTTGTATTTTTCTGCCTGTGACCTCAATTTAATGGCTGCATTATCTAATGCGATATCATGCTTAGGACCTGATGCTTCTACAAATACATCTTTGCCTTTTAGTCTTGCATGTATTTTCACCTTCTTAGTAGGATGCTTGTCTCCCCTAAAAAAGACTTTAATAGATTCAAGAAATGGATAATTGTTAAAAAATTTGTGCAAAGTTGAATTTGCATAGTTTTCAAAATAGTTTTCGCTTTCCTTCAGTTCTCTTCTAATTGTAATATCCATAAAAAAACTTCTTTTGTAGTTACTTAATATATACTAACTCAACCAACTTTTTGGTTGCAAAGATTAAGTTATGAATAAGAATCTATAAAATCAATTATCCAATTATAATTCTCATACATATTCCAAAAAATAATTTATATGCTAAATTTAACTTATATAAGAAATTATATTTTGCTTAGTATTCAGGTCACATAAAGCATGAACATTTGTTTCTACTAATGTAAAATAGATGCTATTTACTTATCTGATAGACATTCTTGTAGGGTCTTTGTAGGTAAGCTGTAGGTGTTCTTGTAGGGTTTAGGCCTAAGGGTAGAGGTGAGAATGACTGTCTTTCTTGTATAACCAATTAAATTCAAAATCATGAAAAACATCATACTAAACATATTTCTCATATTAGCTCTTGCAACAACAATGAGTGCTAATAATAATCCAAATAATTCCGTCAAAATATTAGAAGATAAAAATGTGCTTGTTTCATTAAGTAATGCTGATCAAACAAACATTTTCTCCACTGTATCATATAATGAGTCTGAAGGTAATATTGAGTTTGTTACTAAGGATGATATTTCATTCGTCCAAGTATTTAATGCAAGCGGAGAATTAGAGTTCCAACTTATGGTCGATTCTAATCAAGTGAAAATAGGCAATAGCCTGTTTGAGCAAGGAGATTATAAGTTGGGATTTCTAATAGAAGGAAAAATGGATATCCAATTTGCGGATGTCACAATAAAATAAATTCTCAAATATTTCTCAATTAATTAGTATTCTCAATTTTTTTTTAAGGTTGTTCTACAGATTGTAAGGTGTCTGTAAGCAAAACATTTTTTCCATCTTTCTACCAATATCAATTGAAAAACAATAAAGATTAACTGAATGGTATTGTAGTAATTTACTTCAGTTTTTATTTAAATTATTGATAGATAGATTTAAGGGGGTTCGTCATTGACGGCCCTTTTTTTTGTGGTACTGATCGATGATATTCAGAAGTTTGAATTTTGGCTACATAACATTTATCATTTTCTATACCCGGTAATTGACTGAATTTGTAATATAACGGGGTAACACATATACCTGATTTGTCATAATTTTTGGTCAGCTCGCCCACCTCCGAAGGTTATCGGAGTTCCATCATTACAAGATGACAATTGTCATCTTGTTGGTTTGTACCACCATTCTGCCTTGCCAAATTGCTTTCCCTCTATTTCTTTTACCCAGAACTTACGTTCTGGGCTATAAAGGTGTGGCACCTACGGCGCCATTCGCTTTCTTCAGAATCCCTATATCGATGCAGTTAAGTTTCTATATCGGTATTACGACTGGGCATTAGCCTTTCAGCGGCAATATATCGGCATCTCGAATTATTAGAGGATACCACAATTTTATTATTACTTTTCGTACAATGGAAATTGCTCCATGTACTTATTTACTTCACTTTTGATATTACCTATTCTGGTATCATCATTAGGATTCATGATGATATCATCTATCCATTGTACGATTTGTAAACAATCCTTCTCTAAGAGTCCTCTTGATGTTATGGCTGAAGTTCCAATGCGTATGCCCGAAGTCACAAATGGACTCTTATCATCGAATGGCACCATGTTTTTATTGACGGTAATTTCTGCTTTCACGAGAGCATTCTCGGCTTCTTTGCCAGAAATATTCTTTGATCTTAGATCTATAAGCATAAGATGATTCTCGGTGCCTCCAGAAATTATACTATATCCTTTATCTACGAATGCATCTGCCATAGCCGCAGCATTTTTAATTACTTGTATTCCATATAGCTTAAATGAGTCATCGATAGCTTCTCTAAATGCAACAGCCTTAGCCGCTATAACATGCTCTAATGGGCCACCTTGCATACCAGGAAAGACGCCACTATTTAAGATAGAAGACATCTTTATAAGATTGCCCTTTTTAGTGGTTCTTCCCCACGGATTAGAGAAGTCTTTACCCATCATGATTAATCCTCCTCTAGGGCCTCTGAGGGTCTTGTGGGTCGTAGAGCTTACAATATGGCAGTGTGGTATGGGATCATTTAATAAGCCCTTAGCGATCAATCCTGCAGGGTGGGCAATATCAGCCAATAACAATGCATCTACGGAATCGGTGATACTTCTGAATCTCTCATAATCCCAATCTCTAGAATAAGCGGAAGCTCCGCAGATGATTAGTTTGGGCTTGTGTAAATGTGCAAGTTTTTCAACCTTATCCATATCGATAAGGCCACTATCCTCTTCTACGCCGTAGAATACGGGGTTGTAGACCTTACCAGAAAAGTTGACTGGTGAACCGTGAGATAGATGGCCTCCATGAGATAGATCAAATCCCAAGATAGTATCTCCAGGTTGTAGGATAGCTAAGAAAATGGCTGCATTGGCCTGAGCGCCTGAGTGTGGTTGTACATTAGCATATTCTGCACCGAATAGCGTTTTAAGACGTTCTATGGCTAAGGCTTCTACTTGGTCTACTACTTCACATCCTCCATAATAACGCTTGCCAGGATAACCTTCAGCATACTTATTAGTTAAGC
>ENA-ORXT01000946-ORXT01000946.1-marine-metagenome-genome-assembly--contig:-NODE-946-length-41712-cov-5.646619_pt1 | contig 41712 bp, 40 predicted proteins | sample MGYA00237868_ERZ511482 | MGnify/ENA metagenome assembly ERZ511482 | reverse complement strand
CGGTTCATTCGCGCTAACGAAAAACCGGGAGCTATCGCTCGGCGGCTGATGAGATTATCAAAAGTTTCGTCTAAAGTTTCGTCTAGAGTAAGTGCCATTAGGCGATAGCCACCGGTTTGGTCCCCTCAAATTACAACGGGACCGAACGCTATCGCGTTGCGGCTGATAAGTGCAACTTCAGATAGCTGAATTGTTACGTATCTTGCTGTTTTTAGAATTTCACTAACCTGGATATTGCATTAGCCGCATGGCGATAGCCATCGGTTGCTACGAATATCCGGCGGAACCGGACGCTTTTCCGTCGGCTGATAGAGAACGTATTTATCGACTTTCGAATGAAAACGTTGATGGTCAACGATAGACTAAAAAACAAAAGAACGCGTGCAATATCTGGGCTAAAGGGCATGGCGATTCTGAAAAACTCCCTCAGTTTCTCTTACCCAATTTCTCTTACCCTGTTTGTTCGCCCCGCTGTTGGCAGCGGTGAAAGAAGATAGTGTTGCTCACCTGCGTCGTTGCGATCAGCATGGCGTACCTGATTGCGTGGCGGCTTGAGCGCGACCAAAGCCCCCAGCAGAAGAATGGAAAGACGTTTTCGTTCGACTCAGTGGTCGGCAAATGCCCTATGGAAAAAAGTTCACTGCACCGACTTTACTGGCAGGATTTTGCGTGCTGCTATCCATGTTGAATATCCTTGAAACAGCTAAGATTCTTGATTGAATACCCACTTTTTGTTTGGCATCTTTCGATCTTTAAAACAACTAAATTCGCGGTCAATGTCGGCTTATTGAAAGAGCGGCATCCGGGTTACACCCGTTTTTGACCTGCTGTGAACGCTGTCCTTGAACGAACCTTTAAGCTCCCGGCAGCCCAATTGGGTCGGCGCGGCCGACGGCCAGAACGGGTACCGGACAGTCCAACGATTCGGCGACGGCCCTGAAAAATTCGGCTTCGGCGATTGTGATTTCATGATCGTAAGTAATTAGCACCGCGGCAGCGTAGAGGAATTTTTTCTTCACCATCATCGAAGCTTGGTGCAAGGATCGCATGCATGATTCAAGCTGTTCAATGTTCCACGGCTCGGGTTGGGCACCGCCCTGCCCTGCTTCGCCAAGTTCAACGGCCTGCAACGCCAACGCATACGCACGATGGGCCACTCCGGGATCAGCTTCCTCTTTATTCTCTAAGACGCTTCCAATATGGCTGGCGGAGGCGAACGCGGAAAGCATCAAACGGATTTCGCGCGAAACCCGGGAAGCCGTCTTATATAACACGCGCGGTTGTTTACGAAAGTCAAACCGTCTATCGAGATGCATCAGCAAATGATGGCGTACGATAAATTCGAACAGACTTGTTTTGGAGTCAAGCTTGACCAACTGCTGAACCGTGTATCGGAATTTCTCATACTGTTGTGGAGAAAGATCTGCCAGCGAACCCTGGATCATCTCCATCAACGGCAATCGAAGGGCCAGCTCCATTAAGTGAATCGACGGCATTAATTTGCGAGTCGTTTCCACCGTCATTTCACCTTCGGTCTTTTCCAAATATTCCCACTGCTGGTTTGAATACGCGCGATCATCATCGACCAACATGGCGAACGCCACGCAACGCGCCGAATAGGGATGATGAGCGGCTTCGACAACGGCAGAGGGTAATTTCTCGATCAACGCTTGCGACCGTTTAACGTCGGCAGGGTTGGGGGATCCGATCGCAGCCAACAATAGCAGAGGGTCGATCGAGAATTTCTCAGCAATCTCAGCAGGTAGCATTTGCCCCAACGGTGTCCTGAGCATCGGCTTTCTTGTTTCTTCTTGATCGCGCTGCTCTCGCGCCGCAGCACGTCTATCTTCGATGGCCTTACGGACTTTGAAATAGCCTTTGAAGTCTCCGTTGAAGTCCTCGTCAATTTGCTGAATGCGAGGGACTAATGGCGGATGCGTTGAAAACATGCTAAACATCATCGACGAAAAACTGTTCGCAAAAAACATGTGGCTCATCTGTTCCGCCGCCGGCGTCGCCATCGCGGAACCGGCACTGGTCGCGCCGATCACCTTCAAAGCGCCGCCCAACCCTTCTGGGTAGCGCGTGAACTGAATGGCTGACGCGTCGGCCAGATATTCGCGCTGACGAGACAACGTCGCTTTGATCCATTTTGCAAAGAATTGCCCGATGGAACCAAAAATCAATAGGGCCAGAGCGATCGCCAGAATCGGTCCGGCACCACCCTCGTTCTTACCTCCGCTTCTGCGACGGCCGCGGCCGCCCATGCTACGCAGTGCAAAGTAGCCAATCGTCGCCAGCATCTGAATGCCAAACAAAACGCCAATCAAACGAATGTTGATCCGCATGTCGCCATTGAGAATGTGGCTGAATTCGTGAGCAATAACGCCCTGAAGTTCGTCGCGGTTGAGCTGATTGAGGGTGCCTTGGTTGACACCGATAACAGCATCAGCGGGGGTGAAGCCGGCCGCGAACGCGTTGATGGCCGGCTCATCGGGCAAAACATAAACGGGTGGCACTGAAATACCAGAGGCCAATGACATCTCTTCGACTACGTTCAGCAACCGCCGCTTCGAAAGGTCGGTCGTCGAAGCGGGGACACGAACGCCGCCCAGCGACGCTGCGATATGAGCGCCACCGCCTCGAAGTTCAGCGATCTTGGCAAGGCTGGCTCCCCCAATTACTAACAGGTTAACTCCGGCGACGATGGCGAACAGTTGAGGGTGATACAGAGAAAAGACCTCAGCCTTCATGCCGTCGTTGGGGTCGCCGCCTGCCTCAAGTGCGATGTGTTGTTGGGAAAATCCCAAGGCAATCGCGATCGTGACGTACAGCCCGATAATGATCGACACGACCGCGATGATGTACAACGCAATCAACCATTTGGTTTTCTGACGCCGAAGTTCTTGAGCTGCGAAAAAGTCCACGAGTAATATCAGTCCACGAGAAATACCGAAATTGTTAAACGTTACCCAGCCTTAGCACGGAATTTTAATCTGCTTTTTTCGCGAGGCCAGCGGGTCAAAAATTCGAGCTGCTTCTACCGCGAATTAGAAGTTGACTTCAGGAGCATCGCGACTTGCTTCGTTTTCTACTTCGTACAGTTGAGCGTTCTCAAATCCGAATGAACTGGCGATCATGCTGGCAGGAAAGACTTCGCGAGCGGTGTTGAAAATCGTGACCGCATCGTTGTAACCTTGACGTGCGAAGGAAATTTTATTTTCGGTCGACGTTAGTTCTTCTTGTAGCGCCAACATGTTTTCGTTGGCTTTGAGATCGGGATAGTCTTCGGCGATCATCATCAAACGCCCCAACGCCCCGTTGAGGTTGGATTCGGCGCCGGCGAGGTTGTTCATCGCTTCGGCGTCGCCAGGGTTTTTTGATGCGTTGGACGACGCTGACATCGCTTGATTGCGAGCGTTAATGACAGCTTCGAGCGTGTCCTTTTCGTGTGCCATATATCCCTTGACGACGTTTACCAAGTTTGGGATCAGATCGTGGCGACGCTTCAATTGGACGTCAATTTGCGAAAAAGCATTCTCGTAGCGATTGCGGTAGGTGACCAAGCGATTGTAAACGCCCATCACCCAGCCCGCGATCAACAGAAACAGGACGACTAAAACGCCAATGAAGATCAGAAATGCATACATAAATCAAACTTTGGGTTCGTAATCAAATTTGGAACGTGGGATAAGCTTCCAGCCTGTCAGGCAAAAAATGACAGGCTGGAAGTCCAACCCACCTTATTATGCGGTGCTTGTCCGCTCGGGTAAACCGTTGGTTGCGGTCTATTTGGCCAAACGAACTTCTTCGGCAGCGCTGGGACGAAAATAAATCGGTGACAGCGACCACGGATCATCCACGTCGCCACTAGCAAATCGGTGTGCCGCGATACTGGCAACCGATTCAATATCACCGTGCCGAAAATCGTCTGATTCAACAACGACACCATCAAGATCAGCCAAACGATTCCGAGCATCTTCGGTCAAAATTTTCAGGCCCGGCCCGGTCAGCAATGCCGGCCCGCTGATCTGATCTGCCCAGTGCTGCGCCAAAACCAACCGGCTGTCGCCCTGTTTCTCGACCCTCTGATCGCCGGTAACTTGGAATCTGCCAGCGAAGATTTGTTTGCGCTGCGCATTGACAATTGCTTCAACGGTCTGGCCCTGTTTCAACTGGTGCCGTCTTGACGCCGCAAGGGCAAGGGCTTCAAGAACATCAACACCTACCAGTGGGACATCGCGCACAAAGGCCATTGTTTTTGCCGCCACAACGCCCACTCGCAACGGCGTGAACATGCCGGGGCCACGAGTCACCGCGATCAAGCCAAGATCCGCCGGCGTTAAATATCTTTGCATCAAACAAAACTGGATCATTGGCAACAGCAGCGTCGATCCCCCGGGTGCCGCTTCATCTGCCCCTTCTTTAGGAGGGGAGTAATGGTGGGCGATGAAATCTTGATAGTCCGTCTTGAACAAGCATTTGCCGTCGTCGAACACGGCGACGGCATTATTTCGATCGAAAGTCTGAAGCGTTAAAGTTAGCACGATTGTTTTATGTGATTTACTTGATTACAAGGAGGCTGTGAATGACAAGCAGGACACTTTTGCCGAATTGGCTTATATCCAGTTTTGCATCGGAAAGTACGCTACCGACGATTATTGTAGATATCCGGTTTTGCACAGCCTTTGACGAATTCACAAATGAGCTGTTATCAACTAAATTTGATACCGCACCCATATTTTATGGTTATATATGTTAAAGTTGTGCGACAAAAGAACTAGGTGGCGTCCCTTATCCGATCGGCGTCCATTATCTTTGATCGCGGCGGCGAAATTTCGCTGGTCGCGGTTTACTTATTATTCGTTGAAGATGGTCTTTTTCATTCCGTTAATTTTGTTATCTCACCAATCGCTGACTCATAACTCCCACCATTTGCCTGTGATTTCAACAACATTACACGCTCCAAGAAAGCTGCTGAAGTGAAACGAGCCATAATTAGCGACATCCATGGCAACCTCGAAGCCCTTACCGCTGTTCTCACCCGGATAGATCAACTCAATGTCGACGGCATTATTTGTCTAGGCGACATCATTGGCTACGGTCCAAATCCGATCGAATGTTTGGATTTGGTGATCGAGCGATGTGGGTTGGTTATTCTGGGAAATCACGATCAAGCTTCGATTTTTGACCCAGAGGGATTCAATCCCGTTGCAATGAAGGCCATTTATTGGACGCGCGAACAGCTTGAGGGCGATCCGAACATGGACCGCTCCGATCAGCGCTGGGACTATTTGGGTGGACTGCCTCGCCGGCAAGACGAAGGCGAGTTCTTATTCGTGCATGGTTCGCCTCGAGATCCGACCAATGAATACGTTTTTGAAGAGCATATCTACCAAAAACCGATGATGGACGCCCTGCTCAGCCGTTTTGAGAAGTTTTGCTTTCAGGGGCATACACACATTCCGGGTGTCTTCACAGAGGGTTGTAAGTTTATCCCACCGAGTTCCTTACCTGACGGCATCTACAATCTCACTGAAGAGAAATGTATGTTCAACGTCGGTAGCGTAGGTCAACCACGAGACGGGAATCGGGATTCGTGCTTCGTTGTTTTAGACAGCGAAGCCCGCACCGTGCAGTACTATCGTGAGCAATACCCGGCAGAAGAAACTCGAGACAAGATCTACGCGATCTCCGAATTGGAGAACATGCTGGGAGACAGGTTGCTGGGCGGTCGATAGGCGTCTCCATTTTCAGTTTCGAAACCTCCTTTCAAATCGGCAAATCCTACTGTCAAACTTCTCCTGTGGCGATATATTAGTCGGTGTCGGTTCTAAGAAAACGTCTAACGCAAAACCACCATGACGAAAGTAATCGTTGTCTAAACTCGCTATTATCAGTGATATCCACGGAAATATCGAAGCCCTTTCTGCGGTGATGGAAGATATAAAAGCGCAGGGAGTAGATGAAATATTCTGCTTAGGGGACGTAGTCGGTTACGGGCCCAACCCGCGCGAGTGCATTGATGTTTGTCGCGATTTTAAACTTGTATTGCTTGGCAACCATGATAACGGAGCCTTGTTTGACCCCGATGGCTTCAGCAGCGGCGCCGAACGCGCTATCTTCTGGACGCGGCAGCAATTAGAAGATACCTCGATTGAAGGCGCGGCTGAGCGATGGGATTTTCTGGCGAAACTTCCCCGTACGCATCGAGTGGGCGACCACCTGTTCGTGCATGGATCGCCTCGCAGCCCACTCAACGAGTACGTTTTTCCTGAAGACGTTTACAACCAGCGAAAAATCGAACGGATTTTTGGTTTCATTCACCAATATTGCTTCCAAGGTCACACCCATGTGCCGGGCGTCTTTACGGAGAATTGCCGTTTCTATTCACCGACCGAAATCGGCAACGAGTTCCTGCTAAACGAGCAAAAAGTGATGGTCAACGTCGGTAGCGTCGGCCAGCCACGCGACGGCGACCCTAGAAGCAGCTACGTAACGGTCGACGGCAACACTCTGACATTTCATCGTGTGCAATACGATCCGACTGATACATGTGCCAAGATCTATTCGATCGAAGCATTGGATAACTTCCTCGGTGATAGGTTGCTCGAAGGGCGATAGTGCCGCAACGAGCCTTAGATTTTGATCTAGGGGCAGGCATCACAAACTGTTTCCCGAAATGATTCCCCCAATGTCCAATGACCAATGACAATTGATAAATTTTGCCAGCTTTATGGCCGCGATGAATTTGTCATTCGTCATTGAAATTCACTTCTTCTTGACGCACTCTTCGACTGAACCACGGCCACCGATCCCCCGTGGTGGGAATATACTCTGTTTTTTCGCCATAATGTGCATCTTAGGGATGAAGTGAATCCTCGGTTTACTTTAAAATCCGCGATTCCCCTTTCCAATATCTGACGATGTTTGGAGAATACGCCCCTGCTAACGCCTTAAAATCAGGGCCCGTTTTCTGGTCGACTTCGATCTGATCTCATGATTTCGGCAGTTTTTCCAGAGACAGGATTCATTCGGTGAACGTCCGCGCGATTCTATTTGTAGTACTTTCCTTCATCATTTTGATGGTGTCGGTTTTAATGCGTCCGGCCCCCAACGTCGGTGTGCGACCTGGTGATCAGGTTGAAACGGAACTCCTCGTTGATGAATCCGCCGTTGGCAACGGCGAAACGGAGCTCGACGGTGCAGACAGTGCGGACGGCGCAGACGGGGTTGTCGGGGTTGTCGGGGCCGTCGGGAAAAATGACGCCGCTTCAATCGAAGCGATCGTGGAAAAGGCTGATACGTCTAGGCAGAAATCAGAAGACAATAAGGCCGAGGGTTCGGACGATCAAAACTCAAAAGATGACGTTGCCGGCAAAACTTCGGTCGACTCCGGCCGAGTGGCTCAAGAAGACGGCGTTGAGGTCAAATCGTCGCCGGTGGTGGGGCTTGGAGTCACGGACCCTTTAGAGGATTCGCAAATCGAAGATTTGATCGAGTCGCGTCGGCCGGCGCGATCGCCGCAAAAGAATGCCCTTCTAAATTCTTGGAGCTACCGTGCTCAGGAAATGCAGGGTGACCTCACCACAATCGGTTCACTAGCCCCAGACAGCGGCCAACGATATCTGATCACAGCGAATTCGCTCGGCGGGACCATTCGTCGCATCGAGCTTAACCATCGCAAGGAGAACGGTCGACATTTCTATCGCGATTTAGAGATCACTTACGGTTACATCGGATCCTTAGACTGTTTTGACGCTTCGGAGGGCTGCAAGATAGGCATCGTTGGAGCGGGAACTCCCGCGGACATCGCCGGACTCAAACGCGGAGACGTTGTCAACTCAGTTGGCGGTGTCGACATCACCAGCAAGTACGAGTTGGAAACCGCGTTGGCGAAAACTTTGCCGGGCGATGACGTTGAAATTAACATCACCCGCGATGGAGAACCCTCAAGTGTTGTCGTAAAATTGGGTGAGAAACCAATCGAGTTGATCCGTCCTGAACCGGGCATGATCGATCCGACGCGGAAGCTGATTGAGTCGTTTTCGTTGTCCTTGATGAAGCCTTCGGAAGACGTCAACGAAATGTGGGATGCGTTGGGCGGCGATATGCTTCACCGCCAATGGGATGTTCGTCAGACAAATATTGACGGCAGTGATGCGATTGAATTCACCTACACAATCCAATCGTCTCAACTGCAGGAGTTTGAAGTCGCGGGGCCGCTACGTGTGGTAAAGCGATATATCCTGCCAAAGTTCGAGCCCACCGAAGAACTCAAACCAAGCAGTTTTCATTGGAATTTTGAGATCGAGGTATACAACGATTCGAATGAAGCTCAAAAGCTAGGTTACTCGTTGATCGGACCGACGGGGACGCCTTCGGAGACTTGGTGGTACGCCAACAAGATTTATGGTGGTGGTGGTTTGACAGGTATTGGCGGTGCTCGTGATGTAACGGCATCGTTACCCGAAGAAGGCTACGTGTTTGCTGGAAACGCGGACGTTATTAAAAATTTGAACAAAAAGCCTCCAGAACCGACGTTTGTTATTAGCCCTTACGACACCGTCACAACACCTGAAAAGGGCCGCTGGAATTGGGTGGGCATCGATGCTCAGTATTTCAATATCACGATGATCAATAAGGACCAAACCTCCTTAGCCAATAACATCAACGCTGTGGGCGACGGCGCCGAAGTCCCCAAGAATTCGCGTGAGCAACGTTTGGTCGATTGCACGTCGCTGTTGTTCGAGAAGTTCGACGTGCCAGCCGGTGGGAGCGTCATGCGCTCTTTCCAGATGTTTGCTGGCCCCAAAGAGAAGGAAATTCTGTCAGCTTTCGGGCTCGACGATAACCGAGCGTTTGGTTGGTTTTGGTGGTGTTCGAAGCCGTTGCTATGGCTACTGCATGTGTTTTACTTCCTCACCGGCAGTTTTTCCTACGGCATTCCAATCATCATGCTGACGATTCTTGTTCGTTGCTTCATGATTCCGTTCTCTCGTAAAGCGGCGCTCAACGCGCAAATGATGCAAGCGTTACAGCCGAAGATGAAAGAGATCACTGATAAGTACGAGGACCTGCAGGAACGGGGAGCAGCTCAGCGCGAGTTGTTCGCTAAGCACAATTACAATCCGTTGGGCGGTTGTCTGGTGATGTTTATACAACTGCCCATTTTCCTCGGGCTGTATCGTGGACTTTCAGTGGACATTGCCTTGCGAGATCAAGCGCTGATTCCAGGCTTAGCATGGTGCAGCGATCTGTCTGCGCCCGACAAGTTCATGTATTGGAAGGATTGGATGCCGGCTGCGCTCGGTGCCGAAGGTGGCTGGTTGGGACCCTATTTGAACATCCTGCCGCTGATCACGATGGTGTTGTTCTTGGTTCAGCAAAAGCTGTTCACGCCCCCGGCCATGGACGATCAGCAGAAAATGATGCAGAAGATGATGGGGTTCATGATGATCTTTATGGGCGTCATGTTCTTCAAAGTGCCATCGGGGTTGTGTTTGTACTTCATCACGTCCAGCATCTGGGGCATTCTGGAACGGAAGCTGTTGCCAAAACCAAAGCTAGACACGGATTCTTTGGACTTAGATGCACCGGTTACAATTTCCAAGGCGGCGCGTAAGAAGATGGATCAAGAGGCGGCGAAAGTGGAAGAGAAGCGTCAGCGAAACGCTGATCGAAAACGCGAACTAAAGAAGCGTAACGAAGGACGGTAAAGAAGCGTTAGGGCTGGGCGGCGTCAGCTAAGCCCAATTCAATCCTGTCGAATTCTTTAGACGCTCTTCGAAGTTTCCAAGTAGTCCGCCGACGACATCCCAGCGGTTGACGCGTCTGATTTCAATATCACCTTGCTCGTTGATTCGAATAATGGATTGAGAATCGACGCCTGCGACATGCAGGTCGTTTTCGTGTAGTTCGCCGTCGTCGATAAGCGTTTCGAGTTGGGCGCCCGTCATTTCAATGAATTTCATAGGTTGAGTTTCGTAGTGTCGTCTTAGGGCTATTTGGGTTGAGATCGACCGTCGATCACATCGCCATCTATGTTAACTCGGCGAGCCTGTGACTTAGATTTAAGGATGGGATCTTTGTCGTTTGATTCGGTCAAACGCAGAAGTTTAATCAAATCGTCGATGCGTTTTTGTTTTCGATCAAAACTGATTTTCATCCAATCGATAACATCTTGCTCAGTTAGGTGATGCTGTTCTCGAACATCGGCAATGGTGGTCGTGCCATTTAAAATCCTGTGGACAATGCCGTCCCGGAATTTTTCTGTAAAACGGTCAGATCGCGCACTCCGCATGACTAGTGATTGGTCGTTGCGGAGAAAGTTGCCGGCAGAAGTCTGAACAACTTTTACGTCATCGTCGGCTTTTAAATTTTCTACGTTATCGTTCATGAATTTTGACCTTCCTGTGGCCGGCCATGTCTCGGAATGTCCAAGAAAAGTTGAATGGTTCGGGTTCGTTTTGCATCTCAGCGATATCCACATTCTTGGACGCGCACCCAAAAATGTTTGGCACCTGTTGGAATTTCAAATGGCTCCGATTTTATCCTACCTTTTTCTGGCCAGTGGTGGAACATTCTGAGATAACTTCAATGTAGATATTTTAGCCTGATTGATACGTGAAGGCCGGGAAAACCGTCACAGGTTGGCTATTTTTTGCCAGCGCTCGATTAACGATTGGAATAGTGGGCTTAATAGCTAAAATGACGTGACCACGTAGTCTGTTCTGTTTCTTGTTTAACGATTTGCCGGCAGGCGTCGGCGTTTCGCCCCGGGAGAAAGACGGTCGCCTTCCGGCTTGTCGTTAAACGGACCTATTGAATCTGCCACCAATTTCTGTGAAGAACCAAACAATAAGGATCGTAGATGAAAGCTCTTGTGACCGGCGCGAACGGTTTTTTGGGTTCGTACCTCGTCAGGCAACTGCTCCAACGAGGCTACGACGTAACCGCGATGACGCGCCGTCATGATCAGGGCTTGGCCAACTTGGGGGCCAAGGAAGCGATTGGCGACGTGCGTTCAATGGAGGCCGTAACGGCCGCGTGTGAAGGTCAAGATGTCGTGTTTCACGCCGCAGCGATTTCTGGCATCTGGGGGCCGTGGAAATTGTACTACGAAACCAACACAATCGGCACCAAGAATGTTGTCGAAGCGTGCCGATCATCGTCAGTGCGAAGATTGATCTACACCAGTAGTCCGTCTGTGACATTTGACGGCAACCACCAGTCCAACGTAGATGAATCGGTGCCCTACGCTCGGCACTGGCTGTGCCACTATCCGCACTCCAAGGCCCTTGCGGAGCAGCACGTCCTGCAGGCCAATGATAAGTATGATTTGTTGACTTGTGCCCTCCGGCCGCATTTAATCTGGGGACCAGGCGACCGTCATTTAATCCCACGACTGATTGATAAAGCCAAGAAACGTCAGCTGCGTCGAGTCGGCGATGGCGCAAATTTGGTCGATACAATTTACGTAGAAAACGCCGCCGATGCTCACATTGCGGCGGCCGAGGCGATGGACGATGGGGCAGCGGTTTGCGGCAAAGCGTATTTCATTTCGCAAGGCGATCCGGTGAATTGCTGGGGGTGGATCAACGAAATTTTGGAACTGGCTGGTTTGTCGCGGGTGCGAAGTTCGATTTCGTATCGGGCCGCTTATCGCTTGGGGCACGGCCTAGAAGTTGTTCACGAAACCTTCAATCTTAGATCCGAACCTCGGATGACACGATTTCTGGCGGCTCAACTGGCGAAGAACCATTATTTCGATATTAGCCGGGCCAGACGCGATTTCGGTTTTTCGCCCAAAGTCAACAATTCGGTTGGCATGCAAAAGCTGCAAGAATCCGTTTACCCGATGGCTTCGGGTGACGATGATTAGCGACCGGTTTACACCAGCTTCGCTGAATGCGGTGCATGGCAGGTTGAAAACATGCCCCCGGTCGAGCAGTTTTTCAACCTGCTGTGAGCGCGGCTCTTCAATTGAGCCGATCGAAAATCCAAGCGACAACGAGGGAATAACTGTGGCAGAATAGCTGGTTGCGAAATTTGCCCAAACGCGGTATTTTTTTGGCTATCTCGAACCACGTTTCAGGACCTCCATGCCGAACTTTCCCAAACCAACCGAACTCCCCGACGACCAACGCATCGTAATCACGGGTCTCGGACTCACATCGCCCAACGGAAACAGTTTGGACGAATTCCGCGACAGTCTTTTGAATGGCCGCAGCGGCATCAGCGATTATGAGATTCGTTATTTTGGAAAAACGGTTGCCGGTGTTTGCGACTTTGATGTTAAACGCCATCAATCCCGCCGCGACGCTCGCAGGGGAACGCGTGCTGGAAGCGTTGGGATTTATTGTGCACGCGAAGCGATCGTTGATTCGGGAATCGATTGGGCAAACACCGACAGCAGTCGCGTCGGCGTTTACATTGGCATTACCGAACACGGCAATGTCGAAACGGAATCTGAGATCTACGAGATCAGCAAGTTTGACTACGACACTAGCGTCTGGACTCACCACCACAATCCGCGGACCGTCGCCAACAATCCGGCTGGCGAAATCGCGCTCAACATGAGCATCACCGGGCCGCACTACACGATTGGCGCGGCGTGTGCAGCGGGCAACGCGGGACTGATTCAGGGTCTGCAAATGCTGCGATTAAAGGAATGTGACCTCGCCCTGGCCGGAGGCGTGTCGGAGAGCATTCACACGTTTGGCATTTTTGCGGGCTTTAATAGTCAGGGAGCACTGGCGACTCACGAGGATCCAACGAAAGCTTCTCGTCCATTCGACGTCAACCGAAACGGTATCGTCGTTGCCGAAGGAGGCTGTATTTACACGCTGGAGCGGCTGTCTGATGCGACGGCCCGCTCGGCGAAGATCTATGGCGAGATTGTCGGTTATGCGATGAATACTGACGCCACCGATTTCGTACTGCCAAACCCGACGCGACAGGCCCAGTGCATTCGAATGGCGTTGGACCGAGCTCACGTTGCGCCTGAAGAAGTGAACATCGTCAGCACGCATGCTACGGGCACCGGAATGGGCGATATTCTGGAGTGTGAAGCCGTTAGAGATGTGTTTGGTGAATGTAATAATACTCATATAAATAATACAAAAAGCTTCATTGGCCATACGATGGGGGCGGCTGGTGCGATAGAATTAGCCGGCAATCTGAAGTCATTTGAGGACAACACCGTCCATCCCTCGATCAACGTCGATGATCTCGATCCCGAATGCGCGATCAAGGGATTGGTGCTCAATGAAGCCAAAGAGATAGGAAACGTCGAATACATTTTCAACAACTCGTTTGGGATGTTGGGAATCAATTCGGCCGTTTTGATTAAACGCATGTAGATTGTCCACCATTGGACCACTTTTAGAGTTCTTGTAAGACGGAGTTTAGCCATGGCCCCCCCAGAAATCAGAGAAGCGATCATTGATATCCTTGGCGATATTGCCCCCGATGAAGATCTGTCGGGCTTGGACGACAAGCAGTCCTTCCGTGATCAGATGGAATTGGACAGCATGGATTTCCTGGACATCGTAATGGAACTGCGAAAGCGGTACCGGGTGCAGGTTCCTGAAGAGGATTACACGAATTTGGACTCGATGGCCAGCACCGTCAGTTACCTAACGCCGAAGATGGTAGCCGTTGCTTAGTGTCGGTAAGTAGCGGTTGCTTACAGCCACTGCATTACAGCCACTGCATTGCAGCCGCTGCATAATTCGTTGCTTGAAACATTCGGTGGCAGGATGCCTCCGCTACGAAGCCTCGACCTTTCGCTCTCCTTGGAAAAAAATGTACGACACGATTATCATCGGCGCTGGCATGTCGGGCCTGGCTGCCGGGATTCGTTTGGCTCACTACGACCAGAAAGTCTGCATTCTCGAAAAGCATTACACCATCGGCGGGCTCAATTCGTTCTATCGCATGAACGGCCGCGACTACGATGTCGGCTTACATGCGGTGACTAACTTCACCGAAAAGGGCGCTAAGAAGGGGCCATTGGCAAGGATCCTTCGCCAACTGCGTTTCAAGTGGGACGATTTTGCGTTAGCCCCTCAAAAAGGATCGCGGGTCGTTTTTCCGCAAACCAATTTGCGTTTTGACAACGATCTGGATCTGCTGCGTAGCGAAGTCAAACGCGAGTTTCCCGCACAAGTCGACAACTTCGAGGCATTGCTTGCGAAAATTCTGGACTACGACGATCTGGATCAGGCTGCATTTGAAACTTCAGGTCGCGCGGTGCTCGATGGGACCATCTCCGAACCTCTGCTGATTGAGATGATTTTGTGCCCGTTGATGTGGTACGGCAACGCGGACTGTCACGATATGGCGTGGGGGCAGTTCTGTATTATGTTCCGCAGTATTTTCTTCGAAGGGTTCGCGCGTCCATACAAAGGCGTGCGGCTGATCCTTAAAAATTTAGTGAAACGTTACCGTGGGCTTGGCGGGGAGCTGAAGTTGCGGCACGGCGTCGCGAAATTGCATGCCGACAATGGCCATGCGACGGCGGTAGAACTCGACAGCGGCGAAATCATTGAAGGTAAACGAATTCTCTCTTCCGCCGGGAAGGTGGAAACATTGAGAATGTGCAGCGACGTTAGCGTCCCGCGGCCTGACCTCGCCGGGAAGATGACCTTTATAGAATCCATCTCTGTGTTGGATCGTGAACCTGCCAAAATCGGCAACGAAGACACGATTGTTTTCTATAACGATTCTGAAAAATTCAATTGGCATCCGCCGGAGGACGATTTTTGTGACATCCGTACCGGCGTAGTTTGTTCGCCCAATAATTACATCTACGAAGACGAAGATGGAAAATTAGCGGACGGAATTTTGCGGATCACGACGATCGCTGATTTTGAGCGTTGGAATAATCTGACGGAAGATGAATACCTCAAGGCCAAACATAGGTGGTACGACAAAAGTGTCGCATCAAGCGTCCGGTTCACGCCCGATTTTCGTCCCTACGTCATCGACACCGACGTGTTCACGCCCACGACGATTCGAAAGTTCACGTGGCATGACAACGGAGCCGTTTACGGTGCCCCAGACAAGCAATTAGACGGAACAACGCACCTGGATAATCTGTTCCTCTGCGGCACCGATCAAGGCTACGTGGGTATCATCGGAGCGATGATGAGCGGTATTTCGATGGCGAATTTGCACTGTCTTCGGCCGTAGTGTCGGCGCTATAAAAATGGGTAGGGGCTGAGTCGCTTCGGCGCCCAATATAAGCGGTGCCGGCGTAAGCCGCATCGTTTGTCACTCAGTAAAGTGGTTGCTAATGAGTAAAGTTGGTGTAGGCGGTCCGCATCCCGCCTCCTCCGCTATCCTTGAGCAAAAACGTCGGTTGCCGTATCCTTTAGGCCTGTAATTGCTCCCCCTAAGCCTCCAGAAACATGCCTAAAGATTTTCTCAAAGGTGCCGAAGATTCCTACGACGTCATAGTCATCGGCAGCGGTCTTGGCGGACTCACCGCCGCAAACATTCTCGCACGCGACGGCATGAAAGTTCTATTGCTGGAGCAGCACTACAAACTTGGCGGCCTTGCGACCTGGTTCAAACGACCCGGTGGTCACATCTTCGATATTTCGCTGCACGGCTTCCCGTACGGAATGGTGAAAAGCTGTCGGCGATATTGGTCCAAAGAGATCGCCGATTCGATCGTGCAGCTTGAAGGCGTCCGATTTGATAATCCGATGTTTTCGCTGACCACGACCTTCGACCGGAATGACTTTACTAACCTACTGACCACGAAGTTTGCAATCGAACAGACAAAGGTCGATCAATTCTTCGACATGGCGCGGGGGATGAATTTCTTTGATGATCAGAAACGCACGACTAAGGAGTTGTTTGAGGAATTCTTCCCCGGACGCGAAGATGTTGTAAGACTGCTGATGGAGCCAATCACCTATGCTAACGGTTCTACACTGGAAGATCCGGCGATCACCTACGGCATCGTATTTTCAAATTTCATGTCCAAGGGCGTTTTTGTTTTCCAAGGCGGAACCGACAAACTGGTCAAGTCGATGGAAAAGGAAATGAAGCACAACGGCGTCGATGTGCGAATCAATTGTGACGTCGAAAAAATTAACGTCGCCGGTGGCAATGTTGAATCGGTCGTCGTTGGTGGGCGGACCATCAAAACCAAAGCGGTCGTGAGCAACGCAAACTTGCGGGCCACGATTTTCGATCTTGTCGGTGAAGAAAAATTTGACAAGTCGTTTGTCGATGACGCAAAAGAAGTCCGATTGAATAACTCCAGCACGCAGGTTTACATGGCGATGGCCGATGGCGATACGGTGCCACGCGAAACGGGGGATTTGCTGTTCTGCAGCACCGCCGAACGATTCCAAACTGATTTGTTACTCAGCCGCGACATTACCAGCCGGACGTTTTCTTTCTACTATCCTGACACACGCCCCGATGGCAAAGGCCGGACTCTGATCGTTTCCAGCACCAACGCGAATTACAGTGACTGGTCGAATCTTTCCAAGGAAGAATATGAAGCCAGTAAAGCCGGTCTGGTGGAAGGTACGCTGGACTCACTGGAGAAATACGTTCCCAACTGCCGTGAACGAATCGTGCACGCCGAAGCCGCGACACCGATCACTTTCGAACACTACACCAAACATATTAACGGTTCGAGCTTTGGAACCAAGTTTGAGGGGCTGACCGTAAGCCGTGCTCTCCCGGATCAAATTGGCGGACTTTATCACGCCGGAAGCTGTGGCATCATCATGTCTGGCTGGCTGGGTACGATCAATTACGGTGTGATTGTAGCCAATGACGTGATTAATCAAATTTCATCCGCGCCCACCGTTGCTACTTAATTAATGTCGTCGTTCGCTCCGAGGCCGTGAATCTATGGCGAAGGTTCGCAGAACCAATCAGCCGCCACGCGATAGCGTCCGGTCTTACGCGCTAGAAACCGGACGCTATCGCGTGGCGGCTGATGAAGATCTAAAAATTCACAACCTCTTTGCGAAAGCATGCTATTTTCGCGGAGCGAAAAGCGACTGTCCAACAACTGTTTTGAAACGATGCTTAGATAACTATGGCTCATCCGACTCTAGAAAAAATCCACGCGGCGATTCCACATCGCGCACCGATGTTATTGGTCGACGAAATTGTCAGCCAGACTGACAAGGAGATTGTCTGCCGTAAATCGTTTTCCGGGGACGAGTATTTCTTCCAAGGACATTATCCAGATCATCCGCTAGTACCGGGGGTAATTCTGTGCGAGGCGACGGTGCAGGCAGGGGCTGTGCTACTGTCAGAGTTGGCAAAAAATCTGTCAGGGAAGCCTGTGCTGACACGTATGGCGGACGTTAAGTTCAAAAAAATGGTACTGCCGGGTGATTCGATTGAGATGACGGTTAAGCTGGATGAGGTCGTTTCCAATGCATATTACCTGACGGGTATCACGAAGTGTGATGGCAAAGTTGCAGTACGTTTGAACTTCACCTGCAGCATCGCCGAAGTCGGCTAAAATGTGAGCCCCTTGCCTCTCATGTATCACTCAACAATAACGGTTCTTCAGGGGTTCAGTGGCAGTTTTCGCACTTAGTTTAACGACAAGCCCGAAGGCGACCGTGTCTTGCCGAGGCAAACGCCGACGCCTGCCGGCTAATCGTTAAACGGACGAAAATACTCTTTCTTCTGCTTCATTGCTTCTGCCATTAAGATTCCCGAAGAACTACGACAACCCTTAAAGATTAAAAATGAGCTTTCTAAATCTCACTGATAAAACGATAGTTGTCTTTGGCGTCGCGAATAAGAAGAGCGTCGCTTGGCATATCGGAAAAACACTAGAAGAGGCGGGGGCGAAAGTCGTCTATGTCGTCAGGTCTCCAGCACGCGCAGAATCGCTGAAAAAATTAATGGCCGATCGCGAAATGCACATCTGCGACGTGGAATTCGAAGAGCAGATCACTTCCGTGCGTGACGCGATCGCGGCCGCACATCCCGTGGTCGACGGGCTTGTGCATTCGATTGCGTTCGCAGCTTACGATGAAAGCGGCATTAAGCCATTTCATGAAACTGGGAAACAACAACTGCTGCGAACGTTCGACATTTCCTGCTTTTCATTTATTGCCATCGCAAACGCCTTCAAGGATCTACTCTGCCCCGACGCGTCAGTGATCACCATTTCAATTTCTACGACAACCATGGCCAGTGAAAACTATGGCTTCATGGCACCGGTCAAAGCGGCATTGGACAGTTCGCTGGCATTTTTGGCGAAGAGTTTTAGCAAATTCTCGAACGTGCGATTCAACGCGGTCTGTCCCGGCCTATTGAAAACATCCGCGTCTGCCGGAATTCCCGGCTACGTTGATGCTTATCTGTACGCGGAACAAGTGATTCCGCGCGGTGAAGCTATCAAAACGCAGGAGGTCGCTGACGCGGCCTGTTTCCTGCTCAGTCCACGCTCAAGTGGCATTAACGCTCAGCAAATCGTGATCGACGCGGGGATGAATATTAACTACTTCGATAATGGTATAGTGACCAAAGTCATGTCAGCGGATTAGAATTACCGAACGAGCGTTTCCAGTGATCGTTGATAAGTCGACGGTGGCTGGAAAGACTCGCTACACAACTATTTACAAGGATCTACCGATGAAAATTAGAATTGCTTTACTTTCGTTACCGTTAGTTTGTGTCAGTTTCTTGCCCATTTTTGCGCAGGTTGCAACAGAAACCGAGACGGGGTCGGCTAAGAAAGATGATGGTGCTGCGGTCTCCAAAATGGAAGAGGCCAAGGCGCCTTTGAAATTCGCCGTTGCGGACGGCAATTTGATGTTCGAAACGACAGGAGATTGGCAAAGCGTTAAACCCAAAAGTCGGATGCTTGAGTTCGAAATCAAAGTTCCTAAAGTAGAAGGCGACGAAACCGATGGTCGGCTAACGGTTATGGGCGCCGGCGGTTCAATCGCTGCCAACATCCAACGTTGGGAAGGCCAGTTCAGTCAAGCTGACGGATCAGCTACTAAGGCGAAGACCGAAGAACTGACGATTGACCAGATGAAGATCACCATGATTGACGTCGAAGGTGCGTTTACCCAAACGATGGGTGGGCCGTTCTCTGGCGGTAAGAAAGTGAAATTGGAAGATCAACGCATGCTGTCCGCGATCATTCAAACACCCAAAAATGGAAACTACTTCATTAAACTCGTCGGTCCCGCCGCGACCATAAAGGCAAATGAGGACGAGTTTAAAAAGATGATCAAAGGCGTACAGTTGAAGGCGTCTGAGTAGTGGCTTTTGTCCTTCGGAGTTGTGCCGTGGGGTAATTAGAAATCACTGGAACAGAAATTGATGTCTGATCGAATTGTGATGCGGACTGGCGAGAGCCTGGTTGCCGGTGGCCCGCCTTTTACGGCGGCTGAACGGGACGTTATCGTTGGGGAGTTGGATGGGTCGGTAGGGACCGTGATTGAGAAGGCGATGAAGAACGAGCCTTCGATCGCTTGGTTACTTGAAAACCAAGATAAGATCACACACAAGTATTACGAACGCGGACTCAAAGGAGAAATCTAGGACTCCACGACTATCGGTCTCTGTCCAAAATGTTCTTCTGAAATTTTAGCGTTAATGGCAATGATGCAGAGGCAAGGAGAATTTCATTCGTTTAACGACTAGCCGGCAGGCACTGGCGTTTCGCCGGGCAAAACACGGTCGCCTTCCGGCTTGTCGTTAAACTACCCACCCTACCCGACACTAAATTCTTTGAAGAGCCCTGTAAAAAGCTAGGGAGCGCTGTTCTTAAACGGTAGGTTTTCGTCGCCACGTTTTTTGGGCCGGTGATATCCACCGACTTTTTCGAAAGCTCTGACATAGTCGACGATCATTTCGGCGGGGAACTTGGTGGTTTCATCGGGATTGCCCAATAATACGCCGCCCACGGCGACGTTCATTACCAAATAGAACGGATGATCAAACGGAGCTGGCCAAGGTTTGAGTTCCTTCTCCTTTGTTGGAGCCACTCCGCCTAGTTTGTCTTTCTTGTCGCTGCTCCACCATGACGATTGAGCGGCGTACTGCTTCCCGTCGAAGAACCACCGAATTTCTCCTGGCTCCCACTAAACCGCGTAGACGTGAAAATCTGCTATCGTTGCGTTGTTGGATAACTTATAAGTTTCACCAGAGAATTTGTTCGCCGGCTACCGGCTTCCGTAGTGTAGTGTCCCAAGAATCTCGTGCGGGTTTTGCCCGCGCGCTTCGAGCACATCAATCTCGCCTGAAGCCGCCCAACTTCCATGGGTATCTTTCTGCGGCAACATCCACAATGCGGGCCAAATCCCCTGCCCCGTTGGTAACTTTGCGCGAAACTCGAATCGTCCATACGTCTGATTGAAAAGGGGCTTGCCATCGGGACTGCGGCTCTTAATCCGCGCCGAGGATTATTCAAAACCCTCAATCGATTCTTTTACCGTGCGAATGTGCAACATGCCATCGGCCACAAACACGTTAGAGGGTTGGTCGGTGTAGTACTGCAGTTCGTTGTTGCCCCAGCCAGAAATCCATTCATTGGTTTCTTTCTTGGTGAAACCATTGCCAATATCAAAGGCCCATTTCTTGGCATCAATCTTGTCCCCTTCAAATTCGTCTGCCCAAGTCGGTTTCCATTGATCCGTTGGAGGTTGGCCGAAAGAGTTTTCGATTGGCATCAAAACCAAAATGAAAAACAAAATTGCCAATCGGCAGCGCGATGCTTAAGTTTCATCGGAGTACCTATGATTTGGATGTGTTGGTTTAAGAGATAAAAAAACGCACTTGATTCTGAGAATCGGATATCGATTTAGGACCGTGTCTGTTTTATCATGACAATCGTCTCCTGGATATCGTCAGGAAGATCGGCTGACAACGTCATTCGCTTCCCTGAGACGGGGTGATCGAAAGAAATGATATGTGCGTGAAGCGCTTGGCGGTCGAGCAGCACTGTATCATGATCGCATCTTGGGTTGAGGTGCTTAAGATTGATCGATGCCCGGCCGCTGTATAGTTTATCGCAAAGCACTGGGCATCCAATATGAGCCATGTGGACGCGGATTTGGTGCGTTCTGCCTGTTTTGGGTTTTACACGGACCGTCGCAAAACCGCGGTAACGTTTAATCACTTCGAAAAATGACTTGGCATCGCGGCTGGTCGAGTGATTTTCGCGGATTGCCTTTTTTTCCCGCTGGTAAGGATGAGCACCAATCGGTTTGTCGATGATGTCTCGGTCTCGATCGGGCGCCGGTGTCACGATCGCAAAGTACTCTTTCTCAACGGTGCGTTTCTCGAACTGGGATGCCAGCGCACGATGAGCCTCGTCTGTCTTGGCCACAAGAATTACACCGCTGGTGTCGCGATCGAGGCGATGAACGATGCCGGGCCGAGTTTCGCCCCCTACACTACTGAGTTGATTGAAGTGGTACGCGAGCGCCGAGGTAAGCGTGCCTTTCCAATTCCCTTTGGCCGGATGAACAACCATGCGAGGCTGTTTGTTGATCGCCACCATCGAATCATCTTCGAACAGGATCGAAATCGGAATGTCCTCAGGAATTGGCGCGTCGGACTGAACCTCCGGCGGCGTGAAAATAACGCGCTGATCGACCTTTAATTTTGTGGACGATCGTGCTGACTGTCCATCGACCGAAACATTGCCGGCAGCAATCGCGCGTTGAAGTTTCACGCGACTATGCTTGGAGAAATGCCTGACTAAATAGGAGTCCAGTCGTAGGCCGGATTCTTCAGGAGTAACAACTAGTTGAACGGGCTCGGGCATCGGACGGAATTCTTTTGGCTTGGATGAGGCAACGAGTATGGCGATATTAATATAGATGCAGAATTCGTGGCCTCATCAACTACGTTGATAGAATCTTCCCATGCCCTTATTAGCCGTTTTGGCGCTAGCTACGGTTCCTTTGTGCGACCAAACCGTGGCTAGCGCCAAAACGGCTAATCTTAATTACCACTAGTGCCTACTGGTCAATCGTACATTCGCTGACCGGTTTGGAACACACCGCACACGACGATTCACCGTCTTCGTTCATCGCCGCAGCGATTCCTCCGCAGGACCCCTGCACTGGCTTATTGGCGAAAATTGCACCGACGGCCATTCCAATCACGGCTAAAAGAAATATCGCCAGCGCCGAAAGAAATGTACTGATCATCGCCGACTGAGAGTCTTCGTGTGCGGCTTCATCCGTTTTGTCGATCAGTACGTATTTGCCTGTTAGTGCCCGAATTATTCGATTGCCAGCGCGCTCGTAGGTTAGCAGGGGCAAGTCGTTATCCTGAGCGAACTGATGAGCCGCAGCGCTGCCCATTACCATCGCTGCGGTCGCCAGCGCGTCAGCTGTCATACAGTCCGGCGCGAAGATAGAAGCAACCGAGAGTTCGTGATTGACCGGACGGCACGTTTTGGGGTCAATCGTATGAGAATACTTCTTACCTTCGTACTTGTAGAAATTCCGGTAGTCGCCGGAAGTTGCAACGGCTTGATCTTCGAGTTCAACTTTCTCTAAAACCATCGCCTTCTTCTGTTGGTCGGGATGTTCAACACCGACAACCCAAGGACCACCATTGGCACGCTTTCCTGCGGTCACAACTTCTCCGCCCACTTCGACCATATAGCGATTGTAGCCCAGTTCACCGATGGCCCCAGCGACTCGATCAACCGCGTAACCTTTGGCAATGGCCGAAAGATCAATTTGAACGCCTGGCAGCGATTTCTTCAGGCCCGGTTGCGAGCCGCGCACGGTCAGACGTTTATACCCGACGATCTTTTGGAGCTCAGCAATCCGCTGCTCCGAGGGCGGCAGAAACTCTGACTTGTCGGGGCCGAATTTCCAGGCATCGACGGCCGGGCCAACGGTGATGTCAAACGCACCAACAGTTTGTTGGCTGATTTCAATCGCGCGAGCAACAACGGCCGCCGTTTCCGCATCGACCTCGACCCAGGCGGTCGACTGAGAACGATTGAAACGGCTGACATCGGAATCAGGTTTGTAGGTCGACATCAGGTTGTTAACCCTGTCTAAGGATTCGACGACAGCCGTTTTTAACGCCGTGGCTTCGGCCTCGTTAGGATCGCAAACGACAACGGCTTTGTAAGCAATGCCGCCCATCGTAGATCCGGTAATTTCGACTTTGGTTTCCGGTGGTTGCGCCTGAGACGTTTTTTGGGCGCTAAAAATCGCGAAGAAGGTAGCCAATGTTAAGACAAAAAATGCGTAATGTTCTTGCATTCTTTGATTGTAATGTATTTGTGAAAATTTAGTGGTTGTTAAACGTCGCGAGACTATTTTTTCATCAGATGTTGCCGGTTTATGACAGTCGTTTTGCGCTGAATGGCGATACTCATATGACAGCCCTCGGCTACAAATCGGAACCGGACGCTATCGCGCGGCGGCTGATTAAATCACCGCCCTCAAGCCAATGGACCAGGCCGGAATTATGAATTCCTTCTAATGGTCGGCATGCCGTCAACTCTGAGACTATTGTTCCTTAAGCGTCAAATCAAAGACGATCGTGTTGTCGCCACTTTCGACGTTTGCCGTCGACTCAGTGTGGTTTCGCTGGGAATACTTTTTCGGCAGCAGCTCTTTGCGGCCTGTTTGTCGAACGTAATCCGTGTTGCCCTCGGTCTCCTCACCATAAGCAGATTCTTTGACCACTTCCGTAGTGATAAAAACCTTGTGTTTGCCAATTCTAGCTCCGTCTTGGCCAATAACGTAAAGCAAAATCACGTTGGTCGGACGTGTGGTACATTCACCTCCCAGTACTTTTACGGAATTGCTCAATGGATGGGAACTGGGGAAAGTAGCAGCGGTGTTGGCGGTAGTGATTTACGTCGCGCATATGTACATGCTGCGCTTAGGAAAAAAGCGTTGTCGCCGTGAAGAAGAGTGCAGAATCAAATTTTGTCAGGTCCACTTAGAAACGCAAATTCTAGAAGTCGTGAATCACGTCTACTCATCCGAAGCCGGTCGATAGACTTATAGATGGAGATGAACCGGATTTCAGACGCTTTGACTATCCACCGAAATCATCGAATGCGATGTTCTCTGGCTCGACGCCAAGATCGTCAAGCATTCGGAAAACGGCTTGGTTCATCATCGGTGGACCGCAGATGTAGTATTCGTTGTCTTCTGGTGATTCATGCTTGGACAGGTATTCGTCCAGCAGAACTTGGTGGATAAATCCGACGTATCCATCCCAGTTATCTTCGGGAGCAGGCTCCGAAAGCGCGATGTTGAATTGGAAGTTCGGGAAGTCCTTCTCAATCTGCCGGAAATGCTCGATGTAAAACAGTTCGCGTAAACTGCGGCCGCCATACCAGTAAGTAACTTTCCGTCCCGTCTTGAGGTTTTTAAACAGCTCAAAGATGTGGCTGCGCAGTGGCGCCATGCCCGCACCGCCACCGATGTATACCATCTCGGCGTCGGAGTCCTTGATGAAGAATTCTCCATAGGGACCAGAGATAGTGACCTTATCACCTGGCTTCAAATTAAAGATGAAGGATGACATTTTCCCCGGTGGTGTGCCTTCAGGCGCTCGTGGCGGTGGAGAGGCAACGCGGACGTTGAGCATAATAATACCCTTTTCACCGGGGTAGTTCGCCATCGAGTACGCTCGAATCACCGGTTCGTCAACCTTGGACACGTATCGCCAGACGTCGTATTTGTCCCAGTCACCGTGGTATTCTTCTTCGATGTCGAAGTCTTTGTAGTTGACGACATGCGGTGGTGCTTCGATTTGAATGTAGCCACCGGCTTTGAACGCAACGTCTTCGCCTTCGGGCAGTTCGAGAACTAACTCTTTAATGAACGTTGCGCGGTTCTCGTTTGAGCGAACGGTACACTCCCACTTCTTAGTTTCAAACGCTTCTTCAGGGACTTCGATCTCCATGTCCTGCTTAACAGCGACTTGGCACGATAGCCGGCAACCTTCCCGGGCCATTTTCTTATTGATGTGGCCTTTTTCTGTTTCCAGAATGTCACCTCCGCCGGATTCGACCTTCACCAGACACTGAGCACACGTACCGCCACCGCCGCACGCCGAAGATACGAAAATCTCGGCTTCTGCCAGCGCGTTCATCAGTTTGCCACCGGCAGGGACAGTGATTTCTTTCTGCCCGTTGACCATGATTTTGACTTCGCCCTCGGCAACCAAAGACTTGCGTGCCACCAAGATCAATCCCACCAAAGCCACGACGACTGTGGTGAAGAGTGCAACGCCAGTAAAAATTAGAGAGATCATATCAATTTCGAATCGTAATTAAGTGTTAATAAATCGACTCAGCCGACTCGCTGCGACCAATGGCGTAACGTCGTAGTCCTAAATTCCTAGGAAGGCTTGGAAACCCAACGCCATCAAGCCCACGATAATAAATGTGATGCCGAGTCCACGAAGTGGCGCCGGAATGTCGGAATAGCGTAGCTTCTCACGAATTCCCGCAAGTCCCGCAATCGCGGCAGCCCAGCCGAATCCACTTCCGAGGCCGAACACGACGCTTTCGACGAAGTTGTAGTCGCGTTGCTGCATGAACAATGTTCCACCAAGGATCGCACAGTTAACGGTGATCAAGGGAAGGAAAATTCCAAGTGCGTTGTACAATGCGGGGAAGAACTTATCCAACGTCATTTCCAAGATCTGAACCATTGCCGCAATGACGCCAATGAAACAAATTAGCCCGAGAAACTCCAAATCCGCAGGTACTAAATAAGCACCTTCCTTCAGGATGTAAGTGTTAATCAGATTATTAATGGGAACCGTGATTGTCTGCACCGCGATAACTGCGACACCCAGTCCCAGTGCTGTTTTGACATTCTTTGAGACGGCCAAAAACGTGCACATCCCAAGGAAATACGCCAACGCGAGATTGTCTACGAACGCTGAACGCAAAAATAGTTTGCTTAGGTCTGTAAAAATTTCCATGATTTATTCCTACGCCTCTTCAATCTGTTCAGGTTTCCAAATGCGTAATGCCCAGATGAAGAAACCGATAATGAAAAATGCAGATGGTGACAACAACATCAAACCGTTAGGTTCATACCATCCGCCATCGCTTTGCAGTGGCAGAACGGTGAAGCCGAATAACTTTCCGCTACCGAACAACTCACGGAAGAAACCGACAACCAGCAGAATCAGGCCGTAGCCAATTCCGTTGCCGATACCGTCTAAGAAACTGTCTTTGACGTTGTTTTTCATCGCGAAGCCTTCGGCGCGACCCATCACAATACAGTTGGTGATAATCAAACCGACGAAAACGGACAACTCTTGTGAGAGTTTGAACGCAAACGCTTTAAGGACTTGGTCAACCACGATCACCAAAGACGCGATGATCGTCATTTGAACGATGATTCGGATGCTTGATGGGATGCGTTCTCGAATTGCAGCAATCGCGGCACTCGAGCAACCCGTCACCACGATTACCGCGATCGCCATTACACATGATGTCGAAAGCTGCGTCGTCACGGCCAACGCACTGCAGATGCCAAGCACCTGCAACGCGATCGGATTGTTATCGAAGACCGGATCCATGATCAGGTCGGTATTGGTTTTAGCCATTGGTATTTTCTCCAGTCGAGACCATCGTAGTTTTCGAGGTGTCCGACGAGGCTTCCTTTTTTGTCTTGATGTAAGGGCCAAAACCCTCATCGCCCATCCAGAATTTCATCATATTAGAAACGCCTTTAGAAGTAATCGTCGCACCTGTGAGTGCGTCAATGCTGTACTGGTCATCGGGGGCAGCCTTGACGACTTGAACGCGCACTTTACCTTCGTCGCCGTAGATGTGCTTGCCTGGCCATTGAGCTTTAAATTTCGCACTTTTTATCTCGCCACCGAGTCCCGGAGTTTCGGCATGTGCATAAAACGTCAAACCTGCGATTGTTTGCAGATCCGGTTCGACTGCGAGGAAACCTTTCATCATCGACCACAGCCCGTAGCCTCGAACAGGGAAGACGTACTTTTGGACTTCGCCAGATTCGGACTTCATGATGAAGACGTGAGAGAACTTCTCACGATACTTAATCTGGATAGTGTCTTCGGCCTTTGAAAGTTGATCGCTGACGGATTCCTTTTTTGACTTCGAAGCCCAAACTTGGCTGTATTTTTCCAGCGTCTCTTGCTCGGACGACATTTTTTTGCCGGCCTCGTTCAACGCTTGCATCGCTTCTTTGACAGAAGGTTTACCCGTTTCGAGATCGATAATTTCTATCTCGAAACGCTCACCAAAGAGTTTGTTGATTTCATCAGCGGAACCCAGATCTTCAAATCCGGTCACCTGCAAAAGGTTTGCCTTGAGATCGAGTGCGACGTTTCTGTCTTGAAGACTTTTCAGCCCTACCGCAGCAGTCGAAACTACTAGCGAGCAGACCACGCATAGAACAACTGCCAAAATGATGACGTTGAGCGGCGAATTTTTCTTATCCTGTTGCATAGCGTGCAGTCCTCCGTTTAATGTTGGCTTGGACGACAAAGTAATCAATCAGCGGAGCGAACACGTTAGCGAACAAAATTGCCAACATGATGCCTTCGGGGAACGCTGGATTGACGGCGCGAACCAGAACCGTGAGAAATCCGATGACGAACCCGTAAACCCACTTCCCTGTTGGAGTCATCGAGGCCGATACAGGATCGGTCGCCATAAAAACGGTTCCGAAAGCGAATCCACCGATTACCAAGTGCCATATTGGGCCGAGGTTGGTGACGGGTTGTTCGGTAGGTACGAGCCAAAGCAGGCCTGAGAAGACCGCCATACCGATGACCGAACCAGACATGATTCGCCACGAACCGATGCGGGTCAGAATCAGAACGGCGGCTCCAAACAGAGCACAGGCCACACTGGTTTCACCCATGGAACCGTGAATATTTCCGATGAAGTAATCCCACCAAGTAACACCGGCCTGTGTGGACATTGCTTGCGAAATTTCAGCGGTCGTACCTTCGGTCGCATTTGCAACCGCGCCCAGAATTGTTGGAGCGGTGTAACCATCGACAGCTGTCCAAACGGCGTCGCCGGAAATCTTCGTGGGATATGCGAAATACAAGAACGCTCGTGCGGTCAGGGCCGGATTCAAAAAGTTCCTGCCTGTGCCGCCAAAAATTTCTTTCCCGACAACAACGCCAAACATAATCCCGACGGCGACTTGCCAAAGCGGAATGGTTGCTGGCAAGGTCAGCGGGAACAGCATTCCCGTTACCAAGAATCCTTCGTTAATCTCATGCTTGCGAAGGATCGAGAAAATCAATTCGCAATGACCACCGACGACCATGCAAACGAGGTAAACCGGTAGAAAGTACAGCGCTCCGTGAAGCATACATGGCAAGATGCTTCCCGGACTGAGAAATGATCCACGGTTGTAAGTTACGTCGATCCCTAATGCATCAAGAACCGTGTAACGCCAATCGCCGCTCCAGATTCCTTCGGCCAGCGTGAAACCCGAAGGAACTTCTGCCGCACCGGCGGCGAATATTTTTTGAGCTTGAAATCCCGTGTTGTACATCGCCATCAAGATGCAGGGAATCAACGCCACGATGACCATGGTCATCATCCGTTTGGTGTCGATTGCATCACGTACGTGCGTTGCACCTTTGGCGACTTCGCCCGGGGTGTAAAGGAACGTGTCGTTCGCTTCATACAGAGGATATAGTTTTTCTAGCGGGCCACCTTTATGAAAAAGAGGCTCCACCTTGTCCAGCATACTACGCAACATATTCGTTATCCCTCTTTTTCGATGAGCGTTAGATTCTTTCTTAGAATCGAACCGTATTCGTACTTGCCAGGGCAGACGAACGTACACAACGCGAGATCTTCTTCATCCAACTCCAACGCACCCAATGTCTGGGCCAGTTCGGTGTCCCCGGTCTCAGCGCCGATGACGAGTGCTCGCAGCAATTGGGTAGGCAGTAAATCCATCGGCACGACGCGTTCATAAGTTCCCACAGGAACCATCGAACGTTTGCTGCCACCGGAACTAGTTGTCAGTGGAAACAGTTTATCTTTAAGCCAAGAACCGCCATAAATTTTAGTAACCGAGAATTTATCAAAGCCTGGCTTTTGCCAACCCAGAAACTCGCGTTTTGTACCTTCTTCGAGCACTGAGATTTGATTGTCGTAGCGTCCCAAGAAATTAACGGGGATCTCGGCGGTATGCCCTGAGAAAACAGAACCGGAAATTATTCGGGCGTTATCACCGACGGTGCGACCAGATAGCACATCTGTGATGCTGGCCCCCAATCGCGTGCGAATCAAGTTTGGTTTGTCGATCAGCGGACCGGCGACAGAGATGACGCGTTCGGTCATCAATCTGCCGGTTGTAAATAAGTGGCCGATGGCAATGACGTCTTGGTATCCAATATGCCAAACCGGTCGAGATTCGGGACCGACCGGATGTAGGAAGTGAATATGAGTTCCTACCAAACCCGCTGGGTGGGGGCCAGAAAACTGAGAGAAATTTACGTTGGGAACATTTTCGCCGGGAACGCGCGAATCGTCGCGAGTGCAAACGTGGGTTTTCCCCGATGTCAATTTTGCAACGATTTGAAGGCCGCTGACAAAAAGCTCCTTATTCGCGTCGATGACCAGTTCAGGGTCAGCGGCCAATGGATTGGTATCCATCGCCGTCACGAAGATTGCATCGGCTTCACTGCCGATCAGCGGTGCTTTGCTGAAGGGGCGAGTGCGGAAGGCTTGCAAAAGACCCGCCTTTACCAGTTGAGCTTCGATCGTCTCTTTATTGAGATCGTTTAGATTATTGTGCGAGTTAAATTCATAACTATCGCCGTCTTCGACGTCAAAAATCATCGAAAGAAACTTACGTTTGGCGCCGCGGTTGACTTCGGCAACGGTGCCAGTCGCAGGCGAGACGTAAGTTACGCCTTCGTTTTTCTTGTCGGTGAAAACCGGTTGACCGAGCTGAACTTTGTCACCGACAGAAACCAACATCGTTGGTTTCATGCCGTGATAATCATCGCCCAACAAGGCGACAGATTTGATTTCAGGTCCCGCCTCGATCGCTTGAATAGGCTTGCCCGCTAGCGGCAGGGTCAGCCCTTTTTTTATGGGATGTATCATGCGTTTTGTAGGGTTAATGGCATCGCGGAGACCGACTGGCAGCTATCAAATTAGTTGCCCACCGACCAACGAGTTTTGAGTATCTTATCGACATCGTGAAAATTTTCACAGAGTCATTTTTGCTAAATCGTTGGTAAAAGGACTCGTTTCGGCGTTCAAAAATCGCAGTGAGCCAAGGGGGGAAAACCCCCAAACGTTTCGTGATAGCGACCAAGTCGCTTCCGTTAAAACAATGGCGGCGAATTCGATCTGCGGTATTGTGTTTCTTTGCAGATGATAGCGGAAAAGTTGTTCAAGGTGATTGCCGCTATTGAGACTTTTCAACCGAAGGTGTCATCTTATTCGAATGGCGGAAATTCGCAATCGCGCCGCGTCGAAAAAGAACTTCAAGCCGAAGCGTCATCTTTGTCTACGTGTTAGATGTTACGCATTGGAGAAGAAGGGACGGCAGTCGCACCAAAAATGACGCAGCCGTTTTGTCACACCATCAAGAGCAGCAGGTTTCTCTGGCTTTGTTTGAAGTCCCGCCAAAGAATGTGATCTATTTGGCAACAGTTGTGGTGTCGTTAACGATCTTCCATTGTCCGTCAAATAATTTCACAACCAGAGAAAAACTGCCGTTCACCTTCCCAGCAGCCAGCTGATGGTCGAAACGGCCGGTGATAATTGCGGCTTCTTTGCCCACCGTTTCCGTTTTGAGATCCATGAAATCGATCTTGCCCATTTCTCCGTCAGGGTATCTTTCCTGGAAATGGGAGTATGTCGCGCCCCAGCCAAGAGTTGTCTCGCCATCGCGACTAAACGTGAGATCCTCACTATCCCAGTAATGACGCATAAACCCACTCAAGTCACCGCGATTCCAAGCGCGGCTTTGTTCGATCAATACCTGTTCGATTTCCATTTCCGCAGTTTTGTTGTTGAAGGTTGAAGCAAGTTCGTTGGCCTTTGATGCTGCCACAGAATTTGCCTGTTCATCGTCAGAAGTCACGGCTTTAGATTCGACAACCTCAGTCGCAGCCGGCTGCAAGCGGTCTTTGGCAAAGTTGTAACCCATCCAAGCAACAGCAAACATTACGGCGAAGAGGAGGATGTCGTTCTTCATGGTCTTCTTCTTGTGAATTTTTTTCTTGGTTGTTTTGAGCATGGAGATGTCATGTGTAACGAATTGGACGCAATTGCAACAGCAAGAATGCTGATGTTTTAATAGGTCCAACGCCATGATTGACCAACGGAGTCCCGCAATCGGAGCTCAAGTATTGTAGCTCCGCCGCGCAATAGCTCCCAATATCTCTAGCTCCAAAAGACTATTTCGCAGGAGATTCGTCGCCATAAACGTTACAACTGTCGCAAAAAGATGGTGCCGTTAACCGAGCGAAATACGTTGTCCTGTTCGGGCGGCTTCGTAGATTGCCAGAATCACTTCGACACTCCGTCGCCCCTCTGCGCCGTCGATTCTTAGAACCGATTTGTTGTTAATTGCACTCACAACATCTGCAAATTGTTTTGCGTGCGCCGCATGCCCGATGGCTGCTGGGTCGGCGGCGCCACCGCCGGTTTCGGTCATCGATGCATATTTTTCAATGATCGCCTGATCGCCGGATTTCTCCTGGGCGAATTGCCACACTTTGATGTCTTCTTCTTCGATGACAGCAGAGCCTTGGTTGCCGTGAATCTCGATCTTTTTGAGCATTCCCGGAAACGCAGCCGTGGTAGCCTCGATAACGCCAAGCGCCCCGTTGCTAAATTTGAGGTTGGCCGTCACGACGTCTTCCACCTCGATACGCTCATGAGCCAACGTGGCGGTTTGAGCAGAGACTTCCGCAACATCTCCCATCAACCATATTAAAAGATCCACGCTGTGAATGGCTTGATTCATCAGCGCGCCGCCACCGTCGAGTTCCCAGGTCCCTCGCCATTGGCCCGAGTCGTAGTACTCTTGCGTGCGAAACCATTTCACGTAGGCATCACCTAGAGTCAGCGTTCCGAATCGACCCTCGTCGACAGCTTTTTTTAGCAGGATACTGGAATCATGAAACCTCGACGGGAAGATCGTCGACAGTGTGACTTCGTTTTTATTACACGCCTCAATGATTTTGTCGCAACGCTCTGTCGTTACCTCCAAGGGCTTTTCCACAATGACATGCTTTTGGGCTTGAGCAGCAGCGATAGCGGGATCAAGGTGAGCGCCGCTGGGCGTGCAGATCGTAATGACGTCGATGCTCGCGTCGGCCAGCATGTCTGCAAGTTTGGCGTAGGCTTTGCCGCCGTGCTCATCTGCAAAGGCTTCCGCAGCTTCCAAACGACGGCTCTGACAGGCGACCAAATGCGCGCCTTCAATGTCGTTTATGGCTCGCGCGTGAAAATCTGCGATCATACCGCAGCCGACGATTCCAAATCCGAGTGACATGTTTTGTTCCTTGAGTTGCGGATAACGACTATGAGTGAAAAATTTTTGTGCCGTTCAAACAGGACTAGAACCAATGGCCCATGAACAGCTCGATCGCGGAGACAGGATCTGGCAGTATTTCCTCTTCGGGTAAGTTGGGGAAGTAAAATTGCTCAATGGTGAATACTGTCATTGAAAACGTGTTCAACAAAAAGTGTGTCACGATACACGGAACAACACTCTCTGTTTGCCGGTACATATAGCATAGCCCCAATCCGAGAAAGAAGATCGGGATGGGAGCAGGTCCTTGACCAATATGCACCACCGCGAACAGCAGTGCAACGATCAACACCGGGGCCCAAGTTTTGTCGTGTTTGATTTCCTCGTTGCTGAAGCTCGCCGAGGAAGAGCTATGGTAGGGATATCTGTCTGCAGAATCTACGCCTTCAGAATCGATGCCTTCAGAATAGTCAACGCTGGCAATGCGTTCACCTGCCGAATCATCGGTGGGTGGATTCCGCTGGCCGCCGATAAATCCTCCTATGAAGTCATGGGGATTGGCGAAGCATCGAATTAACCAGCCAAGCAATACCACGCGAAACAAAATTTCTTCGCTCACCGGTGCGACAATGATAGCCATCCACCACGCCGAAACGATCGACAGCAGCGAGCTGTCCGGAGAGATCATGTCCATCGTCGGGTGTTCATATTCCCAAAAGGTGGTTAGTGCGGATTGAAGCAGTAACATTGGAGGAACAAATAAGATGAACCCATAAAAACCAAGTTTCAAATCTTGAGTCAACGTTGCGGGACTCAATCCTGCGGCGGCAGCGTTACTGTAGCGTTTGAAAAGATACAGCAGGATGAGTCCTGATGCGAGCAGCTGAGCGGTACCCAATCCTAGGTTGATCAACGTTAAATGACGCTCATCAAAAAAATCGAATTCCCCGATACCCGTAAGTTGCATGATGACCGCCACAGCAAATCCCTGGCTGGCCCCAGCAATCAAAACGGCTGCCAACACATCGACGAATCCCAAAGCAGCTATATTCGATTTACGCGGCGAAAGGATATGGGGTAATTTGCTGCGCCCGCAGCGCAAAACGCGGTGCCACATCATCGCGGACGTAATCAGCAAACTGAGAACTAGAAATAGACTTACAAACTCTGCCATCGATGATGAACCCAATCCGACTAATTAGAAGACAAGTTCAAGAGTTTCGCAGCGATTTGCATATAGTTCCAACCCGACTGAACCGTTGACCACAGAGACAGCCAGATGAATACGATCATCGTATACCAAATCCAAGCTGGAACTGATTCGGTGACAGCCAGTTTCGTCGCTGATTCGTGGTCTGCTGAGTTGTTATAGATTAGTGCCAGCAAACAACTGACAATGGCAATACATTGAAACCACATTTTCAATTTACCCGCCATGTTTGCGGAGAAGTCACCTCCGCTACCTTCGACCATAGATCGAATTACGGTTACCAAAAGTTCGCGTCCCACAACAACAATCGCCATCCAACCCATGATACGCGCGTACCAAGGGAACTCTGGAGACTGAGCCGACATTTCGAGAGCCAAAAGTAAGTACGTGCCGCAGATCAAGATCTTGTCGCAAAACGGATCGAGGATGCGGCCCAGTTTTGTAACCTGATCATATTTTCGTGCGTACCACCCATCCATCCAGTCGGTACCCGCAGCGACCAGAAAGAGGACCGTCGCAACTTGATAAAAACCAGTTTCCAGAAACGTAAACACGCCAATCGACAACACAAGCCGCGCAGCAGAAATTTTGTTAGGAACGTTCCACACCGCGCTTGTTGGTGTCGATCGTGCTTCAAAGTCAGAGGTTGTTTGGTTCAAGTTTCAGGCCCTTGGGAACTGGTCACTGATATAGACAATTCTAATTCTAAGCGGCGTCGCTGAAATTGATATCTTCGAAGGTAACGACCGCGCATTATTTTTGTGATTTCTGGGTTATCGTTTATCGTATACCTTCGCTCATCGTAGCCTTTCGCTCCTAGGTTGTGAATCTGTAGCGAAGGTTCGCAGAACCTATCAGCCGCCAACGGAAAAGCGTCCGGTCTTACGCGCTAGAAACCGGACGCTATCGCGTGGCGGCTGATGCAGTTTTAAAAATTCACAGCCTCTCCGCGAAAGTGCGCACTTTCGCGGAGCGAAAGGCTACTATTGAAGATCCTTCTCCAGAATTACTTTCCAAGTTACTCCGAATTGGTCAGTCACGATACCGTATCGCGCGGCGAAGAAAGTTTCGGTCATCGGAACCTGCACCCTTCCGCCAGCGGACAGACGCGTGAAAAACGTTCGGCTTGATGGGTGTCTTTCACACGAATCGCCAGCGCAAATCCGGCGAATACAGGTTTGCTTTGATCGCTGTCGTCACCTTCACAACCAACGTCACTGGCCATGATTCTGGTGGAACCAACGACGAATGTAGCGTGGAAGATTTTGTCACCTAACTCCGGGGCGGATTTTAAAATTGCCCAATCCACTACCAAATTGCGTCAGGTGGATGCATTCGACTTCAATCGCCTATACGTAAAAGTCGACAGCTTCTTCGGTGCGGCCGTAGAAGCTGAGTGCAACGTCTACGCCTATCGCCGATCACACAAATTATTAGAAATCGTCCGTGTTTTAAAAAAAGCCAGTTGTTACTACTATTGCATGTCAACTTGGTTCTCCGGTAGAGAACTGTAGCTGGACTCGCCAGAGTTCAGGCTTTGTTGACAGGACCGAATTCTGGCGAATCCGGCAACCGGAAACTGAGTTGGGGCAGACTTCTAGTTTACTTCTTTTGCAGAACGAGTGTCTTGACACTTTCTCTACTTTCAAAACTTGTCGGTCGGCTTGCTCCAGGCATGCCCCAGCAGATTACCAGTTTATCACCTTGCATGGCTAAGATGCCGGCGGAAGCTTCGACGCCTTCACGTTGAGAAATTATATCAATCCAAGGATAATGAGAATTTTTGATCGTTGGCAACTTATAGGTGGCCGCCTCGCGGCGATCACCGATGGCGATGGTCATCGCTTCCCCTTTGAAATTGACTCGCATTTTCTTCAAAGTGGCTTCGTCAGCTCGACGTCCGCGCTGCGTAGCAGCCAGAACTTGCCATTCGCTTTGAATTGCTCCCTTCAAGGATGTCGAAGACGCGGTTGAACGTTCCGATGTTCTTTTATCCGAACTCGGTTGAACACTTGCTACCGATGGCTTTGGTGATACAGGTTTTGAAATAACCGGTTGCTGATCGGAGGTCGACGCTTTTCGCTCTCCAGCTTTTGATTGACTGAACAACCACTTATAAAGTTCGGCGTCGGCGTAGGCTGCGTCCCAAATGTTGTGCCCAAACCCTTTTAATTCTGAATAGCGGGGTGAGGCTCCCACGTCTTGCAATGCTGCAACCATCGAGCGCGAGTAGTCGACATCCACTACCGAATCTTCATCCCCGTGAATAATCCACAGAGGAGTTTTTTTGAAGCGTTGGACGATCTCCAATCTGGTATCGCCACCACCACAAAGCGGAACGGCGGCCGCGAAAATACTTGGTCGTCGTGCGATTATGTCAAACGTTCCAAACCCACCCATCGAAAGACCCGTAACGTAGATCCTATCGGGATCTACATTGTCGGTAATTTGAATCGAATCTATTAGCTCCAGAGTCATTCTTAGCGCTTCGGTCGGTGTGGGATCTAAATTACCCTCGCCCGGACGTTCGGCGAGAGTGGTTGACCATCGTATGTCGTCAGGACATTGTGGAACGATGATTGTTGCCGGGTACTTTTTCATTCCTTCTTGCGAGGCAAGGTAATCAAGCCCATGCTTCAATTGTGTAACGTTGTCATCGCCTCTTTCGCCCCGCCCGTGAAGGAAGACGATTAATGGTTGACGTTGTTTGTTTCCCACGGTTCTTGGTTTTAATTTGCGGTATTTCAACTCGCCGCCTGAAGGACTCTTGTAAGTTTCCTTAGAAAACCTCACGTCCAGTAGTGCCAATGACTTTGCGTCTTCAAGCGCTTTCAGTTTCTTATTGGCGATATTTTCTTTTTCGGATTGGCTTTCTGAGAGAGCGCGAGAAGATTCGCCCTTGGTTTCTTCTTTGGATAAGTCAGTTGGTTTGACAGATTTATCTTTCTTACTGGACGCCATCGGTTCAGAGGTTGCCTTCTTCGTCGAACCTCCACCCTCCCTTTGGGTCTCCTCATCGGCGTCTGACGAAGATGCGTTATCCTGCTGGTCAGTAAGTTTCTTGCGAGAAGCTTTATCCTGCGCACCGTTCTTCGAAGATGATCGAGAGGCTGTTGGATTCATTGGCGAGACCGGCGATGCCGTGCTGGAGCCCACGGAGGAGGTTTCCTCGCCATTCAAGGTAGTCGTAATCATTGCGGATTCAGTGTCTGAAGCCACTAATGCATCGGTTGAATTGAACTTGCTGACTAATTGATTGTAAGCATTAGTGACTACGTTTTCTTGTTCGAAGAATCCATCGAAGTAAGCGCCCGTGGAGGCGCCTGCAAGAATACCAGCAACACAAAGAAATGTTTTTCTAATCATAGCAATTTGGACACGTGGTCTGAAGTTAATTCAAACGCAGTTGTGGCGAATGGGAGGATCGTTGATTCAGATAGGGCAATATGCTCCCCGCATCCAGTATAGATTGAGTCGATTAGATTTGATGTCCGATTGCGAAAATTTCTTCCACTTCTATTGTCTTGTCGTTGGATTCGAAAAGCATGCAAATCGAACGTTTGTGGATCTTCATCTTCAATCCACCCACACCAATCGCTCCGTAACAAACTTTGCCGCTGATCTCATTTGCCTTATCTATAACGCCTATCTCCGCTATTCCTGTGGGCAAAACGCCATTGAGGTCGATCGCAACTTTAAGATTAGGCAAAGATTGCCAGCCCGCTTCCAGTAGCTCAACACCGGCTGCCCCCGCCGCAAAGATTGCGTGAGCGTCACAAACGGCAGAATTAGTCTGATCCGAATTAGTAGTTTCAAACGGCAGTGTTTTGGCTGCAGGAAACTGTTTTTTTAGTTGTTGGCAGACTTCTTCGGCGTTAGCCAATCGCCGCGAACAAATTTTAATCTGTGTGCTATCTCCCTTGGTTGCAGGACCGGCGATTAAGTGAGCGATTCGCATTCCGACTGGCCCAGTGCCGGCAAGGATTGTCACGTTTTTGTTTTCTAAGTCGATGTGCTTTTGTGCGCAGATTACCGCAGCGGCGGCCGTTGTGTTGCTGCCGTTTGGATCGGACATCAGCGACACACGCATCGGACCAATGAAACAGCTTTTGGCCTTAGCGACGAGCGCTTCTGTCGATTGGACGTTGCTGCCACCAAAGAACAATGCCGTTGATTCAAGGTCTTCGACACCACGCGTAAAAATGGCTCCATGGACGAGGCTTTGTATTTGTTGTTCAGTGACGGCGTTGTGACGTAACAGATGGTCTACGCCGGAATCGATGGCAACCACCGAATCAAATGTGCTGGTTTGTGGGTCGGGATCGATTTGGATCAGAATCTTGGACTTGCTCATCAGTTAATTAACTCAACAGTAAGATCGTCTTCTGGATACGGCGAAGCAAAAAAAAAGCCCGCGTCATAAAGAAACGGGCCTTGCCAGTGTGCAACTGCGAATTACTTAGAATCCGCGGTATGGATGAACTTCATCCTTTTTAGCAATCATTTCATCGGCAGATGGAGAAGCCTTCATCGCGTTGGCGATCGCCATTTTAGTAGCGCTGTAGTTGTAGTCGTAGATCTTTTTATCGTCTTCGGCTTGAGGGTGAATGAACACGCCACAAACACAGACAAGATCTTCCGCTTGGTCTTTTGGAATAACTCCGTCAGATACGCTGTCAGCAACCGCTTTCGCAACGGCAGCTTGTGCAGGGCCGAACATTTGCACGGCCTGTTTCATACCCTTGATCGTAACTTTCGTGACCATTACCGTAGACGGTTTAACGGCGACGTTAGGAGTGATCACAGCAAGCAGATTTGAGTGGCCTTCGGATTGAGTCGACAACGCATTTGCGAACGCTGTTCCAACAGGACCTGTCTTGCTGCCGATCATCAAGTCGATATGCGCAATTTCGTTTCCATCGCCATCAAGTGCTTCACCAATAAACATCGACATTAACGTTTCTCCTGCTAAATGTTACGCATAAAGCGTGTTAGAATTTCACACGATGGATGCTCAGATTTGTTTCTGACTGTCCATTGAGTTTTTATGTTGTGATAGCGCTTAAGAATTACCGCAGCGCCGCTCATTAAATTGAGTTGGTAAAATATCATAGGAAGTTAACAATACCAGCGGGTGGGAAGGATTTTTGATGCGAAATCACCCTCACTTGTTGGTAATTGGTGCCAGCGGACGCTTTCTCGCTCGATCGGCAAGTTTGGCGGGATACCAGGTCTCGGTGATCGACCTTTTCGGCGATTCTGATACGCGGCAATTGTCCGCGTCATCACAAGGAGACGGACGCCCAAAGCGTATGCATCCTTTGGTGCGACGAGTTGCCGCGTTGGGTGATTTGGTGGTTGAGCTTCCGTTGGATGTAGCGGAACGGTCACCTTATTATACGGTTTTATTTTCCGGCGGATGCGAAAACTATCCGGAATTCTTCGATTCTGACTTCTGGGGATCAGCTATAGTCGCGGGGCCTGCAAGATCGTCGATCGAGAGTCTGCTTTGCTTGCGGCGGGTCAAGAATGCCTGCCAACAACTTCAGATCCAAACGCCCAATACAATTCAGGATTCCGACACGAAGGTAGCCGTTTCAGAGAATTGGTTGGTGAAGCGCGTTCGATCGGGCGGCGGGTTGCAAATTCGACGTTGGAACGACACGGAGCCCGTCGGCTTCGGCGCGGGCTATTATCTTCAGGAGGAGATTTCTGGCACAACGATCAGCGGCTGTTACGTCGCTGCTGAAATAAATGGCCGGACCACCACCGCGTTGTTGGGGGCTTGCCAGCAATTACCCAATAGGACGCCAGATGATTTTCGTTATTGCGGATCACTCGGACCGGTCTTGTTAGACACACATTTGCATGAAGAAATAGAACGTGTCGGGCGTAGAATAGCAGCAGAGTTTTTCCTTTCGGGAGTCTTTGGTATTGATTTCATCTCCGCAGCCAACGGGCTGTACTTGGTAGACATCAATCCGAGGATCACCGCATCGGCTGAATTGATTGAGCGTTTCTATCGAGCGATCCAACCGCAGTTTACAATCGTCGGATCCCATTTAGATGCGACGCTGGAGGGGCGATTGCCGATTCGGTTGAGCGAATTTGAAGAACACATTTTTTCCAAGAGGATCATTTACAGCACAGCCGCAAGGCCGCTGATCATCGACGAGTCAATGGCTGAGTTTTTCAACAGCGTCCAATGGATCACCGACATTCCAGCGGTCGGAACTGAAATTCAACCGGGTCATCCACTGGTAACCGTTCACGCTTCGGCGCAAGATCGAAACGCATTAGCGATCCAATCCGCAAAACGCGTTCAAGATCTCAAAAAATATATGTGATGGCCCTTTTTCGTTGGAACCTGTTCACAAAAACGAGCCGTAGTTAAAAGTAAACCACCTCCCAATTAAGTTATGGAGTCGTTTAACAAGTGGCGTCTTAATGCCCATCACCTTCGTGTGCATCGTGTGCATCGCGTGCATCGTGGGCATGGTCGTGACCTGAGTGATCCTCAGCACGACCTTTGGTATCGTGAGAGTGGAATTTTTTCGTGTGTTCCTCGGCGAAGCTAATAATGCCGGAAGTTAATTCATGGTGGTCTGTGGCTTCGGATTCTATTTGCTTCGCCAGCGATCGATGGTGCTTCATGATGTCGTCATGAGTGGTCTTCTTGTGATCGTGTTGGTCACCTGCACCACCTTTTTCATGATCGAGCATCGCTTTATCGTGGCTTTTGATTTCTGCTTCATGTTGCATGATGTGGCTCGACATGTCGTCGAGTTCAGCAGCGTGAGCAAGAATTTCAGCTTGAAGGTGGGCAAGCGCGGCAAGTGCCTTGCTATGATCAACACGCATTTTGCTGATCTGGACTTGCCACTGTTTGTGTTGTGCCAGCGATGTTTCGTGTTCGGAACGCATTTCGCCGTGCTCTTGTTTTGAATCTGATTGAGCCGAGCATTCACTTTGCAATAACATTATGGGGCACAAAAACAACACCGCGCACATTGATAACTTCATGATAAATCTTTCATTTATTAATAGTCAAATTAAGTTCGCATCGAACCAATTGGAAGTTACCAACATAAGCGATTTCGCGTCCGTTTGCATGCCCCATCTTCGTCTGCCGATTATCCGAAGAGTTACCACGGCGGTTGTCGGCGAAAACTGTGTCCTCCCCGTCGACGAGTGTCCGATAGTAGCCTTTCGCTCTGCGAAAGAGCACTCAAGCGCCATTGCACTCAAGCGATATTGCACTCAACCGTTGATGAGTGCGTCAGCGCACGTTCGCGGAGCCAAAGGCTGCAATTGCCTAACGGGGCTCTCCAGTGGCGACGGCGACTAAATCGTATTCCTGAAACGTCACGACTTCGCAGGCGACGATTTTTCCTGTTTTTAGAGGATGTTCGGTTTCGGTGACAATCACTACACCGTCAACATCGGGAGCGTCTCCAGCGCTACGCCCGACCCAAACGCCGGGTTGGCCCTCGACGCCGTTGTCGATCAGCTCCCACACCAAGTGGGTTAGGCCTTGGCTACCGGTGCCGCCGATGTACATGCCCGGCCGCTTACGGACTGCGTCGAGGCCCTCGAGTGTTTCGATGGAGTCGGCGCCGTAGGTCGACGATTTCTTCGTAGCCATGAGATGTGGTGCTTTCTGACCGGGACGGACGGGGGAGTAGCAGGTTTGGTGCGCGCGGGCTAGGCCCAGCGGACGGCGCCGATGCCAAGAATCTGGCGATCGGTACCGGTGCTGACGAGATCTCGCTTTGTTGGCTCGATCGAGAAGGGGACAGGAATGGGGTCGAGCTTGGAGGCATCTTCGTCGGTTGACATGAGTACCCACAGATTCTCGATAGATCCAATGAATACGGCGCTGATCTTGTCGCCGTCTTTCATCTTGGTCAGGCGCACCCCGCCGCCACCGCGGCCCTTGGCCGGAATTTCGTCGAACGGTGTGGCTTTGGCCTCGGCTGCACTCGTGGCCGACACGATGCAGCCGTCCCAGAAATTTGGATCAACGGC
>ENA-ORXT01000945-ORXT01000945.1-marine-metagenome-genome-assembly--contig:-NODE-945-length-41733-cov-6.892885_pt1 | contig 41733 bp, 30 predicted proteins | sample MGYA00237868_ERZ511482 | MGnify/ENA metagenome assembly ERZ511482 | reverse complement strand
CCTTCCGTTAACCCAACCACCACGTCCTGACCCCAGCAGGGTCACACATCGGCAAGCCAGTGCCCCAGCTCAAGAAAAGTCGTCATCACATAACCGACCCCAGAGGGGTCCCCTTACTTTGGTCAAATAGGATGGTGAAATTTTTACCGACCCCAGCAGGGTCGCCCTTATGTTTACCAAATAGAATGGTGAAATGTTTACCGACCCCGGCGGGATCCCCTTACTTTGGTCAAATAGAATGGTGAAATGTTTACAGACTCCAGCAGGGTCGCCCTTATGTTTACCAAATAGAATAGTGAAATGTATACCGACCCCAGCGGGGTCCCCTTACGTTAGCCCCCAGCGGGGGCAAATATTTATTATAAAGGAATTTGGCGAAATTTTTGACCAAAAATTGTGACAAATTAAAATTCAATAACCCCGTTCATTTACTTCAATCTTCACCTAAAATTAAGCCATTCTTTTTTCTGCTTTTGACTACCATTATATACCATACGCTTCTTATAATATGAATAAGCTAAATTCAAAATCACCTTTTTTTTTAAAGCAAGTAACCAACAGAAAAACAGATTAATACTGCTTTTTTCGTGTTTTTTAATTTTTATCATTATCTTAAACTCAATCATTTTTAAAACTTTTTTCAATAGCCCAACCTTACCTATGAATCAATAAAAAGCTCAAGAAACCACAACAGATTTTTAGAGTTTCAAATCACTTTAAACATAATATTTAGGTATTTTATTAAGCTTGACTGTTTAATGAGTAGTCATCTAATTCTAAATATTGGAAAGCCATTGCCTAGTTTAAAATAAAACTAGCTGGGTTTAAAGTGTGATAAATTCGCATATTCATTTTCAAATTATTATCCAAGCCACGTTGGCAATTTTAAATCTACTGAAAGCAAAAACTTAGGTGGACCTAGACTACTTTGTCAAGTATGGAAGTCCAGGCATTTAATTTTTATAATCATTAAAATCTAAAGACAATTTTTAGTAGAAATAATCTGAAACAAATTCCAAAATTTTGAAATCATGAGAAAATATTTTTTACTAAATCTAATATTTCTTTGTTGCAGTATTTCCCTACACGCGCAATGTCCTATTATGACAACATTTTTACTTTCTTACAATGACGCGACCACCTGCGGTGGTGAAGGTTCATTTGAAATTTGCGAATTGGTCCCCAATACTAACTATGAAATAGGCATTAGTCCGGCAGGAGTCCCTACTGTCATGCAGTTTAATTTAACCACTGATGCTAATGGATGCATAACCATAGATCTTTTACCTGGTGAATATACTTTTACTAACATTACATACGAAGTCATAATAGGTAACTTAACCTTTGTATGTGAAGATTTCGTAAACATAAACTTTACGATTAATGGACTACCGTTACCAACACCTGGTGTTCCTTTAGGAATAGGCTCGATTTCCTGTCTCTTTGGTACTGATGGTAGCATTCGAATTTGTGATTTGATCATTGGTGAAGAATACGAGATCAGTTATACAACACCCACTGGATTAACAACGACCATTCTTATAGCAGAACTAGACATTCTTGAGCCAAATTTAGGGGGTTGTGTGTACATAAGCCAATTGGATCCGGGTGCATACATAGTTCATGATATTACTCAAGTTTCTACTGGGTGTAACACTGTTATAGACTTTGCTGTGGATGTGCCTAGTCCGCCTTCGGTACCTGTTCCGATAATAACTGCCAATGAACCGACAATCTGCGATGGACCAGGTTCTTTTGAAGCATGTGGATTGTCATCCAATTCTACCTATTTATTATTTTTCGGAGTTGCAGGAACAGGCCTAACTTTAATGAATGTAGCTACTGATGCTAACGGATGCTTCACTTTAGATAATATTCCACCTGGTGATTACACCTTTGGTGCGATATTTCAATTCTTCGATTGTATAACAAATATTGATCAAGATTTCACGATTGATGAATCTCCACCATTAACTATTCCGATAGTATCTGGCATTAACCCGACCTCATGCATCAATGATGGATCCATTGAAATTTGTAATTTGTACTCAGGTGCCGATTATACCATTACTTTGATATTACCCGATGGGACAACAATAATGTACCAACGCACTGTATTTAACACGGGTTGTGTGTCATATAGTGGATTGGGTGCTGGAACATATATCGTTCAAGAAATAGTTGAATCTACTACCGATTGTGCTCAAGTTCTTGACTTTGCTGTGGAATTGACTGTACAATTGCCTTTTACACCAGATGCCCCAATTGGCATAAACCCTACCACCTGTGTCCCAGGAGATGATGGTAGCATTGAAATTTGTGGCTTGATCGCCGGAGAGAATTATACCAGTAATCTCACGCTTCCTAGTGGATTAACATTAACATTATTCAATATGACAGCTGATGCAGCAGGTTGCTTAATATGGCCTGGATTGGTTCCTGGCACCTACACGGTGGGAGATGTAATCCAAGAATCTACTGGCTGTACCGCTACAATTGACGCCATGGTAACTTTAACTGATCCTCCTTTTCCACCAGTTCCAACCATACTAGGTATAGATGCAACCAACTGCGGTGGTGATGGTTCGCTAGAAGTTTGTGGATTGACACTCAATACCCCATATACTTTATCTGGGACTTATAATGGAATTCCGAATTCAATAACTTTTAGTACAGGTGGAGATGTATGTAGATTGTTCTCCCAAAATTATCCACCTGGAACCTACAATTTTGATCTGATTGTGGATAATAGTACGGGATGCGGCACAGCCATTTCTATCCAAGCGATAATTAATGATGGGCCTCTACCAACCCCAAATGGGCCTACAGGCATGAACCCTACGAACTGTGACACAGCTGATGATGGAAGCATTGAAATTTGTGGCTTGATCGCCGGTCAAGAATATACAAGTGGTGTCACATTTCCTGACGGCTCAACAACAATGTTCCTTCTAATGGCGGATGCAGGAGGTTGTGTGACCTACACCGGATTGACTGAAGGTCCTTATACGGTACAAAATATAGTCCAGATTTCAACAAGTTGTGAATCAGTTATTAATGAATCAGTAACCTTGACTAGGCCAGTTCCACCACCTATTCCGATGATAACTACGATTGACCCTATAAACTGCAATGATGGAGGAAGTCTGGTAATTTGTGGTTTACTTCCCAACGCCTCATATACCATCTGGCTAGATTATGAGGGAACAATTACAGCTCCCATATCCATAACAACAGATCCAACTGGATGCAGCTTTTCTCCTTTCGAGGATTCTGGAGACTATTACTTTGATATGATTGAAAATGATCTTACGGGTTGTATAACAAACTTTATCGCGGAAGTAACGATTAATCCGCCGCCAATTCCAACACCAGATATGCCTAGTGGCACTGACCCGACAACCTGTGATGGAACGGAAGGCACCATCGAAATTTGTGGTTTGATACCCAATGATACATACACGAGTCTGGTTACTTTCCCAGATGGAACCAACATGAATCTTAATTTGACAGCAGATGTCGCTGGTTGTGTAACCATGACTGGTTTGGAAGAGGGTAGTTATGAGGTTCTTTATATCCTCCATGTTGCGACCAATTGCCTTGCTGACATCAATGAACCAGTGGTCTTAACGGATCCACTTCCACCGACTCCAGAAGTACCTACCTTTACCAACCCTACAACCTGCGATGGAACTGAAGGCACCATTGAAATATGTGGTTTGATTCCGAGTGATACATATTCTAGTCTGGTCACTTTCCCGGATGGAATCAACATGAATTTTAATCTGACAGCGGATGCAGCGGGTTGTGTGACAATCACCGGCCTTGAGGACGGCAGCTATGAGGTTCTTGATATTGTTCATGTTAACACGAATTGCCTGACTGACATTAATGAAACAATCACCTTAACGGATCCGCCGTTACCGACACCAGATACTCCATTGGGCACCGACCCAATAACCTGTGATGGAACAGAAGGTGAAATTGAAATTTGTGGATTGAATGTAAATGATCGATATATCGTTTCTGTAGATTTCCCAGATGGAAGCAATATGAACTTTGATTTTACTTCAGATCCATCAGGCTGTGTGACGATTACTAGTCTTGAAGATGGAACCTATGATGTCTTAAATATTACGCATTGGCTAACCAATTGTTTGGCTCCGATCGACGAAATAATTGTCCTTACGGATCCACCGCTTCCTACACCAGTCGTGAACATGGTATCCAATCCAACGACCTGTGGAGGAACGGAAGGTGAAGTGGAGATTTGTGGCTTGCTCGCCAATAATATGTATAATACTGATATTACCTATCCAGATGGAAGTATCCTAAATATAAACTTTACAACAGATGCTGTGGGTTGTGGTATTCTAAAGGATCTTTATGAAGGCAGCTACCTAATCCAGAATGTAACCTTAAATTCTACCATATGCTCAGCGACCATAGACCTGCTGATCGAATTATTTGATCCTCCAGTTCCAATGCCTACGACCATCGTGGGGATAGATCCTTTCATGTGTGGAGCCTGTGATGGAAGAGTAGATATCTGCGGCTTAATGCCAAATGAAACATATGAAATGATGTTTACAATGCCAAATGGTAATAACGTAGCTCTGACTTATTATACGGATGTGGATGGATGTAGTCAGAACAACACCTTCTTTGAAGGAACGCATGTGCTTCTTTCTATCAGGCGAGTTCTTGACAACTGTGTAGCCATCATTAATCAGACAATCGTCCTTACCGATCCGTTACCACCATCACCTTATCCTGCCGTTGCAATAAATCCAACAGAATGTTCAGCCTTGGATGGGGAAATTGAATTGTGTGATTTGGCACGCTATGAAAGTTATAGTATACAATTGTTGGCACCCGATGGAACCATCACTACAGAAAATTATTCAAGTAATGGAGATGGTTGTCTGTGGATAAGAAATTTATCAGAAGGCACCTACGTATTGGGAATATTGGTGGATAATACAACCACCTGTTCGACGACTTTGAATGAAGCGATCACCCTAACAGGTGCCCCAAGTGCTGGATTCAAGATTCACTGCCCAGCGGATATATCAATCGCTGATGATATCAGTAATTTTGTTGCTGGTACACCTGAAATATTTGGATCCTGTGGTGAGGTTACAATTACCGTTGGGGATCCTGAGTTCTTAGGATCAGGTGGACCCTGTAAGGATATATTTCTTGTAATTTACACTGGAACGGATGCCTTTGGAAACTCATCTATTTGTTCTCAGGAAGTAGCCGTTGAATGGGATTGTAGCTTGAATATGGGTAACAGAGTATTCTTTGATGCTGAAAATGATGGCATACTTGATAGCCTTGACAAACCAGTCATTAATGTTAGAGTAAACCTCTGGAGAGAAACAACCGGGGATGATATGCCAGATGAATTTGTCAGATGGACAAGAACAGACTCCAGTGGAGTATATATGTTCTACGATCTTGAGCCAGGAGATTATATTGTTGAAATACCAGAGTCAGAATTACAAGCTAACACCGTGCCTTCAAGCTTGCCAGTAGCTGATCCAGACAATGATATGGATGATAGGAATGATGCGTACAATCCAGGTATTACGGGAATGCGAGTAATAACTTACCCAGTTACCCTGAACTACGAAGAAGAGCCAATGGATGATGGCGATGAAGATTCTAATACCAACCTTACCATTGATATAGGATTGATTCACACCTCTTCCTTGGGAAGCTATGTATGGAAGGATTTAGATGCAGATGGTTTACAAGATGCTGACGAGGGTGGTGTCAATGGTGTAATTGCTAAACTTTACAAAGCAGATAATCCGAATACACCAGTTGATTCAGTAGAAACTTTTACCAGCGCAACGACAAACCAAAAAGGTTACTTCATGTTCACTGACATAATTCCAGGAGCTTACTTCGTAACTTTCGAATTACCTTCCGGATATGTATTTACAGCACCTCTTAATGGTCCTGACAACATGGATAGTAATGTAGATGGTTCCAACGGACATGGGTCAACAGGAATTATTACCATTGGCCAAGATCAGGTAGATATAACAGTTGATGCCGGTATTTACCCATCATCAGCAATAGGTAGCTTTGTATGGCTTGACATGGTAGGCGGATCAACCAATTTGTCTGATGCCGGCGATAGGCCACTACCAAATGTTGAAGTAACCCTTTGGGATGCTCGCGAAAATACGGTGAAGGAAATGATGGTCACGGATGCCAATGGACATTATCTATTCGAAGGAATGCCAGCGGGTCATTACTTTGTTGAGTTTAATGCGCCTCAAGGCTACTCATTAATTGCCCCTAACTTCGGTGATGATACGAGAGATAGTGATGCAGATCCTATTTCAAGAATCTCTCATACTTTTTCCTTAGATGCAGGGGAAACAAATCTGACAATTGATGCCGGTTACTCAGTAACCGTTGATGTTGATCTTGTAGACTTTGACGGATCATGGAATAATTTTAGAAGAGTTTCTGAATTAAATTGGATCACAGCTAGTGAGATTAATACGAAGAAATTCATCTTAGAAAGATCAGACTTAGATGATGAAACCTTCAAAGGAATCCATGAAGTGGCTGCCCAGGGTAATTCTTCTTCAGAGCTTAGATATGAGTACAATGATGAAACAATTGTGGAAGCTGGAATTTACTATTACAGATTAAAGATTGTGGATTACAATGGAGATATTTCCTACTCTGACATTGTCGCGATCAATGTTTCAGATTTGATCGATGGACCTGAAATTGAACTTATGTTGTTCCCTCATGCCACCCAAGGTTTCTTGAACTTAGAGATTACCTCTTCTGAAAGTTTCGATGTATCAAGTGAAATATACGATATGAAAGGTGCGCTCATTGCTCTTTTAAATCTTCAAAATGTTCAAGATGGTGTGAACTCACTCCAAGTCAATGTGAGTGATTATGCAGCGGGTGTTTACATGATCAGAGTAAAAATTGGTAACAAAGAATTCATCGAAAGATTCACTAAAGTTGACTAAGGATTAATCATTAAGAAAGATATTTGATAAAATATTGAAACCTCAGCTGTTGTTCGGCTGAGGTTTCTTTTTAAACCATTTTATTGTATGAATTAACCGCTCTTATAAGAATCAAAAAAGAAATTATGACCAAAATTTTTTCAACCAATTGGCTGCAATCTTCAAGAATTATTCTTGTCCTAGGAAAGCTACAATCATCCACATCACCAATATCATAAAAATGAAGTTTCCAAACGATGGAATTTATGTCAACAAATAAGCGCGTTGATTTCTGCTCCATAGGATATTGTTACTTTAAAAAATTCTTAGCAGTTGGAACGTTTTTGAATCAGGAGTATAGGATGCACTTGATTTTTATTTCTTTTTTATAGAAATGCATTTCCCTAAATACATTTTTTTATCATGGGAGGTAAGTTAACCATACCGACCCCATCGTCATCACATAACCGACCCCAGCAGGATCCCCTTACGTTAGCCCCCAGCGGGCGCAAAGATTTATTATAAAGGAAATTGGCGAAATTTTTGACCAAAAATTGCAATAAATTAATGCGCTACCAGCCCGTTTCATTATCACAAAATTTATTTTCTGGGGGGAATAAGAAATGTTTTGTTTTCCCGATATCCTCTGATTTACATACTCTGCCTACATCGACAGCTCCAACCATTCTTCCTCCGCAGCCTCCAATCCCTCATTAATCTCCTTTAACTCACCAGAGAGTTTTGTAATTTCCTCCAGCGGGAGATCAGGATTCAAAAACTTCGCCTCAATCGTTTTTTTCTTTTCTTCCAACGATGCCATGGTCCGCTCTAGACTGTTAATTCTGTTTTTGATTTTTTTACGTTCCTTTTGATCAACTTGATTTTGAGAAACTTCTTTCACGGCTGTAGGCTTCGCTTTATTTTCCGCTTTTTTGGCCGCGCGATATTCCGAATACTTTCCATTGTAATCTTTGATGTTCCCTGAGCCATCCAAAATAAAAAGATGCTCAACCAACTTATCAAGCAAAAAACGATCGTGAGAAACGACAATCAGACAACCGGGAAATTGCATGAGATATTCTTCAAGAATATTCAGCGTGAGGATATCTAGATCATTGGTAGGTTCATCTAAGATGAGGAAGTTGGGATTCTTCATTAAAACAGTCAAGAGATATAGTCGTCTTTTTTCTCCACCACTAAGCTTGGAAACGAAAACCTGCTGCTGTGGTCTTGGAAATAAGAAACGCTCCAGTAGCTGCTCTGCCGTGAGTTTTTTCCCTTTATCTAGAGGGATGTATTCGGCTACTTCCCGGATCACATCTATGACCTTTCTGTCAACGCTAAGATCCATTCCTTCCTGCTCATAATGTCCGAAAGTCACCGTATCACCAATGACAATTTTCCCACTGTCTGGTCTGATTTTCTTAGTGAGTAAATTTATCATAGTAGACTTTCCAGATCCATTGGGTCCGACAATGCCCAAGCGTTCTCCTTTTCTAAACTTATAAGAAAACTCATGGATGATCTTAATTTCATCAAATGATTTTCCGATGACATGCGCCTCTAGAATTTTTCCACCGAGTCGACTGGTTTGTACATGTAATTGCATGGACTCATCTTCCTTGTGGGATTTCACCTCATCTTTAATGCCGTGAAATTTATCGACCCTTGATTTGGCTTTTGTACTTCGCGCTTTGGGTTGACGTCTCACCCAGTCTAGCTCTTTTTTATATAATTTTTGCAGCTTCGCAAAGTTGGTAGATTCATTTTCTACGCGCAAGGCCTTCTTCTCTAAATATTCAGTGTAATTTCCTTTATAGGAGTATAAATTTCCGTTTTCTAATTCAATAATTTCATTGCAGATGCGTTCTAGAAAGTACCGATCGTGGGTAACCATCAATAAGGTTACTTTGTCATTGCTTAAATAGTTTTCGAGCCATTCAATCATGTCGAGATCCAGGTGATTGGTAGGCTCATCTAAGATGATGAATTCTGGTTCTTCGACGATGAGCTTGGCAAGAGCCACTCTTTTTCTTTGACCTCCAGAAAGGGTAGCAACAGTCTGTTGGAGATTTGTAATATTTAATCGTCCCAGCGTTTCCTTAATCTTCACATCAAAATCCCAGGCCTTTAAATCATCGAGCTGCATCATCAACTCCTGAAGTTTTTCTTCCTCTTTATGTAGTAAGGCCATTTGATATGCCTTCAGTACCTTAATTTTGGGGTTGTCCATCGAGTAGATGGTTTCTAGGACTGTATCTGCCGGATTAAATTTTGGTTCTTGGTTTAGAAAAGAAATTTTAATATCCGTATTAATCTCCACATTTGCGAGTTCTCCTTCTGCCGTCTCTTCTCCGGCGATGACTCGGAGAAGGGTAGATTTACCAGTACCGTTTCTAGCAATGAGGGCGATCTTTTGACCGCGCGAAATGGTGAGATTGATGTTGTTAAACAAAATCTTCTCACCATAAGATTTGTTTATATTTTCAAACTTTAAGTACTGCAATAGGTTATGCGTCAAATTCCATTACAAAGGCAGGTGGTACATTGGATAAAACAAAATGAAGTTTACCTATGCCAAAAATGTCTTTGTAAAAATTAAAAAGATTGGGGCCATAATGTAGTTGGATGTACTTGCCCCCAGGTTTAATTAACGATTTATGATTATCAAGAAATCCCTTTATTTCTTCCTTAGGGAATAGTGCAAACGGAATGGCTGAAATGATCTGGTCGATCTGGTCGATCCCTTGTTCTTCTAATATTGGTTTTAAATTTTCCATGGTATCATTGATGGCGATAAGTTTAGGATCATCAATGGAGTTGAGTTGCTCCCATAGTTTAGGATTTAACTCAATGGATATAACTTTTGAACCCGGTGTTAACTTTTTGAGAAGGTGATGAGTTATTACCCCATCACCTGCTCCTAATTCCACGATAACCATGTCCTGGTCGGCGGGAACACTAGCTATCATCTTTTTGCACAAAGTAGGACCGCTTCTTGTAATTGTGCCCACTTCTTTAAAATTCTTTACTCCCTGTATAAGAAAGTTTATTTTATCTCTCATCGCAAGTCAAAAGTAACAAATCTTGATTTAAGGTTTCTGCTCGGTCTCTTTATTTTTATTTTTTACATACTTTTCCAACCATTGATCCTGTTCCCATAGAACATGCATCACGGATGCTCGCGCGGAGTAACCATGGCTTTCCTTGGGCAGCATCACCAATCTGACCGTCGCTCCCAAGCCTTTTAATGCGTTGAAATAGCGCTCACTCTGCATCGGGTAAGTCCCTGAGTTGTTGTCCGCTTCCCCATGCACCAGTAAAAGTGGTGTTTTCATCTTATCTGCGTGCATAAAAGGGGACATCTCATAGTAAATATTAGGTGCCTCCCAGTAGTTTCTCTCCTCAGCCTGAAAGCCGAATGGAGTTAAAGTCCGATTATAGGCGCCGCTTCTAGCAATTCCTGCTGCAAACAGGCTAGAATGTGATAATAGATTGGCAGTCATGAATGCACCGTAACTATGTCCTCCGACACCCACTCTTTCTCTATCGATATATCCGAGAACATCCACAGCATTGATGGCAGCTTTCGCATTTCCGACCAGTTGTTCCCTGAAGGTATCATTCGGTTCTTCATCTCCTTCACCGACGATGGGGAAGGCGGCATCGTCTAGGACGGCGTAACCTCTATTGACCCAAAAGACCGGGGAACCATACCAGAAGTAGGTAAATTCATTGGGAGAGGAAGTGATCTGGCCGGCAGTGCTGGCATCCTTAAATTCTCTTGGATATGCCCACAATAACATAGGAAGCTTTTCTTTTGATTTTTGGTCGTAGCCTGCTGGCAAATATAGGGTTGCCGATAAATCTAAGCCATCCTCTCTCTTGTAGTTAATTACTTCCTTATGCACATTCTCCATCACCTTGTATGGATTTTCAAAACTGGTGATTGGTTTTAAAGATTTATCATTAATGTTTCTAATATAATAATTGGGATACTCTTTCGGAGATTGCATTCGACACACAAAATCACCTTTGCCAAGATCGACCGCATAGTAAATGGTTTCTAATTTATCCTTCTCTTCCGCTTGGTAAAGTCTTTCCGTTTCCCCTGACGCTAAATTTAATTTATCAACGAATGGAAAAACTCCTGCATCAGAATATCCATCTCCGATCAGAAATACATTTCCATCTTTCTGCTGGATGACATCTTTACCATATTTATTTACCTTGGTCACAAAAGAACCTGGATCGTTATATCTATCTTGGTAATTTCTATCTACTAAGATTTTTGGTTTTTGAGCCTTGTCGGACGGATTAAAAGCATAGGACTTTGTATTTCTTGTGTTCCACCAATAGTCATGACAGACCGCCATGTTTTCAGAGGACCATTCAATGTATTGGTATCGATTATTGGTTTTAATCAATTCATTGGCCACACCAGTAAATGGGGCTTTCAATTCCATAACCACATCCCTATATTCTACTTCTATTTCAGGATCACCCTCATCCAATGCCTCTGCCCAGACCAAGGTAGCATCCTTGTCTGCTCTCCAACTCATACTCCGTGGACCTTTTCTGCAAGACATAAATCCTTTGGGTAGATCTTCCGTTAATGGAACATCGTAAAACTCTTTAACTAAGTTTCCACTCGCATCATAGATGTTGTAAGAGGTTGGGAATCTATAGTAGGGAACGATGTATGAAAAAGGTTTTCTTAGTTGTCCGAGCATAATATATTTGCCATCAGGCGACATGGTAGTATAAGAATACATGGCTTTATCTTTCCATTTCATTTCTTTCCCATTCAAGTCCACCTTCCATATAGAGGCGGTCGCCAAATGTTGAAAGTTGTTCTCATCATTCTTATTTTTTAATAAATCTTGATAGGTCCTATTCTGTGCTTTTTTACCTGCATTTTCAGAAATGGTAGGCCCTGTTGGGATCATAGAAGCTGCATCCATTAATTTACCACCCTCATCAACCTTTCTGTAAAGAATAGACTGATTATCTTTCATCCAGGTCATGAAGCCACGCATGTTGGCATTGACGTTGGCCTTGGTTAGTTTAGTTGCTGCTTTCGATTTTATATTTAAAACCCAAATGGCTACACCTGTTAATTCCGTTATCGTAAAAGCCATTGATTTCTGATCTGGTGACCAGGTGAAATTAGCCATTCTTACATTTGTCGGAAGACCAGAAATAGGGGAAGCTTTACCAGAAGCAACATCCAGAACTTCCACCTTGTAATAGTATCTTGTTCTGCTTGAAATATTGGTCACTGGATTAATTCTGAGACCAGCAAGTCTTAATTCTTCTTCGGATAATTCTTCAATTGTTTTAAAATTGGAACTATAAAGGAGAACACCTGCCGTCGCGGAATCATTCATCCTAAATCTTGGGGCAAAATCCGCATCAGCCAGATCCAAAATATCTTTGTGGGGTACTTGATAGTTTAGATCGATCTGTGCATAAATATTTGAAACAAACATAGAGAGGAGGATGAAAATAGTGGTTCGCATAAATTAGGGATTTAAGTTTTTATCAATATATAGATTGATTCTTAGGCTGAGTAAATTTTATAAATATTCTTTGTAAATATAGTGTTAATTGAGTTCTTAAAGACGGACCCATTCATTCCATCTCTGAAGCTGGACTTTCAGATCTATTACTTTCTCGCCTGTTATTGATTTCTTCTGAAAAGCCACTGGCCATAATAGCGGTAGGCATTGGAACCAAGATTACCACTCTCCCTTTTTTTGAATAACATGTAAAGTATTTGCAGCGTCTTTTGCAAATATTTTATTTTCATAAAATAAGATTGCTTCATTAGAAAAACCTTTTACTTCATCAATCTTTAAAGCAAAATCAAAAACCATTTTTTTTGTGTTAAACAGCCATACATTAGGATTTCTATTAGATGTCGTAATTAGATAATCTCTTATTTGTAAATAATCATCTCTTGTGGAATTTCCAAAGTCTTCAAACAAATTTGGATCTTTTGTGTCATTTAGAAATTCCCCACTTTTTAAATCTATCTCAATGAAATTTCGGTAAAGCCCAAATAAACTATTCCCGTTTTCATTTATTCTTAACAAGCGGCCCAAAAATCTTTCCATTTTCCAATTAAGTATGCCTTTGGTATTATCTAAACAAAAAATAAATTTCTTAGATGATATGACTAGATAATTATCTCTTAGCCCGACAAATACAAGTTCTTTAATATTAGAGCCGTGTAGATTTAGGTCATGCTCCCATTCAATTGAACCAGTTAAAGCTTCATGTTTCCTAATTATATTTTCTTTGTCTAGGGAGCCAAAGCTGTCATTCGTGTATATAAAGTCTTTCACAATCCACATATCACACTGTCTTTTCCATAAAGACTTTAAACTTTCCAATTCGACTAAATGTGAATATCTTTTATCTCGTGGCCCCAATAATCCTACAATATACTTTTGTGTATTCCCTAATTTGTTTTCGTCATAAAGACCACAACTGTAGTCTAGATTTAAAGAATCAAAATTTTCAAATTTCACATCTGTCTTAAATAATTTATCATCAAAGTCTGAAAACAAAAACCATTGTTAATTTCGACAAAATCTTGAAACTCATCTGTAAGAACTTTAATCCTTTTAAACTCGTTTTCTTCCCAAGTATTGATTTCAGTCTTCTCTTCAAAATCGCATAAAACATAAAGTTTATTGTTGAAAATTTTGAAGACTTGAACATTTTTAATCTCAGTTATTTTTTCAATCATTTAGTGTGGTTTAATATATGAAATATTCGCACTGTCAATCGTATTTTATTTCTATTCTGCTAGTTGTGGATTGACCGAATTTCTATAAGAATATTCACCTTCTCCATATTCCAAATGTTTATTTTGTAGAAACTTCGTTTGATTTTTCTTTCATATTTTGTGCTTTATTGTCAGTTGTATTTTCAAAAAAAAATCTAATCGTATTCTAGAATATAGTTAATATAGTATTAATGCTTTTTACGTATTCGCCTTCTGTGCTTCTTCGAAGGCGGTGGTTTCGGTTTATTTAATTCTCGCCTATTTTCAATTTGTTCAGTAAAGCCACTTGCTAGAATGGCGGTAGGCAGAGCGAATAAACAGATGCCGATAAGAGAGATTATTGCAGATATAACTTTTCCAGCAATAGTCACTGGCACGATGTCTCCATATCCTACCGTCGTCAATGTCATCATGGCCCACCACATGGTCTCTGGAATGCTCGAAAATCTATCCGGTTGAGCACCATTTTCGCAGTAATACATAATGGTAGAAGAAAGGAAAAGAACCTTCAAAATAATGATGAAAGAAATGATCAGTTCATCTTTTTTGGCACGGATGACATCGTCAATAATGGTCAGTGAATTTAAAAAGCGGAATATCTTTAATAGCCGTACAAATCTCAAAAGTCGAAGAACTCTTAGGAACATTCCATCTGCAAAAAAATGTGCAATATAAAAAGGAAGTATGGCTAGTAAATCTATGATAGCATACCCACTTAAAGAATATTTTATCCTACCAAAAAATGGGTCTTGATATGCTTCAGCCTCTGTTATCGAGTAAAGCCGCATGACATATTCGATGGAGAATACAATCACACAGAAATACTCAAATTGTCTGAATAATTCATGGTATTCAGCATCTAGTGATGGGATCGATTCTAGAATTATTGCAAGGCAGCTTAATAGAATTAAGCTTATAATTAAAATATCAAAGTACCAGCTGACGGTTTTTCTTTCCACCGAGAGCTCTACAACATCAAATATGCGCCTCTTGAAGCTTGTTTTGGAAGTTGATTCGATGATTGGCATCCATTAAGTTAAAAACATCTTCATAATTAAAGTAAATTTTGTATAAATTAAATTTTTGCAAAATCCCATAATCCCCCATAAAATGCGGAGGAAACGGTCATCTTCAGGAGCTTGTAAAGACCTAGAATCCGATATTCCACGCAGATAAAAAAAATATATATAAGTTTTTTTCTGAGCAGGCAACCCTTTTGGCTGTAATGGCACATTGTTAATTGTTAGCCATGTTGTGATGGCCGATGATCAATTAACTTTTATAACTTAAAATAACACCTATCATGAAAAAGATTTTTTCTATTCTACTTACCGTTGCTTTTTTTTCTAGCCTATCAGCTCAGACCGTTGTAGACATCATTGTTAACAGTCCTGATCACAATACCTTAGAGACGGCAGTTATCGCGGCAGAACTAGCCGATGATTTATCTGGTGACGGACCTTTTACCGTATTTGCTCCCACAGATGCCGCATTTGCTGCCATTGATCCAGCGGTTTTAGATGAACTATTGCAGGATCCTACTGGTGATTTAGCCAATATTTTACTATTCCATGTGGTCTTTGGAGTTGCAGACGGTACCAATATTGTTGATGGCTTAACCATTGGTTCGCTATTGAATCAAAACCTAAGCTTCAGTTTTGCTGGTGGAGAATTGTTTGTAAATGGAGCAAAAATTTCTGTTACAGATCTCCGCGCTGAAAATGGAGTGGTGCACGTTCTTGATGCAGTAATGTTACCAGAAGCAATGGCCCCAGAACTTCCAGAAACCATTATGGAAGTGGTATCAACAAGCGCAGTTCATACCCAACTTAATAATTTGATTATTGCTGCGGGACTTGACGATGAATTAAGCTCTGAAGGGCCGTTCACTTTATTTGCGCCTACAGATAACGCAATTGCAGCACTTCCTCAAGATGTAGTTGATGATCTATTGGCAGACCCAACTGGAGCTTTAGCGGACATACTTTTATTGCATACAGTATCCGGAGTTGCTACCACATCAAACGTGATGGATGGTACGGTCATCGGAAGTTTAAGCTTAGGAAATTTAGCCTTTACAATAAATGCCAACGGTGTATTTATAAATGATGTAAATATCAGTGTTCTAGATATCAGAACACAGAACGGAGTAGTACATGTAATTGATGCGGTGTTATTACCATAAGTTTTGGATGAAAGTTGTTTTGATGAAAGGGAGGTGCAACAGCACTCTCCCTTTTTTTCTTTAAAATCTACCTAATCATGAACTCTTTTAATCTGAATAGGTATACGATAGTCCTATTATTTTAGAAAACCCAACAGGTGAAACTAAGTATAAAAAATGCCTTTAAAATTGAGGTGGTTCTATCTGTTTAGAAATTGGCAGAAATGCCAAAGGACGCCAGAAGGATCGTGCATAAAACACTCACGTCCCCAATTATAATCCTGAATTGGGGTAAATTTTACCGTTGGATATTTCTGGTCTAGCTTGCTTTCAGTTAATTCAAGCCAGCAGGCATCAACATCTTCGACCACCAGGAATATCATAGAATTATTGACCCAATTTTTACGTAATAGTCTTGAAGGTAAAATGCGAGATCTTCACTGACGGTGAAGTGAGAAAGTTTTTCGGAGATTACGTGCTCTTCAAACCCAAGATCTCTATAGAAATTTTGGGTGAGGCTAAAGTTTTTAGCCCCAATGAAGGTTTGTATACTTTTGAATTTAGATTTCATAAAAGTCATTAATACCCAATGATGATGTACTCCTAGGTTTTAACCGGCGTGTCTTTGGCCGGTGCTTCCGCTGTTTTTGCATCAGCGTCAGGAGCATCCTTTTTTACAGCATCTGCCGCTTTTGCATCTGGAGCATCTTTGCCTGCAGCTTTTGCATCGGCCTCCGCTTTAGCCTTTGCCTTGTCTTCTGGAGTCGGTTTCGGTTCTGGCTTCACATAATGCTTCACGTCAAGTGCGCAAAGACCTTTGGCATTTTGACTCGGGGTGAAAGTAACTTTATCCCCTTCCTTTATAGTTATGTTAAGTCCGTCGATGTGAACAAAGTAGGACATCGGTCCATCAATGGCATTGATAAAGCCAAAGCCTTTTTCCGTATCAAAGAATTTAACCCTTCCTACATGTGCTCCATTGTCAACTTCTTCTCTATCTTCTTTTTTAGGTACGCTGACGTTGATTGAATTCACATCAATATCATCCGATCCATCATCTTCAAAAGGGGTAGGACTGAAATTTCCATTTTTATCCATATAAAGGAATTCAGGTCCTTTGATACCTTCTTCTTTCTTCTGTGCTTTCTTATCAGCCTTATCTTGTCTCTTTTTAAGTTTCTTCTTAGCTCTTTCTTTCTTGTTATAGCTATCTGCCATTTAGTAATATTTGGTGATGGATCATTGACCGATCCAATAAATTTAAAAATACCCTTTAATCTTTTGGTGAGGGTTCATTTAGCAGCGAGGGCAATCTTGGAGTACAGATATAGCTGCCTTGCTGTCTCTCAAAGGTAGTTAATTTAACAATCTTTAAAATTAATTATATAAACCTCTGATAATCAACCCATTCTGTCTCGTTTAGACAGAAGATTTAGTGTCTTATCAAAATCAACGCTTCTTGGAGCAAATAAGTTTAATACTTGTCCATTTTTTCTCCTAAAATTGATATTTAGGGCGTGAAGCATCATGGTCGTCAATCCAGCCTTCTCTTTCCACAATTTATTTTGCTTGTTGCAGCCATGGGGTCGATCACCAATGATGGGGTGGAAGATGTGTTTTAAATGCTTTCGGATTTGGTGGAACCGACCATTCTGTGGCTGAATTTCCAAATGACTATATCTCGCCGTTTTAAATTTCCCCTGCACCCAGTCTATTTCTAATGCTGCGATCTTCCGAAAATGAGTAATGGCTTCTTTGGTCTTACCTTCATTTGTTAAGGCGTAATCAATGGTACCCACGTCTTCGGTCCAACCCCTTACGATCGCTTCGTAGGTTTTAGACACTTCATTGTTCTGAAATAAACTGGAAATCTCTGCATTCACTTCTTTCGAGGTAGCAAAAAGAAGAACTCCAGAGGTTTTTCGATCCAGCCGATGAATCGGATATACTTTTTGACCGACCTGATCCCTCAATAACTGAACGGCAAATTCAGTAGCGTCTGCAGCAATCGGACTACGATGCACCAATAATCCATGAGGTTTATTAATGGCTATAAGATCTTCATCCTGGTAAATGATTGATAGCTGCAAGCGTAAATTTCCAATTTATTAAATGATTATATTTAGAGTTACTCCAAAAAACCGAAACTTAAAAGTTAGAAAATCAAAGACCATCGAGAATAAGATGTTACAATGATAGATGATTTCACTCAATGTCAAATATAGTTACAAGCTTAAATTATCACAACACTTATTTGCTATTATAAGTTTTTTCCAAATTGCTGTTGTCAGATTAGCAACTATTGATTGGATGAGGCTATTCAATTATATTTAAAATTTAAATAAATCAATAAAAATAACCATGCAGAATTGTAAAATTGATAAAAACGGAAAGTTAGAAATTACTCATTCCTCAACTTCTTCAAAAAGTGATTTCGACTTCTATGAAGGGAAATGGTCAATTAAAAATCGAAGATTAAAAAAGAGACTTTTAAATTCAAATGAATGGATCGAGTTCAACGCTGATCAAGAAATGAACGTTATTCTATTGGGTTTTGGAAATACTGATAATTTTTTAGCAACTTTTAATGATGAACCCTTCGAAGGAAGGACCATACGATTGTTTGATCCAGTAACAAGATTGTGGAGTATGTATTGGACTGATAGTAACAATCCTACTTTACAACCACCAACAGTTGGTTCATTTGAAAAAGGAATCGGGAAATTCTATTGTCTAGATACTTTCGAGGGGCAAGATATTATTGTAGGGTTTTTATGGGACAAAACCGATCCTGAAAATCCAATTTGGAGTCAGGCGTTTTCAAACGATAAAGGAGTAACGTGGGAAACAAACTGGTATATGTATATGAAAAGGAATGGCTGAAAAAAATCTAGCAAGAAAAACAGATAACAAGCCAAGAAAAGTTCATCCGCGAATGCTCAGGCTGTAGGTCACTGACTCGATAAAATTAGTAGATAGCAAAAGTTTATTTATGTCCTAGTTGTTTCTCGAAAGCGCCATCTGTTGTTTCAGATCTTCCTTGGCACCTTCCCATTCTGAAATAGAAATGGCATCTCCATGTGCATCAAAAGCCTCTTGCGTTGCCGCTTCTATCTGATTGGACCATTCACTTAATAATTGATCGATGCGAGCTGCGGTGATGTATTGATTTTTAAAAAGTTGCTTTTTTGTTTCATACTCATTTTCATAAGTGGTCCATGCTGCAGTTAATTTATCACAGGCCGCTGACTTTTGTGAAAAGCCCCAAAAACTTCCACTGAATGGTTCACAATTATTGCTCGTCTCTCCCCAATCATCTGGCAGACCAGTGACTCCATTAAATTCCGTCCAGTTTTCAAAAGCATTGTCCATGTCCCAAGCAACAAGGTAGAATTTCTTATCATCAGGATCCTCATACCAATAGTAATTATGATTTGAACATCTGTCGCCGGTGCAGTACCAGTGGAAGGGACCATCATCGTGTTTAATGCCTCGGTCAACGACGCAATAGGCGATTGTCTGATCTACATCCATCCATTTTTCTACGACGGCTTTCATTCCGCTTGCTGATGTATTCTGTATCTCTTCGCCAAAACTTCTCATAAGACTCACATCTGGATTATCATCTTCGTTGGTACGCAATGCTTCACGGTAGCTTGCCTCTGGTTGAGCTTTTGCAAGATCATCTACGGGCCAGATTTCCTTGTAAATATTTCCCTCTCCTCCATCAAAATGATACCGACTGAACCGACCATCTATTTGTTCTACGAGCGCAAACAGTCCATTATATTCTCCATTGATATAAACTTTGGCATGAATGCATCTCGGAGCAGCCACACCCATGTCTTCAAAAAGTTTATAAGCCAAGCGATCTCTCATTTGACTCTTATCGTTGTTCATGCTATGTAATTGCAATTTCTTCAGGCCATAAAATTTCTCACTGTTTTCATTCCAGTTGAATTTTATTTTCATCGAAAGCTTGGTGCAGGTCTTTGAGCCATTTGGATTAAAAACATTGATTCCAGAAACACAACCAATATAAGCACCGATCGAACCTTTATATCTCACACCTACAGGACTTATTGTTTCTCCATTATAAGTAATTGAACCCGCAACATATTCTTCAGCAGTCGGATCGTCATTTATAAAATTCAAGGCAGTCTCTGAAAGTTCTATATAGAAACTGGGCAAGCTGTCTTGATTGAATATGGCATCGGAGTCGTAGTTGAGATAATCAGCCGTGGGATCTGGATCAATAGGATCTGGATCAGTTTCTTCAATGTCTTCTCCATTGATTGGATCGGTAAATTCTGGCTCAGGATCTGAACAAGCGGCCGAACAAAAGATAAGTAATAGAAGAGTGAAGTACTGAATACTGATTCTCATATTTGTAAAAATACGATTTGATAAGAGAATAAGCAATACATTATAATCTTAGGAGATTTTTAACGCTTATGCAAATGTAGGACCACAAGGGTAAGGAAGAGTTCCATTTCCTAAATCAACTAGAAGGGAGAGAATAAAGTATGTGCTGTTTAACACAACTCTTAATTACTAAATTTGTTAATTGAATGCAATAACATTTATGGATTTAAAAGCCCATCAACCCATATTATTCTTTGATAGCGACTGCGTGCTTTGTTCGCGGATCGTGAACTTTATATTGAAAAATGAAAAAAGTCAAAGTTTGAAATTTGCAAGCCTTCAAGGAGAAGTGTTTCAGGAATTGCAGAAAAGTTATGAAATTCCTGACGGGGTAGACTCAACCATCCTATTAGAAAACGGGCAAGTATCTATTGAAAGTAAGGCTGCCATAAGCCTAGGTAAATATTTGAAAGCTCCATATTCTTTTGTATCCATCTTTAAGATTATACCTAGTTTTATTCTTGATGCATTGTATAAATTTATAGCTCGGAATAGATATGATTGGTTTGGTACGTGTGCGTTTGTTCCAGAGGCTGGAGATCGATATATTCAATCACTCTGATATGACACAACCAAAAATAGAAATGAGGCTTAAGCCAATGGATCACTTTGTAGATCTTTTAAGCTTTTTAGGACTGCTATTATTATTTGCAATTCCAGGGTATTTTTATGGCAAGATGCCTGAAGAAATTCCTAGCCATTTTGATCTGTATGGACAACCGGATAGATTTAGCAATAAAGAATCAATTTGGTTTTTACCAGCAGTGGGGATGGTTCTGTTCATAATTATCTCATTTGCAGTTAAGTACCCCCATCGATATAATTATGTCCAAAAAATTACTAATGGAAATGCGCATCATCAATATCATCTGGCGACAAGGTTATTTCGTAGCCTTAGATTATTGTTGATATTTCTTATTATTCATTTGGTCTACGGTTCAGTTCAAATTTCATTGGGCAATACAGCAAGCCTAAATGCCAATTTATCAATACTCTTTTTTGTTTCCTTATTTTGCCTTATAATTTATTCTTTCATACAAGCCGCAACTATTAAGTAGTCGTAGATTCTCAAAAGGAAGGATGCTCAATCTTCTCCCCTTCGAACTCGTCTACGCAAAAGATTTAAAAATATACCAACGATTGCGGAGATAGCTAAAGAAGTATACGCTGGTATTTGCCAAGGATTTGGATCAATCCCTTTTCCTTTGGTATAAATAGAAATGAGGAGAAGACCTATGGTCAAAATGTATAAGGCTATTGAAATATTAGAAAGGGTTTTTAAATTCATCGTTGAACATTTTAGTATTACTTGGCTTATTAAAGTAAGAGAGAATTAATCCAGAAAACACTTCTATCTTAAATTCCATGAGGAACATTGTTGATTAAAGTACTCACTGCCAGAAAATTTTCTGTGTCGTATGCGGAGTGACCCGAATTGGTTTCTATCAATTTAAAGTTGGATGAAAAGTCAGCAAGTCTCTGTGCATGTTGTATCCTAGTAATTTGATCATTTTTTCCATGTACCAGCTGAATTGGGGTACTCGCCAATTGAGATAGATTTTCCCAAATATAATTGTCCGTAATAAAGAAATTCTTAACGGAATAATGCGCAAAAATCTTGGCTGCAGTTTTATAATCTGACCTTTCAACTTTGTTTCGAACCTCTTCTAAATTCATGGCTGGTATGCTCATCTCTAAACCATAGGTCTCTAATGCGAAAGCGTAAATTTTTTGTTCTTCTTCACTTCCTCGAAGTATCTTTTTGAAATAGTAAGGCATTACTTCTTCATCAGAATCTACCTTTGCTAATAAGCGAAATCGTTCCCAAGCTTCTGGATACTTTACTGCCGTACCACCGCATTCAAAATATCTCCGTTCTTCTGCAGTAGCACAAAATAATCCACGTAAAATGATACGCTCAACTCTGTTTGGATTTTTTATAGCGTAGAGTAGAGCCAAGGTCGATCCCCAAGATCCTCCAACAAGGGTCACTTGATTGATCTGATGTAAATCTAGGATAGAATCAATGTCTTCTAGTAAGTCTTCGGTCCTGTTTCTTTTTATTTCACCTTTAGGTAAGCTTTTGCCGCAGCCGCGCTGGTCAAAAAAAATAACCTGCTGTTGACTAAAATCGAAAAGCTGCTTATCATGTATACTGAATCCAATGCCAGGTCCACCATGTAGAAACAAGAAGGCACGATCTGATGATGGACCATGTTTGGCAACATAGATTTTATGACTGCCTCTTTTTATATAATCTTGCTGAAAGTCCATACTCATAATTGTAAAGATGCGCCAACAAGTGGAAATTTCAAAAACATAATCGTAATAAAAATATAATTGATCTTTCCTTTAGGCTATAAGTTTACAATTACTGTTTGATGATCTTTTGGACAGAAATAGCATTGTTGGATTGGTTTGTAACCTTAATAAAGTACATCCCAGGACCAAATGAACTCGTGTCAATAACTTCTTCAGAATTGCTACTAATGATATTTTGAACAACCTGACCAAGATCATTTATTATTTCAATATCATATAACCATAACTCACCCTGAAGGACAAAATACTGATCAACAGGATTGGGAAAAATTTCAACATAGCTTGAAACGGCTTCCAAATGTGGATCATTGATGGTCGTAGTGTTATCGTCTCCATAATACATGAATCCGTTACCTTTGAATCCAACATATAATCGTTCGTAATTATTTATGTCGCCTACCATCACCTTTGCCCAGTCATAAATACCACCTGGGTGCATCCCAATTTGACTCCAGGTCAGACCTTGATCCTCTGATTTAAAGTAACCAAAAACACCATTGACTTCTCCTTGGATAAAGAAGGTGGGATAGCTCGCACTCGGAGCAGCTTTACCTACGGCTACATTTAATACCATATCTGTATTAGTAAAAGTGGTCCAACTCTGCCCGCCATCCTGGCTGTAGCTCAAGCCTTCAATAGCACTTAGGTCTTCCTCAGGCCCGTTTGCAAATAAGAGATGTCCAGCCTGACCAGGTACTGATAGAAGTTTTGCATTGTAGCCTAATTCACTCACGACCTGATTGTATTTTACCCAGCTTTGACCACCATCACTAGATTTAAAAATGCTGCCATCTCCCCAGTCATAGATATAGAAAGTATTGGGTAGTACACGATCTGCAGTTAATGCCTTTCTCTGAAACCATTGAGCGGTCAGACAGCAATTTCCAGAGTTATTTGGTAAGGTTACTTGCGTCCATGTATTTCCGCGATCTGTAGTGTAGTATGGCATTCTATTTCCAACAGGTAACCAAATTATATTGTCTTTATCATTTGCGCTTACTGCAATTTCACCAAAGATCAAATTACTATTTCCTGGCTCAGGCATACTTGCAAATTTCGTCCAACTCAGCCCACCGTCAATAGAGTATCCTGAGGACCTTGTATCATTATCATAACAACAGTAACGATGATCTTCAATGATCGCCACCAGATAGTCGGGGTCTGTTGGAAACTGATCGATGCTCCAGGATGAATTAAATCTGCTACTCGGTTGATGCAATGTCGGATATTGATCTACATCATCGTGATGGAATATAGGGCGATCCCAATGCAGTGTTACTGCCTTTCCGTCCGGTAGTGCTACAGCATCATTTGAGACCAAATGTTCTTGTCCAGCGGATTGCTCATCCCAGGTCATCTCTGCATCATCTAAGTCAGTTGAACTCCATGTACCGATTCCATCTGCTATCCACAACTTGCCAGGAATTACTGGGTCAAATTGAACTTCTCCTAAGACAAACCATTCGCTGAAACTCCAAGACATCCACGGGATATTTGCCGCAGACCTTGCATCTGTGCTATAATCCCAGGTAGGATTCGAACTAGAAATATTTGTGGTCCGATAGATCTCGGTATATCCTTCACTGAATAGAAAGACGCGTTCTGAATTGAAAGGGTCGAGCGCAACCTCTCCCATGGGAAAGTTGTCTGTGTAGGGTTGACTCCATTGACTTCCATCGTATCGAATCAATCCAAAGGATGTAAAATTATTCGTAGCGGAATCGTATGTTTCTCCAACAAGATATAAAACGCCTTGATTATCAATTTCTGCGTCATAAAAATAAGCTATGCCATTGACCAAATAATTGACAGGACTTATATCATTCCAACTATTTCCACCATCTACACTTTTGAAAATTCCTTCTCCATCGACGATGGCATAAAGTGTTTGGGTTTGATTGTTACTCGTTCCACTTTGTAAATCAAAAAGTACTGTTCTCACACCTCGATCGATTGCACCATTCGGCACTCCAGTTATCTGAGTCCAAGTATTTCCGCCATCAGTACTTTTCCAAAGCCCATCATTGATTGAGCCAAAGTAAACCAACTCTGAATTTATTGGGTCAACAGAAAGTCTTTCTCCAGAGTATTTGGAAGAGTCATCGTTGGCTGGCATCTCCGTGGATGGGAAATTGGTTTTTGTCCAACTTATTCCTTGATCTGTACTTTTGTAAATTCCAGTGCTGTGAGCCAGATACAAGACCTGATCATCACTCGGGGCGGAGACAAGACTCAAGACTCCTTGATAATCTAGAAAACTGTGATCTGTGCTTGGGATTGATTGAGCGGTTACAATCTGCTCCCATTCGTTATTCGTAGCATTATATTTATAAGCACCTCCAACATCAGATCGGGCCAACATAAGATTGCCTGATGGGTGTATGTGCATTCCTGTAATCCAACCACCTGCGCCCGTTTTTAATGTTTTCCAGTCAAGATCTCCTGCGTATATTGGATTTGGCCCACCAGTAGAATTGTTTGGCGTATGAATGGCCATAATATTTGCCAAAAGGCGGACATAAGCTGCCTGATAATATATTGCAGGTTCTGTAATTTCCCAAGCGATAGACGGCACATCATTGATGTCTGCATATGCCTTTAAGTATGGTTCTCCGCCCGGAGGAGAGAGTGGGCCGCTGTAGGTATGATTGGCCCCTCCAGAAAGAAAGCCAGGGGCTGGTCCATTAGTAGAGCTAAGGGCATTGTCGTAAATACTACCATCTTGAAACCAGCTATGATATATTTCATCAGCGCATCTTTCTGCTCCTCTATCGTACATATTGGAAAGGTGGCATTTTCCTAAGGGATTGACACCATGAAGATAGTGGAGGTGTCCCGATGCTTTGGTTGAATAAGAATCTGGATTGCCATTATCTACGCCATACTTATTAACCAATAAATTTACCATACCCATGATCCCTTCGCTTTGGTTACTTCCCCAACCCAAAAAGTAAGAAGGCAAGTAAGCGCGATATAAATCTTTGTCGGAAAAGCCTAAAAAGCCTTCCCAGTTATTGTTTACCATGGCTTGGAATGAAGCTGTGAAATCATCGGCGACACTTGTAGAATTTCCTGTCAGCGTTGCATAGTGCAAGAAGGCATCTTTTGCTTCTATGTAATTGATGTCCCACCAGTCATCTTCATAGGTTAACGGATCATTCGGGTCGTTGGGCATAGGGCCGAAGACCACTGAATTCAAATAGTTATTTTCTATGAAAGTATTGTAACTCGCATCCCCTGTCTGCTCAAATAAATATATGGCTGCAGCAATTATTCCTTCTTGATATTGAGCTGCGGAATAGTCTGCATCTCCAGCCACAATACTACCATCATCACAATCTAATTCAAGAGTATTGCTATTGTAGTAGGGTAGTAGATAATCCCAACAAGTTTCTGCTTGTGTTGATAATGTATTTGCGTAAGCGCTCAAAGATGGAAACGCTGAAAGAACAGTTGCAGCATGGGCAAACACTGAGGCAACAGCTAATGAGGCAGAGGTGCAGGTAGGTCCATAAAATCGTTGATCAAAATTGTTGCTCGGCGGAAAAGAAACATTTTCGGCGTAATTCTGTGAGCCCATTTTTATATGTACAGAACCGTCAGGATTACACATTTTTAACAACCAATCTAATTCCCATTTTATTTCGTCAATCAGATCAGGAATTCCATTTCCACTTTCAGGAATATTATTGTTGTCTGTAAATACATCCGCATTTTCACGGTAAGCCCATAGCAGATTATGAATGGTCGACATCGTGAATGTAACATACTTATTGTAGTCGCCAGCATCAAACCATCCTCCACTTAAATCTTTTTCCAAACTTGCATTGCTCGGATCGTAAATGTATCTACAGTTGGCATCCTGTAAAGCATTGTTGAAATTAGAGTTTGCATCCACCCAGTTCGCTTCCGCAAAAGGAGCTTCTTTGGAATGATTACATCGGTTATAATAAAACATTCTGGTGGCGTCCTTGAGTGGTTGCGTATATACATCCTCACCAATGGAAAAGACCGGTGAGTCTTCCTGATTTATCGGATCGGATAAATAAAAATTACCGACTTGGTTAAAGCTAGAAAAATCTACCCACCAGCCTTGATCACCAGACCAAATGGTATCAATCAATCCATTCTTCCAAGCTTCAACTGGAAAGTTTCCCTCAACGGTCCCTGAGGGATGAGATTTTAATTCTAGGCTTGCCGGTGGACTATAATTAAATCCTGCATTGGCCCCAAAGTATGGATTGCTTAGCACTGCAACCTTAGGGGCAGAGGTTCCGTATCCAAATTGATCTACATGTATGAATGCACTCTGGCCCAAAACTAAGGCCGAAGAAAATAGGCAGAGAATAGGAATGATATTTTTCATATGAAGTTATATGTAGCGATTTTTTAGGTTTATACTAAGGCAACAAACAACCTGCCTTAAGATTCGTTTCCTTTGAATCTATTAAAAAACAATGGCAAGCCAATTTTTGTTGCAAATGGACAAGCCATTCAACAATTTATTTAACGACAAAGGATGACTGAAGGTGCAGATAATTTAACACGGGAGTGTTTTATCTTACTTGGAAAAAAAAGATATTGCAATATAGAAACCGCCTCGCTATTATTTATTTATAAAGGCATAAAATATTTATTGATCATGATAGAATGCAAGAAGTTGCCTGAATTTTGGAAATGAAATATATTGATCATATTTAAAAATAAAATAGGCCCTTCCTTATGTAAAAGAAAGGGCCCATCCTTTATCTTGCCTAGTATGCTTTTTCCTATTTTCTCACGACTGTTATCCTCTGCACACTCCTTGAGTCATTATCAAGATCAATCAACTCAAACAAATAAATACCTTCTGTTAATGAGCTCACATTGATTTGTTTATTATTGCCGTTCTCCATGACCATCTTTCCCTGAATGTTGTAAATATTAGAATCAAAATTCAGGTCACCGTTAATTTCAAGATTTATGAAGCTTGAAGCTGGGTTCGGGAATAGCACAACACTCGTACCATTGAGCTCGAATATCGAATTGGCAGTTCCATCTTCACCATCACAATCTTCATCTATGTCATTGTCAGGAATTTCTTCAGCATCTGGATTGATGTCCGCATTTTCATCATCACAATCATCAGCTAGGATAAATCCATCTCCATCTAAATCATCATCCAAGGTTGTCGGGTCACAATCATCATCAATACCGTTGTAGACAATTTCTGTGGCGTCAGGATTCACATCTGGATTTTCGTCATCACAATCATCTGCCAATACAAATCCATCTTGGTCCAGATCATCATCCGGAGTCATTTCTTCGCAGTCATCATCGATGCCATTATATGGAATTTCATCTGCTCCTGGATTGACGTCGGCGTTGGTATCATCGCAGTCCTCTGTGGATGGGAAGCCATCACCATCTTCATCAACAATACCATCTACACCATCGCAATCTTCATCTATTCCGTTGTCTGGAATTTCCTCAGCGCCAGGATTAATATCTGCATTCATGTCATCACAATCCTCATCAGAATTGAATCCATCCATGTCCTCATCAATGATTAAAATGATGCCGTCACAGTCTTCGTCTATATCATTGTTGGCAATCTCTGTTGCCATGGGATTGATGTCTGCATTTTCATCATCACAGTCATCAGCCATGTTAAATCCATCTCCATCAAGGTCATCGTCCGGAGTCATTTCCTCACAATCATCATCAATGCCATTGTATGGAATTTCATCTACACCAGGATTAATAGCTGCGTTCATGTCATCACAATCTTCTAACATAGGAAATCCATCTTGATCTAAATCATCATCGAAGGTCATGGTGTTGCAATCATCGTCAATGCCATTGTACGGAATTTCTGCTACGCCAGGATTTATCATTGCCTCATTATCATCACAGTCATCAGCCACGTTAAATCCATCTCCATCAAGATCATCGTCTGGAGTCATTTCATCACAGTCATCATCTAGTCCATTGTAAGGAATTTCAGCTTGAGCCGGATTAACATCCGCGTTGCTGTCGTTACAATCTACGTCAGAGGTAAATCCATCACCATCATTATCTACTGGTGGTGCATCTTGTAGGCTGACAAATACGGCGTTGTCTGGTTTGAATATAAACACCAAATCAACTGCTCCATCTCCATTTACGTCTCCTTCTGTTATGGTCTGTAAATCCTCATCCGCAAATGTATAAGTTCCATCGAAAAATTCCATCGGGTCCGTGTAGTCGAAATTATTTATTTCAATCTCATATCCGTATCCTTCGTCTGTGAATGCAAAGAGTTTATTGTTTAATCCATTTTCTTCCATAAAGATGTGCGACACCATACCGTTTTTTGGTGCGCTTGTGCCTCTCCAAATATCATTTCTGCTACTCCATTGATCACCGCCCATATTTTCAAACCAGCCAATGTTTCTTCCTTCAAATGAATTTCCAACAACATCTAAATCTCCATCCGCATCCATGTCTATCACCTCTACACCATTGGCATTTCCTCCAAGGAGTCCACCGACTTCTACGACATCATAAGTCAGTGATGCATTTCTTTTAAAGTAACCTATGGAATTTGAATTGTTCTGAGAGCTTACATAAAAAATTTCGAGAATGTTATCATTGTCCATGTCTTTTACCTCGAGTTCAACAATCCATTGCTCCGTATCATAAAATGCTGGTGCCAGCTGACCGGATCCGATATTGGTTAAAACAACAATGGTCGAACTTTGATAATTAGCGGCAACAATGTCTAAATCACCATCTCCATCAAAATCTTTCATCTCTGTATGGAAAGGGTCATTCAGACCAGTAGCATTGTTAAGAAGAGGAAGTACTGTATAGTTATCTGATCCGTCATTTATTAAGAAGCCGAGCTCGTGCTGGTTATCAAAGTCACCGGCTGTGTACAATATGTCCATGTCTCCATCCATGTCAATATCGCCAGATTTGACCATATGTGGACGTCGAATAGATGAATCAATTTCTATCGGATCGCTGTAATTGCCACTTCCCGTATTTTCGAAATAATAAATGCCAATGGCACGCATAACAAATAGATCCATATCGCCATCCTGATCATGATCCGATAATCCAATCGATCGGAGCTGCGTAAACTGGTCTGTTATTAATTCTGGGGCTTGAAATTGTGCATGCAGATGCAACGTGCAAAAAATAGCACAACATATGAGTATAATTTTCATGTTGATGAGTAGTTTGAATTGAAAAATTAATAAAACTGGCAGACTTTTCAGTAATTTTGATTGGCTAAATTTTATAGTTGAAAAAAACTGATGTGAAGCGAGCTATAATAATAGTGTTGAGTTTATTCGTATTAATTCAATCTTGTATAAAAAATGTAGAAAATTCTGACTTTGCCATTCCACACAGTTTGGAGCAATGTTTTGATGGGGTTCTTGCTGATGAAGGTGCGTTTAGCTTGAGCTGCGATAGTTATATTTTGGATCCTAGCGTGTATTGTGATGTTGTAAAATTACCTCAGAACTTAAAATTTTCAGAAGAAGAACTTAATTGGATGCCAAGTTTTTGTTGTATCCCAGGCCAGAAAATATTCTACGAAAATAGCGACGGGGAACGTGTTACAATGACACTAATTAGTAAAACTTTTGTATCGACAAGAACCTTAGCTACAGAAACAGCGGCTTGCTCAGATCCTGATAAAGACCTCGTTTACTGTGTTGATAGCCAGAGAGTCAATGTTCAATTTTCTATACCATATTTGGAAACAGATCTAAGCCTTAGTTTATCGAGGAAAATGCAAGTTATAGATGGCAACATTCTATGGGGAGCTCAATTATCGGTGACAAGCCAAGATCAATTGGGTTCTTTAATAAATTTTGAAACCCTACTCAATGCCTACGTGAACCCCAGAGATCTTGAGGTGGACACCTTTTATGATTTCCAAGAGCAACTAGATCTTTTTGGAACAGAATTTAAAAACGTTTATTCTAATTCAGTTATTCAACAAGGAACGGTTAAAATCTACTATAATGAGTTCAAAGGACTCATAGGTTTTGTAGATAAACAAGGCGTCACTTGGAAAATTATTGCCTAGGTTTCTGTCATATTAAACCAATACTCAATTTTGCTGTTAATAGTTTATGAAGAAGATACTTGTCATTGGTGGATCAACTGGAATTGGCTATGCCCTATGTAAATTACTCGCTGAGGATGGCGATAAAGTTCATGCTACTTTTAATTCTACCAATAATTACGACCCCATATCAAACGTGAGTTTTCACCCTATAAATGTGATGGATGAAAACCTCGATTTTAGTTTTATTGAAGAAGGTCTTGATGGACTGGTTTATTGCCCTGGGTCCATTAACTTGAAACCTTTTACTCGATTAAAACCTGAAAGCTTTTTGGAAGATTATAAATTGCAGGTGCTAGGAGCCGTGAAGACCATTCAAGCTTGTTTGCCGGCACTCAAAAACTCAAATCACGCTTCCATCGTTTTGTTCTCTACAGTTGCCGTGCAAAATGGATTCAATTTCCACAGCCAAGTTGCTGCGTCGAAAGGAGCAGTTGAAGGTTTGGCTCGGTCTCTTGCCGCCGAACTAGCTCCCAAAATAAGAGTGAATGCCATCGCTCCTTCTTTGACCAATACACCATTGGCTCAAAAATTATTATCATCGGAGGATAAAATTCAAGCCAACGCTGAAAGACATCCATTGAGGCGAATCGGTCAAGCGGAAGATATCGCTCATATGGCTCAATTCCTTTTATCTGAAAAATCTTCTTGGGTGACCGGCCAGGTTCTTTCTGTTGACGGAGGAATGTCAAGCTTGAAAGTCTAAATTGTAGCTATGAAAAAGAGAGATTTTTCTGATAGAGATTTGAATAGAATCATTGAAATGGCTTGGGAGGATCGTACACCCTTTGAAGCAATCAAAGTACAATTTGATCTTTCAGAATCGCAGGTGATAAAAGTGATGCGTCGAAACTTAAAACCGAGCAGTTTTAGACTTTGGAGAGAGCGGGCGCACAAGGTTAGCATCAAACATTTGAAAAAGAGGAATGCAGAAGTCAATCGTTTTCGCTGTTCTAGGCAATCTGCAATTTCTGGAAACAAGATATCTAAACGACGCTAATTCTACTTTTTGACTTACCTTGTTGAAAAGCTCTACCATGGTACGTATTGTCACCCTTCTATTTCTTATTTTTTTTAATTCTCAAGATACGAAGGATCGTTTCGCACACATCACTGATCGGAAGGCTAGAAAAATTATCAAAGCTTCCATCGATCATGCGGGTGGAATAGATCGTTGGGAAAATCTCAAGCAATTAAAATATAAAAAGAACTTTAGCCTTTTTGATGCAAATGGAAAGCTTGAAAAAAACTACGAGCAAAGCCACAATTATAGCTTTGAAATGGATCGCTATACAATTAAATCAACCGTAGGAAATAATTTTGTGCAGACAAGCTCAAATAAAGGGAACTATGCTCGGACAACAGTGGTAACGCTTGATGGAAGGATGACCACACAGAAAGAAGATGATCAAGATAAACTCGCCAAGGCCATGAATACTTCGATTTATGTAGTATCGATGCCTTTTAAATTATTGGATCCAGGGGCAGATATAAGTTATGAGGGTGAGCTTACTTTAGAGGATGGAAGCGTAGTAGATGTTATTCAGGTCGTTTATGATGCAGACAAATATGAAAATCATTCTTCCTCCGAAATCTGGAAATATTACTTCGATAAGGAAGATCGGAAAATTGTAGGAAATTGGATTCAATCTGCAGATCATTTTAATGTGGTCGAGAATTTAAGTTTCATAAGAGTAGATGGAATTCTATTTAATGGCAAGCGCAAAAGCTGGCGGATAGATGAAGATGGTAAGATACTTTTTATTAGAGCTGAATATGATTATTTCGATTATGAAGTTTATTAATGTGCTCGAGGCAAATAATAAAAAACCCTGACTTTTTCAAGTCAAGGCTTTTACTAAAAATCAATAAACTTGCTATTTCATTACTAAATTTACCGTTATCTCAAACTCGTCGTATATTGTCTTGTCTCCAAGCCCGTCAAAGAAACTCCCTGAACCGTACTTAATATCATAAAGTGACCGATCAACCTGCGTGGTTGCGGATGCCATATTTTCCTTCATCAACATAGCGTTGAAAGTTATGCTATTGGTTATTCCCTTGATCGTTAGATCACCCGTGATTTTATAATCACCCGCTGAACCTCTAGAAGTAACCTTCGTTATCTTAAAATTACTTGTTGGAAATTCTGCAATGTTAAAGAAGTCAGGCGAACTCAAGTGTCCAGTTAAGTTTTTCGCCTTGTCTCCTGAAAGATCTGTAACTGTAATCGTGCGCATATCTATCATAAATTCTCCACCCACCAATTGATCATTTTCAAATTCTAAAGCGCCAGATTTAATAGAAATATTTCCAGTATGTGAACCCAATACCTTCCGACCTGTCCAGTTTACATTACTTTCTTTGATGTTCACCTCCTTTATCGTTGGCTCCGTTGGATTTGTACAAAATCCCCAAAAACTGATCAATCCTATAAGTACAAATTTCACCTCCTAGTTTTTAAGATTTCATAATTTTTATTCTCTCATTTTATCTAATAACTCATTCAGCAGTATTGTTTCTTTCGTGCTTAAGCACGTAACATCTCTCTGAAAGCTTTCTAGCTTTGGATTTATTTTTTCCAGTGTTTTCGTTCCCACCTCTGTAAGACTGACATCCACCTTTCTTTGATCTACAGTAGAAACCACCTTTTTTATGAAGGCCTTTTTTTCCAATCGATCTACAATTCTCGATGCATCTGACATTTTATCGATCATGCGTTTTCTTATGACAGCAGTGGAGATCGGTCCCTCTGCTCCCTTCAATATTAATAGGATATTGTATTGCTTACCTGTCAGCCCAAACTCGGAAAAGAACTGCTTTTGTTGCGTGCTTAACCAATTGACAGTAAACATCAAATTAACCATCAAGCGCTCTGTTTCATTCTTGAAAGGCTTATTTTGAAGGATGGCCTTTTCAATATCCATTATTAATGTTTGAACATCAATGTTACAACATTGTTTTTTATAAAACAATATTTTCAAGCTTTTTATTCAATAAAAATGGGAGTAGGAGCGCAGTTAAAAATAAAAAATGCTAAAAATTTCAAGTTTGAAATCCAAGAACAGATATCCAACCGTATATTAAAACAGATGTTGAGGTCCTTAAATCCTCAATACCAACAATTGTAACCCATGTAACTGAATTGGATAGCCTGAACTGTTTTAGGAAGTTATAGATAATTAGTTTTTTGTTTTGGTTTTTTCTGGGATGAGAAGATTTTGTAAAATACAACCACCAATTTTACAGAACCGAAAGTTTTGGGAATGAGTTGATGTTGGTGTAAAATTTACAAATAATACACTAACTAGTATTGTAAGGCCAAGGTTATTGGAAGTTACCTTGGCCTTTTTTTATACCCTAGCGAAGAAATCGAGAAAGAAGCTAGGATAACAACTAGAAAAGATTCAAATCCCAAGCAGATCTTTTTATCAATCCAGCCATAGTAGAATCCAAAGAGTATAAGGATGGAAATTATAATCGCTAGCATAGGCCAAAAGCTGTTTCTAAGCGTTTTATAGATGCTCCAAAAGGCGATAGGAAACAATATAGCCAATCCTGAAAAGGCCATCTTACCCATGTCAAAAATGGTATCAAAAGGATTAAATGAAATCAATAATCCGATCAAAGCTAACAAGCCCACCATTACACGTCCAATAAAAACTTCTTTTTTGAAAGAGGGTTTTTCTCGTGCAAACGGAATATAAAAATCTCGAGTAAGCATGGTGCTAAGGGCCAATAGCTGAGAGTCCAAGGTTGACATAAATGCAGCAATCGCCCCAGTCATGACAATCGCAGCAAACCAATCTTGGCTGTGTTCTACCAGCATCATCGGAAGAATCTGGTCTGAAGCTTTACCTTCTAGTCCAGGAAAACTTAAATGGCCCCAGATGCCAATCATGACAGGTAGAATGGAAATAACCAGTGGTATAAAAGCATACAGAAGAGCTGACTTTTTTAAATGTTCCACATCCTTGGCGATATAAAATCTCATAAATAACTGCGGGAACATAGGAATGCAGAAGATCCAAAAAATTAAGAAACTGATCCAACGTTTAACATCATAAGCGTCTCCTCCGCCGTGTATGCTGAAAAGATCGGGTACCAGTTCATAAGCCTTTTGATTGGCTACCTGAATTCCACCAAGTTCGGACCCAATCCACAAAACCGCCAATGTCATAAATAGGATTACAAGTATGCCTTGTTTTAAATCTGTTTTGGCAACACTTTCCATTCCTCCAATGATGACATAGGCAATGGTAAAGACCGTCAAGAGAATAATCGCAAGGGCATAGGAAATATCACCTCCAGTTATGTTTTCTAGAATATAACCTCCACCTATGATTTGTAAGGCGAGATAGGGGAGTGTAAAAACAATCATGACGGTCGAAAACAGCAGGGCTAGTGGACGACTACCAGTCTGTCCATAGATCAGTTCTGTGGGAGTTATGTGCCCGTATTTTTTACCAAGATGCCAGGCAGGAATACCAATAATGAAAAATGAAATACTGGCGAAGGCCGTTCCCATGCTCATCATTAAATAATGCACAAAGCCTATTTTGTAACCCTCACCCGCAAAACCTAAAAAGTAAAAGGCACTGAAGTTGGTCGCAAGTATGGTGAAGAATAAACGAAGCGTTGAAAGATTTCTATCCGCCAGAAAATAGGACTCGGGCGTGGCTTCCTTTTTGCTTACCCCCCAGAGACTTCCCCAAAAAGTAAATCCGAGATAGCTTATCATGATTATGTAAACCGTCATTCTTTAGTTCTTTTGCTAAAGAAATATAATCCGGAAACAAAGAGTATCTGGATCAGGGCAAGAAACCAAAGCCAGGCTGGAAAAGAAAACCAACCAAAATTTTCAAAAGAAATGAAAAATGGAATGCAGGAAAAAATTAAAATCATGAGAAAATAAATTCCAAAAAGAACATTTTTTCTCATGATTTATTCATTTGCGCAAGCGTAAAATTTATGCTATAAATAAATTGATACAAAGGAATCCGACCAAGCCTAAAACAATCGTATATGGAAAGGCCATCTTAACCATTTTCATATAAGATAAATTAATGAGCGGTGCTAAAGCCGAGGTTAATAAGAATAAAAAGGCCGCTTGACCATTCGGAGTTGCGACACTCGGAAGATTGGTTCCAGTGTTAATCGCTATGGCTAATTTCTCAAATTGCGCTCTGTCAATTCCTCCATTATCAAAAACCTCTTTCACCTCGCCGATATAAACAGTGGCTACAAATACATTATCGCTAATCATGGATAACAATCCATTGGCAATATAAAACATGGCAGGTTGTTGACCCGTCGGAAGTGACAATGCCCAATCAATGATCGGCTTGAATAAATGCTGATCATGAATCATCGCAACAATTACAAAAAACACCACTAAAAGAGAGGTAAAAGGTAGCGCCTCTTCAAAGGCATGACCCAATGCGTGCTCATCTACAATTCCCATAAATGCCGTCTGAAGAATGATCAAAGCTAGACCAATAAATCCAACAGGTGCTAGATGTAATGCCAACCCAAAAATGAGCAGGATACCACAGATTGCTTGTACTTTTAAACCGTACTTTTCTTTAGCTGTTCGTTTAGCATCTGCTTCTTCCGTATATTTTTCAATGATCTCCCGAGCTACCTCAGGTAGTTGTGCTCCGTATCCGAAAACTTTGAATTTTTCTAATAAGACAGTGGTTAAGATACCCATAATGAAAACGGGAATAGTTACCGGTGACATCACGAGAAAGAACTCAATAAATTCCCATCCCATTCTTTCTCCGATCAATAAATTCTGCGGTTCACCCACAATTGTCATCACACCTCCCAGAGCTGTCCCGACAACTCCATGCATAATCAATGATCTCAAAAATGATCTGAACTCTTCCAGTGTTTCTCCACTCAATTCTTTCCGATCAAGGATACCATCCCCGTCATAATCTTCACTACTTGAATGGATTTTATGATAAACACCGTAAAAGCCAACGGCTACAGAAATAAGAACGGCTGTCACCGTCAACGCATCCAAAAAGGCGGATAAAACTGCAGCGATAGAGACAAAAAGAACACTCAGAAGAATCTTAGATTTTATCTTGGTGAAAACCTTACTGAAAATATACATGATCAAAGGCTTCATAAAATAGATTCCTGCGACCATGAATACGAGTAAGAGTATCACTTCCAGATTAGCGGAAACTTCTTCGTAAGCATGTTTAGGTGTAGTAAGCCCCAAAAGGATCGCTTGGATGGCCAATAATCCTCCAGATTGCAGTGGATAGCACTTTAATGCAAAGGCCAAAGTGAAGATGAATTCAAGGATTATGATCCAAGCAGTCACCACTGGTCCCAAAGTATAAAGGGAAATCACATTAAAAATTAAAAATGCAATCATGGTGTACTTATACCAGGTCGGGCTTTGTCCTAAAAAGTATTTTAACATCTATATTTCTTTAGTTGGCAGTGGTAGTGAATTACCTAGGTCTACTGTTTTGAATATTTCAGCGTAAATTTAAATTTTTTCTATAATTATCATGGTAAAAGCCGAGTCATGACGATAATTAATAAGAAAACCAAGATGATATTGTCTGGTTTAGTTCGAATTTAACCCTGGAAGGGCAAAATGAAAGGTAGATCCTTGTTGCATTGTTGAGTCAAGCCAAATGCTTCCATCATGGGATTCAATAATTTTCTGACAAATGGAAAGCCCCAAACTGCTTCCTTTAAATTTATCCCGCACCTTCAATCTTTTAAAAGGCTCAAAAATTAGATTTTTAAACTTTTCATCTATACCTATGCCGTAGTCACGAATACTTATCTCGTAGAAGCCTTTCTTTTGCACCGACTTAATCGTTATCTCAAGCGTGCTAGCTTCATTGTATTTAATCCCAATTTTATGAGGTTTTGAAAGAGTAGAGATAAAAGAAAACGATCCCCTTTTACATTGGGTAAAGACTGACAGATAATTTTTGCTTGTCTTTGTTCAAGCAATATCTCATGAGTAGATTAAAAGTCAGCGACTAAATCATTTAAGTCAACCGCATCATAATTACTTTTCATTGAATCCAATCTGGAGAATTTTAATATAGAACAATAAGCTTGGATAAGTGATCTGCAGAATTTTCTATCTCAAGAATTAACTCTTTATAATCATCACCCTTGCCATTCTTCTCCATTTTCTTTCGCAATAAACCTGCAAAACTACCAATGGTCCTTACGGGCTCTTTCAAGTCATGCGAGGTAACCTAAGCGAATCTTTCTAATTCATTATTTTTATTCTCAAGACCAAATATCAGCTGCTCTCTATGGTTACTCATAGATTTTATCCCATTTTGATATAAAACCATAACTAAAACAATAGCAATGGAAACGACAATAAAAATAATTATGTTCTCAAAGGGGTTGTCATCCATCAATATACTTTCATTAATTGATTGCAAATAGTAACTTGATCCAGCACATATTAAAATACTGTAGCTGGTGGCCATAACTAAAATTTTGCCTTTGTCTTGACATAGGATCATAGTTAATATAATAATCAAAATAATAACAATTGCTTCAGCTAAGTGTGCTTCAAGGAACATTACTGCAAAGGCTAGCCAAGGTGTATAAATAATGCAAGCAATAAATGTCGTTATCTCGTAACTTTTTTTGTGATGGAGAAAAAAATTGAACATATTAAAACTAGGGTAGCCATAAAAGAAGGCCACATCTTTGGTGAATCAAAGGCGAACTTAAAAAACATAGTCTTATAGGAGGAAAGTAAAGTTAGCAAGAGTATTCGATTGAATAATCTTGTTTTAATCATCTGTACTTGAGATAATTCAGGATATACCTATGTCCGAAATTTTGTTCCAAATTTTTCTCAACCCGATTGTGTGCTCTCTATTTAAAAGTCAGATAGACTTTAAGTCAATTGCAGGTATTCTTGAGGCAATACTCATAGCTATCTAATTTTATGCTAGTCTTTACAATTATCAGATAAACTGATATTTAAAGCTTGCAAAAAGTGCTAATTGTCAACTATAAGTTAAATTTCTTCGAAAGTTGATGGATTAATGGTCAGTCCATAAGGAACAACTTCAGATTTCAGAGCTGAGGAATCTAAAAGCAGATAGTTTTCCGTCTGCGGTATGCTCTTTAAAGCTTCCAGCATTTCTCCTGGCGGCGTCGCCAGTTTTCTTGCTTTTAAATCTAAGATAGCAAAGGTCATATCCAGGAAACAGCAGAGTTCTCCTTTATCATTAAATAGATGCTGTACTAAGCGATTGTACCGATGGTCAGCAGAAGATCCTTTCATTTGGAGATCAATGTAAAAGTCGCCATCAATGGTGAGTTCTTTGACATAGTAGAGATGCTCATGAATAACCATGGGCCCGAGTCCCAGTTTGGCCATTATCTTCTGGCTGAAACCATATTCTCGGAACTTCGCGAGTCTAGCTTCTATGAACATATCATTGTATGCCGTATTTCTGATGTGTCTATTGGCATCTATATCGCTCCACCTAAACCTTCCTTTGTAGTATTTCATTTTCTATTTTAATGCGGATGTTTTCTCACCCTTTTTATTTTTCCAATACGGATGCCAAGCCAAGATTAAATTTTCAACTTTTACATCTGTTCGCCTTGGTTTAACTTCAGTTTCTATGACATCTTTAGTTTCTAAGTCCCATTTATTTTGGATCTCCTCCATCTTGCCTTTCATCTCACTTTCAAGCGCTGCATACTTCTGTTGCAATACTTCTAAATCCTCTTCCTCTTCCGCCTTTTTCATTTTTGCCTTTCGCTTCATTCGGCTTTTGGTGACACTTGAATTAGCAGATCTAGATTTTCGCTTAACAAAAACAGAAAAAATGGTCTCCGCCATACCGACCATCTCAGCGGTCCGACGATCCCTCAAGTCTGCCTCCGCCTCCTCTAAATCTTGTTCGCCCTTACGAATCTTCTCTGCAATGCTTTCAAATTTTTTCTCAAAGCGATCAGCCAATTTATCCATTTCCAGATCCCTACGTTCTCTAGCCGCTACCTGAACTCGAAGCCGAAAAGCTTCTGTAGATTCTCCAACCTCCTGCGTAATTTCTAAGTCTGGATGTTCCAATAAAACCATGCGCATGTTCTGATATAAATAATCAGAAAAGCCTTTGGCCACAGATTTCATTTCCTTTGCGGTATTCATACTTGAAGGCACATTGCCGTAACTCACCAAAACATTGTCCGGATGATCCGGCTCCATATGCAGGGCTCGTTCCCAACTTTTCACCTTCTGAGCTTCTTCCCAATCGGACCGCCCAAAATCATCGGGTGTTCCTGCTAGAAAGGCCATTTCCTCAACTTGATCAACCCCACGCTTGGCATTGAAATACCGCACCTTACCAGCCGCAAGAACCTGTGCCTCATAGTCCAAGGAATATCCATTCATCAGGTCGATCTCCATCCCAGCTTCAGAAGCAGATTTCCATACCGCAAAAAACCGCTGGTCAATCGAAGGATCGATAGACGGTGGATAAGCCTTCGGCGGGGCCTCCAAACTCACCTCCTCAGAATTCTCAAAAATCGAACTGCTTTTTTTCTGATTCTGAGCTCTCTTTGCTCCCATAAGTTCCTTTACCTGAGGTCTGGTTAATGGCCCACTAAGATAGGACATGGCCCATCTTGTATGATAAACCACGGGCTGGTCCTCATGCACATTATGCAAAAGGAAGACCCTTGAATCCAAACTGCTTATCAACTTGCTCAGATTTTTGACTTGACTTGATCCAGCTTCTGCAATAGCTCCTTCCAGCCCAGCCAAGACTCTTTTCTTATCTCTCTCCGTTTGCATTTTACCAATAAACCAAGTTCCTGCATTCGCCAGACCCTTATAATCTATGTCTACTGGATTCTGTGTAACCAATACAGCCCCAACGCCATATGCCCTTGCTTGTTTAAGGATAGTTAATAATGGCTTCTTACTTGGTGGCTCTGCAGTCGGTGGAAAATATCCATAGATTTCATCGAAGTAAAGCATTGATCGAAGAGAGGAAGTTCCAGACTGCTGACGCATCCAAGTGATCAGACTGTTTAATAAAAGAGTTACAAAAAACATGCGCTCGCTTTCCGTCAGATGGGCAATGTAAAAAATGCTATGTCTCGGTTTGCCTTCAGCGGTAAAGTAAATCTTATCAATGTCTAAATTTTCTCCCTGCAGCCAATATTGAAATTGTGGAGACGCAACCAGCGTATTAAATTCCATCGCCAGATCAAATCGTTCCTTTTGAGGAAAAAAAGTTTCGATATCAAATACTCCAAGTTGTGTAAATGGAGGACTTTGAATCCCCTTAATTATTTTCGTTAAATCTAAATCTTCTTTAATTTTCCAATGATGCTCAAATAAATTGGCCAACAATATTCCCTCTCTACTTCTCACCGGGTCGGCCTTGCTTTGTATCATTCCGAGAAGTGCTGCAACCGTGCCTTGAATTCTTTCTCTGAGCATTTCTGAATGCTCTTCAAACACTAAATCTGGAGCAACAAAGGAACCCAGAATGTTGATGGGAATACCGGAGTCCGATCCAGGGGTGAAGATGGTATAGTCTACAGCATTTTTTAAATTTTGTATACGATCTACTCCCTGTCCCCAAGATGCCAATCCATCTTTCCACTTTTTAGCAGTTGCTTTAGCATAATCTGGTGGAGTCATTCCTTTTCTACTCGCATCATCCGGATTTATCCATTTCTCAAAACTCGAAGCCGTCAAACCCTCAAATTGTAGCAGTAAATTAGTCATATCACCTTTGGGATCAATGATAATGGCTGGTACTTGATCAATGGCCGCCTCTTCGAGAAGCCCAATACAAAGTCCAGTTTTACCACTACCGGTCATACCTACACAGACGGCATGTGTGGTCAGATCTCTAGATTCATAATTCACCGACTCGGAGCTTATTTCCTT
>ENA-ORXT01000944-ORXT01000944.1-marine-metagenome-genome-assembly--contig:-NODE-944-length-41790-cov-7.918946_pt1 | contig 41790 bp, 39 predicted proteins | sample MGYA00237868_ERZ511482 | MGnify/ENA metagenome assembly ERZ511482 | reverse complement strand
CCACAAGGAGTACTTCTCGGGCACCCAGGCGCTCAAGGCCTCCGGCAAGGACAACACCATGAACCAGTTCGGTTGAGACCTCCTGACCGGGCAGGGCTCGCCGGCAAGGGTGTCGGTCGAGCCGTACGTTGTCCGCCACGCGATACAAGACCTTGCATTCAAGAGAAAGAAGCATGACCGACGGTTCGATCACCATCAGCACCGACAACGGAAAGCGCTCCGAGTTGCCGCGACTCTCGGGCACGCACGGTCCCGATGTCGCTGATGTGCGCGGCTTGCAAGGGGACATGGGACTGTTCACCTACGACCCCGGATTCGCGACCACCGCGAGCTGCAGGAGCTCGATCACCTTCATCGACGGAGACGAGGGGGTGTTGCTGCATCGCGGCTACTCGATCGAGCAGCTGGCCAGACACAGTACCTACCTCGAGGTCTGTCACCTCCTGCTGTACGGTGAGCTGCCTGCTCTCGAGGAGGGCGAGACGTTCGAGCGCATCATCACCAGCCACACGATGGTGCACGAGAACATTCGCAACTTCCTGCACGGCTTTCGCTACGACGCGCACCCGATGGCGATGCTGGTCGGCACGGTCGGGGCGATGAGTTCGTTCTACCACGACTCCACCGACGTGACGAACCCGCAGCACCGGGAGATATCGGCTCACCGGCTGATCGCCAAGATGCCGACCCTGGTGGCCTACTGCTACAAGCACCATCTCGGCCAGCCGTTCATGGACCCGGACAATTCTCTCTCGTACGTGGAGAACTTCCTGAGGTTGATGTTCGCCGTTCCGGCCGAGGAGTACGTTCCCGATCCGGTGGTGGTCAAGGCGATCGAACTGATCATGATCCTGCACGCCGATCACGAGCAGAATGCCAGCACCTCGACCGTACGCCTGGTGGGCTCCTCCGGCGCCAACCCCTTCGCTTCGATCGCCGCCGGCATCGCCTCTCTGTGGGGACCGGCGCACGGTGGCGCGAACGAGTCGGTCGTCAACATGCTCGACAGCATCATCCATTCGGGCGAAACGATCGAGCAGACGATCGCGCGTGCCAAGGACAAGGATGATCCGTTCCGGCTGATGGGATTCGGTCACCGGGTCTACAAGAACTTCGACCCGCGCGCCACGCTCATCCAGAAGATGTGTCACGACCTGCTCGCGCAACTCGGTGGAGATCAGCCGTTGTTCGAACTCGCCATGGAGCTGGAGAAGGCGACGCTTGCCGACGAGTACTTCATCGAACGCAAGCTCTACCCCAACGTCGATTTCTACTCGGGCATCATCCTGCGCGCCTTGAACATCCCGATGAACATGTTCACGGCGATGTTCGCCATGTCGCGCACGGTGGGCTGGATCAGCCACTGGACGGAGATGCACGAGGATCCCGAGTTCCGGATCGGTCGCCCGCGCCAGATCTACACCGGACCTGCTCGTCGCGAACACCCGGCGAACGGTTCCTGAGCTGGCCGCTCCGCCCGGGCGCCTGCATCCGCGAAGATTTCATCCTGCCAGGGGGCCGGCTCGGAACTGGTCCATCGGCAGCTTCAGGTAGTGGCTCCTCAAGACCCTGGCACACGGAACCGTGGCCGATGAACAGGCGAGTCCGGCCGGGCAGATCGAGTGTCCAGGCGAGGAGGGCGCTACCGTGCGGCACAGCCTTCCAGGATGTCGGTGGCCTGGTCACCGTCGAAGCGATGCTTGTACCGTAGCGTTGCACACCGCAAAGCTCGTTCACGCAAGTCTTCAACTGGATTTCCGTCATGCCGCTGGATACCGTCACCGATTTCACGCCCTGGGCCTCGCTCGCGGGCGGTGTGTCGATCGGCCTGTCCGCCGTGCTGGTGCTGCTGCTGTTCGGGCGCATCGCCGGCATCTCGGGCATCACCGTGGGCGCTCTGCCCACGCGGCGTGCCGACTGGCCCTGGCGCACCGCCTTCGTCGCGGGGCTGGTCGCGGCCCCCGTGCTCGTCACGCTGGTCACCGGGGAACGCATCGCGCAGACGGTTTCCGCGAACCTGCCCGGCATGGCGCTGGCCGGGCTGCTGGTGGGTGCGGGCACCGTGCTCGGGTCGGGCTGCACCCCGGGGCACGGGGTCTGCGGTCTCGCCCGGATGTCGGGGCCACCCCTGACCGGTCAGCGATCCGGCGGCCGGCACCAGTGACTCGCCCACCAGCACCTGGAGCATGACCTGCCCCCAGGGTGTCTCCATGAAGCGGTGCTGGATCCAGGTCAGCCGGAAGCGGCCGATCATCAGCAAGGCACGGCTGGCAGGAGGGCGGTACGGAGATCCTCCGGCGGATCGAGCCTGCTCCGTGCCGGTCTGCGCGGACACCGGTATCCGACGCGCACCTCGCCATCAGCACGTCAACCGGTCTCGAACGTCGGTCGACCGCTCAGGCCACGCGAGCATGTGCCGACACGGCGGTGTCGTCGAGCACGGCCCCCTCCTCGTCGAATGTCAGTTTCCAGCCGGTGTGCCGCGAGACGCTGCGCAACAGCCAGCGCGCCTTTGCGTTCCCGGGCAGCAGATGACAGCGAAGCGAGCGTACCCGTTGCTGGCGGGCGAGTTCCATCAGGCGCTGCAACAGCAGGCCACCGACGTGTCTGCCTTGCCAGCCATCGACGATCAGGAAGGCCATCTCGGCCGTGTCGGATACGTCATCGGAGCGAATGAAGCGTGCGCCTCCGACGCTTTCGTTCTCCTGGCCGCGCTCGTCGAGACTTGCCACCACCAGAGCGACGTGCGACGTACCGTCCACATCGCACAGCATGTCCAGCTCCCCGGGGGTGAGCTCGTCGCGAAAGGCGAAGCAGCGGCAGTAGCGCGACTCGTCCGAGAGCTGCGCGAACGCCGCTTCGAACCGTGATCGGTCGGGTGGGCGCACCGGCCTGAAGCGCAGGCGGGTCCGTGGATCCAGCTGATGTTCCGTGGTGCTCGACGCCGCCGCGGGAGGTGCGCCGCCGGTCATCGGCCACGCCTGGTTCGAGGTTGTCGTGCTCATGTCGTCACCCTGTCCCGGATCGATCCGTTCCCCGTGCTACGGCAATTCCGGTACCGCGGGCACGCGTCGCGCGGGCAATGTTTTATTACCCGTGCCGGTAGCGAAACTATCGCCTGGCAGGTATCGGGAAACGGACGTTGCGCGCAGTACCTATACCGCTGCGGGAACTACTGAAATTGCCTGTCCATGACGCCTTGCGCGTTGACGCTTTCGTGTCGGCCAGCGCATTATTTCGTCACTGCACCCGTGCCTGACGGTCGCCGATGCGACCGGGAGAATCCGCCTTGTCCGATGCGATACGACCCGTTGCCGATGATGTCGCGGCCCGAGCCCACGTCGACGATGCGGGCTACCAGACGATGTACCAGGCCTCCATCGACGATCCCGATGCGTTCTGGGGCGAGCAGGGCAAGTGCCTGGACTGGATGACGCCGTATACCCGGGTCAAGAACACCTCTTTCGCACTGCCCGACGTCTCGATCCGCTGGTACGAGGACGGCGTGCTGAACGTCTGCGCCAACTGCGTCGACCGACATCTCGAGACGCGGGGCGATCAGGTCGCGATCATCTGGGAGGGTGACGACCCGGACAGTGCCGAGCGCATCACCTATCGGCAGTTGCACGAGCGGGTCTGCCGGCTGGCCAACGCCTTCAAGGCGCTGGGCGTGGGCAAGGGGGATCGGGTGGTGCTCTACCTGCCGATGATTCCGGAGGCCGCGGTGGCGATGCTCGCCTGTGCGCGCATCGGGGCGATCCATTCGATCGTGTTCGGCGGGTTCAGTGCCGATGCGCTCGCCGATCGCGTACGCGGCTCGGCCGCCCGGCTGGTGGTGACCGCCGACGAGGGTCGCCGTGGCGGGCGCACCGTGCCCCTGAAGGCGAACGTCGATGCAGCGCTGGGCAAGGTGGACCACGAGGTGCGCACCCTGGTCGTCGCCAACACCGGTGCCGACGTGGCGATGCGCGACGGCCTGGATATCCGCTACGACGAGGCCGTCGCGGCTGCTTCCACCGAGTGCGAGCCCGAGCCGATGAACGCGGAGGATCCGCTGTTCATCCTCTACACCTCCGGCTCCACCGGCATGCCCAAGGGCGTGGTGCACACCACCGGTGGCTACCTGGTGTACGCGGCGATGACGCACCGCTACGTGTTCGACTACCAGGATGGAGACGTCTACTGGTGCACCGCCGATGTCGGCTGGGTCACCGGGCACAGCTACATCGTGTACGGACCGCTGGCCAACGGCGCCACCACGCTGATGTTCGAGGGCGTGCCCACCTATCCTTCGCCGTCGCGCTTCTGGGACGTGTGCGAGAAGCACTTGGTCAACATCTTCTACACCGCGCCCACCGCGATCCGTGCCCTGATGGGGGCCGGCGATGAGCATGTCGGCAAGGCCGACCTGTCATCGCTCAGGGTGCTCGGCTCGGTCGGCGAACCGATCAACCCCGAAGCCTGGCACTGGTACGACCGCGTCGTCGGAGGCGGGCGTTGCCCGATCGTGGACACCTTCTGGCAGACCGAGACCGGCGGCATCCTGATCTCGCCGCTGCCCGGTGCCACCGCCACCAAGCCGGGTTCTGCGACGCGGCCGTTCTTCGGCGTGCAGCCATCGATTCTCGAACCTGCCAGCGGGGAGGAGATCACCGCGACCGAGGCCGAGGGCGTGCTGTGCATCAAGGACAGCTGGCCCGGGCAGATGCGCACCGTGTTCGGCGATCACGAGCGCTTCGTCAAGACCTACTTCGAGCCCTACGGGGGCTACTACTTCACCGGCGACGGCTGCCGGCGGGATGCGGACGGCTACTACTGGATCACCGGCCGGGTGGACGACGTCATCAACGTCTCCGGGCACCGCATGGGCACCGCCGAAGTCGAATCGGCACTGGTGGCGCATCCGAAGGTCTCGGAGGCCGCCGTAGTGGGCTACCCGCACGAGATCAAGGGCCAGGGCATCTACGCCTACGTGACGTTGATGGGGGGCGAGGAGCCGTCAGAGGCATTGCGCAAGGAACTGGTCGTCTGGGTCCGGAAGGAGATCGGTCCGATCGCCACCCCGGATCTCATCCAGTGGGCACCGGGGCTGCCCAAGACACGCTCGGGCAAGATCATGCGCCGCATCTTGAGGAAGATCGCCGAGAACGAGCCGGACGCGCTCGGCGACACCTCCACGCTCGCCGATCCGGGGGTGGTCGACGATCTCGTCGAACACCGCGCCAACCGTTGAGGATCGAATCATGAGCAAGGCAAGCGAGGTGGTCGTCGTCAGTGGCGTGCGTACCGCGATCGGGGACTACGGTGGCGGTCTCAAGGGCGTGCCGCCCTGCGAACTGGCCGCCCTGGCGGTGCGCGAATCCGTTGCGCGGGCAGGCGTCGCGCCGGCCTCGATCGGACACTGCGTGTTCGGCCATGTCATCCACACCGAGCCCCGGGACATGTACCTGTCCCGCGTGGCGGCGGTCGATGGCGGGCTGCCGCACGAGACGCCGGCCGTTACCGTCAACCGCCTGTGCGGCAGCGGACTGCAGGCGATCGTCTCCGCTGCGCAGCTGATCGAACTCGGGCACTGCGATGCGGTGGTGGCGGGCGGTGCCGAGTCGATGAGCCGGGCGCAGTACTGGCTGCCGGGGCAGCGCTTCGGACAGCGCATGGGCAACGGTTCGGTAATCGATGCGATGGTCGGCGCGCTGACCGATCCGTTCGACGGTTGCCACATGGGCATCACCGCCGAGAACGTGGCCACCCGGTGGAGCATCAGTCGCGAGGATCAGGATGCGCTCGCCGTCGAGAGCCATCGCCGTGCGCACGCCGCGATCCAGGCCGGACACTTCGACGGCCAGATCGTGCCGGTCGAGGTCAAGGGCCGTCGCGAGACGATCACCTTCGAGCGCGACGAGCACGTGCGCGACGACGTCAGCGTCGAGTCGATGGCGAAACTCCGTCCGGCGTTCGACAAGGCGGGCTCCGTCACCGCGGGCAACGCCTCGGGCATCAACGATGCCGCCGCGGCCGTAGTGATGATGGACAGGCAAGCGGCCGAACGCGACGGTGTGAAGCCGATGGCGCGTCTGGTCGGCTACGCGTTCGCGGGCGTCGACCCGACATTCATGGGTATCGGTCCCGTACCGGCCATTCGCACTCTTCTGGAGCGCACTGGCCTCACCGTGGCCGACTTCGACGTCATCGAGCTCAACGAGGCCTTCGCCGCCCAGGCGCTCGCCGTGGTGCGCGAGCTGAACCTGCCGGCCGACAAGGTCAACCCGAACGGCAGCGGCATCTCGCTCGGCCATCCGGTCGGCGCGACCGGGTGCATCGTCACCGTCAAGGCGCTGCACGAGCTGCAGCGCACCGGTGGGCGCTACGCGCTGGTCAGCATGTGCATCGGTGGCGGGCAGGGGATCGCCGCCGCCTTCGAACGGCTCTAGGAGACGATCATGCTCAGCGGCGGCTCGATCAAGGAGCGTCACGAAGCGGTGCACCGGCGCTCGCTGGCATCGCCGGATGCGTTCTGGGGGGAAGCCGCCGAGGCGCTTCACTGGGACCGGCGGTGGGACCGGGTGCTCGACATGCGCGACGGCGACGCCGGTCGCTGGTTCACCGGCGGAACGCTGAACACCTGCTACAACGCGCTCGATCGGCACGTGGTGGCCGGGCGCGGCGAGCAGGCGGCGTTGATCCACGACAGCCCGGTCACCGGTACCGGGCGCACCTACACCTACGTCCAGTTGCGCGATCGGGTCGCGAAGCTTGCCGGCGCGCTGCGCGCCCGGGGTGTCGAGCGCGGTGACCGGGTGATCGTCTACATGCCGATGATCCCCGAGGCGGTGATGGCGATGCTCGCCTGTGCGCGCATCGGCGCGGTGCATTCGGTGGTGTTCGGCGGCTTCGCCGCCGACGAACTGGCCAAGCGCATCGACGATGCGACGCCTGCGCTGATCCTGAGCGCCTCGTGCGGTATCGAGGGCAGCCGGGTGATCGCCTACAAGCCGCTGCTGGATGCAGCGATCGAGCGGGCGGTGCACGAGCCGCAGGGCTGCCTGGTGCTGCAGCGCGAACAGGCCGAGGCTGTTCTCGTCACCGGCCGCGACGAGGACTGGCACGCCGCGGTGGAGGCGGCCGAACCGTGCGATTGCGTGCCGGTCGCCGCCACCGACCCGCTGTACATCCTCTACACCTCCGGCACCACCGGCCAGCCGAAGGGGGTGGTGCGCGACAACGGCGGGCACGCGGTGGCGCTGCACTGGAGCATGCGGGCGGTCTACGACATGAAGCCCGGCGAGGTGTTCTGGGCGGCATCGGACGTCGGCTGGGTGGTCGGGCACTCCTACATCGCCTACGCCCCGCTGCTGGCCGGCTGCACCACGCTCGTCTACGAAGGAAAGCCGGTCGGTACGCCCGATGCCGGCGCGTTCTGGCGGGTGATCGCCGAGCATGGCGTGAGCACGCTGTTCACCGCCCCCACCGCGTTCCGTGCCATCCGCAAGGAGGATCCGGACGCCACCCTGCTCGCGGACCACGACATCGGCACGCTGCGCGCGCTGTTCCTGGCCGGCGAGCGCTGCGATCCGGACACGCTGGCCTGGGCGCAGCAGGTGCTCGGCGTGCCGGTCATCGACCACTGGTGGCAGACCGAGACCGGCTGGGCGATCGCGGCCAACTGCCTGGGACTGGAGCGGTTGCCGGTCAAGCCGGGTTCGCCCGGGCGGCCGGTGCCCGGTTACGAGGTGCGCATCCTCGACGACGCGGGCGAGCCGGTCGAACCGGGGAGCATGGGCAACATCGTCATCCGGCTGCCGTTGCCACCCGGTTGCCTGACCACGCTGTGGGGCAACGACGAGCGTTTCCATCAGGCCTACCTGCAGGCCTTTCCAGGCCACTACCTGACCGGTGACGCGGGCCGCATGGACACCGATGGCAGCCTCTACGTCATGGGTCGGACCGATGACGTCATCAATGTCGCCGGGCACCGGCTCTCCACCGGTGCGATGGAGGAGATCCTAGCCGAGCACCCGGATGTCGCCGAGTGTGCCGTGATCGGTCCGCACGATCCGTTGAAGGGTCAGCTGCCGGTCGGGCTGGTGGTGCTCAAGTCCGGGGTCGATCGGCCCGACGAGCAGATCATCGCCGAGCTGATCGGATCGGTGCGTGAGCGCATCGGCCCGGTGGCGGCGTTCAAGCATGCCGTGGTGGTGCCACGGTTGCCGAAGACGCGTTCGGGCAAGGTGCTCAGGGCAACGATGAAGCAGCTCGCCGACGGCGAGGCCTGCAAGGTACCGGCGACCATCGATGACCCGGCGATCCTGGACGAGGTGAGCGATGCATTCGCCTCCCTCGGGCTGCCCGGGCGATGAGGCGCCTGATCCTGCTCGGTGCACCGGGTGCCGGCAAGGGCACGCAGGCGGCCGTGTTGACGACCCGCTACGCCATCCCGCAGATCTCCACCGGCGACATGCTGCGCGCGGCGGTCAAGGCGGGCACCCCTCTCGGTGTCGAGGCGAAGCGGGTGATGGATCGCGGTGATCTCGTCTCCGACGGTCTGATCATGGAGCTCGTCGAAGCGCGCCTGCTCGAGCCCGACTGTGCGAACGGCTTCCTGTTCGACGGGTTTCCGCGCACCCTCGCCCAGGCCGAGGGGCTGGAGCGGGCGGGCGTCGAGGTGGATGCCGTGATCGAGATCGACGTGCCGCCGGAGCTGATCGTGCGACGCATGGGGGGGCGGCGTGTTCATCCGGCCTCGGGGCGGGTCTATCACGTCGAGCACCAGCCGCCGAAGGTCGACGGGTTCGACGACGAGACCGGCGAGCCGCTGGTGCAGCGCGAGGACGATGCCGAGGCGACGGTGCGCCATCGGCTCGATGTGTACGCGCGCGAGACCGCGCCGTTGAAGGCGTACTATCGCGAGCGCGCGAGCGGCGCCTCGGCTGCGGCACCGGACTATGTCAGGGTCGACGGTTCGGGCAGCATGGATGCCATCGGCCAGGCCATCATCGACGCGCTGGAGAGCGATGGCGCCGGCGAGACCGCTCAGAACGCGTAGGGCTTGATGCCGCGTCGATTCTCGTCGATGGTCAACGGGCGTGTGGCTGGCGGGAACGCGCGCTGCACGCAGTCCAGTCGCTCGCAGGCACGGCAGCTCGGGCCGATCGGGACCACCGCCTCGGGATCGGCCAGGTCCACGCCGGAGGCGTACACCAGCTGGTCGGCATGCTCCACGCTGCAACCGAGACCGACGGCGAACTCGCGCTGCGGCTCGCGGTAGCCGCCGGAGCGCTTGTTGATGGTGCGGGCGATGCAGAAGTAGGTCTCGCCGTCCGGCATCTGCGCCACCTGGGTCAGGATCCGGCCCGGTGCCGAGAACGCGTCGTGCACGTTCCACAGCGCGCAGGCGCCGCCGCCGCGCGCGAAATGAAAACCCGAGGCGCTCTGGCGCTTGGAGACGTTGCCGGCCTTGTCCACCCGCACGAAATAGAACGGGATGCCGGCCGCCCCGGGGCGCTGCAGGCTGCTCAGCCGGTGGCACATCGCCTCGAAGCTCACCCCGTAACGCTGGCGCAGCCGCTCGATGTCGTAGCGTTCCGTGCGGGCGTCGGCGAGCAACGCGGCGTAGGGCATCAGCAGCGCCGCGGCGTAGTAGTTGGCCAGCCCCACGCGGCACACCGTGGTTGCCGCCTCGCTGGCGAAACCGGCCTCGGCGATGATGTCGTTCATCAGTCCGCCGTGCTCGAGCAGTCCGATCTGGTAGGCGGCGTAGAAGGCCCGTCGTGCCGCCGGCAGGCGTGCCGACAGGAACAGGGTGCCGGTATCGGCGTCGAAACGACGCAGGTCCTGCACGCCGGTCTCGCTCTCCACCGGTGCGCAGTGCACGCCATGCCGCTCGGCGAGGTGGGCGATCAGGCCGTCCTCCATGTGCCCGACGCGGAACCGGTGTTCGCCCTGCAACCGTTCGGCGGCGACATCGAGGTCGTCGACGTAGTTGTTGCGGGCGAAGAAGAAGTCCCGCACCTCCTCGTAGGGAAAGTGGGTGCCGCTGAGCGCCTGCGTCGCGTCGTTGTCGATGCGCTCGACCAGTTCCAGCCGCCGGCTGGTGCTCTCCTGATAGGCGCGGTGCAGGGTGATGAAACGCCGTGCCAGCACCGGCGAGGTGCCCACGACCTCGCGCAGTTCGCGCAGGTCCACCGGCTGCCCATGGAACAGGGGGTCGTTCAACACCTCGTCGAGTTCGGCGGCAAGCCGGTCGTCGTCGGCATCCGAGAAGGCGTGCAGGTCGGCCTGGTAGACGTGGCCGAGCTTGAGCAGCACGGTGGCGGTCAGCGGCCGCTGGTTGTTCTCGATCTGGTTGAGGTAGCTCGGCGAGATGCCCAGGGCGGCTGCGAACTCGCTCTGCCGCAGCGCCTGCTGCTCTCGGAAGCGGCGCAGCTTGGGGCCCGAATACAGTTTCCGGCTCATGGCGAGGTGCTCGGCGGTGGTGTCCGGTCGATATCGATGGCCTGCCGGACACGGTCACGCGGTACGGCGGACGATCCGGTGGGGATTCGCAAACTTCACAACATTGTTCCTGAGGGAGACGTCCAGTTGCAAGTTTGCATTAATGAATTCATGGGTATACGGGATTCTTGCGAATTCTCCGGCAGTATCGAGTGGCTTGATCCCCTCGATCGTCCTGCGGAGAAGATCATGGTGCGACAGACGTCATTCGACGGCGCGAACGGTCGGGCATGTCCGGACGATCCGTTCATCGCCGGCAGACCGGCCCTCGTGACGCCACCCGGACGGGCCACATGACCGGCCGGCGACGTCAGAGCGACGGTCTGCCAGCGTTCGACGCCTGCAGCCGGAGCGAGCCGTGCCGGCTCGAGGTCGCGGAGCGAGCACCGAAGGTCTTCGTGGTGGATGACAGCGCGACGGTCCGCGATGCGTTGCTGGCACTGTTCGAGAGTGTCGGCATCGACGCGGTGGCCCACGATTGCGGTGAGCGGCTGCTCGACACGCTCGATCCCGGTGCTGCCGGCTGCGCCCTGCTGGACGTGCGGATGCCGGGCATCGGCGGGCTGCCGCTCGCCCGTGAGTTGCACGCTCGCGGTATCGGGCTGCCGATCGTCTTCATCAGCGCCCACGTCGACGTGCGCTTCACGGTCGAGGCCATGCGCATGGGCGCCGAGGACGTCATCGAGAAGCCGTTCCGCGAGCAGGACGTACTCGACCGGACGCAGCGTTGCCTGCAGGTGGACCGCGAGCGGCGTGCGCGCGAGCGCGAGGTGGGCGAGGTGCACGAGCGGCTGGATGCCCTGAGCGCGCGCGAACGGACCGTGCTGGAGCACGTGCTGCACGGCGAGGCGAACCAGGAGATCGCCGCGGCGATCAACCTGAGCCGTCGCACCATCGAGACGCACCGCGCCCACCTGATGCACAAGATGCACGCCCGCTCGCTGGCCGAACTGGTGGCGATGGTGACGCGCACGCGAACGCTGCAACGCGATCATGCGGCGACTCGGTATTCACCGCAATCGATTGCGTAACGTTGCGGATGTCCGGCCGTTTCGCACGACCGTAGAATCGTGCGTGCCCGGAACAGTACCTTTCCACCCCTTTCACGGAACCGAGAACGAGTGATGAGCAGCGAAAGTGATCCGGGCGCCTACTGGCGCGCCAACATACGTCTCGTGAAGGCCTGTCTGGTCGTCTGGGCGCTCGTCTCGTTCGGCTTCGGCATCATCCTGCGGCCGTTGCTGTCGGGTATCACCATCGGCGGCACCGACCTGGGCTTCTGGTTCGCGCAGCAGGGCTCGATCATCACCTTCATGGTGATCATCTTCTTCTACGCGTTCCGCATGAACGCGCTCGATCGCAAGTACGGCGTCGACGAGGACGGTGGGGTCGAGGTGCTGGGCGACGGGGAGGGCCTCCGATGAGCCAGTACGCACTCAACCTGCTGTTCGTCGGTGGAAGCTTCGCGCTCTACATGGGCATCGCCATCTGGGCGCGTGCCGGTTCCACCAGCGAGTTCTACGCCGCCGGTCGCGGTGTGCATCCGGTCGTCAACGGCATGGCCACGGCCGCCGACTGGATGTCGGCCGCCTCGTTCATTTCCATGGCGGGACTGATCGCGTTCGTCGGCTACGACAACTCGACCTTCCTGATGGGCTGGACCGGAGGCTACGTGCTGCTGGCCCTGTTGCTCGCACCCTATCTGAGAAAGTTCGGCAAGTTCACGGTGCCGGAGTTCATCGGCGACCGCTTCTACAGCCGTACCGCCCGACTGGTGGCGGTCGCTTGCCTGATCATCGCCTCGATCACCTACGTCATCGGCCAGATGACCGGTGTCGGCGTCGCGTTCTCACGGTTCCTGGAAGTGTCGAACTCGACCGGGCTGTTCATCGGTGCCGGCATCGTCTTCTTCTATTCGGTGCTGGGCGGCATGAAGGGGGTCACCTACACGCAGGTGGCGCAGTATTGCGTGCTGGTGCTCGCCTACACGGTGCCGGCGATCTTCATCTCGCTGCAACTCACCGGTGTCGCCCTGCCGCCGCTGGGCCTGTTCTCCGAGCACACGGCATCGGGTCTGCCGCTGCTCACCAAGCTCGATCAGGTGGTCACCGAACTCGGCTTCGCCTCCTATACCGAGCACAACACCAACACGCTGAACATGGTGCTGTTCACGCTGTCGCTGATGATCGGCACCGCCGGTCTCCCGCACGTGATCATGCGCTTCTTCACCGTGCCCAAGGTCGCCGATGCGCGCTGGTCGGCCGGTTGGGCGCTGGTGTTCATCGCGCTGGTGTACCTGACCGCTCCGGCGGTCGGTGCGATGGCCCGGCTGAACCTGATGGAGACCGTCTACCCCGATGGCGCGACCGGCGAGTCGCTGGCCTACGAGGCCCGACCGGACTGGATGAAGAACTGGGAGGTGACCGGTCTGCTGAGCTTCGAGGACAAGAACGGCGACGGACGCATCCAGTTCTACAATGATGCCTCGGAAGAGTTCGCCGCGACGGCGGAGGCGGCCGGCTGGGCAGGTTCGGAGCTGAACGTCAACCGGGACATCCTGGTGCTGGCCAACCCGGAGATTGCGCAACTGCCCGGTTGGGTCATCGCGCTGGTGGCTGCGGGCGGCCTGGCGGCGGCCCTGTCCACCGCGGCCGGACTGCTGCTGGCCATCTCCTCGGCGGTCAGTCACGACGTGATAAAGGGCACGCTCAAACCGGACATCTCCGAACGCGGAGAGCTGTTGTCCGCTCGCATCTCGATGGCGGTGGCGATCGTGGTGGCCACCTGGCTGGGCCTCAATCCACCCGGGTTCGCAGCCCAGACCGTCGCACTGGCCTTCGGACTGGCGGCGGCCTCGATCTTCCCGGCGTTGATGATGGGCATCTTCTCCAAGCGGGTGAACAACATCGGCGCGGTAGCGGGAATGCTGTCGGGCCTGATCTTCACGCTCGTCTACATCTTCGTCTACAAGGGCTGGTTCTTCGTCGCCGGTACCAACCAGCTGCCGGACACGCCCGAGGGGTGGGTGTTCGGGATCTCTCCGCTGTCGATCGGTTCGGTGGGCGCGGCGTTGAACTTCACGGTGGCCTACTTCGTGTCCAGAGCGACAGCCGCTCCGCCGCAGCATATCCAGGAGCTGGTCGAGAGCATCCGCCTGCCGCGCGGTGCAGGTGGTGCAAGCGCGCACTGAACGGAGCGCGAACGGGAGGCCATGCGCGGCGCGGCGATGCGTCGCGCGGCTGGCCCCCTTCGGCAGGTTGACGAATGTGCCTGCCGCGCAATGCAGCAGGAGGGGCCAGGGTCATACCGGACGTAGCAGATCGACCAGGCGTGTACCGTGCTTCCCGCTGCGGTACGCGACCTGAGCGAGCAGCAGCTCACCCGACGCGATCGCGTCGTTCAGCGCATCGTGCGCCCGGTAGCGCGGCAGTCCGTAGCGTTCGCGCAGCGCATCCAGCCGCAGCGAACCGGGTGCCGACACACGGCCGGCACGTGCGACGGCCCTGCGCTCCAGCTCCAGCGTGTCCACCAGCGGTGCGACGAAGTGGCATCCGTACAGTCGCCGGCAGGCAGCATCGATGAAGTCGTGCTCGATGCGGGCGCCATGGGCCACCAGCACGCGGCCGGTGAGGGCGTGCAGCAAGGGTGGCAGTGCGTCGGCAAGCGGCATTCCCTGTCCAGCCCGGTCGTCCAGGATGCCGTGAACGATGGCCGAGGATTCGGGAATCGCCTGCTCGGGGCGCACGAGGTAGTGGTGGGCGCCACCCAGCCGCAGACCGTGATGGTCGATCGGCACGAAGCCGATGCTCAGTATCTCGTCCCGGTGCGGCGCCAGTCCGGTCGTCTCGATATCGAGCGCCAGGAAGGCGCACTCGACCGAAGCGGTCGTCGGTGCGACGAACGGCACGGCGTAGTAGTCGCGCAACGCGCCGGGGGACGCGTGCGCCAGGCACCAGCGCCGCTGTCGCTCCAGCGCAAGCGCACGCCGTACCGCGTAGCTGCGCATCAGACGCCGAAAGGTCACCACGTCAGCGATCGAAGTGTTGCCCGAGCGCACGTTGCATCGTGCGCACGATGGCGAAGGCATCCTTCAGGTGCCCGCGATCGAAGCGGGACAAGGTGTCGGGTTCTACCAGGCTATCCGGTCGCATTCCCTGTTCGAGCTGACGCATCTGATGGCGAAAGCGTACGTCCGAGAGAAACGTCAGCGCATCGCGCAGGTCGCGTGCACCGCTCGTGCTGAGCTCGCCGGCGATCGAAGCGGCCTCCAGCCGGGCATGCGTGCCGGTGGCGTCGACGCCGGCAGCGAGCGAGTGTATGCGGGCCAGATCGATGATCGGCACGACGCCGGCGTGCTTGAGATCGAGCACGCGAGTCTGGTCACGCGAGTGGCCGGGCGCACCGCTGCGTGTGCCGTCCGGCACGCTCGTCAGCACGAAGTTGCGGAACAGCCCGAGCGGTGGCTGTCGCGACAGGGCGTTGCCGGTCAGGTGCGACAGGAAGATCGAGCGGCCGCTCGTGCGGGCGAGCATCGCGGCACGCAGACCGTCGGTCAGGACCGCATCGCCGTAGACGTGGCGCAGATCGAAGAACGTGCAGCCGTGCATCAGCGCTGTGGGATCGGGTGTATCGATCCAGCGTGCGAACCGGTCCTGCCAGTCGGCCAGCGGTGCACGCCACTCGGAATTGGTGGCCATGACATCGCCTGGGCAGAGCACCTGTCCGCACGCGGCAAGGCCTTCGCACACGTAGCGGGCGAGACGTTCGAAGTAGTCTGCGTGAGCAACGGGCTCGAACGCATCATCGATGATCAACGTGGCGCACCGCTTCGCGCAGTCGCGTGCCGCCGGCCGGCGCGAGAAACCAGGCCAGCGATGGGTGCGCCTGGCACAGACGGTCGACGGCGCTGGCCGGCAGCCGGTACAGCAGCGTGTCCTCGAGCGCGACCGGTTCGCCGGCCGCCTCGGACCGGTGCAGCGATGCGCGGTAGCCGAGCAGGTCCCCCTCGCCGAGTCGGGCCAGCAGTTCCTGGCCGTCGTGCAGTTCGACCGCACCGCTGCGGATCAAGCTCAGTGCGGGCTCGTCCTTCTCACGCTCGGGAACGGTCGTGCCGCGCCGCACGTAGCGCACGGTCATGCCCGCGACCGTTTCGACGAGCGCCTCTTGCGGCAGCCGGTCGAACGGCCGTTGCGTACCGACGAAGTCCCGAATCTCGAGCTGTTCCATGTTCATATGGCGCTACCGGTCGGATGCCGTGGCACTTCGATCGTGTCCCGTGCCTCCAGCCTACCCGCACGATGGGTCGCTTGCACGTGCAGGACGATCGGGCCCGGTGATGATGCGAGTACCCTTGGCGCATGCTGATTCATCTCGTCGTCACGTTCGCCTTGATCGTGCTTGCCTGCGTGTCCGTGTGGGCCGTCTGGCATCGGCTCGGCCGTCCCATGCCACGCTACCTGCTGCCGATGACCGCCGCGGTCGTGGCGATCGGCTACGGCGTCTATGCCGAATACTCCTGGGGTGAACGGACCGAGGCCACGCTGCCGGCCTCGTTCGTGGTGCTGCAGCGAATCGAGGACAGCTCGGCACTCTCGCCGTGGAGCTTGCTGATCCCGCGCACGGTGCGGCTGTCGACGATCGATACGGCCGCCGTGAAACGACATCCGGCGTATCCGGAGTTGCGGTTGTTCGAGGTGATGCTGTTCGAGCGCTACCATCCCGTACGACGGGTCGGGCAGCTCGTCGATTGCGTGGCCGGGCGTCGTGCCGACATGATGGACGGCGAGGGGTTGGCGGCGAACGGTCTGCCCGAGGACATCCGCTGGCGCGATGCGGGCATGGATGATCGGATTGTCGCTGCGGCGTGCACGTCGGCCCGTACCGGCTGAACGCTCGAGGCCCCGAGCGACACCGTCGACATGGATCAATGCGTGAGAACCGCGGTGCAGGCAGTCCGGGATCGAGCCCTTCGCCCCGGATCCCTGTTCGGTGCGCTCCCGCTGCTGGAACGAGCGCGAGCGGTCCGCCTGCAGCGCCCGCCGATTCTGGCGGAAAGTGTCGGGTGGCTGATCTTCGACACGAGCGCGCAAGGTGCGGGCGTGAAGGCCTTCCAGCCTGTCGAGATCGCCTCCGGTGCCATCATCCTGGGACCCGGATCGCCCGATGTGCGCCACGGCGACACCATGCTCTGCCTGCGCATCGTCGACCTGCCGTCGGGCGATCCGTCCGCCGCTGAGTACGGAGGCGATGCACAGGCTATCCTTGCGTTGCCTCCGTGTTCGTCGGGAACGCCTGTCCAGCCATCGACGCGGTAGCCTGGCTTTCGGCCCACCGTGCAATAACGAGGAAATTCGCTTGGACGTCATCACTGTCAGCACCCGGCCGTTCGAGGATCAGCGGCCCGGTACCAGCGGCCTGCGCAAGAAGACGGCGGTGTTCGAAGGCGAGCACTACCTGGAGAACTTCGTCGCCGCCACCTGGCAGGGGATCGGGGGCGCGGATGGCAAGACCTTCGTGCTCGGTGGCGACGGGCGGTACCACAACGACGTCGCCGCGCAGCTGATCCTGCGCATGGCCGCGGCGGCCGGTGCGGTGCGGGTGATCGTCGGGCGCGATGCGCTGCTGTCCACCCCGGCCGCCTCCCACCTGATCCGCTCGCGCGGTGCCGACGGCGGGATCATCCTGTCGGCCAGCCACAATCCCGGCGGACCCGACGAGGATTTCGGCATCAAGTACAACACCTCGAACGGCGGACCGGCGCCGCAGGACGTGACCGAGGCCATTCATGCGGCATCGCTGACGATCGATGCGTACCTGACCATCGAGGCGCCCGAGATCGACCTGTCCCGCATCGGTGAAACCGCGCTCGGCGACATGACGGTCGAGGTGGTCGACTCGATCGAGGACTACGCAGAGCTCATGTCGCGGCTGTTCGACTTCGACGCGATCGCCCGCTACATCGCGGACGGCTTCACGCTGCGCTTCGATGCGATGAACGCGGTGACGGGCCCGTACGCGAAGGCGATCCTCGAGGACCGGCTCGGGGCGCCCGCGGGCAGCGTCGTGAACGCCACGCCGCTGCCGGACTTCGGCGGGCTGCATCCCGATCCCAACCCGACCTGGGCGAAGGATCTGGTCGATCGCCTGATGTCCGATGACGGTCCGGATTTCGGTGCCGCCTCGGACGGCGACGGCGATCGCAACCTCATCCTGGGCCGCGGTCGATACGTCACGCCGTCCGACAGCGTGGCGGTGCTCGCCGCGAACGCCACGCTCGCGCCGGGCTACGCGCACGGGCTGTCGGGGGTGGCGCGTTCGATGCCGACCTCGAAGGCGCTCGATCGGGTGGCCGAGGCCCGCGGGTTCCCGGTCCACGAGACACCCACCGGCTGGAAATTCTTCGGCTCCCTGCTCGATGCCGGCAGGGTGTCGATCTGCGGCGAGGAGAGCAACGGCACCGGATCGGATCACGTGCGCGAGAAGGACGGCCTGTGGGCGGTGCTGTTCTGGCTGAACGTGCTGGCCGTGCGCAAGGTCTCGGTGGCTGATCTGATGCACGAGCACTGGCGCGAGTTCGGTCGCGTCTACTACACGCGTCACGACTACGAAGGGGTGGACAGCGAGGCGGCCGAGGCGCTCGTCGACGATGTGCGGCAACGGCTCGGCACGCTGCCGGGTCAGGCCTTTGCGGGTCGCACCGTCGAATCGGCGGACGAGTTCGCCTACGTGGACCCCGTCGACGGCAGTCGTGCCGGCGCTCAGGGCCTGCGGATCCATTTCGAAGGCGGCGGGCGCACCGTGCTGCGTCTGTCCGGCACCGGCACCTCGGGGGCGACGCTGCGCGTCTACCTGGAGGACGAGACGGACGCGGGTGGGGATCTTTCGCGCGATCCGCAGGAGGCGCTCGCGCCGATCATCGCGGCCACCGAGGAGATCGCGCGGATTCGCGAGCGCACCGGGCGGAGCGAGCCCGACGTCAGGACCTGAAGGCGGTTCGCGGGGGACACGACGGCCTTCAGGTGCGCTCGGGCAGTTCGAACTTGTAGCCGATGCCGTAGACCGAGTGCACGTACTCGGTCTCACCGCTCACCGTGCGCAGCTTCTGCCTGAGCTTCTTCACGTCGCTGTCGACCGTGCGGTCGCTGACCACCCGATGGTCGTCGTAGATCCGTGCCATCAATTGCGTGCGGTTGAAGATGTGCCCGGGCCGTTCGCTGAGCACACCGAGCAGGCGCAGCTCGATGAGCGTCAATTCCACCGCTTGCCCGTCGATGAACGCACTCGCGGTGTCCGGGTCGAGCCTGAACCGGGTGTCGGCCGATGCCGACACGGCGGACGCGCTCGACACACCCGACTCGGGATCGATCCGCGTTCGGCGCAGGACGGCCTTGACCCGGGCGACCACCTCCCGTGGGCTGAACGGCTTGCACACGTAGTCGTCCGCGCCGATCTCGAGCCCCAGCAGACGATCGATCTCCTCCACGCGGGCGGTCATCATGATGACCGGCACGTTCGATGTCCGCCTGAACCCGCGGCAGACGCTCATGCCGTCGAGCCCGGGCAGCATCAGGTCCAGCAGCACCAGATCCGGCGGATCCGTCACCAGCGCCTCGAGCGCGCGGGCCCCGTCTTCGTGATGCGTGACGGTGAAGCCTTCGCGCACCAGGTAGCCCTGCAGCACGCGGGCAAGCTTCACCTCGTCCTCGACGATCGCGATTCTCATGAAGCGATTCCGGTATCCGTTGGCAGCGCGATGCGCAGGGTCAGGCCACCGAGCGATGAGGGGTGTGCGGACACGTGGCCATCGTGCGCCTCGACGATCCTTGCAACGATTGCCAGCCCGAGCCCCGCGCCGCCCCGGTCCCGGTGGCGCGAATCGTCCACACGGTACAGCGGATCGAACAGGCGGGGCAGGTGCTCCGCGCCCACGGCGGGTGCGGAGTCGTACCAATCGATGATGGCGAAGCCGGCGTCGCGTCGCGGATCCACTCGGATCTTGCCGCCGGGATCGGTGTAGCGAAGCGAGTTCTGCAGCAGGTTGTCGATCAGCTGGCCCAGGCGCTGGCGATCGCCGCGCACGCTCAGGGGGCCCGTGCTGGATGAGAGCTCGATATCGATCGAGCGCTCGGCAGCTCCCGCACGACCGGCCTCCAGCCGCTCGGCCAGCACGGTGTGCAGATCGACCGTCTCGAAGCGGTAGTCGAGTGCGCCGGCGTCCGAGAGGGTCAGGGCGTGCAGGTCCTCGATCAGCCGGCTCAGGCGCAGGGACTCGGCGTGCAGGGAGGCGACGGCGGCCTGGTCGAGCGGCTGGATACCGTCCTGGATCGCCTCCAGCTCGCCGCGCAGGATCGCCACGGGCGTCCTGAGTTCGTGCGAGATCTCCGCCAGCCAGCGCCGGCGTGCTGCCAGGCTCGTCTCCAGCGTGGCGGCGAGGCGGTTGACGTCGCGTGCCAGATCGCCGATCTCGTCTCGACGCACCGCGGGCACCCGATAGGCGTACTCGCCGCGACCGATGCGCTTCACCGCCTCGGTGACGCCGAGCAGCGGTCGCAGCAGGCGCGGGGCAGTGATCATGGCCATCAGCGCACAGAGCAGCACCATCGTCAGCGCCGCGTAGGTGAAGCCCCGCCGTTGCTGCGCCGCGAATACCTCGTCGATGCTGCCGGGCGCGGCCTTCACGGCGCGGTGGCCCAGGTGGCCGACTGCCTCGCCGTCGACCTGGATCGGTTGCCAGCGCACCGAGCGTGCCCGGTCCGCGCGCCCGATCAGCACGTCCCGCGCGGCATCGGCCAGCAGCAGCCTCGGGTCCAGCGTGACGAGATCGTTTCCAGGCCGCGGCGGCCGCGGCCGGGACCGTTCCGGCCCTTCAGCGTGCCGGGCACCGTCCGGACGACCGCGTCGACGCTGCACGACGTGGTCTTGCATCAACGTCCGCCACGCCCGTTCACCGTCTGCCGTGACCCAGAGCCAATCGCCGTTGCGCGCGTACCCACCGGCCAGCGCCTCGCTCAACGGTTCCAGCCGCTGGCGCTCGACCTCGGCGACGTAGTCGAGAAAGCCGCGATCGAAACTCCAGCGAGCCACGCCTGCCATCAGCGCGATCAGCACCGCGCTCGCGAGCAGCAGCACGAGGAAGAACTGGTACTTCAAGCGCATCGAGGTCCTGCCGTTCGACGAGGTGTCGTTGTGCCGGGAGCGCCATCGTAGCCGACGGATCGGGGCGAGCCGCGGCTTGCACGAACCTTCCTGATTTCATCCCCGGTCCTTCCGGAATGGCGACCCATCATCGGTGTCGCATACGGAATGCGTGCCCGTGCACGAGCCTGCCGTGTCGCCCACCTCCAACGGACGAGCCCATGACCCTGCGACCCTTGATGCCCGTGGCGTCGAATGCGCCGACGCTGGTCCTGCTCGCGCTGACGACCCTGTCGCTGGTCGCCTGCAGCGACGACGGCGAGTCGACCGGCATCGGTCAGCCGGCCGGCGCCCCGGGCACCACGGCCTCCATGGCCGGTGTCCTGTGCGACTACGCCGACACCACCTTCAACGCCACTCCGTCCGTCAACGCCGACAGCGTATCGGCCTGGAGCTGTACCGACAGCGTTCGCGAGCTCGCCGCCAACGGGATCCCGGATCACGATGTCGGCACCTTTTCCAACCCGGGCAATCGGAACACGATCACCGCAAGCGCCGTGTCGATGGTCTATTCCCTGTCCCCGGTCGAGACCGGTACGCCGACGGCGCTGGGCGGGCCGCGCGGGGCGGTGGGCTACGTGCTCAACGGCATCGCCGACGATGCCGACTCTGCTATCGTGGCGATGCAGGGCAGCTATCTGGACGCCTGCAACGGTCGCAGCGGCGCCACCCCGGAGTTTCCGGACGGCATCCACCACTACTTCGCGACCGATTCCTACCCGTACCTGCAGCGCTGCGTGACCGGCGAGGTGGAGGCGGGCGAGGGCCCGGGCGGACCGCCGCCGGAAGCCGGCTGAGCGCACCAGCGCAGGCGGGGCTCCACGGTTCTTCCTCAATTGCCGGCAAGCGTCCGGCTACGCTGACGGCGCCCGTGCCCGAGCGCATGGACCCTCCACCGGAGACACATCGAACCGTGACCAGCCCCTCCCGCCTCATCATCACCCTCGTGTGCGGCAGCGCCCTGAGCGCCTGCGCCACGCCGTCGTCGAATGCTCCGGACGTCGGTGAACCCGGCTTCTTCATCACCAGCGCCAACCCCGGCAACGGGGCGAACCTGGGCGGACTCGCCGGTGCCGATGCGTACTGCACGACGCTGGCCGGTACCGCGGGGCTGGACGGGCGCACCTGGGCCGCCTACCTGTCATCGAGCGAGGAGAACGCCCGCGACCGGATCGGCAGCGGGCCCTGGTACAACGTCGACGGCGTGCTGGTGGCCGAGAGCGTCGAGCAGCTGCACGATGCAGACGCGAACGCGCTGGCCAAGGCGACTTCGCTCAGCGAGAGCGGCGAGGTGGTCAGCGGGCGTGGCGACGAGCCCAACCGGCACGACATCCTCACCGGTTCGGCCGCCGACGGTACGTTGGTCGGAGACGCGTGCAGCGACTGGACCAGCGAAGGCGAAGGGTCGGCGATGGTCGGTCATCATGACCGCACCGGCGGTGGTGACGCCCCGACATCGTGGAACGCGGCACACGGCTCCCGCGGCTGCGGCCTGGAGGACCTGAGAGGTACCGGCGGCGACGGGCTGTTCTATTGCTTTGCCACGGACTGAACGAGGCCCCGGCAGGGACGTCGCCGGGATGGCTGTTCAGCCGTCGATCGTCAAGCGGCAGAGCACGGTGTTGTCCTGCACGAGATCCGCGCTCCAGACCAGTCGGGCCGAGGCGTTCCAGTCGATCCGGTCGTAGCCGTCCTTGGGGCCGACCTCGCGCTCGCTGTGCTCGACCGCCGGGCTCCAGGCGCTGTCGTCGAACACGGGCTCGGTCCAGCCCTCGGGAACGGCGGTTTCGTCGAAGGCACAGGCGCCTTGTCCGGCGAGCGGCTCGCGTTCTTCGGCGCAGCGTCTGTCCAGGGGCGCGCGATGGATCACGAGGCAGCGCATCGTGCCGTCCGTCACACCCAGGACGGCGCCGGTGCTGGCGTCCCGGAACTGCGCGATCATGCCGCCGTCGCCCATCTGCTGTCGACGGGTTCCGATGTATTCCAGACCGGTGTCGTTCTGCTTGAAGTCCTTGGCCAGGATCGCGACCGTCGTCGGCAGCTCGGCGCCGAAGGTGACGGTCTCGGCGTTGAACGAGCGTTCGGTGGTGATCGGTACGCTGTCCTCGATCATCCGGTTGCCGTCGACGTACATCTGGAACCAGTTGTCGACCCAGACGTCGGCGGTGATCGAGCGCGTCTCGGCGACCACCGATCCGGCGCTCAGCAGGAGCGTGGCCGCCGTCAGGGGGCGCATGGGAATTTTCGGTGCCCGTCTCACCGGCAAACCTTCCCCGCGACGGAAGCCTTCACGGCGGCGCAGTGCAGGTCTGTCCCGTGCGCCAGGACGGGCGCCGAAGGCACGGCAATCGCTCCGGCCAGCAGGGCAGGCCATGCCCTCCTGATCCGTGCGTGTGAGTGAGGGTGCAACGTCATGTTCGGGTCCGCCTGTGGTCAGGCCGTGCAGGCCTGGTGGCCGAAGGTGCAAGCCTATGCGCGTCGCACCGACCGGATCGTGCAAGTACCGTGGAACGTCACCTGGAAACACTATCGAAACAGGACGTGTGCGGGCGTGTTCGGCGTCAACGTCAATGGCTGGCGCTGATCGGTGGCGCGCCGGGTAGCGGTGGCCTGTAGCGATTGCTCGACGGCCGCCTTCCCGAACAGCAAGGTCTCCAGGCGCAGGGTCTCGGCCTGCTCGAGCAAGGTGGACACCGGCACCGACAGCACCATGAACGTGCCGTCGCCGACGATGTCGAGCGTACCGTGCCGCGCGACCATGAGGCGAAGCATGCGAGTCCGGCACCTCGATCCATTCGACACGCCTTTCGCTTGCCGGGATGTGAAGACAACGTGGAATCTGGAATGGCTCGATGCGCTTGCACGATGTTTCCACGCTCCGTTCGCGGAAGGTGCACGGTCTGTGCCGATGATCTGTCTGCACACCAGGCGAGCGCCGCGATGCGCGCTCCTTCGTGGTTTCACCCACACAGACGAGATATCGACATGACCTTCATCACTCGTGAGTGCCGAGTTCTCCACCCTCAGGGCTGCTCGTCGATGGCACCGTTCTGGTGATCCTCGACCCAGTCCTCGATTCTTGTCTGCAGCTTCCCCATCTGCGCCTCCGATACCCCTTCCGGCCAGTACGACTGCTCGAGCCAGTCGGTCACGCACTGCTCGATGTCGTCCAGGGCCATGTCGGGCTGCTCCTTGTGGATCGTTCGGGCGAGCTCGGCGATGCCGAGCGCCCGGCCCTTCGCGAGCACGAACTTGCGCCGTCGTGCATCGACCTTGACGCGCTCCAGGCGCTCTTCCAGATACTCGCCGATCCGTTCAAGCTCCTCCTCATGTGCCTGATCGATCTCATCGAACATCGAGGCCGGTACACCCTCGTCGGTGTCCGATCGCTTGCGCTTGAAGATGTCGAACAGGGACATGAGCTTGACGCACTCGTCGTTGTAGAACAGGCCATCCGGCACAGAAGATCACCTCGCGGAGCGCCTCTCTCATGCCCCTGTGGATTCCATGGTACTCGGCCATTTCGTTGCTGCGCCCGGCCTTCTCGCGCGGCTCCACTTATTTGTGGTTCGTGGTCTGCGTAGCCGGGCTCAGCGTGCGCACCGACCCCTTGGGCCTGAGCAGCGTGGTGCGCGCGCTCGGACTCGACGGGCACCGAAGCCATGCCAGCCTGCTGGGCAACATCCACAGCAGCGGCGTGCACCTGGAGCGGTTGAACCGGGCGTGGACCCGCGCAGTGTTCCACCTGTTCGCCGCCCGCCTGGAGCGCGTCAACGGCCGCCCGATGCTGCTCGCCGATGGCAAGAAGATCGCCAAGTCGGGCAAGAAGATGCCCGGCGTGAAGAGCCTGCACCAGCAGAGCGAGTCGAACACCAAACCGAGCTTCGTCATGGGCCACTCGGCGCAGGCGGTCTCGATTCTGGCGCGTGCCGGCGAGTCGATGCTGCCCGTCCCCCTCGGGGTGCAGATCCACGAGGGCACCGTGTTCTCCAATCGTGACAAGCGCACCTTGCTGGACAAGCTGCTGATCATGATCGACGGGCTCGGCATCGCCGAACCGATCTACCTGGTCGCCGACGCCTACTACGGCAACGGCAAGATCATCAAGGGGCTGCTCGACGCCGGTAGCCATCTGGTGTCCCGGGCACGATCGAACGCGGTGGCCTACCACCCGGCGCCTGCGCCCAGGCCCGGCGGGATGCGCCCGCGTGGGCGGCCTCGGCTCTACGGGCGCAAGGTCGCGCTGAAGAGCCTGTTCAAGAGCGCCACGACGTTCGACACCCTGGTCAGCCCTGTCTACAGCGAACAGGGCGTGACACTGAAGGTGCGCACGCTGGACCTGTTGTGGAAGCCTGCCGGACAGCTCGTGCGCTTCGTGCTGGTGGATCATCCGGTGCGCGGCCGGATCATGCTGATGTGCTCGGACACCACTCTGGAGCCGCGCGAGATCATCCGGCTGTACGGACTGCGCTTCAAGATCGAGTTCGGATTCAAGCAGGCCGCGCACGTGGTGGGCAGCTACGGCTACCACTTCTGGATGGCCGACATGAAGCCGACGCGTCGCGGCGGCAAGGATCGCTACCTGCACCGTGAAAGCGAGGCGTACCGGACCGCGGTGCGCCGCAAGTTGCACGCCTACCAGGTGTTCTTGACGATGGGCGTCGTGGTGCAAGGGTTGATGCACTACCTGTCGGCGTGCCACACCGAGGCGGTGTGGACGGCGCATCGCACCTGGATTCGCACGATCAGGAAAGGGGTGGCGCCAAGCGAGCTGATCGTGAAGACGGCGCTGCGCAACGCGCTGCCCGACTTTCTCTTGAGTGGGGGAGAAACGCATGACCTGACGAAATTCATCGTCGAGCATCAGGGCCCCGATACGGCTGACGGCCGGGCGGTGGCCGCATGATGAAACTCGGTACTCACGAGCAACGAGGACGACGAGGACTGGTCGGACATCGAAGCCCTGTTCGCCGCCCTGCACGCTGACACCGCCACCACGGACGCTGCCGTATGGCGGGAGAACCTGGAAGCGGTGTTCGACGTCGATGGGTTCCTGAGGTACCTGGCGGTCAACGGCATCATCCAGAACTGGGACACCTACGGTCGCATGGTGCACAACTACTTTCTCTACAACGCTCCGGAGACCGGCAAGCTGACCTGAATCCCCTGGGACAACAACGAGGCCTTGCAGGAGGGCAAGCGGGGCGGCGCACTAGGCCTGGACTTCGCCAACCTGACCGGGGCCGAATGGCCGCTGATCGACCGAATCTACGCGGACGAGGTCTACAGGGCGCGCTACGACCTGCTGCTCGCCGAGGTCATGTCCGTCGCGTTCGAGACCGGCAGCCTGCAGGCGAAGTGCGACGCCTACGCGGCGCTGATTTCACCCTACGTGACGACGGAGCGTGCGGGTTACTCCTTCCTGTCGGACAGCGGTGATTTCGATGTGGCGATCGATGACTTGAAGGCGCACGCGGCCAGCCGGGCGGCGGCGGTGGACAGCTACCTGGCGAACTGAGATCGGCGCGGCCGATGGCCCGCGTGGTACGCGCAGGCCTGCGGCGATGGCGGCACTGGCGGGGTTTTCCGGAATTCCGGGTTTAATCGCGAATGCAGGCGGTGCGCGTCGATACACTGTAGGAACCGGAGGGCGCGAAGATCGTCGGGTGGTCAAGCGTCCACCCGATCGGTAGACCGGGCCTTCTCACCGACACGACCTCCGCGAGCCGAAGCCCCGTGAAATTTCCCATCGAAACGCCGCGCTCGTCGTGAGGCGCGCGCTCCCCTACCTGCTCGGCCGTCATCCCGTCGTGGTGGCGGCGCTGCTGTTCGCCGTCATCGGCTGCGGTTTCTTCGGCTGGCAGCTGGTGGACGGTACCCGGCACGCCTCCCGCGTCACCGAGCCCGCCCTGAAGCCGTGGATGTCGCCGCTCTACGTCGGCAGGTCCTGGAACCTCCGCAAGGCGGACGTGTTTCGCATCATGGAGATCGACGGCGCGGTCGGGCGCGGTGCGATGCCGCCCACGCTGGGCGAGGTGATGGAACGCTCCGGGCTGGATCTGGAGGAACTGCAACGGCGCGTGCGGGCGGCCCGTGACGAAGGCCTGCAGCGAGACGCCGAACGCGGCTCGGGCCAGTCGCAGGGCGATCGGCGATGACGGAGGTGCTGCTCGCCCTCGTGCCGACCTACGGCCTGTGGCTCATCGGCGTCTCGGTGCTGCTGTCCTGCCTGGCGCTGCCGTTGCCCTCGACGATCCTGGTCATGGCCGCCGGGGGGTTCGCTGCGGCGGGGGATCTCGTGTACTGGCAACTCGTGCTGGTGGCGTTCACGAGCTTCGTGCTAGGCGACCAGGCGGTCTACCGGATCGCCCGTCGGGGCGGTCCGGGGCTGATGGCACGGCTGGGGCGCGGTGCCCGCGGGGCCTCCGCACTGGCGTCGGCCGAGCGACTGGTCGACCGTTTCGGGGTCGTCGCGGTGTTCCTGAGCCGCACCGCCTTCAGCCCGGTCGGACCCTGGGTGGGATTTCTGGCCGGGGCGCTGCGTCTGAGCTGGTCGCGCTACAGCATCGCGTCCACGCTGGGAGCGATCTGCTGGTCGCTGGCGTACAGCATGCTCGGCTACGTGTTCGCGGACCGGATCGCGACGATCGCCTCGCTGATCGGCAGCTCGACGGGCCTGGTGGTCGCGGCGTCGGTGGCGGTGGGGTCGCTGATGTGGCTGGTGCGCAGCTGGAGATCGTCTCGGGCGAGCAATCCGCACTGATCGGGACCCGGCAGCCCGCCGTCGATGTCCGGGTTGCTACCGGTCATGAAGTAGGATTCGTCACCGGGGAGGAAGCGCACCGGGGTGTCGACTCGGGGAGTGTCTTGCGCGCGACCAGGCCGAAGGTGATCGCAGTTCACTGCGGGCCGAGCGTGTCGCGGTGTAGTCTCGACGACCCAGCCCATCGGTGCGAGGAATGCCGGCACCGTCGCCGGAAACGAGCATGTCGCCGCCCGCCGTACCCGGTCCGTCGATCCGCGCCCTCGAGGTGTTCGCAAGCGTTGCCCGCACGGGCAGTCTCCAGGAGACGGCTCGTGCGCTGGACATGAGCCCGCCGGCCGCCTCGCAGCAGCTTCGCAAGCTCGAGGCGGCGCTCGGTCACGCGCTCATCGAGCACGGTCGTCGCCCCCTGGAACCGACACCGGCCGGGCACGCCTACCTGGTGCACGTGCGCGCCGCCCTGAACCAGCTTCGTGAGGGCGCCGTCGCGGTATCGCTCGAGGATTTCACTCGCCTGAGCCGCTTGCGGATCGGTGTCATCGACGATCTGGACGGCGAGGTCACGCCGAGTCTGGCCACCGCGTTGGCGGACAACCTGCCGCGGTGCGAGCTGTCGCTGTTGACCGTTCCCAGCCACCAGATCCTCTCCGAGCTGATCGCCGGCACGCTCGATGTCGGCATCGCCGCGCGGTCGACGGAGCACGGCAATGCCTTGATGGAGGTGCCGTTGCTGCGCGACCCGTTCGTGGTGGCCGTGCCTCGCGGCTTCCTGCGCGCCGCGCCGAATGCCCTGACGAGACTGGATGCGCTACCGTTCCTGCGCTACAGCGAACGACAGCTGATCGGTCGTCAGATCAGCGGGGACCTTGCCTGGCGCAAGATCGTGCTGCGCGGGAGGATCAGTGTCGACAGCAACCCGGTGCTGTTCGGCCTGATCGCCGCCGGTCAGGGCTGGGCCATCACCACGCCGCTCGGTTTTTCGCGCGCCCGCCGCTTCCACGATCGGGTGGATCTCCATCCGCTGCCGTTCACCGGATTCTCCCGGGTCATTTCGCTGTACCGGGGGAAGGGGTGGCGCGATGACGTCCCGGACATCATCGCCGGCACGGTGCGCGATAGCCTGCGCACACGGGTGGTCGGCCCCCTGCTCGCGACGCATCCATGGCTTGCGGAGGCGCTGTTCGTCATGGAATAGCACCGGGTCGATCGACACGGGATCGCCGGCGTGACGGCGAATCCCTGCGATGTGGAGAAGCGGAATCGCCGGATTTGTTTTTCGAAAGTGGCCCGTCGCTCGATTGACCCGAACCGGCGGAACGTCGAATGTCGTGTTCACCCCCGTCCTCCAGGAATCGGCAACCGTCATGAAAGGCACCGCACGCGTCGTCGTCATCGGTGGGGGCATCGCGGGATGCTCGACGCTCTATCACTTGACCCGCGAGGGCTGGAGCGATGTCGTGCTCGTCGAGCGCGACGAGCTGACCTCGGGCACCACCTGGCACTCGGCTGCCCAGGTCACCAACTTCGGCACCAATCAGACGATGATCGGGCTGAAGAGCCACTCGATCGCGCTGTACCGGGAGCTGGCCGCCGACCCGGATTATCCGGTCGGCTACCACCACGGTGACGGCGGCATCCGCCTGGCCAACGATCCGCGGCAGATGGACGGCTACCGTCACTTCGCCAGCGTGGCGCGTGGCATGGGGGTCGAGTTCGAGGTGCTGAACGCGGCCGAATGCGCGCGCCGCCACCCGTTGATCTCGACCGACGACCTGCTCGGCGGGTTGTGGGATCCGTCGGACGGCGACATCGACCCGGCACAGCTGTGCCAGGCGCTCGCTCGCCGGGCGCGCGCGGCCGGTGCGGAGATCTACCGCCACACGCCGGTCACGGGCCTGACCCAGCGGGCCGACGACAGCTGGACGGTGCACACCGCGCACGGTGACATCGACTGCGAGATCGTCGTCAACGCCGGTGGCTACCGGGTCAACGAGATCGGCGCGATGATGGGCGTGCAGCATCCGGTCACGTCGATGGAGCACCAGTACTTTCTCACCGACCCGATCGAGCTGCTGCAGGAACGCGACACGCGGGTGCCGCTGCTGCGTTGCCCGATCTCGGACTTCTATTCACGTCAGGAGAAGGACGGGCTGCTGATCGGCTTCTACGAACAGGACTGTCGCACCTGGGGCCTGGACGGCATCGATCCGGCGTTCACCAACGCGCTGTGCCCCGACGACCTGGACCGCGTCACCGACGTGCTCGACGGCGTGTTCTCGCGCATGCCGGCACTGATGGATGTGGGCATCCGATCGATCGTCAACGGACCGATCACCTACACCATCGACGGCGCGCCGCTGGTCGGCCCGATTCCCGGCAAGCGCAACGCCTTCTGCATCATCGGGCTGCGCGCCGGGCTCGGCGAGGGCGGCGGCCACGGCTGGCTGCTGGCTCAGCAGATCGTGCATGGCGAGGCCGAACTCGACACCTGGGTCATCGACCCGCGACGCTTCGGCTCGCACGCCACCGTTGCGCTCTGCGCGTTGAAGGCGGTCGAGGACTATCGGAACGAGTTCCGGTTCCACTACCCGCACGAACACCGCCCGGCGGGCCGGCCGATGAAGACGACGCCGCTGACGCCACTGCTCGCGGCCGAGGGCGGGGAGTTCGCCTTGGTGGACGGGTGGGAGCGTCTGGATTACATCAAGCCTGATACCTCGTTCCACGAGACGCACGGCTTCCGCTTCAACGAGTGCTTCGACATCGTTGCCGCCGAGGTGCGGGCAGTGCGCGATCGGGTGGGATTGACCGAGGTGAACGGGTTCAACCGTGTGGAAATCGTCGGGCGTGGCGTGCATGAATGGCTGGATACGCTGTTCTGCGGTGCGATCCCGACGCGGATCGGCCGGGTGGGGCTCGGCTACCTGCTCAGCGAGCACGGCAACGTCAAGGCCGAGGCGACGCTTGCCAACCTGGACGAGCGGACCGTCTGGTACGGCTCGGCCGCCGCGTCCGAGCGACACGATCATGACTGGCTGAGCGCGCACCTGCCCGCCGACGGATCGATCACGTTGCGATCCTTGACCGAGAGCTGGACCACGCTGGTGCTGGCCGGACCCGCCTCGCGCGAGGTGCTGTCCGCCGTGTCGCGCGGAGACTGGAGCCGCGAGGCCTTCCCCTGGCTGTCGGTGCGTCGAGCCTGCGTGGGCGTGGCGCCCGCGGTGATCTGGTCGGTCAGCTTCTCCGGAGAGCTCGCCTACGAGCTCCACGTGCCGAGCCACCAGTTGACGGCTGCCTGGTCGGCGCTGCGGGAGGCGGGTGCCGGCCACGGTCTGACGTTGTTCGGCGCACGTGCGGTCGAGTCGATGCGCATCGAGAAGGGGTTCCGGCACTGGAAGGCGGATCTGGTGACCGAGTACAACCCTTACGAGTGCGCGCTCGAGCGCTTCGTGCAACCCGAGAAAGGCGATTTCATCGGCCGGGAGGCGCTGCGGCAACGGCACGCGGAGGGTGGTCGGCGCCGATGCTTCGTCACGCTCGGGGTCGATTGCGACCACGCCCCCGCGCATCCCGGCGCCAGCGTGGTCGGCGACGGGCGCGTGGTCGGCACCGTCACCTCGGCGGACTGGGGCCACCGCGTGAACCGCAACCTGGCGATGGCGTTCGTCGATCCGGGGTACGCCGACGCAGGCCAGGTGCTGACGGTCGATGTCATCGGCGAACCGGTGCCCGCCGCGGTGATCCCGACCGGTCCGTACGATCCGAGCCATGCGCGAATGCGATCGTGAGCGTTCGCGAACGTCAGGGAGCCGCGGCTGCGTTCGAACGCGACGAGAACCACGCCTTCAGCGCCACGAATCCCGCATCGATCGTCACCTGCGGTGTCCAGCCGAGGTCATCTCGGGCCGGACGTGGATCGAACCAGTGAGCCGTCCCGAGCTGCTCGGCCAGAAACCGGGTGAGCGGGGGCTCGTCGTCGCGACCGAGCAGGGGCCAGACCCGTTCGATCACCGAGCCGAGCCCCTTGGCCAGCGGCAACGGGACATCGCGGGGGGCGAACGGCACGTCCGCGGCCGCACAGATGCCGGCCAGGATCTCGCGGATCGGACGCGGCTCCACGTTGGCGATGACGTACGGCTTGCCCGAACACGGCGCCTCCGGCGCGACGGCGTCGAGGGCGGCGACCAGCGCAGAGACGGCGTTGTCGATGTAGGTCGTGTCGACGAGCGCGCGTCCGCCACCGACCAGCGCGAGCCGGCCGGCCTGCGCCCGCTGCACGATGCGGCCGACCAGCTGGGTGTCCCCGGGACCCCAGACCAGGTGCGGACGGATGGCGACGACCCCGCACGCCTCCGACGCCGCACCCAGCGCGATCCCCTCGGCGACGGCCTTGGTGGCCGGGTACCAGGCTGTGCCGTGGTCCGGGATGGCGGCGTCCGCACCGCCGCCGACGATCGGTTCGCCCCCGTGCGCGACCGAGGGCGAGGAGACGTGCACGAACCGGGTGATCCCGTGATGGCGGAGGGCATCGACGACGTTGCGTGTTCCATCGACGTTGATCGACTCGTACTCGCTGCGTGCACCGACGACGCCGACCTTGGCAGCGAGGTGAATCACCGCATCGCAGCCGGCCGCAGCGTCTCGCACCGCGGCGGCGTCGCGCACGTCTCCGAGCGACTGCTCGATGTCGGGTGACAGGGACGCGCCGTGCGATCGCTGGAACACCACCACCGCATCGCCACGGCGCAGCAGTGCGTCGGCGACGCGGGCTCCCATCAGGCTGGAGCCGCCGGTGATCATGACCTTCACGAGGGAAGCCGTCCGCCGGCCAGCAGGCGCGATGCCCACCCGGCCACCGCGGCACGATCGATCTTCGCGTTGTGGCGGATGTCGACCGGCATGTCCGTCATCACCAACACGGCAGCGACCGGGTGTTCGACCGCTGCCCGCACGGCCGTGCCGGTCGCCGCGTCGGCGAGTCCGTCTGAGGAGGAGGTGCCGGGCGAGCCCTCGATCACGGCGACGATCGTGGCACAGCCGGGCGGACCGACGCCGACGGCAGCCACCCGGCCGGCCCGCGCCTTCGACATCGGCACCAGCGCCCGCTCGACGGCGCGTTCGATCGGCACCGATGTCACGGGCCCGTCGGCGGTGTCGATGATGTGGATGACGCGCCCCTCGACCCACAGGCGACGGTCGCCGTCGAGGTGTCCGACATCGCCGGTCCGGTGCCAGCCGTGCCCGGGCCGGGCAAGGCGTTCGGTCTGCCACCGCCCGAGATAGCCCTGCGACACCCACGGTGCGCGTACCAGGATCTCGCCGGTCGCGCCGGCGGGGAGCGTGGCGGTCGCCTCGGCCAACGGGCTCAGGGCATCGAAATGCAGGGGCGCGATGGCGAGCTCGCACCCCGACACGGGCGGACCGACGCACACCCCGGCCACCCCTTCGGCGGCCTCGGCCGCATCGATGCCGACCAGATCGATGTTGGCGACCGGCAGCGCCTCGGTCATCCCGTACGGTGTGTGCAGCGCGGCGACCGGGGCCAGCCTCGCCACGGCGTGCAACGTTTCGGAGGGCACCGGTGCGCCGGCGCTGAAGACCAGCTTCAGCGTCTCGATGCCCCGGAGCGGACCGGCATCCGGCGCGGTCGCCACCACGTTCGCCAGGGCGGCGGGGGAGGCGAACACCATCGTGGCCGATACCGCGACGCAGGCGTCATCGAGCGCCCGTGCCGTGAGCTTGCCGGGTCGGGTGACATCGCTGTCGGCCAGGGCCGTGGGTACGCCCAGCGACGGCCCGTACAGGGCGAACGGGGCGAAGGCCGCCACCAGGCGGTCATCGTCCGAGATGCCGTACGTGGCCGCGAGCGCATCGCGTTGCGCGGCCAGCTGGCGGTGCCGGTAGCGCACCCCCTTGGCAGGGCCCGTCGCACCGGAGGTGAACAGGATCGCGACCTCGTCTTCGGGAGCGGGCGCGACCGGTGCCGATCCTGTCGCGGTGGCCGCCTCGCGCATCAGCTCCGTCACGTCGATGTGGCACGCTCGTGGTGCCCAGCGCAGGAGCGCACCGACGATACGCGCCGCTCGCGGTCCGATCGCCCAGGACGGGCGGGCCGAGGAGACCGCCGCCCCGAGCCCGCGCAATCCCAGGCCGCGATCGGCGATCACCGTGACCCCGCCGGCCCGCCACACCCCGTAGACGGCGACGATCAGATCGATACTGGGTGGCGTGAGCATCGCCACGCGGTCGCCGCGTCGCAGGCCCCGCTCGATCAGGACCGCGGCGACACCGTCGACCCGGGCGACGAACGAGGCGAAATCGATGGCGCCGCCGGATGCGAGATCGCTGATGGCGATGTCGGTGGCATCGCGGCGACGCTCCAGGCCTGCGAACACCGAACCCGGCGGCGGGGCAGGGGCGCGGTCCGGATCGGCATCCGGATGCCCGTCGGCGCGTTCAGGTGCCGGCGCGAGCAGGTCCGTCAGCCAGGTATCGACCGTGCCCGCGACATCGGCTTCGGCCATCACCAGGTGGTTGGCGGCGGCGAAGCGTTGCAGCCGCGTGTCCGGCAGACGCTCGGCCAGGTCGGCCGCGAAGTCGTCGTCGAAGACGATATCGCGTGCGCCCCAGGCGAGCAGGACCGGCGCGGCCACCTCGCCCAGGCGTGCGGCCACCCCCTCCAGCGCCTCGGCGGACGGGTGCGGGGTACGGAGCGGGACGTCACCGACGAAGTCCGCGATCGCCTGCCGGTGTTCCGCTCGGCGGTACGGCGCACGGAACGCCTCGCGATCGATGTCGGAGATGCGCGATCCGGACAACCGGACGGTACCCTCGACGAAGCCCGACGTGCGCCGGCACACGAGATCGCGCAGCGGCTTCGAGGCCGCGAGACGGATGATGGCGGGCGCGTCCCGGCCATCGGGCACACCGATGCCGGTGTTGCACAGCACCATGCCGGCGAGTCGCTCGGGATGCTCGACCGCCCATCCCATGGCGATGGCGCCGCCCCAGTCGTGCGCGGCGAGCACCAAGGAGGAGGCCGGATCGATGTCGAGTGCCGCGATGATGTCATCCAGATCGGTGACCCGCTGCGCGTAGCCGCGTGGTGCCACGCGTTCGCTGTAGCCCATGGAGAGCTGGTCGAGGGCGATCACGCGATGTCGGCTGGCGAAGCGGACGAGGAGCGTCTTCCACGCGTAGGCCCAGGTCGGATTGCCGTGCACGCACACGATCGTCGCCGTGCGTGCGGGTGCGCTTCCGGCCGAGGCGTCGGGCACCGGCGCACCCGTGTCGAGCACGTGCCAGCGGCTGGACGTACCGTCGCGGTCGGTCACGTCGAGCTGCCGGGACCACGACGGCTCGATGCCCCACCGGCGCCAGATCGCCTCGTCCGGCAGGGCGGGGGACGACGGTGCCGCGGGCGTCACCAGACGATTTCGGTGAAGTTCGTGTTCAGTCCCGAACCGATGCCCATGCACAGCACGCGTTCGCCCGGCAAGATCTTGCCCTGATGGGCTGCCAGCGTGATCGGGATGGCGGCGGGGCCGACATTGCCGTACTGCGGGAACGTCCGCGGGCAGCGTTCGGGATCGATGCCGAGACGTTCGCACAGCAGTTCGGTGTGCCGCTGGCTCACCTGGTGGACGATGTAGTGGTCCATGCCGGCCTGCCAGTCGAACTGCTCGGTACTGCCCTTCCAGGCCTGCTCGGCAAGGTCCAGGCCGGCCACCATCAGGCCGTGCGAGTCGGTGCGCATGCGGTCCAGGTCCCCGATGCACAGCTCGTGGTGCACCGTGCCGCTGCGCGAGACGCCCCCGACCAGACGGTGGGCGTGAGGGTGCTGGTCCATCCGGCACAGCACGGTGGCCGCCGCGCCGGAACCCAGCGTGAGGGAGGCGAACTCGGCGAACACGTCCGCCGCCGTGGCGTCGGGCTGCCGGAGCCGCTCCAGCGTGGTCTGCTGCGTGATCCGGCTGCCTTCGCCGTCGACGATCAGGGCGTAGTCGATCGAGCCGGTATCGATCGCGGCGGCGGCGATCTGCATGCCGTTGATGAATCCCAGGCACGCGTTGCCCACATCGAAGTTGAGGCAGCTGGTCGACAGTCCGAGCTCGTTGTGGACCGAGCAGGCGATCGACGGCTCGAGGTGGTGCTTGCACACCGAGGTGGAGATCAGCATGCCGATCCGATCCTGATCGATGCCGGCCTCGTCGAGCGCCCGCCGACCGGCACGCGCGGCCGCCTGGTCGAACGTCACCTCCTCGGGCCACCAGCGGCGTGCCTCGATGCCGGCCAGATCGGTGAGGATGCCGGGCTTCAGACCGTTGCGCGCGTACGTTTCCGACAGCTGCTCGTCGATCCACGCCGAGGTGACCACCTCGGGTGCCTCGACGGCGGCGACGGTCAACACCCCCACATTGCGGTGGGTGAGAACCGAATTGACAGCCATAGATATACCTTCGCAGCGCGCGAACGCGAGTATTCGACGTAACACGCGAGCCTACGTCATTTCTCGGACACGGTCAGCGTCGGCGCATCACGACGGCGTAGAGCGGATCGCCCGCAGCACCCGGATTGCGGTGCTGCACGATCGGCTCGGCAAGGCCTGCGGTCAGCTCGGCGTACGCTGCGACGATGGCGCACCGCCCGCGATCATCGGTTGCCAGCCAGCCACGGATCGCCTTGGTCGGAAAGCACCGGTTGGAGAACGTGCACACGAACAGGCCATCGGGGCGCAGCACCCTGGCCGCCTCGGCGAAGACTTCCAGCGGGCGCGACAGGTAGTCCACCGAGACGGCGCAGGTGACGGCGTCGAACGAGGCGTCCTCGTACGGCAGGCGCGGATCGGCGTTGAGGTCGCCGACCGACCATTCGTCGGCCATCGCGTTGCCCGCCAGCTCGGCGGCGTTCATGCCGGTCACCACCAGCCGGCCCGGCTTGCTCGGAAAGTGCGAGACCCATGACGAGCAGATGTCCAGCACGCTGCACTGTGGAGAGCTCAGCCCCAGCTCGTCATAGAGCTCGCCCACCGCCGCGATCGCCGGTGCATCGATATGGGTGACGAAGCGGTCGACGGCGTAGAAGCGGGCATCGTCCGACTCGTCCTGCCGGTCGAGAAAGCCGGGTGGAAACGGCGGTGCAGATTCGTTCAATGTACCCTGGACGAGGTGGCCGGAGGCATTCTCCGTGCGTCAAGCGTAGCGGGCGCCCGGACCGGTGCGGCGGTCCGGGCAGGATCGTCCCGGGTGCGGCGGCGGCTCGGGTACGACGGGGTCTCAGGCGCGGCGGAAGAAGCCGGAGCGTCCGAACTTGACGCGCTCGAACGCGGCATCCACGTTCAGCGGCGACTCCGAACCGCCGAGGATCAGGTAGCCGCCGGGCCTGAGCATGCGGCCCGCCTCGGCGAGCACGCGCTTCTTGGTCGGCATGTCGAAATAGATCAGCACGTTGCGCACGAACACCAGATCCATGGGCGGTGTCGAGGCGGGCCAGGGGCGGGCGATGTTCATGACGCGCGTCTCCAGCCGCGACCGCAAGGTGGATTTCACCATCCAGCGATCGCCCCTTCTCTCCAGATACCGGGAGCGCAGCGGTTCGGGCAGGCCGCGATTGACCTCCAGGTCGCTGTAGGCGCCGGCGCGGGTCTGCTCGACCATCCTGCCCGACACGTCGACCGCCAGGACCTTCACCCGCGACATCAGGTGCGGCAGGTGTTCGGCGATCAGCATGAGGATGCTGTAGGGCTCCTGGCCGGCCGAACAGGCCGCGCACATGATGTTGATCGGCCCGCCCGAGCGCTCTCCAATCTCCGGCAGGGCGTGTTCGCGCAGCGCCTCGAACGTTCCCGCATCGCGGAAGAAGGAGGTCTCGTTGGTGGTCATGCTCTCCACCATCATGCCCTGCAGGCGCTTCTCCTTCGGGTCATCGAGCTTGCCGATCAGCTCGTCCAGGGAGCCGATCTTCTCGCGCATGGCGAGCTTGGACAGGCGAGCGTGTACCAGGTAGGCCTTGTCCGCCGTCAGCGAGATGGCCGCGTTGTCGTGGATGAACCGGCGTACCCGTTCGAACGACGGTCCAGAAAGTTCGCTCATGGTCGTGCCCTCGCTACGTTGTTGACCAGACGTATGGGTGGTGACACCAGTCGCCTGACGATTTCCTGTCCGATGTCGCCCAGCGGCAGGATGGCGTCCTGCAGCGCCTCGCGCACCACCGCACCCGGCATGCCCCAGACCACCGAGGTGGCCTCGTCCTGGACCACGATCTGGGCGTTCGCCTCTCGCAGCCGCTGGCAGCCGATCAATCCGTCCTGGCCCATGCCGGTCAGGATCACCGCCAGGGTGCGGGCGCCGTAGGCTTCGGCAACGCTGCACAGCAGCACGTCCACGGCCGGACGGCACCCCTGCTCCTTGGGCCCCCGGTGGAGCCGGAGTCCGGCACGCGTCCCGTCGCGAACCACCTCCATGTGATGGTCGCCGGGTGCTACCCATACCGCCCCGGGTTCGAGCACGATGCCGTCGCGAGCCTCGCCCACGGACAGCGCGCTGCGCGCGTCCAGCCGCTCGGCCAGCTGGCGGGTGAACACCGGTGGCATGTGCTGCACGATGAGCACCGGTACGGCGCAGTTCGCGGGCAGCCTGGCGACCACGTCCATGAGCGCCTTGGGGCCGCCGGTGGACGAGCCGATGACCAGGATTTCCGGCTTTCCGGGCGTGCTGCGCAGCATGGGCCTGCGTGCCGGTGCCGCGCGGGGCGCCCGTTCGGCGCGATCGGTGCGATTGGCGCGGTCGGCCCCGGCCGGGGAGGCAGGCCCGACCGCGGAAGCGCGCGCAAGCGCACGCGTACCCGTGCGCTCGCGCGACGCCGATCCGACCGCCGCGGTCAACGCCTTGATCTTGGGGATCAGCACCTCGGTCATGACACAGGCGGCGTCCGGATCGCCTGCGACCGGCTTGGCCACGCAGCCGCTGGCGCCCCGTTCCAGCGCATCCAGCGTGGCCGAGGCGCCGTGCTCGGTCTGCGAGCTGAACATGATGACCGGCAGCGCGGGGTTCGTCTTCCGGATCTCCACCAGGGCTTCGAGTCCGTTCATCACCGGCATGACGACGTCGAGCACGACCAGATCCGGCACGTCGCGCGCGATGAACTCGAGCGCGCGCTGCCCGTTGCTGGCCTCGCCCACGATCTCGAACGTCGGTTCGGTGCGCAGTGCACGGCTCAGGATGTGTCGCAGGACCGCGGAATCGTCCACGATCAGGAGACGGACGCGTGCATCAGGCCGCATGGCCGACGACCGCCTGGGAAATCGTCTTCAGGAGCCGTGTCACATCGATCGAGAGCAGCAGTTCCCGCTCCAGCTTGTAGGCGCGATCGATGACCTCGCTCACCGCACCCTTGAGGGTGATGGGGGCCACCTCGCTCATCGACTCGTCGAGTTCGAGCACGTCGCCGATGCGGTCGACCAGCAGGCTGAACGAGCTGTCCTCGCCGCGCACGATGACGTTCATGCGAGGCCGCTCCGGATCGTGAGAGGAGAACGCCAGCAGGGTGCCGAGGTCGATGGCCGTCACGATCTGGCCGCGCAGGTTGATCAGCCCGTGCACCAGGGCGGGCGCGAGCGGCACCCGGGTGATCTCCTGGAAGCGGATGATCTCCTGCACCACCTCGACCTCGATGCCGAACATCTGCCGGTCGATGTAGAAGGTGCAGTACTGCTGGGAGCCGCTCATGCGCACAACCTCGGTGCGTCGCCGCACGAGGGTTCGCCGGATCCCAGGAAGTGGCTGACGTCGAGCATCTCGGTGACCTTTCCCTGTATGACGGCGGTGGCGAGCACGCCGTCGCGTTTCGATTCGCCGATGATCGACAGCGATTCGTCCACCACGTCGACGATCTCGTGCACCACCAGCCCGACCTGAGCGCCGTTCTCGCCGAACACCACGACGCGGCGCACGCCGTCGTCCGCCACGGTGGCGGGGTTGGAGGCGCGTTCGGCGAGCACGTCGGACAGCTCCACGAGCGGCAGGATCTGCCCGCGGTACTGCACCACCCGGCTGTCGCCGACGGACTCCAGCCGCGTGGTGGAGAATTGTTCGAGCCGGGAGATGTCGTTCAGCGGAATCGCCACCCGCCCGCCGGCCGAGGACCTCACCAGCAGCAGCGAGCAACGCGCGTCATCGACCGTCTCCTCGTCGTTGCCGTAGCGCTTAAGCTCCTGCCGGTTCTGCGAGGAGAGCACATGCGCTCGTTCGGCCAGACCGGGCACATCGATGATCAGGGCCAGGCAGCCGTCGCCCATGATCGTCGCACCGGCGAACACGGGCACCGAGCGCACCACCTCCGCGAGCGGCTTGACCACGATCTCCTGGGACTCGTTGATCTCGTCGACCACCAGTCCGAAGCGACCGCTGCCGGCCTGCAGCACGACGAGGTTGAGCGTGCTCGCCGGGTTGTCGCGAAGTTCCAGCTGCTCGTTGAGATACACCAGCGGCAGCAGCTGCCCGCGCAGCCGGTACACCGGGCAGTCGCTGATCATCTCCACGCCGAGCACGTCCTTGGAGCCGTCGATGCGGATGAGTTCGAGCAGGTTCGCCTGCGGAATGGCGAAGCGCTCGCCGCCGCTGGTGACCACCAGCGCCGGCACGATGGCCAGGGTCAGCGGAACGCGGATCTTGAAGGTCGTGCCCCGACCCTGTTCGCTCTCCAGGTCGATCGCGCCGCTGATGGCATCGATGTTGGTCTTCACCACGTCCATGCCGACGCCGCGCCCGGAGATGTTGGTGACCTGCTCGGCGGTGGAAAGCCCGGCCAGGAAGATCAGCTTGCACTTGTCCGCATGCGTCATCTGGGATGCCTGCTCGGCGCTGATCAGTCCCTTGGAGACCGCCTTGTCGCAGATCCGGTCCGGATCGATGCCCGCGCCATCGTCCTGGATCTCGATGTGCACCTGGCCGCCCTGGTGGTAGGCACGCAGCAGGAGTACGCCTTCGATCGGCTTGCCGCAGGCCGTGCGCGCCTCGGGGCTCTCGATGCCGTGGTCCACCGAGTTGCGGATCAGGTGCGTCAGCGGATCCTTCATCGCCTCGATCAGGCTCTTGTCCAGCTCCGTCTCCTTGCCCTCCATCTCCACGCGGATCTGCTTGCCGACGCTGCGCGAGAGATCGCGCACCACCCGCGGCAGCTTGGCCCAGATGCTGTGGATGGGTTGCATGCGCGTCTTCATGACGCCCTCCTGCAGCTCGCTGGTGATCTGGTTGAGCCGTTGTGCGGAGGCGAGGAACGCGGAATCCTCGTAGCGACTGGCGTACTCGACCAGCTGGTTGCGCGCCAGGACCAGCTCTCCCACCTGGTTCATCAACGCATCGAGCAGCGACACGTCGACGCGTACGGAGGTCTCCACCGGGGAGCCGGGTCCGGCCGGTGCGGCGCCGGGTTTCGCCGTGTCGGGTTTGGCAGCACCGCCGTCCGACGGGCTCGCCGGCACGGCGACGGGTGTTTCAGGTGGTGGGGATGGTGGTGATGCGGTAGGGGTCGAGGCGGGCGTCGAGGCGGGCGTCGAAGTGGACTCGGCGACTGCTGGCGTGTCGGTAACTGCAGGCATGTCTCCAGCATGCTCCGACAAGGAGCCACCGTTCAGACGTGACAGCTCCGCCTTGAGTTCCTCGAACGTGTCCTCGCCGTCGTGACCGAGCGTCTCGATGGATTGCACCATGGACAGCACCGCCGCCACGGTGCGCAGCAACGCCTCGCTGGTCCCCTCGCTCATGCGGACGCTGCCTTCGCTCAGGCTGGCCACGAGGCTCTCGCATTCGCGACACAGCGCTCCGAGCTTGTCGTGGCCGAGCAGCCCGCCGGCGTTGCCGCACGCCTTCACCGTCCTCGACACGCTGACGAGGGGAGCGCGGTTTTCCGGTTCCACGGTCAGTCCGGGAAGCTCGCGGGCAGCGCGTTCGAGCCGACCCCGGACCACCTTCCAGAACTCGCCGGCCTTCTCGGCCGAGGGTGCCGGGCTCGCCGGCCGGATCGCTCCACCGGTCGCCGTGGCGGTGTCGGCGTCCCCCGGTGGCAAGGTGTTCCCGGGCGCCGGCGCGGGCGGGTCGTCGAAGATGATGACGTTGTCGCACGATGCCTGTGCAAGGGCCGGGGCAGGCGCGGGCGGATCGTCGAAGATGATGACGTTGTCGCACGTGACCGGCGGCGGCTGCGTGGTGCCCGTCGGGCTCGTACCGGCTGCCGGCTCGAGGTCTGCCGCATGGCCCGGGGCGTCTTCGCTAGGGAAAGTCTGAACAAGTAGGGGTGTTTGGGCGACAATGTCGCTCAGGTACTGACACGTCCAACGAGCCGAT
>ENA-ORXT01000943-ORXT01000943.1-marine-metagenome-genome-assembly--contig:-NODE-943-length-41798-cov-33.085185_pt1 | contig 41798 bp, 38 predicted proteins | sample MGYA00237868_ERZ511482 | MGnify/ENA metagenome assembly ERZ511482 | reverse complement strand
GGTGAGTTGTGGCCGCTAGGCGACCTTAATTGGCATCGAGATTGCTGCGCGTGCGATGACGTGAATGCGTCATGGTGTGGGGCGGCGGCGGGGCGCACACTGGTGAAATGCGCCCGTCGGGCGCGTCCTTCACCGGCGTTCGGTATGAACGCCATCTAAGCGAGTACCAATGATCACCCAAAACCCACCGCTAAGCGCCGAAGCAGCTAGCGACGGCCACCGTCGTGGCTTGCCGCGTGCCGTCAAGGTGGTCCTCGCAGCCGTGGTTGCTTTGCTAGTTGGCGCATTCGTGCTGTCGAGCTGGGTCGCCGTATCGAGCGGCCCGGCCAGCCCGAACAATGCCGAGTCCGCCGCAGCCGAGACGGCTGGCCGCACGTGCTCGTCGAACAACGAGTCATCGCTGTGCATCGTTCGCGCCGGTGACCAGATGAGTGTCGAATCTGTTGGCATGTTGTCAGGCAGCGACCTAGTCATCGAGACCACTGCAGGCGAGTTCGTGTCGGTCATCGACGGCGGCGGCGATGGTGTCGTAGCCGTGCCTGTCGAAGTCGATGCTGATGGTTTCACTGTTCGAGCGACCGGCACCTTCGCCAATGGCGAACCAGCACAGATTCACGTCGACTACGCGTCATAGCCAGCGTCTCTATCCCCAGCACTCACAATCTCTGCCACATGCCAACCTGACCCGCCCCGGCTAGACCCGCGTTGACCTGATACTACGTAAAGCGTAGTATCATGTGATGCGATCTCTCGGACGAACAAGTCGGCTCATCCTGACCGTGCTGGCCAAGGCGCCATCTCACGGCTACGGCGTCATCAGCTGGGTCAAGAGCGTCTCAGGCGGCACCGAAAAGCTGGCGGTCGGCAGCGTCTATGGCTCGTTCGAAAAACTTGAAAGCCAAGGCCTGATCGAACACGACCACGACCAAGTCGAAAACGGACGCACCCGCCGCTACTTCCGAATCACCAACACCGGACGAACTCGCCTGGCCCAAGAAGTCACCACACTCGCCGCCGAGGTCGAAGCCGCTCAACAAGCACTTGGCTTCGACGCACTCGGCCTTACCGGAGAACCATCATGAGAGACGCCTGGTTCCGCTCACTGATCCGCACCTTCCCGCAGCCCTACCGAGCCGACTATCAAGACCAGCTCGCCGAGGCGCTCGACGAAGCACCATCGGGCACCAGCTCGGTCATCCGAGAATCGCTTGCCCTCATTTGGGCGAGCTCGGTGTCATGGCGCCGCCACCTCAAGACGCCTGGCGGTCTGCGTAGCAGCGCGTTCTTCGGAGCCATGCTGTGGCTCGGCTTCTTGATGGCGGTCGGCCCCATCGCACGACTGCGGCTGTCGGTGCTCGGGCAAGTCCCCGAGGGCATGTCGGTGCCGCCCGCGTATTCGATAGCGGCCGCGGCACTGCTCGTAGCAGCGATCGTGGCGCTGCGGGCCAGTCGCATCCTGGCGCTCATGATCGGCTTGGGTGCGGTCGTGGCGGGAGCGCTGGCATTGCGAGTGGGCGAGTGGCAGCTGGTTCCGGCACTGGGCTATGAGCTCAGATGGATCGGACTCGCGCTTGCGGCATGCGCAGCGCTGCGACCGCAGCGCGCTAGCTGGATGCCATTGCTCGGTGGTCTCGCCGCGGGGTCGGTGTCGTTTCTATTTGCCACCAAATCGATCTATTTGCTGCGGACCGCGTCGGGCGAAGAGAAGCTCGTCGACGAGCCGTGGTGGGCATGGGCGCTCAGTCGCAACTATGCATTCGGCATCCGAGGTCATCTGAGCGGGCCGTTGAGCGACTTCGCCAGTCGAGGAGTATGGGAGTGGGTGAGCTTCTTCGTCGTGGTTGCGCTGCTCATCGCCATGATCACCATTCCCGCGGTTGCCGTGCTCATGATTCCTGCCGCGGTGCATCTTGGGCTGATGAGCCCAATCACCGCGTGGTGGCCGCCATTTGTGTTGCTTGCGATCGCCGGGTGGCGTTTGGTGTGGGACCGGGTCGACGTCAACATCAGCTGGCGCTCACCCGTCACCTAGCCCCAGATCCGCGCCATATTGAGCCGGATTGTGGTTGCCCGGCGACATCAACCGTCATCAAGATTCTGGGGACGCTGGTCGCCCGTGGAGTACGTTGGCCCCGTGTTCTGGGAAAGCGCCGTGGCGGCGTCACGACGAGTTGAGAACCGCCGACGCGCATGAGCAGGGCGCCGCTCGCTGGGTTGCGTGTGCTCGACGTGTCGAGCGTGTTGTCGGGTCCGCTCGCTACGATGCTGCTGGCCGACATGGGCGCCGAAGTCATCAAGGTCGAGAATCCTGTCGCACCCGACTTCACCCGCGCCACCGGCAATCAACGCGGCGGGATGACGGCGTTTTACTTCAACGTGAACCGTGGCAAACGTTCACTCGCCCTCGACGGTCGCTCGGAGCAAGGCCAAGAAATCTTGCGGGCCCTCGCCGACGGATCCGACATCCTGGTCGAGAACATGCGACCCGGCAAGGCGGCCCGCATTGGCCTTGACCCCGCCGAGTGCCTACAGCGCAACCCGTCGCTGATCTACACCAGCATCACCGGCTACGGCGCAACCGGCCCCGCCGCTGGCGAACCGGTTTATGACTATGTCATCCAAGCAGTTACCGGCATGGTCGACCTGCAGCGCGACACCACCACCGGCAAGGCCGAAGTGACGCGTCACTTCCTGGGCGACAAGATCACCTCGCATGCAGCGGTCGAGGCGATCGTCGCTGCACTCTTTGCCCGGGAACGGGATCCGCATCGTTGCGGCCAACATCTCGAGATCAGCATGCACGAAGCCAACCTGGCCTTCTTCTGGCCCGACGCCATGATGAAACACACCATCGTCGGCGAACCCGATGTGGACACGATTTATCCCGGCGAGTACTACCGCGTGTACCCGACGCTCGACGGCGAGATCGTGCTGATGCCGTTCATGGGCCCGGTCGAAGGTGTGTGTCGAGCGGTCGGTCATCCCGAGTGGTTCGACGGCTGGCCCGACGCCAGCGTGATTCCCGACATGCATGCGCTGCAAGCCGCTGTTGCCGAAGTGACGGCGACCATGACCAGCGCGGACGCGTTGGTTGCGTTCGCCGCCCACGATGTACCGGCGGGTCCGGTCGTGCCGCTTGCCGAATTGCATGAACATCCGCAGGCGCAGCACCGCCAGTCGATCAACGAACACGATGTTGATCCGATCGGGCTCGTTCGTTCGCCCCGGCCACCGTGGCGCTTCGGCACCACCCCCGAGGTTGTGCATGGCGACGCCGCTTCGCTCGGCCAGCACACCACCGAGATCCTGACCGAATTGGGCTATGGCCACGATGCCATAGCGGCACTCGACGAAGCTGGCATCATCGCTTGCGGCGAGGTCGCCTAAGCAGGGCTGCTGCGGCCCGTCGATTCGGCAGCGACAACAACCAAGCCATCGCCGTACACGAATGAAGCCGGCGTCATTTCTTATGGCTATTGGGGCTAGCTGCGCTCGCGTAGGTAGTCGCTGATGGCGAACGAGGTCGTGGTGCCCGAGGCATCGATGACGGCGTGACCGCCGACCGGCAAGGTCATCAGCGGGTTGGTGTGGCCGAAGTCCATATTCGCTATCACAGGCATACCTGCGAGTTCCTGTTTCGATCCAACGATGGCGACCAAGGTTTCTCGCGTCATCTCGTTTGATCGCTGAAATCGACCGATCAGCAAGCCGTTGACCTGGTCGAAGCCAGGCTGTTGTGTCAGCGAGGTGAGGTCGCGGTTGAACGCGTAGACGTCGGACTCGAAGTCATCTTCGACAAACACCACCGCACCCGCCAGCTCCGGCATGTACTCGGTGCCCTGCAACAAGTTCAGCGTGCACAGGTTGCCGCCAATCAGACGGCCCGCTCCCGAACCGGGCTGCAAGACCCAGTGACCGGGGTTGTCCTCGATCGTGCGGTTGACCTGGTCTTGGTACCACGCGTCGTCGCTCCAGGTTGCCGCTGGCTTGAGATGTTGCTCGCCGCCTTCAAAGAGCGTGGCCCGGAACCAGGCCAGCGTCTGTTCGAGATGCAGTTCCATACCAAACGTCGACCAGTGCGGACCCGAAAACGTGACCAGGCCAGTCTTGGCATAGATCGCGCCGCTCAGCGCAGTGATGTCGGAGTAGCCGCACAGTACTTTGGGGTTGGCAGCGATGAGATCCCAATCGAGATAGGGAAGCAGCTGATTCGAGTTGTACCCGCCGATCACCGTCAAGATCGCGTCGACGTCGGGATCAGCGATCGCTGCGTGAAGATCGGCGACGCGATGTTCGATCGATGTCGACCAGAACTCGTCGCACTCTTCGACATGCTCGCCGAAAGACAACGTCAGTCCCATCTCCGCAAACCGTCGGTTCGCTATTGTGCGGCCTTCGTCGCCGATGATGGCGATAGTTGTCGACGGCGCAATCACCCGCACGTGGTCACCGGCCTGCATGCGTTGGGGTTTGATCATCTACCCATGTTGTACAGGTAAGCGAGCTAAGCGCTGGGATTGTCGTAGCGCAAACTTAGGGAATAGTCGCAAACCTGGGTGTGCTGTCAAGGACCGACTGGGGTGCGGCACGGCTGCGTGACCCATGTGGGGTACCCCAACCGGGCAGTCCAGTGGTCTATTTGGTTCAAATAGGTCAGAAGTCATGTCATGCTGTACGTCGATGGATGAAGCTAGTTGGGTGTCAGTTGCGGTCGACCCCCTCGTTCCCCCGGCCCGCCTCGGCGCGCTCATGGTCGCAAGCCGAACTGCGCAAGGACTCGACTTGGTCCAGCTGGCCCAACGCTCCAACGGAATGTTCACGCCGTCGTACCTCGAGAACGCCGAAAGAGGCCGGGTCGCCCTCGACGATCGTGTGATCGGACACCTGGTCGGTCTTTATCACGTCGAGGCTGCACCCGTTGTTCCGCAACGCCACGAACTTGTGCTCGATCTCGACCGCCAGCACCTCAGCGTCGGTGACCGATCGGTCGAGTTCGACTCGCTGCACACCGACGACGTCCTCGAACGTTATGTGTCGCTGATCTACTTTTTGCGCGGCATAGAACCCGGCAATGACCTCGTCCTGCGCGACCATGACCTCGACGTGTTGTCGACGGCGCTCGGTCCGGCCCCGGCCCAGATCCGCAACGAGATCCGGGGCATCATTGCAGCCCCAGATTCGGTCCAGCGTGCCCAACGCGTTAGCAAACGCAAGATGATCGCCGCAGCTGGTCTGCTCGTGGGAATCACCGCGATCGGCACGCTTGTGCTCGTCGGCATCCCAGGTTCTGGCTCGTCGCCCGAGGTGCTCGGTGAGTCGATCTCTGTACCTTCGGCGGCTCCCGCAATAGTTGGCTTCCCCGCCGAGGTCGGCGCCGCAGCCGAAGCAACGATCGACTACGACTTCCGCTCAGTCCTTAGTGACTGGAACATCGTCTACGCCGAGAATCATCCGGACTTCCTCGGCATGACGTTGTCAGAGAACAAGACCATCACCGTGCACGTCGAACCGGAAGCCGATACGGAAACCGTTGCCGCAGTGCTCATGCACGAGGTCGGCCACGCCATCGACCTCGAGGTCATGTCCGACGAGCAGCGCGCCACGTGGATCGAGCTACGGGGCATGGGTGCCACCTGGTGGCCGGGCAACGGCCTCAGCGACTTCGACGTAGGCGCAGGCGACTTCGCCGAAGCTGTCTCTGCTTACACCACCGGATCGGCTAGCAGCAGCGTCTACGGCGAGTTCACCCCCGAGCAACTCGACTTCGTAGCCGCCATCTTGGCCTCGGCCTGACCTGCTGGCTACACGAGCGGCTTTCTGACGATATTCGTCTAGATACCCGACCAATATCGTCAGAAACGTCTACCATTGGGGTCGCTCAGGCTGCGCGGACGCATGGTTGTCAGACGACACCAGCCGGGTGAGATCAATCGAGTGCACTGCGCCTTGTATGGCGGGTGGCTCAATCCCCAACAGAGGAATCCTCATGACTGACACTGCCCAACAAGATTTTCGCGTGGCCGATTTATCACTCGCCGAATTCGGCCGCAAAGAGATCCGGCTCGCCGAACACGAAATGCCCGGCCTGGTCTCGCTGCGTGCCAGCTACGCCGACGAACAGCCGCTGGCCGGCGCCCGCATTGTCGGCTCGCTGCACATGACCATCCAAACTGCGGTCCTCATCGAGACGTTGACTGCCCTTGGCGCCGACGTGCGATGGGTCTCGTGCAACATCTTCTCGACTCAAGATCACGCAGCCGCAGCTGTCGCAGTGGGCCCCGAAGGCACCGTCGACGCACCAGCCGGTGTTCCCGTGTTTGCTTGGAAGGGCGAGACCCTCGAAGAATACTGGTGGGCAACCGAACAGCTCTTCCACTGGCCCGACGGTCAAGGCCCCAACCTAATTCTCGACGACGGCGGCGACGCCACCATGCTGGTGCACAAGGGCCTCGAATACGAACTTGCTGGCGCAGTTCCAGCAACCCCTGACGATGCCAGCGAAGAAGAAGGCGTGTTTATGGAGCGCCTGCGCAGTATGTTCGCCGACGACTCCAGTTTCTGGCAGCGCATCGCCCCCGGCATTCGCGGGGTCAGCGAAGAAACCACCACCGGCGTGCACCGCTTGGTCGCCATGGCGGCCGAAGGTTCGCTGCTCTTCCCAGCAATCAACGTGAACGACTCGGTCACCAAGTCCAAGTTCGACAACCTCTACGGCATTCGGCACTCGCTGGTCGACGGCATCAACCGTGGTACCGACGTCATGTTGGGCGGCAAACTCGCGGTCATCTGTGGCTACGGCGACGTCGGCAAGGGCTGCGCAGCAGCTCTCAAGGGTCAGGGCGCACGCGTGATGGTCACCGAAGTGGATCCAATCTGTGCGCTTCAGGCTGCGATGGAAGGCTTCCAAGTTGTCCGCATCGAAGATGTCATGGAAACTGCCGACATCTTCATCACTACCACCGGCAACAAGGGCATCATCACCTCCGAACACATGGCACGCATGAAGCACCAAGCCATCGTCGGCAACGTGGGCCACTTCGACAACGAAATCGACATGGCCGGGCTCGACAAGATGAGCGATGTCATGCGCATCAACATCAAGCCTCAGGTCGACGAGTTCGTGTTTCCCGACGGACACTCGGTACTGATGCTCAGCGAAGGCCGCCTGCTCAACCTGGGTAACGCGACCGGACACCCGAGTTTCGTGATGTCGTTCAGCTTCACCAACCAGGTCTTGGCCCAGATCGAACTGCATAAGAACGCCGAAAAATACAGCAACTCCGATGTGGTCACGTTGCCTAAGTTGCTCGACGAGGAAGTCGCCCGGCTGCACCTCGATCACCTTGGCGTGCGCTTGACCACTTTGAGTCAAGAACAAGCCGACTACATCGGCGTCCCGGTCAAGGGTCCCTACAAGCCAGACCACTATCGCTACTGACACAACGCTTTGCAGCGTCGCCGCCGTTGGAGCGCACCCGCTGAAACCTCTTGGTGTGGCCTCCGGTGGCGAGGTCGCACTGAGACCGGCTTGTCGCACCGGGTGTTTAGGGTGAACCCATGTTGCTCGATGCGGGATGTGTGGCTTGTCAGGACCGAAGCGGGCCGGTGTGTCCGAGTTGTCAGGCCACGCTGATGCGTCCAGGCCCGATGGAGATTGCCGGACTCGACGCGTGCCGGGTCCGGTTCCGCTTCGATGGCGCCGCCAAGTCGATCATCGCAGCGCTCAAGTACCGCCGCCAGCGCCGACTCGCACGGTGGTTGGCGGCAGCATCGCACGAGCTCGTCCCTCGTGCAGCCGATGCGCTGACCTGGATGCCATCGACCCCCGAACGCCGACGGTCTCGGGGCTATGACCAAGCCCAAGAGCTGGCACGAGAGCTTAGTCGTCGCACTGGCGTACCGCTGATCGAGCTGTTACACCGAAGCCCAGCCGACGCCCGCCAGACAGGCCTCTCACGCGCCGAGCGCCAAGCTGGCCCCACGCTTTCGCCCGCAGGCCGGGCGCCACAATTCGTCGTTGTCGTCGACGATGTCGTGACCACTGGCTCATCGATGCGAAGCGCCGCTAGCACGTTGCGAAGCGGCGGCGCACAGAGAGTCGCGGCCGTGGCGCTCACCGCCACGCCATTCAACGACACCGAGCTCAACATGGCGTAGGCCCGGTTCTGAGGCTGCGTCGAGAAAGGGTGTAGTGTCTCTGAATGGATGTCAGACTCAGCGCAAAACGGACCGAACTAACAGCACGGCTCGAGGAGTACACAATCGAAAAAGTCGAACGACTTGATCGGTTTGTCGATGGCCTCGATCGATCTGATGTTCACTTTGTCGAAGAGCAGAATCCACGAATAGCCAACCGCGTCATGTGCGAAATCACTGTCGTAGGCCACGGCCATCATGTGCGGGCCAAACACACCGCCCCCGACGCTTTTGCTGCGGTCGACGGCACCGTCGACAAGCTCGAACGCCAGCTACGCAAGCTGAAGACGCGCCTCATCCGTCGCTGGCATGCAAGCGGCGACCAAACGCTGCTGACCGACGCTGGCATCGCAACCGCCGACGCTGAAGCCGAGACCCCGGCACCCCCGAAGATCGTCAAGTCGAAGAAGTTCCACATCGCGTCGATGACGGCCGAAGAGGCTGTGCTCGAACTCGAATTGGTCAATCACGACTTCTACTTCTTCCACAACTCCGAGACCATGCGTGCTGCCATCGTGTACCGACGCAACAACGGCGACTTCGGTCTCATCGACGAGGCCGGCTGAGGTGAACTCGGCACAACCGAGCGCACGTGACCGGGCCCAGGCCTTCGTCGACCTTCACCAGGCCGACGGGCTGTTCGTGATGGCCAACCCGACCACGGTCGGGGTCGCGGTGATGCTCGAGCAACTCGGATACCCGGCGCTCGGCACATCGAGTGCTGCCTTGGCCCGTTCGCTCGGGCGCCGAGATGGCGAGCGCGCCGTGACGCGCGCCGAGGCAATCGGCCACGCGAAAGAGCTTGCAGCCGCAACGTCGATCCCCATTTCAGGCGATTTCGAGCACGGCTACGGCGACAGTCCCGCAGCTGTGGCCACAACGGTGCACGAATCCATTGAAGCTGGCCTTGCTGGCTGTTGCATCGAAGACGCCACCGGCCGCGAGCCCGGCGAAATGTACGACATCGGTCTTGCCTCCGAACGCATCGCCGCTGGCGCCGAGGCCATTGGCGATCACCCCTTCGTACTCGTGGCGCGAGCCGAGAACTTGCTACACGGCGGCAAAGACCTAGGCGAAATAATCACTCGGCTGCAAGCCTTCGAAGCCGCAGGCGCTACCGCGGTCTACGCACCGGGCCTGACCACCATCGAGCAAGTAGCGGCCGTGGTGGGTTCGGTGGGAGTTCCTGTGAACGTGCTCGCAGGCATGGCGGGCCAGACGTTCACGCTCGATGACCTGGGCGAAGCCGGGGTGCGAAGGGTCAGCGTAGGCAGCGGATTCGAACGAGTCGCCAACGCAGCGCTTCGATCGTGCGCGACACGGCTGCTCGACACCAGCGCTCCACTGGGTTCACTCTTTCACTGACGATTTGCGCCGGGTGGGTTCAGTGCGGCCGAGTCACCTGCATCAGTCATAGGTGACGGGGATTGCTTGATATTGGCCGTGGTTCAGGCTCTTACGTCACGGGTCGGATGAACAACGTCGGGGAGTTCACGAATGGTCGTGAGTGCGTGTGCCGCCATCACGTCGTCTTGGAAGAACTTGGTCGAGATCAACGATGTCAACCCGCGCTGGTTCACGATCTCACCCCGGATCGAAAAGGTGTTCTGCACGATCGGCTCGTAGTAGTCACAGCGCATGTTGATCGTGGTCAGCCAGCTCTTGGGCGACGTCGGATCCTTGCCACTGTTGGCGGTATGCGCGGTGTACAGCGACACCATGTCCACGTAGGTCGGCGTGAAGCCACCAAAGAGCTGCCCTTGTGGGTTCTTCAGCGCAACCGGCAGATGCACCTGCACCACCAGCAGCCCGGGCGATTCCTCAAGAATGGTCCACTTGTAGGCCTCGAGCAGGTCACCCGCACCATGACCCTTGGCAATCAGTTGGCCGGGTTCGGTCTGAGCCCACGGTCGGCCCTCGAAATTGTCGTCATTCGTCATCGCCCGCAGTGATAGCAGAGTAGTCCGGTATCGGCGCAGGGCGCCTCAACCTTTTTTCGGGTGTGCGGGTCTACGGTCCTGGTCGGTCTGGGCGTGTGTCGAGTAGTCCGGTATCGGCGCAGGGCGCCTCAACCTTTTTTCGGGTGTGCGGGTCTACGGTCCTGGTCCGTCTGCAGGAGAATCGCCAGTGGGTGTCTCGCCGCCGATGCCGATGCGTCACGATGTGGCCATGACCTCAACTACTGGATTCGCAGGAAAGAACGTCTTGGTCGCTGGGGCCAGCGGAGGGCTCGGCTCGCACTTCGTGCAGCAACTCACCGCCGCAGGAGCCAACGTCGTCGCTGTTGGTCGGGACCAGCAGCGACTCGATGGGTTGTCGCTGCCAGCCAACCAAGTCGTATCACTCGACCTCCGACTGCCAGAGGCATGCGTTCACGCAGTACAGGCAGCAGCAGCGCACGGCCCGATCGATCTGCTGATCAATGCCACCGGCGTGGTTGCATTCGGCATGGTGGCTGACCTATCTGTCGATGCTATGGAGGAGCTGTTTCTGACCAACGTGTTTGTGCCGATCATGCTCTGCAAAGCTGGCCTTGCGCATATGGCTGAAGGAGGCATGATCGTCAACATCTCTGGCATCATCGCCGAGCAGAACCTGCCGGGACTGGCCACCTATGGCGCCTCGAAGGCAGCCTTGCGATCGTTCCAACAAGGGTTCGCTCGCGAGGCGCGCCGCCAAAAGGTGCGGGTGCTCGACGCACGGCCACCCCATACCGAGACCGGGCTCGCTGATCGAGCAATCGAGGGAACCGCTCCTGCATTCGGTGCTGGCCTCCAACCAGAGTCAGTTGTGGCAACCATCCTCGCCGGGGTGCTGGACGGCGCCAAGGATCTCGACTCATCGGCGTTCACGAGCTGACGTGCTCAATCCCTTTGCACTCGGTCAGTGGGGAGCAACCCCACACGAGATCGCCGCCGACATGGCGGGCGATGAACAAGTTCGCGAGCCGATGTTCAGCGCCACCCGAGCGATCTCGGTCGGCGCACCTGCGGCCATGGTCTTCCCCTGGTTGCGGCAGATGGGCTTCGGGCGTGCCGGGTGGTACAGCTACGACTGGATCGACAATTTTGGCAAGGAAAGCGCTCGCTTCATTCTGCCGCAGTGGCAACACGTCGGGCCGGGCGACGCAATCCCAGCCGGGCCGCTGTCATTCACCGCAACCCATGTCGAACCGAACCGTGCCTTCTGCATCGTGCAACACAACAAGCGAGTGCAGTTCTCTCTTGCCTTTGAACTGCACCCCGAGACTGCAGGCACCCGACTCGTAAGTCGCGCCCGCGCCCGGCTGGCGTTTCCGGGCGGACGACACCTGGCCCGCTGGCTACTCGAACCTGGCGACGGTCTGATGGTGCGCAAGCAACTCCTCGGCATCAAGGAACGAGCCGAGAGCCTGGCCACTGCTTGCTAGCACAGTTGAAACAGCTGGCCTTCGAACACTGTTCCCCAGATGGCGATGTCGTTGAGCGATGCCGGATCGACTTCGTATGGGTCTGACTTGAGCACTGTGAAGTCGGCTTTCTTGCCAGACCGAATGCTCCCGATCTCGTGCTCCATGCCAAGTACATAGGCAGCGTCGATGGTGATTGCCTTCATTGCTTGATGCACCGAGATCCGTTCCTCCGGTCCTACTACGGCGCCTTGCTCGCCGATTCGGTTGACGGCAACCCATGCGCTCACCAGCGGCTCGGCAGGGGCCATGGTGAAGTCTGAGTGCAGCGCAGTAATCACGCCGTGGCGCGCCAGCGTTCCCAGTCTCGCCATCTGCGAAGCCCGCTCGTGACCCACCGACTCGGCCCAATACTTCTCGCCGAGTTCGTGCACGTAGTAGATATTGGCGGAAACTATCGCACCCAGTGCCGCCAGCTTCTGTACCTGTTCAGGCGTTGACAAGCCGAAGTGCTCGATGGTGAAGCGATGATCGAATCTCGGGCGTTCCCACTGCAGCTTTTCGAGCACATCGATCGCGAGCTGTACTCCCATGTCGCCGGTGCAATGCACGTGAATCTGATAGCCGTCGTTCCAGTAGATGCGGGCAAGCTCCTCGACCTGTTCGGGAGCAAACATCCACTCGCCGTGATGACCATCGATGAACCCGGGCGGCTGGACCTGCATGGCTTGGGCGAAGAAGCCGCCATCGGCGAACAGCTTGACGTGCTTGCGGTAGAACAGTTTCTCGGTGCTCCGCTCGGCCCGCTGTTGCACGTGCGCAAGCGCTGCGGTGTGGCCGGGTCCGCCCATTTTGCGGGTTCCCATCGGAATCATCTGCACCCGGAACGGTGTGTCGTCGGTGTCGAGCACCGCACACAGGCTGTCCCACTCGTCGTCGGTATCGAAATACGATCCGGTCAAGTCACCAATCGTGGTGTGCCCGCCTGCGTGAATTGCTTGTTTGGTGATTTCGAGCCCGTGTGCGAACCGGGCGGTTTCGGTCAGATAACCAGTCATTTGTCCGGCCGCCATCATTTGGCCGCTCTCGAAGAACCTTCCGGCAGCGACATCGACCTGGGGGTGAGCTTCGAGTCGAGCCTCGTCGAGTCCGACATAGGCAATCGCGGCGTCGTTCATGAATATCTCGTGGAACGAGCGTTGCCAGACCACGATGGGTCTCGTTGGTGAAATCGCATTCAGCATGTGGCGGTGCAGTTCGCCGTGCCACAGATTGTGGTACCCCCAGGTCATGAGCGGCTCGCCCGGATCCGATATCGAAGCTTCGATTTCGGCGAGCCGGTCGAGGTACTCCTGATGGCCCTGGACTCCGGCGACGGTGCGGTCCGGTAACCGCCAGGGCAACGCAGTGATGAAGTGCATTGGCATCAACAGCGCCGCCATCGACGGATGTAGATGGGGGTCGATGAAGCCTGGTAGCAGGACTTTGTCAGCAAAGGTCTCGTCGATCCGGTGCGGATGGCTGTCCAGCCAGGGCTGGACCGACTCGCGGGTACCCACTTCGACGATCATTCCGTTGGCGACCACGACCGCCGTAGCGTGGGGGAGCGACGGATTCATCGTGTGGATCTGTTGAGCAATGAAGACGGTGAGATCCATGGCTGCAACACTATGGGTCCTGACAACAACACCACTTGCTTCGACCTCTTCAGAGACATCGGTGCGCTCCACCCAATCCGGCTCGGCGCTCGCGTTTGTGATCCTGGTGTGGGGTCTTGGGCCGCCGGTATCAAAGCTCATCTCGGCTCCAGCGGTCATTTCGGTGCTTTATCGCTTCTGGTTGTCGGTGCCGATCCTGTATCTGCTCGCATCATGGCGAGGCGCCCGGCCGACCTGGCAAAGCATGCGCCATGGCGCAGTTGCAGGTGCCGCGTTCGGCATCAACCTCGTGTTCGTGTTCCTGACGATCAACGAGGGCGCCGTGGCGGTGCTGAGCGTCTTTGCCGCACTGCAGCCGGGGATCATCTTGGTTGTTGCAGGACCGTTCCTCGGCGAACGACCAACCCTGTGGCACGTGATCTGGACAATCGTTGGCATTGCGGGTACCGCCATCGTGGTCGCCACCGGCGGCGAAGGCTTCGAAGTGAGCGCAGCGGCGCTTGTGTATGCGGCAGTCTCTCAGCTGTTCTTCATCGTGTACTTCTTGTTGACCAAACGCGAGCGGAGCCGCCACGACATCGATGCGGTCGAGTGGATGTCAGGAGTCGTGGTCTGGGCCGCGCTTGCCGTCACCCCATGGGCGCTGCTCACGAGTAGCGCGGCCGACTACCGGGCGATCAACGGACTGGACTGGCTGTGGCTCGCCCTGATCATCGTGTTCACCGGCGGACTGGGCCACATCGTGATGGCATGGGTGCATCGTTATGTCGATGCATCGAGGTCCTCGTTGTATCTCCTGTCGATGAACGTGGTCGCCATCTTGGCGGCGTGGATCATTCACGACGAGCCGCTCACGGTGATACAAATGCTCGGCGGGGTTGTGGTGTTCGCAGCGGTTGCAGCGGTCATAAGCCGGCCGCCCAAGCGCCTCTAAAGTCCTCTCGGCACCGCAGATCGCACGGAGACATCGCGTTTGCGGTTCTGTGCCCTAGTTTTGTGTCCATGCGTTCTTTCAACATGGGTGGCGGCTACGGCAGCGACAACCCATGGTTCCGAGTCGGAAATATCGACGTAACCACGACCATCTTTATTGTTGGCGCAGGGCTTGCTTCGATGGTGCTGTGGGCAGTCGAGGGCGCTCCATGGCGCATATCGCGACTGTTGGTACTGGGCTCGCGTGCCAGTAACGAGATCGTGTTCGAGCGTTCCATTGCCGCTGGCAGCGTGCTCGATGGCCAGATATGGCGACTGATCACGTGGCCGATCCCCAATGCGCCTGACTTCTGGACCCTGATTCTGTTCGCCGTGTTCTTCATGCTCAGTAGCCAGCTCGAAGGCGCCATGGGACGGCGTCTGTTCGTGATCTACACGCTGGCCATGATCCTGATACCTGCGGTGCTCGTCACGCTGTTCGAGTTGGTGTCCGGCAACGGAGGTGCCGTCGCCGGGCTTCGTTTCCTCGAGATCGGCGTCCTGGTCGGATTCGCAGCCCGCAATCCCAAGGCCATGTTCTGGCCTGGCATCCCGGCCTGGGTCATCGCCGCGGTAATCGTGGGCATCGACTTCTTGCAATACTTGGGGCTGCGCCAAAGCCACAGCATCGTGATGCTGTTCTCGGTCATCGGCGTATCGCTGCTCATGATCCGTGCGCTTGGGTTCGCCGACCGCTCCGAGTGGATCCCCAAGTTGGCGCTACCCGCAGCGGTGACCGGTGCGCCTCGCCCGGCGTCGACGAGCCGAGGCCGTTCGACCACCAAACGCAAGCGCCGCAGCCGGGCGAACCTGAGCGTTGCGCCATCTCCCACTGCGGCGCCCCGCCGCGAGCTCAGCAAGCTCGAAGAAGCAGAGATGGACGCAATCCTTGACCAAGTCGGCGAGCGCGGTATGGACAGCCTGACGCCCCAACAACGGGCTCGACTCGAAGACCACTCGAAACGACTGCGCCGTCGCGACGACTGACAAAGTGCAACCGTCCGGTTGCGTGTAGTCTGTCTGGGTGCGACCTTTTCGATTTGCCGTTCAGACGGGCTCGTTGACCAATGCCGCCGCGGTGAGTGACCTTGCTCGCGAAGTCGAGGATCTCGGCTACGACGAGCTCTACTCGTCGGACCACGTCGGCACCTTCTTTGGTCGCAACGCCGTCGATCCGTTTGTGGCGCTGGTGGTTGCGGCGCAGGCGACCACGACGCTCCGGGTCGGGCCACTCGTGCTCAACAACGAGTTTCACCAGCCTGCGCTCCTCGCCCGTACCGCCATATCAGTCGATCAGATGACCAACGGCCGGCTGGTGCTGGGGATGGGTACCGGGTACGCGCAGTCCGAACACGACGCAATCGGGCTCGATCTGCTGGCGCCAGGACCTCGGGTCACCCGATTTGGCGAATCGCTCACCGTTGTTCGCCAACTCTGCGACACGGGCTCGTGCGCGTTCGACGGTACCCATCACTCGGTCGACATCGCCGACATGGGCATCGAACCAGTGCAGGAGCGCATCCCGTTTTTGATCGGCGGGCACGGGCCGCGGGTCGTCGCCATGGCGGCCCAGCACGCAGATATCTTCCAGTTCACCGGACTCACCCACGCCGACGATGGCACGCCAAGTGGCGGCGGCTTCGCATACGACGAGATAGCGTCCCGTGCAGCCTGGCTCGAAGAGGCGGCCGGCGAGCGCAATGACATGATCGAACGTTCCGCACTCGTGCAGTTCACGGCGGTGGACACACCGCTCACCGATGCTGACACCGATCGACTTGCCCGCTACCGAGACATCGTCGATGAGACCCCGTTCATGCTAATTGGCTCGACCGAGCAGATCATCGACAAGCTGGAGCGGATCCGCAGCCAGCTCGGGATTTCCCACTTCGTGATCCGTGACCACACTGGCTTTGCGCCAGTCGTTGCTGCGCTCGCAACGTGAGCGGCTGAGTCACATGCCCTGCCCGGGGCGCAGGGCAGCATCAATCACCGCCTGAGGCATGCATCGTCGGTTCGGGACTACACTCGTTTTCGCCGGAGGGGAAACTGTCGTTCCGGCACTCTCGACACGTTGTGCTCGGGTGTGACGACACAAAGGAATTCACTATGAAGCAAAGTTGGACGCGCGTACTAGCGCTTCTGCTGGCGCTTGCTCTGTTCGCAGTAGCGTGCGGTAGCGACGAAGTCGAGGTCGCAGAGGACCCCGTCGACGAGCCGGACGATACGACTGAAACAGTCGACGAGCCCGACGATGAGCCCGAGCCAGAAGCTACCGAGGAGCCGGACGACGAGCCCGAGCCGGAAGCTACCGAGGAGCCGGTCGACGAGCCCGACGAGGCCGACGAGCCCGACGCAGATGCACCGGCTGGTCCGGAGTTGTTGTTGGGTACGTTGTTGCCTGAGACTGGTCCGTTGGCGGTGTTGGGTGCGGGTATGGTTCCGGCTGCGCAGTTGGCGGTTGCTGATATGAATGCGGCTGGTGCGAACATCACGTTGTTGACGGGTGATTCGGGTACTGATGCTGATATTGCGAATGCGACGGTTGATGGGCATTTGGCCGAGGGTGTGCAGGGCATTGTTGGTGCTGCGTCTTCGGGTACGTCTTCGTCGGTGATTGACAAGGTGACGGGTGCCCAGGTTGCGCAGTGTTCGCCTTCCAATACTGCTGCGGGTCTTGGTACCTCTGGTGATGATGGGTTCTATTTCCGTACTGCTCCGTCTGATGATTTGCAGGCGCCGACGTTGGCGAACCTGGTTCTTGATGATGGGTTTGCCAATGTTGCGATTGTTTCTCGTGCTGATGAGTACGGGGTTGGTTTCAACCAGTTCTTCATTCCTGCGTTTGAAGATGGTGGTGGCACGGTGACCTATAGCGAGACGTATGCGCCTGAGACTGAGTCGTTTGACGATGTGGTTGCTGATGTGGTTGCGTCGGGTCCGGATGCGGTTGTGGTTGTGGCTTTCGATGAGGGTTTCCAGATCCTTATTGACATGATTGCGGCTGGTGTGGGTCCGGATGCGATTCAGATTTACATCACTGATGGTTTCGCTACTGAGAACTTTGGTGCGGGTATCGATCCTGATAATCCTTCGATCGGTGCTGGTGTGCGTGGCACGCAGCCTTCGTCGGCTCCGGCTTCGGGTGCTGCGTTCTTCCCGGATGCGTTTAAGGCTGCGGCTCCGGCTGATACGCCTGCGATCTTTGCTGCGCACTCCTATGACTGCGCGATCATCTTTGGTCTGGCTGCGTTGCAGGCAGGTAGTGGTGTTGCTGCTGATTGGGCGCCGCTGGTTGTTGATGTGACTCGTGATGGCACGGTGTGTAACACCTACGCCGATTGCGCAGCGTTGATTGCTGATGGCGAAGACATTGACTACGACGGTGCTGCTGGCCCGCTGAACTTCCTCGATGTCGGCGAGCCCGGCTCAGGAACCTATGACATCTACCAGATGGACGCCGACGGTGTCCAAGAAGTACTCGAACAAATCGACGTCAGCTGACGTCGATCAACAGCTGACCACGGTCAGCAACAGACTATGAACGAGGTCCGGGCGAAAGCCCGGGCCTCGTTCGCGCTCGGGCTGCACGTCCGCGGCGGTGTTTGGCGCGAATGCCCTGGGGGTGTTCGCGTTTAGTGCGTGTTTGGCGCGGATGCCCTGGGGGTGTTCGCGCCAATTGATAGCCGGCTCTGGGGCGAGTCGGCCTTGTGGCGCGCTCAGCCTTGGCGTTTGGCCAAGGTGCCAAGGTAGAGCTCGATGACCTTGGGGTCCTTCAGCAGGCCCTTGCCAGTGCCCTCGTAGGCGTTCTTGCCCCGGTCGAGGACATAACCACGGTGGGCGATGCTCAAGCAGCGATGGGCGTTCTGCTCGACCATCACGATCGAGACGCCGCTGTTGTTGATGCCCTTGATGGTCTCGAACACTTCGGCCTGGAAATGCGGCGATAAGCCGGCCGAAGGCTCATCGAGCAGCAGCACCGACGGTTGCATCATCAGCGCGCGCCCCATGGCCACCATCTGGCGTTCGCCACCAGACAGCAGGCCAGCGCGCTGATCGCGGCGCTCGGCCAGTCGGGGGAACAACTCGGCAACTTCGTCGAAACGTTCGGCTACTTGGTTGGCAGGGAGCTGGTAGGCACCCATCCGCATGTTCTCGATGATGGTGAGCGATGGGAAGACGTTCTCGGTCTGAGGCACAAAGCCAACACCGCGTGTCACCAGTTCGTGCGCGTCGAGGCCGGTGATGTCCTCGTCGCCAAGCTTGACCGAACCGCTTCGAACGCCGACCAGCCCGAACATCGCCTTCACCAGCGTCGACTTGCCTGCGCCGTTGGGCCCGATGATTCCGACGAGTTCGCCCTGGGCGAGTCGAAAGTCGACCCCAGTGAGAATGTCGACGCCGGGCAAATAGCCAGCAACGAGTGCGTTGGCGGTCAGCAGGTCATCACTAGGGCTCGTCATGTTGCAGCCTCGTCGTCGCTGAGTTCATAGGTGATGACCTCGTCGGCGTCATCGCCCGATGCGGTGTCATCATCATCGTCGTCATCGTCGAATCCGGTGCCGAGGTAGGCGGCGATAACCGCTGGGTTCTGGCCGACCTGGTCGGGCGTGCCTTCGGCGATCACTTGGCCCTCGGCGAGCACCGCAATCCAATCCGATATGCCCATGATGACGTCCATGTCGTGCTCGATGAAGATCACGGTCATCCCGTCGTCTCGCAACGCCTCGATGTGGCCGAGCAACGACTGCACAAGTGCCGGGTTCACTCCCGCCATTGGTTCGTCGAGCAGAATGATCTCGGGGTCGGTCATGAGCGAACGAGCCATCTCGAGCAGTTTGCGCTGCCCGCCCGAAAGGGTGGCGGCGTATTCGTCGCGCATGTGAATCAGGTTGAAGCGCTCGAGAAGTTCTTCGGCCTTGGCTTGCACTGCGTCTTCTTCGGACCGCCACCCGCCGAGCAGAGCAGACACGAAAGTCTCGCCTCGTTGCTTGGGGGCGGCCAGCATCATGTTTTCGATGCAGGTCATCTTGGCCAGCGACTTGGTGAGCTGGAAGGTGCGCACCATCCCGGCCCGAGCAATGTGATACGGCTGCTTGCCGCGAAGCTCCTTGCCGTCGAGCTGCCAATTGCCCGACGACGGTTCGTCGAACGCAGAGACCAGATTGAACAGGGTGGTCTTGCCCGCACCATTGGGGCCGATGAGCGCCGTGATCGTGCCGCGCTGGATCTCGAGATGGTCGACGTCGACCGCCTTGAGCCCACCGAAACTGCGGCTTACATTCTGGATCGTGAGAATCGGGTCGGGTTTGGCCGAGCCGGGTGTCGGCTCGGCGACGAAAGCCCCGATGCTGGGACCGGAATCAGGCTGCATCGAGGAGTGCCTCCTCTTTCTTGCCAAACATGCCCTGCGGTCTCCAGATCATCAAGGCGGCGAGCGTGACTCCCAACAAGATGAAGCGGACCGACGACACCTGGTTCGGGTCGAGCACGACATCGGGAATCCAGTCACGTTCGACCATCTGGTCGAGTATTTCCTCGATGAACAGCAGGAAGAACCAGAACACGATGGCGCCAACGATGGGCCCACGAATTGTTGCGGCACCGCCGAGGATCAGCACAGTCCAGATGAAGAACGTGGTTTGCGTTTTGAACGATTCAGGATTGAAGAACGCTTGATCCATTGCCCGCATCATTCCAGCAGCGGCAATGATCACGCCGCCGATGATGAAGCTCTGAAGCTTGTAGTTGAATGCGTTCTTGCCCACCGCCCGAGCGGCGTCTTCGTCTTCGCGAATTGCCTTCATGACTCGGCCCCACGGAGATGTGGTCAGTCTCCATACGATCAGGCTGGCAATAGCGACCAGCACCCACGTAACCACGATCACCCAGAGCTGACGGGCATTGAATGCAGTCGACTCGAGCACGTCGCCCAGCCACGGAATCTTTGCAAGAAGGTCGCCGACCACTGCGATGTCGGTAAGCGAGTAGTCGCTGCGGGGGAACGGGTTCCAGTTGTAGAACGTGTCGACAATCGATGGTTCGTTGGGTCGGGGCACACCGAGCGTTCCACCGGTCTCGCCAGCAAAGAACCGGGCCTTCCAGATGACGATCATGAGCGCAATCACCACCGCCGCTGCCGCAAGCCCGATGGCCCACTGGGTAGCTTGGCTCGCAATACGTGGCATGACGTAGGTCAGCGCACCAACGGTGCCGAGCAGCAGCAACAGCACGAGGGCCATCGAAAAGAAGTTCTCGGATCGCAGCGCGACGCGCAAGACCTCGCCAGCAGCAATGGTGGTGATGGCGAGAAAGTCACCTCGGAGCCGCAGCGTCGGCAGGCCGAGCAATATTGCAAGGAAGGCAGCTGCGACAAAGCCGATGAGGACGCCGAGCAAGAATGGGCCGCCATTGGTGACGGTGATTCCAAGGCCATAGGCGCCAGCAGCCATGAAGGCGACCGGGCCGAAGTTCAGCAGGCCGGTGTAGCCGTAGTTCAGGTTCACGCCGATGGCAGCGAGCGCAAAGATGGCACCCTGAACACCCAGTCCGCTACGCAGCGAAGTGGCCAGGATGTCGGTGGTGTCGAGCCCAGCGATTCCCAGGATGATCAGGACTGCGACAACGCCGGTCAAGATGTACCACTTGAGCATCGGCCGACTGGACGCGGCGTCTGCCTGTTCGAGCATGCTCATCCGAAGCGCTCCCGTTGTCCGAGGATTCCTTGGGGGCGCACGATCAAGATCAGGATCAATACCGTCAACGCCACCAAGAACTTGAGGTCGTTGTCGAGCCACAGCGTGCTCATCTCCGACGCAATACCGATCGCCAGGCCACCGACCATTGCTCCATAGGCCGTGCCCAAGCCACCAAGCGTGACGGCCGCAAAGATGAGCAGCAGTTGGCGTTCGCCCATTTGCCAGCTGACCTGCTGGGTGATGCCGATGAAGGCACCGCCGAGTGCCGCAAGTGCGCTTCCGGCCACCCATACGGCCAAGATCGTTCGCCGAACGTCGATGCCCGAAGACTCGGCGAGGTCACGGTTGTCGGCGACTGCTCGCATGGCGGTACCGAGCTTGGTGCGCTGCAAAAGCAGCCCGACCATCGTCAGTACCGAGAACGAGATGATGATGATGAAGTAGTCCTTGGGCGGCAGCGAGATCGGCCCGATCTTGTACTCGGTCTGGATGCGGAAGTCGCTGAAGAACTTTCGCTCGGCACCGAAGTAGATCAGGTACAGATACCGCATCAAGAAGGCAAGCCCGATCGACACGACCATCAGCGAGATGAGACTGAGCCGCCGGTCGCGAAGCGGCGCAAAAAGCCCTTTTTCGAGAACGAGTCCAAGCAGACCGCCAGCGATCAAACCAAAGAAGACGGCGACGATCAGGGGCATTCCGGTTGCGTCCTCGATCCACCACGTGACGATGGCGCCGAAACCGACCATTTCGGAGTGTGCGAAGTTCACCAGGCCCGTCACGCCATAGATCAGCGACAAACCGACTGCTGCGAGCGCAACGAGCGCTCCTACTCGCACTCCAGAGATGAACCGATTGAGGTACAGCGACGCGGTGCTGCTGCCGGCGTTGGAGCCAATGGCTACGACTTCGGTGCCGTCGGCCACCCCGTCGAGTGCAAAGAGCGCACTCTTGCTTCGATTCTCGATCTCGACTTCGCGTTCGGTGACATCGGGGTCTCGAAGCGAAAGACCTGCGGGCAGCGACTCGACGTCGATGGCAACCAGATAGGTACCCGCAGCAAGGCCAGCAACTTCCCATTTGCCCTCGGCATCAGACAGGGCTTCGCCTACTTGTTCGCCGTCGAGCGACACCACGAAGCGGATCCCTTCGACCGGCTCGCGGTTGGCGTCGCGGGCGGTTCCGGAGATGGCAAGACCCGAAGCGTCATCCTGTGCAAATGCCAGCGGAACGACGCCAAAAGTGAGCCCGATGGCGATGAGTAGACCAAGCACAAGACGCACTGGCGTGGTGATGGAGAAGTCGTTCACAGCGGAAGCGGAGGATAGTACAAAGTTGCCAACGCCGAGGATTTCGTGGGATGTGGCAAGCGGTCGATCGCGCCGCGCCACTAGTTTCATCGTCGTGACCAAGAGTACCCATCAAGCGCTGGCCGACGAACGAAACGCGACCGTCGAGATCTACATCAACGGCGAGTTCTTTCCGCGATCGGAGGCCAAGATCTCCGTCTTCGACAGCGGGTTCTTGGTCGGCGATGGAATCTGGGAGGGTATTCGGCTGCATCATGATGTGTTCGCGTTCCTCGACCGCCATCTTGATCGACTCTTCGCAGGCGCTGCGGCGACCAGCATCGACATCGGCATGGACCGCGCCGGGGTCACCGCAGCGCTGCGAGCCACGGTCGATCGCAACGACATGCACGACAACGTGCACGTGCGGCTCATGGTCACTCGCGGCGACAAGAGGACGCCGTCGCAGCATCCATCGAACTGCATCGGTGGCGCCAACGTGGTGATCATCGCCGAGCACAAAGCGGCTGATCCAGTGGTGCGCGATCAAGGCATCTCGTTGTTCACCGCCACCGTGCGACGCCCGCCCCCAGACACGCTCGACCAGAAGCTCAATTGCCACTCGAAGCTGCACGAGGTCATTGCGCTGATCCAGGCGACCAACGCCGGCGCCGACGAAGCGCTCATGCTCGATCCAACGGGCGCCGTGGCCACGTGCAACGCCACGAACTTCTTCATCATCACCAAGGGTCAGGTGTATACCGCCACCGGCCAATACAACCTGAACGGGATCACCAGCGAACTGGTTGTCGAAGTCGCCGAAGCAGCTGGCATCCGAGCTCACCGAGTGCCCTTCTCGCTGACCGACGTGTACGCCGCCGACGAGGCGTTTGTGACCGGGACATTTGGCGGACTCACCCCAGTGCACACCATCGATGGACGCACCATCGGCGACGGCACGCAAGGGCCTGTGACCGAGCGGTTGCGACAGCTCTACGAACATGCAATGGCCACCGAAGTCGCCTCCGGCGGCTACGAAGCCTCGCTCTAGGGTTGTCGGATGGTCACTGCGCCGAACGTTGTTGCGCTCAACGATGGAGTCACCCGCATCCAGTGCTGGTCGGGCCCTCGCAACATCTCGACTGCGTTGATGTATTCATGGCGCGAACGGGCGGACACCACCGTGTTCGATGAACCGTTGTACGCCCACTATCTGACGATCGACGATCGACGCCACCCGGGTATCGACGAGGTTCTTGCCAGCCAGCACCATGATGCTGAGACCGTCATCCGCGATGTGATTCTGGGGCCGAGCGCTACGGCGGTCGTGTACATCAAACAGATGGCGCATCATCTGAAGGGTGTCGACCGGTCTTTTCTCGCCCACACGGAGAACGTGCTGCTGGTGCGCCATCCTCGAGACATGCTGGCCTCGCTTTCGGTGCAGCTTCCGCAGTGCACGCTGGCAGACACGGGGCTCGTCGAGACGGTTGAGCTGCTTGACGCAGTCGTTGGGCAGGGCGGCACTCCGGTTGTGATCGAAACCCAAGCGCTTCTTCGCAACCCCGCTGGCGTGTTGGCCCGGGTGTGTGACCGAGTTGGCGTCGGCTATGACCCGGCGATGCTGTCATGGCCCGCCGGACCTAAACCCGAAGACGGCGCGTGGGCTCCATACTGGTACGAAAGTGTCCACCGATCGACCGGATTTGCCCAGGACTCGCATCCGACCCGGAGGCTCCCTAAACAGACCCAACCAGTGCTCGAACAGGCCATGCCGTTGTACGAGCGCCTTGCCAGCTACGCCATCTAGGTCCTCGGAGAGCCGCTAGATGATGGCGGTTTCGAGAAACGGTTCGGCCGGAGCGATGCGCTGAAAGCCGAGCGGGGAGAGGTCGAGTGCCCGGTAGGCGCCGTAGACGACGAGTTCGGCGACCGCGCGCCCAATGGCTGGCGATTGTTGCAGCCCGTGCCCCGAGAACCCGTTGGCAAACACAAAGTTCCCGACTTCGGTGTGCGGTCCAACGATGACGTTCTGATCAAAGGTGTTGTACGAGTAGTGCCCGGCCCATCGCGTCTGCACCTTGATGCGCTCGAAGGCCGGAACCCGATGCGCGAGCACCGGCCAGACCTTGGCTTCGAAAATGTCTGGGTCCACCGCGAAATCGCCGATCTCGACCGGGTCGTCGACGAGCGGCGCACACCCCGTCATGTACGCGTCGCCCTCGCTGCGCACATGTACTCCACTCGGGTCGATCGTGAGTGGCAGGTCTGCACCGAGGCTCTCAGCACAATCAAAGACGAAGGTGAAACGCTTCCGCGGTTCGACCGGCAGCGACAGGCCAGCCATCTTGGCCACAATCGACGCCGAAGGTCCGGCCGCATTGACCACAGTTCCGCACGAGATGGTCTCGCCGGACCCAAGTTGTACGCCGGTAGCTCGGTCGCCATCGACGTTGATGGCGACGACCTCGTTCTCGAGATACTCGGCTCCGTAGGACCTGGCTTTTCGGCGAAACCAGTCGAACATGGTGCCGCTGTCGAAGTAGCCCTCGTCGATCAGGTTGTGGCTTCCGCACACGATGTCGTCGACGTTGTAGAACGGATACGCCGTTTTGATCTCGCCGGGTGACATGATCTTGGTCCCGGCGCCCAACGACTCCTGGATGCGCTGGTTGGTGCGAAGCGTCTGAGCAAACGCTTCGTCGCTTGCCAAGTACATGTAGCCGTAGTGGTTCACATGGATCTCGGGCACCTCGGGGTCGTTGCCCATGTACTCGCCGAAATTGCGCACGAAGTCGGCTGCGAACTGCGAGATTTCGATGTTGAGTTCGTTGGAGAACTGCTGGCGCATACAGCTGTTCGTATGCGACGTCGAGCACTTCTGGTACGACGGATCTCGCTCGATGACCAGAATCGAACCGTCGAAGTCATGGTTGGTTGCCAGAAACCAGGCGACCGACGAACCAATGATGGCGCCGCCGACAATGACGACGTCGTACGAGGTCTGGCGGGGCGCACCAACTATTGGCGAAAGCCTCACGTGGAAGCGTCGGCTGGGCCGTCATCGCCGGCGTGTGCCGCAGCGCCGCCATTGGTGGTCGTAACGTAACCCTGGGCCTGATCGTTGGCACGAGCTTCGGGCGAGCGATCTGCAGGGTCACCAAAGCCGCCGCCGCCGGGAAGCTCAAGAATGAGCCGCCGATTGGCAGGCACGACCTGGCGACCTTTGGTAGGAAAAGGCGTGCCGTCGTCGAGGTATACGGCGCCGGGAGCGCCGTGTTTGCCGCCAGATCGACCCCGCGCAGGATTGAGCACCCGGTCGAACATGGCGGAGAACTCCAAGTGGTAGCCGTCGACCGGGCCGATCTCCATGATCTGGCCGAGCCCGCCACGGAACTCTCCGTCGCCGCCGCTGTCTTCGCGGATCTCCTTGCGCCACACGATGACCGGGCCGATTTGCTCGGTGGCCTCGGCGCTCATGGTCATGACGCCCGACGGGAAGGCGGTCGCCGTCAATCCGTCGAGTGTCGGCCGGGCGCCGGTTCCCCCGCTGTTGAACATCAACAGCTCGATCGGAGGCAGGTGCGTGGCAGGGTCTGCCGATCGAGCACTGGCCTGAAAGTTCCACAATGCGCCGGATCCCTCGGCTGGGATCACGTCTGGCAGCACCGGCGCAAGCGCTCCAAGGCACAAGTCGGTCACAAAGTGACCGATGACGTGGCGGACCGCTACGGGGTCAGGGTCCTGGGCGTTGAGAATCACGCCCGGAGGTGCGCTGACCGTAAACGGCAGCAGCGAGGCGTAGTTGTTCGGCAGTTCGGGGGCCAGCGCCACCAGCATGCCGTAGGTGAAGTATGCCTGCGCATACACGATCGGCACGTTGATGCCGAAGGTCGACAGCGGCGACGTACCGCTGAAGTCAGCGTGCATGCCCTGGTCAGAAACGACGATTTCGACTGCCAGCGTGATCGAGTCGTTGTAGCCGTCGACGTTCATTTCGTTGCGATAGGTTCCGTTGGGGACCGACCCAAGTGCGCCGAGCGTGGCCGCACGGGTCCGATCGAAAATGAACTCGCTGAGCGCGTCGATGTCGGTCATGTCGAACTCGTCGAGCATCTCGACCAGCCGACGACGACCAGTCTCATTCGACGCTGCGAGCCCATGGACATCGCCAACAACTTGGTCTTCCTCGCGCACATTCGTGCGGATGATGTTGACGAGATCGCGATTGAGTTCGCCCCGATCAGCCCACTTCATGATCGGGATCCGCAGGCCTTCTTCGTAGACCTCTTTGGCTTCGGGTCCGTAGCCCCGCCCGCCGATATCAACCACGTGCGCCGTGGCCGCAAAGAACCCGATGAGTGCGTCGTCGACGAAGACCGGGGTGGTGACGGTGATGTCGTGCAGGTGTCCGGTGCCCTTCCACGGATCATTTGTCAGGTAGATGTCGCCGGGGTATATGCGTTCAGGGCCGATGTCGTTGATGAAGTGCGGCACTGCGGCCGCCATCGTGTTGACGTGACCAGGCGTGCCGGTCACGGCCTGGGCGACCATGCGGCCGTGCTTATCAAATACGCCAGCCGACAGATCGCCGGCTTCGCGAACCGAGGTGCTGAATGCGGTGCGGATAAGCGTGGTCGCTTGCTCCTCGAGGATCGAGATCAGCCGGTTCCACATGATCTGAAACTTGACTTCTTGCGCGCTCATGCTGACTCTCCTGCGGGCGTAGCTATCCGGGTGATGAGTAGCGAACCATCGGTTTGCATTACCGCCTGATGATGCGAGCCCAACACGGTGGTTGTCTGTGGCTCCACGATGACTGCGCACCCGATCACGGCATGACCCGGCTGCAGCTCGGCGCGTTCGATGATCGCAGCTTCGACAGTGTTGCCCGTGATGGGGTCATACATAGGGCGGCTGCTGGTGGCCTCGACGCCGTGTTGGGCTGCGAGCATGTGCAATCGTTCTGGTCGGTCGAGCACCGAAGCAACTCGCACCGACCAGCTCACTGCTTCGATCGGCAAGTCGTCGATCGCTCGGCCGAAGAACTCTTCGTAGGCCTTGCTGAACACGGCGCCTAGATTCTCGGCGGCGAACTGGTCGAAGCTGCCCTCGGTCAAATGCACCGGGATTTCCCAGCCCTGCCCTTTGTACCGCATCGATACTTGGCGCTCGACAACGAGTTCAGCATCGGTGCCGTGGCGGACGAATGTCTCGGCCTCGACCGTCAGCTCGTCGAGCAGCTGATTCACAGCCTGATAGTCGAAGGCGTCAATCCGGGTGTACAGGCTTCGTACTGCTTCGTAGGCGAACGGCGCTCGAAGAAACCCAATTGCCGAGCCAACGCCAGCGCCAGGCGGCACCAGCAGTTCGTCGAGGTGGAGCTTGTCCATCAGCCGGGTTGCGTGCAGTGGCGCACCGCCACCAAATGCGATCATTGCAAACCCGGTGAGATCTTTGCCGTTTTCGGCTGCGTGTACGCGGGCGGCATTGGTCATGTTCTCGTCGACTACTTCGGCGATGCCAACTGCAGCGGTGTCGACGCTCATGCCCAGCGCATCAGCAACATCGGCCGCAATTGCGTCGGCCGCTCGCGATGGCGAAAGGTCGATGTCGGCCGCTCCAAAGGTGTCGGGATGCAACCGGCCGAGTTGAAGGTTCGCATCGGTGACTGTGGGGGCGGTGCCTCCTCGGTCATAGGCGGCAGGGCCCGGTTCGGAGCCTGCGCTGTGCGGCCCGATTCTGATTTGGCCCAGTGAGTCGACGCTCGCGATGGACCCGCCACCCGCACCGATCTCGATCATCTCGATAACCGGGATGGAGATGGACATACCGCTGCCTTTTTTGAAGCGGGTGGTCCTGGCGACCTCGAACGTCTTGGCGGTTTGCGGGGTGTAGTCCTCGATCAGGGCGATCTTGGCGGTCGTGCCGCCCATGTCATAGCTCAGCACCCGGTCGCGTCCGTACCGAGCAGCAAGATCGGCGGCAAAGATGGCGCCCCCGGCAGGACCCGACTCGACGAGTCGAACGGGATAGTCGGCCGCGGTCTCGACACTGACAAGACCACCGCCGGAATGGATCAAGTAAAGCGGGCAGGTCGCCCCTCGCTCGATGAGTTCTGCCTTGAGACGCATCAGGTACGACGCCATCAACGGCTGCACATAGGCGTTGGCGCACACCGTGTTGAAGCGCTCAAACTCGCGCATTTGCGGTGATACCTCTGAGCTGATCGACACCGAGACGGCAGGAAGCCGATCGAGCAGCATGGTTCGGAACTTCTGCTCGTGCGTGCCGTTTCGATAGGCGTGCATGAATCCAACAGCTACCGACTCGTAGCCGCCCGCTTCGATGCCATCGATCACGGCGGAGGCTGCGGTCTCGTCGAACTCGATAAGAACCTCGCCCCGCGCATTGATCCGCTCGGGTATGACCATGCGGTCCTTGCGTTCGATCAGCGGTTTGGGCAGCACGATATTCAAGTCGTACTGCTCGAAGCGGCCCTCGGTGCGGGTTTCGATTACATCGCGAAAACCGTGGGTCGTGACGAATGCGGTTAGGGCGCCACGACGTTCGATCAGGGCGTTGGTGGCAAGGGTGGTTCCGTGGATTATCTGTTCGACATCGGCCAGATCGATCCCGTGTTCGGCGGTGATAGCCGAAATGCCATCGAGGATCCCTTGCTCGGGACCTTCGTGGGTTGTGAGCAATTTGGTCGATTCGAACGAGCCGTCGGGCATCTCAATCACGATGTCGGTGAAGGTGCCGCCGACATCGGCGCCGATCCGATAACCAGCCATGTTTAGAGCTCCTCGATGGTGGGAAAATCGGATGGGGGCATGATGTCTACGGTTGCCGACCGCTGCTGGGCGAGCATGCCCCCGTCGACTTTGATGATGTCGCCGGTGATATAGGCGGCGTCGTCCGAGGCCAAGAAGAGCGCAGCCCCGGTCATGTCGATTGGTTCACCAATGCGGCCTAGCGGCACGTTCTCGCCTCGCATCTTGCGAGCATCGAGGCTGAGCCCGCTGGTGTCGATCGACCCTGGCATCAAAGCATTCACGCGAATGTTGTAGGGGCCAAGGTCAAGCGCCATGGCCCGGGTCAGTGCCTCGATGCCGCCCTTGGTGGCGTCGTAGGCGGTGAATGATCGGTGCGCCTGGCTGGCGCCACCCGAACTCATGTTGATGATCGATCCGCCACCCTGTTTGGCCATGATTCGCGCCACTGGATGCGACACGATGAAGTGCCCGGTCAGGTTCACGTCGATGATGCGACGCCACCATGTCTCGTCTGCTTCGAAGAAGTGCAGCATTGGCGAGACGAGCCCGGCATTGTTGACCAGCACGTCGATCCGCCCGTACTCGGCCATAGCGGCATCAACCACCGTGGCGACTGCGGAGCTGTCAGACACATCGGCAACCCCTGTCATGGCGGAGCCGCCAGCATCCGCGATCGCAGCGACCACCTGGTTGGCGCCATCGGCGTCGACATCGTTCACGATAATCTTTGAGCCCTGGGACGCAAACCGCTCGGCGATAGCGCGACCGATGCCTCCCGCTCCACCGGTGACCATCACGACCTTGTCGTCCAACGATTCATGCATGCAATCTCCCCGTACGAGCGAGCCGCTCGCGGCTTCGCCGATCTTTGCAGGTTAAACGCGATGATGGGTGTTAGTTGATCTGGCGGTCCTTGCCTTCCCAGAAGGGAGCGCGCAATTCCCGTTTGAGCACTTTGCCGGGGCCCGACATTGGGAGCGGCTCGGTGCGCAGGGTGACCGATTTGGGCACCTTGTAACCAGCGATCAAGGTGCGGCAATGTTCGATGATGGTGGCTTCGTCAAGCTTGGCGGTGTCGCGTGGGACAACTACTGCGTGCACGGCCTCGCCCCACTGTTCATCGGGGATCCCGAACACGGTTGCTTCGAGAACTCCGGCGAGAGAATAGAGCGCATCTTCGACTTCGGTGCAGTACACATTTTCGCCGCCGGACACGATCATGTCTTTGCTGCGGTCAACGAGATACAAGTAGCCCTCGGCGTCGAGGAAGCCGACGTCGCCCGTCGAATACCAGCCGTCGGCATCGAGAGCATCAGCGGTCTGCTCGGCCTTGTTCCAGTAGCCGATCATGACATTAGGTCCTTGCACGGTGACCTCGCCGACCTCGCCTGCTGGAAGGGCCTGGCCGGCTGGGCTTCTGACCTGCAGGTTCACGCCGGGGGGCGCAGTGCCACAACTCTTGGCGCGCTCAGGATCATGCAGGAAGTCGTCTTCGTGGCGAAAGATCGCAGCAAGCGGCGATAGCTCGGTTGCGCCGTACAGATGGATCAACTCGCAGCCAAAGAGATCTTTGGTACGCCGAAGCACCTCGAGCGCCACGGGCGAAGCGCCATGAGAAAGCCATGAGAGCGTGGACACCTCGCGCGGTTCCGCCGCTTGGGTTTCGTTCATCGCTGCAAGCATCGAAGGCACCGCAATGGCGCACGTGACGTTCTCGGACTCGATCAGATCGAGCGTCGCTGCGGGCGAAAAGGCTGGCAAGACAACGTTGGCCGCGCCAACCCAAATCACCGCCAGGGCCGAGTAGACGCCGGCTGCATGGAACATGGGCGCCATGGTCAAATAGCGGTCCTCGGTCACGATTGGTTGTCCGAGCTGGGTGTGTACGGCATTGGCCATGAGGTTGGCATGGGTGAGCATCACACCCTTGGAGGCCCCGGTAGTGCCGCCGGTATAGAACAGCCCGGCCAGCGTGTTGGGTGTGATTGCGGGTTCAGATTCTGGGGCGCTATCGAGCAGCTTCTCGTACTCGCCCGTGTCGATGCGGATGACCTGATCGACCGACTTCGCCAGCTCCCCTGGGTCACGGTCGGTTATCAGTACCTTGGCACCAGCGTCTTCGGTTGCATAGATCAGCTCGGGCTGCGCCCACCTGGTGTTGTGGGGAACGATGGCTCGATTGGCGCACGGGATACCGACAAATAATTCCAGGTACACATCGCTGTTCGCCGCCCAGAGCGCAACTCGATCGCCCGGTTCGGTGATTGCTTCGAGCAGACCGGCGACCTTGCGCACACGCGTGGCGAGTTCGCCAAAGGTGCGGCTGCGGCCTTCGCACGTGACTGCCTGGCGATGGGCAAAGAGCTGTTCGGCCCGCCGTAGCGGATCGCGCATGTTGTACACCGTGAACCTCCGGTGGTCTCAGATGGAGCGCTCCCGAAGCTAGTGCAGCATTCGGTCTCGGAACAGATCACGTCGGTAGCTAGGTCGCGGTTGGGTCGGAAGTGGTAATGATGTCGACGAGGCCAGCGACCAACAGTGCCCGTTCGGCCATGGTGTTGACCAACAGGTACTCATGGTCAGCATGGGCGCCACCGCCGACGGCGCCAAGCCCGTCGAGCGTGGGCACCCCAATGGCGGCGGTGAAGTTTCCATCGCTGCCGCCGCCGACCGCTTTGCCTTCGACGCCAGGCAGAACCTGTTGGGCAATGGCGAACAGCTCGGTTGATGCTGACTCGGGCATCGGCGGACGGTTCACGCCGCCGGTCACGGTGATTGTGGCATCGGCGAGGGTGGGGGAGAGCGAAGCGAAGGCCGACTCGACTCGCTCTTTCTCGTCGGAGGACTCAACCCGCACATCGACAATGACGGTCGCTTGGGCAGGCACGACATTGTCGGTCGTTCCCGCATGTGAGACGGTCGGAGTGACCGTGGTTCCAATCTCACTGCGACCGAACTCGGCGATAGCTAGGACCTGGTGCGACGCCTCGATCAACGCATTGATGCCAGCCTCGGGTTCGAGACCGGCGTGCGATGCCCGGCCACCGATTTCGACATGAAAGGTGCCGCAGCCTTTCCGGCCGGTCTTGACGGCTCCACCGTCGGCAGCGCCTTCGAGCACCAATACCGCGCCGCACGCCCTGGCACGTTCTTCGATGAGGGCCCGCGACGACCGCGAGCCCACTTCTTCGTCGGCTGACATCAGGATCTCGACCCCAGACCGGTCCGGCAAGGTTGCGATTCCGTGGACGGCTTGCACGATTCCACCCAGCATGTCGAACACTCCGGGCCCGGTCACGCGTCCGTCGCTGACAGCGAATGGCCGACGTTGCAAAGTGCCAAGGGGGAACACGGTGTCGTGATGGCCCAGTATCAGCACCTTGGGATCGCCGCCGCCTGACCAGTGCACGTGGGGTCCAGCATCGCTCTCGACCAATGTGGCCTTGCCGCCAAGATGCTTCTCGATAAGGGTGGCGACGGCGCGAGCTGACTGCTCAAGCGCTTCGAGGTCGCGAGACGGCGATTCGATCTCGACCAACGTCTTCAGATCCTCGAGCATTGCATCGACACTCACGGCATCGGTCATCTGCATCGTCATGTCAGTAAGGGTAGATGCCTGAACCGGCGCGACGCACCAGGTCGGTTGTAATGCTGTTGGATGCGCGCACCACTACGGTCGGCCAGGATGCGGTTCGCTACGTGGAATCTCAATTCAGTGCGATCCAGATCAGAGCAGCTGATCGACTGGCTGGTTGACCGGCGGGTCGATGTGGCGCTGCTCCAAGAGACAAAGTGCACCGATACCGACTTTCCATTCGCGACATTGCAGGCTGCTGGTTACGACGCGGTTCACCACGGTGTGAACCATTGGAACGGAGTTGCCATCGTGAGTCGTGTGAGCATCGGCGACGTGTGCCGAGGCTTTGCAACCAACGACCAGCTGGCCGACGAGCCGCTGTACACGTGGTGGAACTATGTGGGGACCCAGTTCGCCAAAGACAAAGGCTTGCGCATTGACATGGCCTTTGGTTCGCCGTCGATTCTAAGTCGCACAAATGATGTGTGGGTCGACCGTCGGACCCGAGATCCACTCGTGGTCGAGCCAGCCAAGCCGTCAGATCACGCACCGCTCGTAGTTGATCTCAACGTCGGTTAGCGCCTACTCCACAGCCGGTTTAGCCGCGCGGTACTTCGATCCACGGGATGGTCTTGTCGACTCGAGGCTCACCCGGAAGACCTAGGACCTGCTCGCCCAAAATGTTCTTCATGACCTCGCTGGTGCCGCCCTCGATCGTGTTAGCGCGAGCACGTAAGAATGCGTAGCCAGCGCCGGATCCAATCATGTCGCTTGAGCCTGGCTGGCGATAGGTGTAGTCGTAGTCGAGCTGGCCGGCCATGCCTTGAAGGTCGACTGCTTTCTCCCAGATGTCCTGATTGATGAAAGCCATCATTGCCTTGCCCACCGAACCCTCGGGGCCGGGGTTGCCTGATCGAGCCATCTGTGCGGCACGCATGTTGGTCAGGCGCAGTACCTCGGCCCGGATCCAGAGCTGAGTGACGTCGTCGCGGTCGACTGTTGAATCGGTTGCATTCTTCTTGTAGATGTCGACCAGGTGTCCAATGGCGCCGCTACCTCGACGGGGCCCGCCGCCTCCGCCACTGCCGCCAATCGCGGTGCGTTCGTTCATGAGCGTGGTGAGCGCAGCTCGCCAACCTTCGCCCTCGGCGCCGATGCGATGGGCATCTGGCACTCGCACGTCGGTCATGTAGACCTCGTTGAATTCGGCCTCGCCAGTGATCTGGCGCAGTGGTCGTACGTCGACGCCAGCTGCCTTCATGTCGAGGGCGAAGTACGTCATGCCGCGGTGCTTGGGCACGTTGGGATCGGTGCGGGTAACAAGCATGCCCCAGTCGGCCACATGGGCCAGGGTGTTCCAGACTTTTTGGCCGTTGATAACCCACTCTTCGCCGTCTTTGACAGCCTTGGTAGCAAGCCCCGCAAAGTCAGAGCCAGCGCCAGGCTCGGAGAAGAGCTGGCACCATCGTTCTTCGCCGGTGAACATCGGCCTGAGGAAACGCTCTTGCACGGCGTCGTCGCCGTGGTTCACGATCGTTGGACCAGCCAGGTACATAAAGAACTGCGCTGGGTCGGTCGGGGGAGCGCCTGCGTCGCCGAGACGTTTGTTGATGACCTTTTGCAACTGTGGGGCCAGACTGAGTCCGCCGCGGCCCTCGGGATTCGTGATCCACGCCAGGCCAGCATCGAACTGATGGCCACGAAATTCTTGGTAGCTCTCGACCTTGGGGTCATGGTCGGCAAGAAGCGCATCGACGGCAGCTTCGACGGTCTGAAGATCGGCATCACTCATGACGCAAGACTACTTGTTCGGACCCGTAGGCTTTCAGCCGGCACAAGCCGAATATCGATTCTGTTTACCCGGTTGCCATGACTGCACGAACCACAACTGAAGATGCAGTGGATGATGCGGGTCAACAACCATTGATGAGTCGCGAGTTCGCCACGCTGATGGTCACCGCCAGCGTGTACTTCCTAGCGATGGGGGCCGTGAACGCATTGCTGCCAAAGTTCGTGGTCGATGTGCTGGGCGGCACCGAGGCCACTGCCGGCTTCGTCATGGGATCGGCCGCCTTCTCTGCGCTCTCCACCCGAATCTGGTTCGGTCGCACCGCAGATCGCAACGGTGCACGGCGCATCTTGGTCATTGGCGCGTTGTTGGGCGCAGTTGCGTTCGCGCTGCTGGCCGCAAGCACCACGCTCGGGCTCGCAACAGCATCTCGGCTGGTACTTGGCGCAAGTGGCGCTGCGATGGTGACTGGCTCGACGATGCTCGGCATTCAACTCGCACCGGTCGGCCGACGCAGCCAAGCCGCCGCGCTGGTGTTGGTCTCGTTCCATGCGGGCATGGGGCTCGGTCCAATGGCGGCTGAATGGTTGCTGCGCACGCTGTCGTATCCGTGGGTGTGGGGCATTGCGGCGATCATTTCGCTGATCAGCGGCGCGCTTGCGATGTTGCTGTCGTGCCGTCCGGGTGATCCCGACGCCGAACCGTCGCCGATGATTCACCGCAATGCGCTGTGGCCTGGCGTCGTGACTTTGTTCGGGGTCTTTGTCTTCAATGGCTACATGACGTTCTTGACGTTGTACGCACGCGAAATCGGCATGAAAGACGCTGGACTCGCATTCCTCGTCGCATCGGCGACCATGGTGGTCATTCGGGTTGCGTTCGGTCGAGTGCCAGACATCATTGGGCCAATCCGGGCAGGGTCCGCAGCGCTGGTGCTGAGTGTGATTGCTGCGGTCGTCGTGGCATTCTGGGCAACCCCTGCAGGTGCCGTAATTGGTGCAGGTCTGATCGCTGCAGGACTGTCATTGCAGTCGCCGTCGTTCATCGCGATTGCCGTCGACGGTGTGTCTGATCGCGAGCGCGGTTCAGCCATGGCCACCTTCACCGCGTTCTACGACGTCGCCGGCGCCATCGTTGCACCCGTGCTGGGCCTGATCGTGACCGCGTCCGGCTACCGATCAGCCTTCCTCACTACCGCCGCTGCCTCGGTCGTGGCGCTGGTGATTCTGCACACAATCGTTGCACCCCGCTGGTACGCAACCCGACCCACGGGCTAACCAGGTTATGTAGGGATGTCGGTCCAGGGGATGGCTTTGTCGACCCGGGGTTCGCCGGGCAAACCCAGGACTCGTTCGCCCAAGATGTTGCGCATGATGTCGCTGGTGCCGCCCTCGATGGTGTTGGCTTGTGAGCGCAAGAACCACTTGGAATAGGACCAGCTGTCAGGGCTGGCATCTCGGCTCAGCGGGTAGCCGGGTTCGTGCAGCAGGCCTTCGTCGCCGAGAAGATCCATGCAGCAATTCCAGATGCGCTGATTAAGTTCGGCCGAGGCGAGCTTGCCAACGGAACCTTCGGGGCCAGGGTTTCCCATGGTCGAGTTGCTGCGGGCCCGGATCGTGGTCAGGCGTCCGACCTCGGCTTGTATCCACAGCTGCATGACCCGGTCGCTCATGATGCGACGGGTGGCAGCGTCGAGTTCGGGTGCGCGTTTCTCCCACAGCTTCATCAGCATCGAAATGTTGCCCGAACCACGGGGTGCGGTCGTGCCGCCCAACGCGACTCGTTCGTTCATGAGCGTGGTGGTCGCTACTCGCCAGCCATCGCCGACATCACCAAGCAGATTGCTGTGAGGCACTCGCACGTCGTCGAAGAAGACTTCGTTGAATTCAGCGTTGCCGGTGATCTGATACAGCGGACGAATCTCAACGCCCGGCGCATGCATGTCGAGAATGAAGTACGACAGCCCCTTGTGCTTGGGTACATCGGGATCGGTGCGAACCAGCAACATGCCGTAGCGCGAGTGGTGGGCAACGCTCGTCCAGACCTTTTGACCATTGACGATCCACTCGTCGCCGTCGCGCACGGCGCGACTTGCCAGACCGGCAACGTCGGAACCATGGCTTGGCTCAGAGAACATCTGGCACCAAATATCCTCGCCGGTGAAGATCCGCTTGAGATACGCATCGTGGTGCTCGTCGGAACCGTAGGTGAGCACCGTCGGCAGACCCATGCCGATTCCGATCGTGTTGATGCTGAGTGCGTTGTAGGTGCGGCCGGCGTCGCGGATGGCGGCTTCGACAACACCTTGCATTGCGGGGGTGAGGTCGAGTCCGCCTTTGCCTTTGGGGTACTGCACCCGGGCGAGCCCGCTGTCCCACAACGCGGCCCGAAAGTCGACTTCGGAGGCGTCGAGCCCTACTTGGTCAATGGTCGACATGGTGAGATCTCGGAGCTCTGCTTCATTCATGGTCCAAGTATTGCCGACCGGTTGGAGTCGAGCGAAGTCGATGCCGCCACGCTGTTGGTGCCTATTGGTCGACCTGGCGGCGAAGCTCTCCTGGGCGAGGCGTGCGAAGATGTGACTATGTTGCTTGATGAACTGCAAAAGCGGCTTCCGGCCGTGTGCATTCAGCTCGACGCCGACGTGGTCGAGGCCTACAGCCAAGACCGAGCCGTGTTCGAAGCGGCGGGCACGGCGTCGATACTTGTCATGCCAGGCTCAACCGACGAAGTCGTGCAGGCGGTCGAGGCAGCCAATGCGGCCGATGTTGCGATCGTTGCCCGGGGCGCTGGTACCGGGCTGACAGGTGCGGCCAATGCGATCGACGGTTGCATGATTTTGTCGTTGCACCGCATGAACAAGATCTGGGAGATCGACACGACCAACCGGATGTGTCGGGTCCAGCCGGGCGTAATCAATGCGGACCTCAAAGCAGCAGTAGCTGAGCAAGGGCTATTTTATCCGCCAGACCCGGCGTCGGTCGAGATCTCGAGCATTGGTGGAAACGTCGCAACCAACGCAGGCGGCTTGTGCTGCGTCAAGTACGGCGTGACCCGGGACTATGTGATGGGGCTCGAGGTCGTCATGGCAAGCGGTGAGGTTCTCAGGACCGGCCGCAGGACCATCAAATCAACGACCGGGCTCGACCTCACGGGCCTTTTCGTGGGCAGCGAGGGTGTGCTCGGCATCGTCACCGAGATAACCCTCAAGCTCGTGACCGCTCCACCGCCGCCTTCGACCGCAGTGGCCTACTTTGACGACCTTGCACCCGCAGGCGACGCAATCGTTGAGATCTTCCGGCAAGGGCACGAACCAAGTCTGATGGAGATTGTCGACCAAGCATCGCTCCGCCAAGTCGAAGCCGTGTACCCCATGGACCTCGATGTCGACGCTGCGTGTCTGTTGCTGATGCAAACCGCAGGCGACGGTTCGGCCGAACGTATTGCCGAGATAGGTGAGATTTGTCGTGCGCACGGCGCCTCGTTCGTGTATCACGTGAGTGATCCGCACGAGGGCGACATGTTGATCGAAGTCAGGCGCAAGGTCTGGCCAGCCTTCGAGCAGCTCGGCAAGGCTTTACTGCCCGAAGATGTGGCCGTGCCGCGGGATCGCCTCCCGGAGTTGTTGGCTGGCATCACCGAGATCGGCTTGCGGAACCAGGTGCAACTGCCAACGATTGGACACGCAGGCGACGGCAACATGCATCCGTTGCTGGTGTTCGATGGCAACGATGCCGACGAAGTTGCACGAGTGAAGACAGCCTTCGCCGAGATCGTGGCGCTTGCGTTGTCTCTCGGGGGAACTATCGCAGGCGAGCACGGTGTTGGCACGTTGAAGAAGCAGTTCCTCGAAGATGAACTCGACCCGACACAGCTCAAGTTCCAGCGATCGATGCGCACGCTGCTCGATCCGCACGGTCGCCTCAACCCCGGCAAAGCACTGTGACCATTTTGGCGCGTATGCCCCCAGGGTGTTGTCACGGGTTGGCGCGTATGCCCCCAGGGTGTTGTCACGGGTTGGCGCGTATGCCCCCAGGGTGTTCGCGCCAAATTTGTAGGAGACTGTATGAACGCACTTGATGGACACCATGCCTTTGTGACGGGCGGAGGATCGGGCATTGGCCTGGGTGCTGCTCGAGCTTTCGTGGCCGACGGCGCAACGGTGACGTTGTGTGGTCGCACCGAAGCCAAGCTGCAAAGCGCCAAGAAGGAGTTCGGTGATGCTGCTGAGATCGCCGTCGTCGATGTTGGCGACGAACTGCAACTCACCGACGCGATGGCCGAAGCCAACAGCCGAGCGCCGCTCACTATCGCACTTGCCAATGCGGGATTCGGCGCAGCAGGGCCGTTTCTGGCGACCGAGCTGGGCGAGTGGGAGCGGGTCCTCAAGACGAACCTGACCGGCGCATTCCTGACCTTCAAGGTCGCAGGACAACACCTGAAAGCCAATGGGGGTGGCACCATGTGTGCGGTGTCGTCGATTGCTGGTTCTCGCACCCACCGGTTCATGACTGCGTACAGCACCAGCAAGGCTGGCGTTGAAATGTTGGTCCGCAGTGCGGCCGACGAACTGGGACCGCTTGGCATCCGTGTCAACGCAGTTGCGCCTGGCCTGGTCGAAACCGACATCAGCGATGCCCTCCGCGACGACGATGCGGTCGCCGACGACTACCGAATCAACATGCCGCTGGGTCGCCACGGCACCGTCGGTGACACCAGTGCCGCGATCCGGTTTTTGTGCGGGCCCGAGTCGAGTTGGATCACCGGTGTCGTGCTGCCGGTCGACGGTGGGCATCATCTTCGGCGGGGCCCAAATATCGACCCGTTGCTCGCACCGTTTATTGAAGACCTTCCACCCATCAGCCCCGAGAGCACAGATAGGAACTGACATGGATCTCGAATCTCGCCTCGAAGGCGAACGCGAAACTCATGAGGGCGCCGCCCAGCTCTTTCGTTACGACGACGCACTCACGCAGCACCGCACGCCCGAACACCCGGTTCGCGACGGGGTCGAGGTGCTGAGTCTTGACTTCAACGCGCGCCCGTTCGAGCACATGGCTTGGATGCGCAAGCACGCACCGGTGTATTGGGACGATGTGACGGGTCTGTGGGCGATCACCACCCACGAACATGTCAGCCACATCGAGGCAAACTGGGAGATCTATTGCAGCTCGCTCGGTTCGCGCCCGAACAGCTCGGTGCCATCGATGATCAACGCCGATCCGCCCGACCACACGCGGCGTCGCCGGATCGTGAGCTCAGGGTTTACGCCGCGCCGAGTGGCTGCGCACGAGGAGTTCCTGCGATATACCGTGACGGGACTCATCGACGACGTGATCGACAGCGGGTCGTGTGACTTCGTCGATGCGATCGCCAAGCCGATTCCGCTACGGATGATCGCCAAGCTGATGGGCCTGCCAATGGCCGACGAAAAAAAGCTGCTGCACTGGTCGGATCTATTTGCGACCGGTGGCGAAGACATTAGCGAAGCGGTCGTGGGGGCTGTATTTGAGTGGGTCGAATACATCTTGGAAGAGATGAAGACGCGCACCGACCCCGATGCCGACGATCTGATTTCGCTGCTCATCCACACCGATGGCGAGCCGCTCTCGGTCGATGATCTGATCTATGAGACCATGCTGATCCTGGTTGGTGGCGACGAGACGACTCGCCACGTCATGTCGGGCGGCCTCGAAGCGCTACTGCAGCGACCCGACCAGCTCGCCGCCCTGCAAGCCGATCGGTCGTTACTGCCGGGCGCCATCGAAGAGATGCTGCGGTGGGTGACACCGGTGCGCAACATGAATCGAACCGCCACCAGCGATGTGATCCTCGGCGACCAGCAGATTCTGAAGGGCGATCGACTGCTGCTCTTGTACCTGTCAGCGAACCGCGACGAATCGGTCTTCGACCATGCCGATGAGTTCGACATCAGGCGCACACCGAATCATCACGTTGCCTTTGGCGGCAATGGGCGGCACTACTGCCTGGGGGCGCAGCTGGCGCGCCTGGAACTCAAGGTGCTGTTCGAAGAGGTGCTCGACCGGATGTCAGACATGGTGCTCGCTGAGCCTGACCGACGTCAGCCCGAGCGAGCCGGAAATTTTGTGCTCGGGCTCGAGGAACTACCGGTGCGTTGGTAGGCAGACGTTTGCACACATCAAATATCTCGTAACTTGAGATCCGTGTTTCTACTGCTGTCCCCAAGGAATAACTCGTACTTCTCTGCATGCCTAGAAACATGTTCCGGACACTGAACACGACCGCGTCGGGGCCATCCTGGGAACTTGTGGTGCATACGTCACCGGCGCCGCAATCGCAGCGACGGCCCACGGTTTGACGCGATGGGCCAGGCCCGGGCGGTTCGGCAGCTCCAGCTACGACACACCGGTGGATGCCAATACTGCCATCCACCAAGAAACGGCACCCATCCAACTCGGCAGCATTAACGCCATGTCGGGCCCGATGTAGCGGCCGACGTCAATTTACTGCTGAGATCAAAACGATTGACTTGCCGATATGGCCGCGTTGGCGACGGTGTGCGAATCTTGTTGTATGAGTGTTACCGATGAGCTGCTGTACGAGGTCAACGATGCGATTGGCGTGATCACGTTCAACCGCCCCGATCGCATGAACACGATCACCCCCGAGATGCTCAACGCATTGTCTGAGCGGCTGCTCGAAGCCGACGCCGATCCAAATGTTCGGGTCATCGTGATCACCGGTAACGGCCGTGCCTGGTGCGCTGGGCTCGACGTGGCCGCGGCGGTGTCTGGCGAGGGCATCGGCGGTGAAGGTGCCAGCAGCGTCAGCGGCGAGTTCAATCTGCGAGACGCCCCGCCGGTGGTAATCCACAAGATCGACACGCCCACCATTGCGGCACTCAACGGCGGGGCTGCTGGTTACGGCATGGACTTGGCGCTTGGATGCGATATCCGTATCGCCAGCGAGACGGCGAAACTTTCTGCTGCGTACACGGCTCGTGGCCTCGTGCCCGAGAGCGGCGGCACGTGGCTGCTTCCCCGAATCGTGGGCTGGTCCAAAGCCGCCGAGTTGCTCTTCACCGCCCGCACCCTCAAGGCCGACGAAGCACTCGATCTTGGTCTTGTCAGCCAGGTCGTTCCGGCCGAAGCGCTGCACGATGCCGCCATGGGAATGGCCGCCGAAATCGCCGCAAACGCGCCGCTGGCGATCCGGGCTTCGAAGCGCCTGATGCGTCACGCAATGACCGAAGGCCTCGAAGACCACGTGCAACGTCAGTACCTGGCGCTGCTGCCGCTGTTCGGCACCAAGGACTTCCGCGAGGGTCTGGCCAGCTATCTCGAAAAGCGACCAGCCGACTTCCACGGCGAATAGGAGCAACCCCATGGCTGTAGAAGTGAAACGTTCGTTCTGCCGGATCTGTCACGCGGCCTGCCCCGTCAATGTTCACATCGACGACAGCACCGGATC